>Ga0068866_10001418_pt1 | contig 10276 bp, 8 predicted proteins | sample KBSMisM22_FD_66587 | JGI IMG/M metagenome (GOLD analysis project Ga0068866, IMG submission 66587) | Miscanthus rhizosphere microbial communities from Kellogg Biological Station, Michigan, USA - KBS Miscanthus M2-2 | ecosystem: Host-associated > Plants > Roots > Rhizosphere > Soil ... | reverse complement strand
CTCGTGCACAGCTCCAGAAGTACTTCTCTCGCGTTGGAAACCATTTGCTCGTGAAATCGCGCTTGCGGAATCTGGTCGCTTTCACCAGCATGAACCTTGCACAACCTTCGTACCTGGGTCGCTATGACTGCATTTTTTGCGTGGATGTGTTGTCACAGTTCTCGATGACGCAGCGGGTCGCGCTCGCGCAGCGTATGCAACTCTATTTGGAACCCGGAGGCTATTTGCTGTTAGGAGATCGCGAGAGACTACCTTCCGGCGACGTTCAACTCCTTGCGCATCTCGAAGGAGAATACGTGCTGTATCGCAAGCCGATGGCGGCTGCGGCAAACCTCTAGACCTTCTTAGGCGATCAAAAATTCCTTGGTTCGAAGCTCCTTGATCGTGTCACGCAGTTTCGCAGCTTTCTCGAATTCAAATCGCTTGGCCGCTTCTCGCATGTCGCTCTCGAGCTTTGCGATGTAAGTGTCGACTTCGTCTTGCGACTTGAACTCCGGGACGCCATCCGCTTCCATGCTGGTCAGGTCGGTATAGTCCGCCGCAACAATCGAAGCAAGCGACATACTCAGGGGTCGAATGATTGACTCCGGCGTGATTCCGTTCGCCACGTTGTACGCTTCCTGAATAGCGCGGCGACGGTTCGTCTCGTCCATTGCTTTCTTCATCGAGTCGGTGTTGCGATCTGCGTAAAGGATGGCGCGACCGTTCAGATTACGTGCACAACGCCCGATCGTTTGGATCAGCGAACCCGAAGAGCGAAGAAATCCTTCCTTGTCGGCGTCCAAAATCGCAACCAGCGAAACCTCTGGAAGATCCAAACCTTCTCGCAACAGGTTGATGCCAATCAGAACGTCAAATTCACCCTTCCGGAGATCACGCAGGATCTTGACGCGTTCCAGCGTTTCGATTTCCGAATGCATATACCGGCACTTGACGCCGACTTCGGCATAATATTCGGCAAGGTCCTCGGCCATGCGTTTGGTAAGAGTGGTTACCAAAACGCGTTCACCACGCGCGACGCGGTCTCGTATCTCGTGCAGCAGATCATCAATTTGGCCCTTAACCGGGCGTATTTCGACCGGTGGATCGATGAGGCCGGTGGGACGTATGATCTGCTCCACGACGACTCCCGCCGATTTCGTCAGTTCCCAGGGCCCAGGCGTCGCGGAAACATAGACCATCTGGTTCATGCGATGTTCAAATTCTTCGAACGTGAGCGGACGATTGTCCAGTGCAGACGGTAATCGAAATCCATATTCAACCAAGTTTTGTTTTCGTGAACGATCTCCGTGATACATGCCGTGAAGCTGTGGGATGGTCTGATGCGACTCGTCCACGAACATAAGATAATCCCGACCGAAATAGTCCAGGAGCGTGGGCGGGGGTTCGCCGGGAAGTCTTCCGGTGAAATGTCGTGAGTAATTTTCGATCCCGTGGCAGTAGCCCACAGACTTGATCATTTCCAGATCAAACATCGTGCGCTGATGAATGCGCTGCGACTCTACGAGTCGTCCTTGCTTTTCGAGTTCTACTTCCCACCACGCCAGTTCTTGCTTGATCGAATCGATGGCTTTGTCCCGAGTTTCCGGCTTCATCACGTAGTGGGTTTTGGGGTAGACCGGTAACCGGACATACTTCTGTTTCACCGTCCCGAACAACGGATCGATTTGCGACAACGATTCGACCTGGTCTCCCCATAGCTCGATGCGATACGCCATGTCATCGTAGGTTGGAAATATTTCAATCACGTCACCGCGTACCCGGAACGTGCCGCGTCGAAATTCGCCATCGGTACGTTCGTAAAGAATCTCGACCAGCTTCCGAGTGATATCTTCGCGCTTGATCTTCTGTCCCTTCTCGAGGAACAGCAGCATGCCGTAGTAGGCTTCAGGAGATCCAAGGCCATAAATACAGCTGACGGAAGCGACGATCAACGTATCGCGGCGCTCGAACAGGGACTTCGTTGCCGAGAGGCGCAGCTTGTCAAGCTCGTCATTAATGGTGGATTCTTTTTCGATGTAAAGATCAGCCGCCGGGACATAGGCTTCTGGCTGGTAATAGTCGTAGTAGGAGACGAAGTATTCGACCGCATTCTGGGGAAAGAAACTTTTGAACTCGTGATACAGCTGCGCGGCGAGAGTTTTGTTGTGAGCCAGAACGAGCGAGGGCCGATTGGCGTTCTCGATGACTTTGGCCATCGTGAAGGTCTTGCCAGAACCCGTTACGCCAAGCAGCACTTGGTGCTGCTCACGATCGAAAACACCGCGCGTCAGAGCCTCAATGGCCCTGGCCTGGTCGCCAGCCGGTTTGTATTCACAGACGAGTCTGAAGTCCATTTGGGTTAGCCGTTCGCGACCGAGTTGCACGTTCTGATGGGTATCAGAGTGGAATTTCGGGCCTAGCGAATCTAATTATTATAACGTGGGCGAAATGGCAGGATTTGACATATTGGGGGACGAAAAAGAGTGTGCACTTGCATGCTGCGGCGAGCGCTATTCGTACCGCAAAGCGTCGATCGGATCGAGTCGAGCCGCCTTCCGCGCAGGGTAAAAACCAAAGAAAATCCCGACGGCCGCAGAGAAAACCGCTGCAGTTGCGATAGCCGTTGTCGAGACAAGCACGGGCCATCCTAGGGTGTGGGTGATCATGTAGGACGATACAAGCCCGAGCAGAATGCCGATCACTCCGCCAATAAGACTAAGCACAATGGATTCGATGAGAAACTGTTGCTGGACGTCCGCCTCAGTCGCGCCGATTGCCATGCGGATTCCGATCTCGCGGGTGCGCTCCGTCACTGATACCAGCATGATATTCATAATGCCGATACCGCCAACCAAGAGCGAAATACTTGCGATCGATGCGAGTAGAATCGTAAACAGACGCGCTTGCTGGTCAGCCAGTTCTGCAACGTCAGCCAGATTACGGACCATGAAATCATCGTCTTGACCGCGACGAATCCGGTGACGGTCGCGCAATAGTCCAGTGATTTGCTGCTGCGCGGCGTAGCTGCCGTCGCGAGATACCGCGGACACCATGATCCAGCGGAGCCAGTCCTGCCCTGTAATCTTCTTTTGAAGTGTGGTTAACGGAACAACAATGACGTCATCCTGATCTTGGCCCATGGCTGCGGACGTGCCCTTCGCGGCGAGCACACCAACCACTTTGAATGGCAGGTTGTTGATGCGAATCGTTTCACCAATCGGGTCCGTGGCGCCAAACAGATTCTTCCTGACCGTTTCGCCGATCACGGCTACGTTGGCGGCCATTTCCACGTCGTTTTGCGAGAACGATCCACCTTCCTGGAAAGGCCAGTTTCGCACCTCGAAGTACTGCGGTTCTGTTCCGTTGATCTGCGTTGCCCAGTTGTCGTTCCCGAACACAACCTGCGCGGACGCCTGGCTTCCGGGAGCGGCAGCCTTCACTGCAGGAGATTCACGCAGAATTGCAGTCATGTCGTCGTAGACGAGTGTTTTGGTTGCACCGTAACCCATGCGCATTCCGCCGCGGGTAACCGAACCTGAACTGACGAAAAGAATGTTGGAACCCATCGCCGCGATCTGCTGTTGCGCCTGTTGTTGAGCGCCTTGGCCCACACTTACCATCGCAATCACTGCACCCACGCCGATGATGATGCCGAGCATCGTGAGGGCTGAACGCAGCTTGTTGCGCGCCAGCGCGCGCATTGCGATTCGAAGGATAGCTGCTAAGTTCATCGACTGTCAGTCCTCAAGCACCGGCATCTGGCGAAGCACTTCAGCGGCGACCGGCCTGTCTGCCACGAGTTCGTCCTGGCGGATTTTGCCATCGCGAAATTGAATCGTTCTTTTCGCAAACGTCGCAATATCCGGTTCGTGTGTGACCAGCACGATTGTCAAACCCTTGGCATTTAATTTTTGCAAAACATCCATAATCTCGATGGATGTGCGGCTATCGAGATTGCCGGTGGGCTCATCCGCGAGTAAGAGAGACGGTTGGTTTACGAGAGCCCGGGCGATTGCGACACGCTGTTGTTGTCCTCCAGAAAGCTGGGAAGGGAAGTGCAACATTCGCTCGCCGAGGCCAACGAGTTTAAGTGCGTCCTGCGCTCGCGTTTGGCCTTCAGCCCGACTGATGTGTGCATAGAGAGTGGGTAACTCCACGTTCTCAAGGGCCGTTGTTCTCGACAGCAGGTTAAAGCCTTGAAATACAAATCCGATTTTCTGATTGCGAATGTGCGCGAGCTCGTTCTTTGACAATTTGGAAACCGCAATCCCGTCGAGCAGATACTCACCTGAACTTGGTTTGTCGAGACAGCCGAGGATATTCATGAAGGTCGATTTGCCGCTGCCACTGGCGCCCATAATCGCGACAAACTCGCCGGCGCGTATCTCGATGCTCACGCCGCGCAGGGCGTGCACTCGCGTTTCGCCTAACTCGTAATACTTATGAATGTCGTCTGTACGAATGACGATTTCGCTTGGCTTTGCAGCGGGTTGAGTCAGATCTGGACGAGAGGCGGTGACCATGGTTAGCGCCTTCCTGGTGTTGCGCCACCCATGCCCGGAGGCCGTGGGCCCGCCGCAGCAGTTGCGGCTCCGGTAACGACATCATCTCCGTCTCCCAGTGTGCCGTTTAACACTTGCAGAACTTCCGTGACCGTGTGGTCGGTGATACCGGTGCGAATGCGCACCGGCTCAAGGGTCTTATCAGGACGAAGTTTCCAAACCACGGCGACATCAAGTCTTGGAGTGCGATTTTGCGCTTGATCTCCGCCGCCGGCGACTCCTTCTCCTTGCGCTCTCCTTTGTTTCGCCGCTGCGCCTGTGCCGGAGTCGCCTCCAGAAGCAGATTTCGCCTGCTCAGCGCCCGCTAGGCCAAACTTCTGATAAAGCGCACGAATCTCGTCCGCAGGAAGGTCGGGTTTGAATCGTAAGGCACCGTTCGGAACGCGCAACACGTCCGTCGCGCTTGCGACCGGTATCGTGATGTAAGCAGTCATGCCGGGAAATAACTTAAGTTCCGGATTGTCGAAATCGATGACCGTGTTGTAAGTCACCACATTCTGGACAACCGTAGCGTTCATACGTACCTGTGAAACACGTCCAGAAAACGTATCTTTCGGAAACGCATCAACCTTAAAAGTTACAGGTTGGCCAGGGCGAATAGTGCCTACGTCGGACTCGTCCGTATTCGCATAGACCTGCATCTTCGTAAGATCTTGCGCGATGGTGAAAAGAGTTGGAGCCTGAAGCGAAGCCGCAACGGTCTGTCCCACGTCGACGCTGCGAGCGATTACAGTGCCATCGATTGGCGCATGAATCGTGGTGTAATTCAAATTTGTTTGCGAAACCTCGACCGCAGCTTCCTTTTGTTTCACTTGGGCTGCAGCCTGGGTGATTTGTGCTTCGGCCGCGGAAACGGCCGCTTGGGCAGAGTCGGAGTTGGCGCGAGCCAAATCAAGTTGCTGGGGGCTCATCACGCCAGCTTTTGTTAAGCCCTCGGTGCGCTCGTAGTCTGCCTTCGTCTGCAATGCAGTGGCTCGCGCTTTTTCGAGGTTAGCCTTGGACGCGACAAGATTAGCCTGTGCATTCGCAAGGTCTGCCTTTGCTTGCAATAGGGCACCTTGAAATAGAGACGGATCGATCTGCGCGATGATCTGACCTTTTTTTACACGCGAGTTGAAATCCACCAGTAGCTTGGCGATCGTTCCTGAAACTTGTGAGCCTACCTGGACAGTCGTAACAGCATTGATCGTGCCGGTCGCCTCGACCACTTGTCGGATGCTTCCTTTGTCGACTTTGGTGGCAAAGTACGGCGATTTGTCAGTTCCCTTCGCCATGAAGGCGGCAAACAGCCCGATGGCGACAAGAACGCCAACGATCACTGCCCCGACAATCCAGCTACGCTTCTTCACTCAACCCTTCCTTGCCATGTTTTGGGACCCAGGCCTATCTCACTTGATTTGATTCGCCACACGTAAACGTGATTCGAAATTAGAACATGTGCTGTCTGTAACTTACACATTTTACACAACTTTACAATGTTTCTAGCTGATGAAACTGAAAGAAACCTATGACTGCTCGAGCAGGCATAATTATATGAAATCGTATTGACGTTATGAATGAATACGTATATTTATGAAAAAATGATGCAGTCATTATTGAAACCGAGGGAAGCGGCGCAGATTCTGGGTGTGAGCTATCCCACGCTAAAACAGTGGGTTTACAAAGGAAAGTTACGCACCGTGAAGACGCCCGGTGGTCATCACCGGATTGCTCAGGCAGAACTCGATCGATATCTGCACCGGGCAGGCAAGAAGCCAGGGCCAGGTTTGCGCGCGAACTATCGTCGGATAAGTGGTCGAAACCAACTCGTCGGACGGATTGTCGATGTAAAGACGAGCGGATTGGTCGGGCAGGTTGTAATTTCCATCGGCGGACAGCACATCACGTCACTAATCACCGCTGATGCCATTCGCGAGATGGGGCTGAAAATCGGTGAAACCGCAGCTGCGCTGATCAAAGCGACGGAAGTGATGATCATTCGCGTTTGAAATAATTCAAAAATCTATAAGGGGACCACGTGAAAAAAACTTGGCTGATTTTTTGTCTTTTGATCCTTGTCTCAGTTGCTCCCGGATTTGCTCAGGAAATTACGGTTGCTGCTGCGGCGGATTTGAACGCCGCCCTCACTGAACTAGGCGGCCAGTTTGCGGCGACATCTGGTGTGCAGGTCAAGCTGTCGTTCGGAGCTTCCGGAAATCTGTCTACCCAAATTCAGAATGGAGCCCCGTTTGATCTGTTCTTCTCAGCGGACGAAGATTATCCGAAACAGCTGATAGAGAAAAGCCTCGCTGAAAAGGATTCGCTCTATCGCTACGCGATCGGGCGGCTCGTCCTTTGGGTTCCAGCTGATTCGCCTCTCGATATCGAGCACAAAGGAATACAGTCGTTGCTGGACCCGAGTGTAAAGAAAATTTCGATCGCAAATCCGCAACACGCGCCCTACGGTCGGGCTGCCGAAGCCGCAATACGACATGCCGGTATCTACGATCAGGTCGCACCTCGGCTTGTGCTGGGGGAAAACGTTTCGCAAGCAGCTCAGTTTGTGGAATCAGGCAATGCTCAGGCGGGATTGGTCGCGCTGTCTCACGCTCTAGCACCAGCGATGAAGGGGAAAGGGAAATATTGGCAGGTGCCGCTCGACTTTTATCCCACTCTAAATCAGGCTGCTGTGATTCTGTCGCGTTCGCAGCAAAAAGAAAAAGCCGCACAATTTTTGGAATTTCTTCGAAAACCCGAAGCCACGGAAGTGTTGCGTCGCTATGGGTTCACCATTCCGGATGCAGGTAAGTAAATGAACTGGGGAGCATTCTGGTTAACGGTGCAACTTGCCTCAGTCGTTGCCGGAATACTGTTTGTAGTTGGAATACCACTAGCCGCCTGGATCACGTTTTCGCGACGCAGGTGGAAATTTCTGGTCGAAGCTGTGGTTGCCTTACCCATTGTGTTACCCCCGACCGTTCTTGGTTTCTACGTGCTCATTGCATTGGGAACCAAGAGTCCACTCGGTCGATGGTGGGAATCAACTACCGGACATACGCTGGCCTTTACATTCGAAGGCCTTGTGATCGGGTCCGTGTTATACAGCTTGCCTTTTGCCGTCCAACCGTTTGCAGCTTCGTTTGCGGCGATCGACCATCGACTGATCGATGCTTCACAGAGTTTGGGAGTGCCTCGGTTAGCCACATTTTTTCGGGTGGTGCTACCACTCTCGAAGCCGGGTTTGGTGAGCGGTCTCATGCTCAGTTTTGCTCACACACTGGGTGAGTTTGGTGTTGTCCTGATGGTGGGTGGCAACATTCCTGGTGTTACGCGTACCGTGTCGGTTGACATATACGATCAAGTTCAGGCAGGAAACTATGCGTCTGCCAACCAGACCTCGCTTGTTCTTTTATTGATATCTTTCCTGACCCTCTCAATTGTGTACGGAATCAACCGCGGCTCCCATTCGGTGTGGCCATGGAGGTGATGCATCCGCCAATAGCAGGCCAATCTCCGGGACTGTCGTTTCATGCCAGGTCCGCGTTGAACCCTGAATTCCAACTCGATGTTAACTTCAACGTTCCGCCCGGAATCACGATTATCTTTGGGGCATCCGGAGCGGGCAAGACCACCATCCTCGATCTCATCTGTGGGATTAAAGTTCCAGATTCAGGGCTGATCTCGACAGGAGACGCGATTCTGTTTGATTCCGCTCAGAATATTTACCGGCCTATCTGGGATCGACGCGTCGGTTATCTCTTCCAGGACTTGGCACTTTTTCCCCATCTGACGGCCCGCCAAAATGTGGAATACGGAATTCATGAGTTGAATCGAAGCGAGCGGCATAAGCGTAGTTCACGGATGCTTGATGAATTCGGCGTGAGCGGGGTAGAGGATCGACGACCCTCGCGCCTTTCAGGTGGAGAGCGGCAACGGGTTGCTTTGGCTCGGGCACTGGTGCGCGAACCACGCGTCCTCTTGCTGGATGAACCATTGTCCGCGCTCGACCGGCCGACAAAGTCCGCGATTGTCGAAGACTTGCGGAGGTGGAACCGCGAACATGAAATCCCTATCCTTTACGTCACCCACAGTCATGAGGAAGTCTTTGCTCTGGGAGACCGGGTCATCATTCTGGACAAAGGAAAGGTAGTTGCCCAAGGAACACCGCACGAGGTCATGCGGGCGCCCCGATTGGAGACGGTTGCCGCACTCACAGGCTTCGAGAATGTTTTCGACGTTGTGGTGTCTTCCATACACGCCGATCGAGGAACGATGACATGTTCTCTGGCAGGCGTTTCAGTTGGGATCGAAACTCCGATGGTTCAAGCCGAGGTGGGGTCGCACTTGCGCCTAGGTATTCGCGCAGGCGACATTCTCCTCGCAAACGAGCCGCCTCACGGTTTAAGCGCGCGAAACGTGCTTGCGGGCAAACTGATCGGACTTGAACGACGCGACGTTATTGTTTCAGCGCGTGTAAATTGTGGAGTCGAGGTGGAGGTGCATCTCACTATCGCAGCGCGGGAAGCACTAGGCCTCAGACTGGGCGGCGAAGTATGGCTGGTTGTTAAGACACATTCGTGTCATTTAATGTCCGAGTGAAGTCATCGCAGTTGGGCGTCTTCAATTTGTTCGATGCTAATCACTGCCGCCCATTGTCCCTCGCGGGCCTCCATGAACTCTATGTTTCCACCCAGGATTTGAGCCACTGCTTGCGGGGGCAAGTCGCGATGGTAGCCAAAAAAGCGTGACTTGAGATCCTGCCATGCCCTCCACCTGGCGAAGAGAGGGTGAGAAGGCTGGAATTTGGTGGAAAATACGAACGCGACGTCATATCTGCGGCGCTCGTCTGCGGCAGCCATCACTTGTTCCGCCGAAAAATCTTCCACTCGAACCACCTGAAGCGGACGGTCGACATACCCCAAATATGAACGGGAGAACTCATCCGATGCTGGCCAGGCTGTCAGCACGCGAGAGGAAGGGAATCGCTTTTCGAGAAATTGAGCGGCACGCTGGTGCATGACGATGTAATCGCGGTACGCGAGATTGTCTTCCAGGGAGAATCCGTAGGGCGGAGGCCAAAAGAGGGAAGCCGCAAAACTGGCGATGACCATGGCAAGAATTGCGACCCATCGTTGGACGCGCCGCCAAAGTGTCGACACGGCGGTCAATATCACGAGAGGTACAACCGGCAACATATAACGGGCGAGCGCCGCACCTCCCACTATCGACATGAACACAACATACACAAGCCCTACCGCCAGGAAAACTAACTGCGTCGGGATGGCGATTCGCTTCCGCAGTTCATGCAAGTCTTTGAGGGCGGGGCGATACATGGCAAGCGCCATAGCGGCGCTGAGAATCCAGAGATGCAAGTACCCGAAGGTCTGCCACAAACGAAGGCCTAGCGCGATGAGAGCCCGCAGAGGATTCAATGTGGATTGCACGTTGTATCGGAAGTATTCGGGATTCCCCAGCAGGTAACCGGTCACCCGATAGTGATACCCATACCACGCGGCAAGAATAATGAACGGTACGATGAGAGCAAGAAGTCGTTGCCCACGATTCTTCGAACCGTTTCCCGTTTGTGGCCATCGCGCGCTATTTAGACAAACACTCAACAGTTCCCACGCCACCAACGCCAGCGGAGCCAGGATGGCGGTCTCCTTGGTGAGAGCAGCGAGCGACATCCAGAACCCGATGGCCCAGGGACGATTCTGGATGTAAGCGTGGAGCCCCCAGAATGTAAATCCTGC
>Ga0068866_10001416_pt1 | contig 10287 bp, 6 predicted proteins | sample KBSMisM22_FD_66587 | JGI IMG/M metagenome (GOLD analysis project Ga0068866, IMG submission 66587) | Miscanthus rhizosphere microbial communities from Kellogg Biological Station, Michigan, USA - KBS Miscanthus M2-2 | ecosystem: Host-associated > Plants > Roots > Rhizosphere > Soil ... | reverse complement strand
GTGTTCTTCGCGACTGCTTTCTCGCGGTTCACTCGCCACAAATCGCAGACCGCAGTCATTTCGACGTTATGACTCGTCTTAAGTTGCGCAACGATCCAGGCCAGTTCACTCCCCCTACTGCCGGTCCCGATGTGGCATAACGAAATACGATCATTGGCCTTCACAATCCTCCCGTAAGAAAGAGCTGTGCTTGGGAAAGAGGTCTGCGCGGCAATCAGCGCTGCGGATTTCGCCAAAAATGTTCTCCGATTGATCGATCCGTCCGCCTCGCTCATGCTTCCCTCCGTTTGGATTGTTGCGGGATTACGTTGGAACGCGAGTCCATTCCCAACTGCGAATGAAGGCAAGCAGTTTAGCATCGACAATCTCTATCGAATCACGTTCGGTCCACCCATCATTTAGAAACGCCGAGCTTCGGTGACTGCGTTAATCGCGTGGCCCACCTTCCACCCTGGAGATGGAAAGAAACGTTTCTCAACGGGTGGCAGCCACCGTTGAAACGACACAACCAACTTACACCGAGCCAAGAACGGTCTTTGCAACCGCTAGGCTACCTCAGGCGGCTCTGCAGGAGCGAATATGGTGGGTCAGCCGGTTAGGCGGCGGGCGGCAGGTCAACCTGTCGCCGGTGCGTTCGACTCGCACATGCTTCGCCAGAATTGCGAGCCTTAAGACCGATCGACTGTCGGATAAAGTGCGGTACTAGGTGGCTAAACTTGAGACAGGAAGCTCGGGCCGGGGTGTGCTACTCGGATCGCCGCCCTGAGCAATCCGTCGAATGTCGCCGCTCCTGCTGGTCAAAATCAGCGCGCCACTCGAGAATTCTGAAATTGCACTGATCGCAGCACGACTCGACATGTACGCGTCCGTTTTTGCTGAACGATACGCGGGTAAAGCCCAGAAATTTCGAAGGAAGCGACACTGCGGCGCCCGGCAAGGCACCTACGGTGATAACCGCGCCTTGTTCATTTGCGAGGCTTTGGCTTGTGCCCATATGTTCGACCATCTTCCATTGAACAATGGGCTGTGCCAAGAAAACTGGTCAAAATTGCACAAATGAAGGCGCCGAGCTTGGACTGGAGATGCACCCTGCAAACCTCGCAGTCAAGATGCCACGCATCGACCGCTCCCGACGCGGCAATGCGTTCGGAAGAGCTGGCTTACCAGTTCCTGGTCGCAACTAAAAAGAAAGCTTCAGAGCGACTTGCCCGATACGCGGATCGCGGGCACTCGAAATGAAGCCGAAGCCACTTCCCGAATCAATCGACCCATCGGGATTCTCGAACTGGGTGTGATTGAAGACGTTGAAGAACTCAGCCCTAAATTCAAGATTCATGCGCTCGTAAATCGTCGTGTTCTTGTGAAAAGCGATGTCCCAATTGTTCAGTCCGGGACCGTGGAAAAATCTTCGATTGGCGTTGCCTACCTGCCCAATGGTCTCCGGGAAGAACGGGGAGGTGTCAAACCACTGATTTCCAGACTGCCGCGGATCAAGGATGCGTATCTTTTCGCCGGTGTAGTTAGGCCGATCGGCGCCTTCGCAACCACACAGTGAAGCGTCATCGCCTTCGCTCAGGGTAACAGGAAGGCCGGTGGTGAAGCGAGTGATGCCTGAAACGGTCCATCCAGACAAGATTGCACGAGAAAAGCCTGTCAGGGATTTCGGTGAGGGCAGATCGTAGCTGTAGCTGATGACAAAATTGTGACTCAGATCGAATGCTGACAGCGATCGGCTTACTGCCGGGTTGTAAGGGTTGACTCGGTCAAAGAAACCGGAGGAATTGTCAAATGACTTTGACCACGTGTAGGCCGCCAGAAAACGTAGGCCCCCGAATCTCTTTTCAAAACTCACTTGCAACGAGTCGTATTGAGAATTGGCGAGCGTTGCGATGTAATCATTCGAAGCAAAATCCAGTAACCCGCGCGAGAGTTCGCGGCCCGAGGTGACGGAGAAGGGCCTTGTTCCATTCACCGTTTGTCCATTCGTCAGGTTGTAGATCGAATCCTCCCCGAACGGACCGCATTGCTCGTTTTCCGGCAGGAAGTCATTCGCGGCCAAACATGTGGCAGGATCTCCGGGGTTGAAGTCGATTCTCGAAAGCAAGTGGCGTCCGCGCGTCCCGACATAACCCACGGAAAGTAGTGCACTCCGGAACAGCTCCCGCTGCACTGTCAGGTTGAAGTGGTAAGAATATGGGAGCTTGTTATCAGATTTGTATGCGGGCGAGCCGCTCACTGGCATATAGACCGGCCATATCCCGGTAGCACCGGGCGGGGGAATGGTAAATGGGAATCGGTTACCCACCGGATCCGGAGGATCGATGCGTCTCTTGTAGGGTTCTTCGAGATAGACCGGCACGGGGCTTACCCAGAACAGGCCGAAGGGTGCGTCACCGACTTCATTAAAGAGGGTCACATCCTCGATTGCCGTATAGAAGAGGCCGCCCCCCAAGCGGATGCTGGTTTTTCCGGGACCGCCAAAAACCTTGCCGGCAAAACCATCCGTGGTGCTAGGGGAATAGGCCAACCCAACGCGTGGAGCAAAGCGATCGTACTGTGTAGGGGCGAGCGTCTTTGGAATTCCTGGGTCGCCAGGAAAGAGGAACCCCTCAGGCGAGTCAGGATAGATCGTAGACTGCACTCCCGGCTTGAATGTCTGAATCCGGTTTTTTGTGTCGTAAAAAGGCTGACTAACGTCCCACCGCAAGCCGTAGTTCAGCGTGAGATCGGGTGTAACTTTGTACGTATCCTGCGCATAGAGTCCGAAATATTTTGTCCGCGAATCAAGCAGTTGCGGGCTGGTCTGGTTGAATAAATCTGGCGCTCCGATCAGGAAGTCAGCAAAATCGTTTCCGGTCTCAGACCCAGAAAAGGTGAACCAGCCATTGGATGTGTAGGTATTTCGCTCGTTGATCTGAATATAACGGACATCGCCACCAAACTTGAGCGTGTGCCTTCCGATAATTTTCGAAAAATTGTCGGTGATCTGATAGGTGTTGTTGTATTGGCCGGTGGTACCGTCTGGAAGGCCAAAAGCAGTTCCCATTTGATCAAAACCGATTGGGGCAACACCTTCGTACGCATCATTGGTGGGGATCACTCCGAGCCCGCCGGCGACATAGCCAAAATCGGTGATTTTTCCCAAGCCTTCGACCGGTTTGTTGTTCAAAAAAGCAAAGCGAGTGTAACCAACGTGAGCCTCATTGACGGCGTTGGGGCCAAGCAGGGCGGTGTGATTGATGACGAACTGCTGCGCTCGCGAGACACTGGTTGCAGAGAATCCAGGTACATTCGACGTAAAAGCCGGGTAAGGGTTCAAGAAGTTCGCATCATCAAAGTGATAATAGAACGACCAATTGCCGGCGCGATTGAAGTCCACCTTTATCCCGAATTTATCGTCCCGCAGGTTCGAGTTGTGAGCAGCTGTTGAAAAGAAGGGGTGGCCAGTAACTGAATCGACCCCCGTCGGCGTTGGCAGGAATTTCAAGGTAGCCGCGGCTACCGGCGACCAGGCCGATTGGGGAATCACAGGCCCAGCGGAGCCAGGAAATACACAACCCGTAACAGGGTTGTTGCTGACGCATCCGTCAAACCAATATGGCTCACCCGGCGCCACGCTGTACCCAAGTCGACTGGTCAATGCTGCCGCAAAATTCGTCTCGCTGTCGTCACCGCGAACGAGGGTAGGGTTTCCATCGGAATCAACGAATGGCGAGTATTGAGTGCTGCCTAAATCCGAAAAATCACCAGTCCGTTCCAATTCGGAAGGAACATCCTGGCGCTGCGAGACACCGCGCACTTGACGAGTTCCCTCGTAGTCGCCAAATATGAAGAGCTTGTCCTTCAAGATCGGACCGCCTACGGTGCCACCGAATTGATTGCGCTTCAGGGCGCCCCGTTCCGGATCGAAGTAATTTCGTGCATCGAGTTTCTCATTGCGCAGAAACTCGTAAACAGAGCCATGGATGGAGTTCGTCCCGGATTTCGTAACTGCATTCACGATGCCGCCTGAAAAGCGGCCGTACTCGGCGTTGAACGAACTCGTGAGCAATCGGAATTCCTGGATGGAATCGAGACTCGGCACGACCGAAGCGCCGTTGTTCACGCTCTCCTCGACGTCGCCACCATTCACCAGGAAAGAATTCGCGGATTCACGCTGACCGTTTACCGAGACGTTACCTGAATTGCCGTTCCCCGACGGATGTCGGTCATTGATTGCGGCGTCTGAGGAGATCGGGACGACGCCGGCCTGCAAACCGAGAAGATCGATGTAACTCCGCCCGTTGAGAGGCAAACTCTGCATTTTCTTGTCTTCGACAACGTCACCCAACTGTGTATTCGTGGTCTCGACTTGTGCCGCCAAACTGGAAACATCTATCTTCTCGATGACTCCAAGAACGGACAGCTTAAAATCAGCGCGATACTTCTGATTGACGAGGAGCTTAATGCCGGTTTGAGTTGATTTCTGAAAGCCGACAACATCAACCTCAAGAGAGTAGTTGTCCCCGATGGGAACACTCAGAAATTCGAAGTTGCCAAATGCATCGGTGCGGGTCTGACGCGTGAGCCCGATATCGGAATTGGTGAGCGTCAGGGTCGCGTTCGGAATAGCCGCGCCGCTCTGGTCGACGACCGTGCCCAGGATCCCACCTGTCACTTCTGCTAGTGAAAGAGAGCTACTGAGAATCAGCAGCGCGACGATCGAAAAGAATTTTGTGATTGAGTGCAAGCTCACAAAGCACCTCCCCACTCGGCACTTGAAAGCCACTACCTGATTTTTGAGAGCATTTAAGGCAGATGAGACGTAGAAGTCAAGATATAATCCCGGCGCTCCTACGGATTTAGCCGAACGCCGCGCCAATCGCAGCTTGTGCGCGTTCGAAGGTTTTCACGGGATGAAAGTGCTCGGCAGTCCGCCACGTGCTCTCAGCGCAATTCGGCAATCGGCAGCAGTGCTCACGATTGTCTTGCTGACGCTTTCAGCATTTGCCAAGGACGTACCGGGCTCGCCTCACAACCGTTCGCTTGCGCGTTCTTATGTCGTGAGTGCTCGGAATGCGTGGAGCGCAGGAAACCAAACCCAAGCACGAGAGAAACTGAAACTGGCTCTCCAAGCAGATCCGACGTATGGCGAAGCTTACCTCCTGATGGGCCTGATCGAGTTCCAAAGCGGCAACGTTGCTACTTCCATCCAGCTCTACAAACACGCAATTAGGTTGCAGCCATCGTCGTACTCGGCCCATTACAATCTTGCGCTCTCCTACTTGCGCGAACATCGTCTCCCAGATGGAAAGCTCGAGCTTGAGCGAGCGGTGAAATTAGACCCTAGTCAAGCTGATGCCGCGTACGACCTTGGGGTGGTTTTGCTGGAGTTGGGTGATCCATCAGCAGCGATCGTCCACCTTGAGCGTTCGAGGAAACTGAATCCGCATCGGCCGGATGTTTCGTTCAATCTTGTCCGCGCCAACCTTGAAGCGGGAAAAATCTCAGAAGCACGAGGCGAAGCAGAAGCTGCTGTAAGCCAACTCGGCAGTGACTTCAAATGGAATGCTGCGGTGGCACAGCTGTTTCAGAAGAATGGCCACCCGCAAGACGCGGTGAACTATTTGCGTCGGGCCGCGCTCATTCGCCCCGACGATACTGCAGTTCGCCACCAGCTTGCTCTCGCGTATCTGGCATCAGGCGATTCGAAGCAAGTGTTGGATCTGATTCCAAGGCCGACAACAGCCGACGATCACTTCTTGAGAGGAAGCGCTTATTACCTCGCTCACCAGTACCCCGAGGCGGATAGTGAGTCGCAGCAGGCACTCTCGCTGGAACCAGAAAATCCACAAGCGTTAATTTTGCGTGTCCGGCTTTTACAACGAGCGGGTGAGCAAGAGGCGGCCCTTCAACTGGCGGAGAAAACGATTGGGTTGGCACCGAACTGGGACGAGCCGTACTACATGAGCGGCGTCAGCCTTTTCTACAAACGACATTACAGCGAAGCGAGCCAGCGCTTAGCACGCTCTGTGGAACTCAATCCGCAGTCGGCCCGAGCACATTTTTTGCAGGGCATAGCCTTGGCCAGCCAGGAAAAGGTGGCAGAGGCCGAACAAGCCATGCGACGAGCCGTCGCTTTACAACCTAAGAACGCCCGTTTCCTCTGCCATTTGGGAATACTGCTGATGCGCAAGAATGACTCCGCCGCAGCTGAGCAGTTGTTCCGACAGGCGGTCGAACTTGCTCCGGGTTACGGCTTGGCGCACTACGAGCTCGGCAAACTTCTGGCGCGTTCCAGTCAGTGGAAGGCCGCTGCAGGTGAGCTCAACGAAGCCGTGAAGCGCGACCCAAGTCTTGGTTCCGCCTACTATCAGCTATCACGTGTATACGCCCGGCTCGGAGACACGGAAAACTCAGCCCGCGCACTTGCGGAGTTCCAAAAGCTTTATCAGCAGCAGAACAATGAATCGCAAGAGTTGGCAAATGATGCTGCCAAGGAAGCTGAGATGTCCGACTTGCCTTAAACTCGCGTGGTTCAGAGATTCGTGTTAAGCCTCGATCGTCTTCCGCTGACCAATAGGCGCCACAGCCGGCCAGTCCGCTCTCCATGCATCAGGACCGGCGGTATTTGCGTATCTGATTCGTATAGGCATGGCCGCCAGTCGATCTGAAAGTAGCGCCTCGTTCCGAATCGGCCACCAGTCATACAGAAATACTTCAAGCGGGCGCCACATCGAGACCCAGCCGCCGATCGTGAGGCTTTCGCGCACGATCTCGCCAATGCTGCTGCCCTTCAAAAGGGTGGCAAGAAAATCCGCGAGTCCAATCGCTGCCGCTAACGCGAACAGACCGATCACCAGACTCGTGCGACCTACGCGGAACAATTCTCGCAGCCGTTGTCTCTCTGTTTCAGCGCGATGCCGAAAGAACTCGTGAATCGCGTCCCGCAAAACAGCAGCTTCGTCTGGTAAACCTGCCTCGCGGTCGAGGTCCACCACTAACGCGAGCGATACGTCACGGGGAAGATCTTTGGCCCAGCCAACGATGAATGCTTCGGCTTTCGGATCCAAGTCCCTATCGCGAAAAGGCGAGGGGTCGATGGCATCAAATAACTGTTTCAGTTCGCCAACGTGCACCTCGATGACGGCACACTTGGGCGGAATTGGGTCGCCGGCGCTGGGATTACTGGACATCGCATGCCCCGTGCAAAATGATTTACCTCGGAAGAGATCACCGACTCCATTCTAGCTTCGCTTACCGCCCGCAGAAAATGATCAGGGAGAACGCCGATAAGAACGAGGTTTGGCGCGTGCGGCGGTCACGAAGTTCGCCAACACAAACAACACGCAAGGTCCACCGACTGTCTGCGATTCTCCTTCGTCGGTGGCAAGCGGAAGAAATCGCGAAAACTCCGCTCGCCCGCGTGTCGCGCATCTGGATCAAACATAAGATCCAAATGGATCAGATAAGAAACTGCCTAGTGATGAAGTCAGTAAAAACAAGCTCCGTCGAGAGCAGGAGCGCTAGTTTTCAGTTGCTGGTTAGTTGGCCGGCACCAACACCGGAGCCCCTTTGTCCTTTACGAAGAGAACAATGAATTTTGCCGGTTTTGTTTTACTTGCATTCCGCCCAACCACGTGGACATCATCCGGTCCTTCGTAGAAGGTCTGGCCGGGTGTCAGGGTCGTTTCCTTCCCCCCTTTTACCTGCATCACGATTGAGCCTTCCAGGACATAGATAAACGCATGTGCGTTGTGGCGATGGATAGGATCCGTACTGCCGGGCGGATAATCCACGATAATCATCAGACCTTCTTTACCAGGAATGTTGGTCAGGTCTTTCGACATGAGTTCCGTTACCTTAGCCTCTTGCGCTACGAGCATGCTGGACATGAGACATGCCAGCGCCAAAATGAGTTTCGTGAACGTCATGAATTCACCTTTCGTTTGAACGACGCCATTCAGTGCGTCTGTCTTGGTTTACACGCGACACCAATAACCGCGCCTGCACAGCCAGAATTTACGCTGCGGACTTCATGATCCAGGTTTCGAAACGCGTCTCTCCGAGTCGAGCGTCATTGCCGGGAACCAGTGTTTTCTCGCTGAGTGGCGCGCCAGAATAAAGCGCCTTTGGATCAGCGATGACCTCGCGTGTATCTTTGAGCAAGGCCAAGCATTGCCGAACGAGATCATCTAAACGGAACTGTTCGGGACCTCCAATTTCGACGATACCGTTTACCGGCGGCCCTACCGCAATTCTTGCTAGCGCACTCGCCACATCGTCGGCCGCCATTGGCTGGAAAAGCACAGGTGGCAAATGCACCTTGCCGGCGACAACAGAAATGTCCGCGATGCCTTTGAGAAACTCGAAGAACTGCGTCGCATGGACGATCGAATAAGGAATAGGGGAGCTCTTGATGAGTTTTTCCTGAGCGATCTTTGCGCGGAAATAGCCGCTTTCGGACAACTGGTCGGTTCCCACCACCGATAAGGCAACATGATGGCCTACGCCTGCAGCCGCTTCATATGTGAGGAGATTATTGGTAGATGTCTCGAAGAATTTCAGTACCGCCGAGTCTTCCCACGAAGGAGAGTTTGATACGTCCACTACTACCGAGGCACCTTTCAGCACGTCGGCTAGTCCCTCGCCCGTAAGGGTGTTCACGCCCGAATTGGGAGATGCCGCTACCGCCTCGTGCCCCTGCTCGCGCAACTTGTTAACCAGCTTTGAACCAATGAGCCCGGTACCGCCGATCACTATGATTTTCATAATTATCCTTTCATGATTGACCCAGGCGCTACAGAACGATCGGTGTTTCGTAACCCCTAAGACAGGACAGACTGTGACTTTGTGACACAATGCCGGCCGCAATTCGGCAATTTCAAGTGGCGCGATTGAGGAATGCCGTGATGCGTCGGCTCGATGGTTGGCAAACCGGATACAAATGTTATCTACGACGGCCACAGATCCCGAGGAGTTTCGCGTTAGCTAGGAGGCGAGCAATTCAATAAGCGATTTTTGAGGTCGCCACTCCCGGCCGTTCCGCCGAAACGATGTCACATCCGCATCGATGAGTCCAACCAATACATCCGCCACGATCCGGCCCCCAACGGGACCTAGACGATGACCGCCTGTACAGGCGTCGCCTTCACGGAGAATGTAGTACCACAACGGAGTCTCTCCAGTCCAACCCGTGGGCGCGATGCCAACCTGCTCTGCGCTGAGCGGAACAATTCCGATATAACGTGCCACGGCCTCGCCAGACGGGAGCCCAACACCCTGGCCGCGTTGCAAGTCTCGGACGGCGAGCGAATGATAGTCTTCGATCTCGCACTCACCAGTGACGGCTACTGGCAACTCGATGAGCGCGCGGACCAGTTTTCCGTCGATTTTCTTGGACCGTTGAGCCTTCATATCGCCGGGTGCGTCGAAGAACAAAGTCCAGTCGACGGTGCGTTCACGCGGCACCGCGCGGAACCCCAGCAGATCAGGAAAGAGTGGCACCGGATCGGTCTGTAAATTTAATTGATAACGGTGGCGAATCTGGGAATGGCCGTACCGATATGCCGCATCGGCGAACTCGAGCGGAATAAAGCCGCCGTGCGTAGGACGAAACCACCGCGGGCCTTCTCGAAGCACCTGACTCGCTAGCTCCTGTCCGACGAGGGCGGGAAGAAACTCGTTAAGGACGAACCACTGATAGTGCCAGCGCAATTGTCGTGCCGCTTCGTCGAACACGCGGTCGTTCGCTAGTCCGGTGAGTCGCACTTCATCGACAAACGCGTTGTGAGCCTTGAGCATGGCGAGATGCAGCTGTGACACTAGCGTGTGGGAGTCGTTGCGCGGGTCGCCGATGACGGCGATGCCCTCGGCGTTTCGTTGCAGGTCTGCTCCATACGAACCAAGCAAAAACTTCGCCGGATCGTCACGCTGGAATAGAAATGGATGCCCGGTCGGTCCATCGCCATACAGACATTCCAAATTAAGTTGTGGGCTGCGGGAATTGTGCAAGTCCGCCGTAGTGGCATGGGACCGCAGGGTGGAGCGGTCAGCCGTAATATCATGAGCCACGAATTGACCGAGGATAGGCCAACCTGCGGCGGTGTCTCCCAATGAATCGGCAGACTCCTCAGTGTCGCCGCAATCACAGAGACCACCTGCTCGACCCAGGGCGTGCAGAAATTGCTCATCGGCCTGAAACGACGGCAGGCCAGGAAACATCCGAGCATAGCTTGCAGGGCCTAGAGGCGCATCGATTGCGACGCGGGCCCGCGTGGGCGAAAGGCAGTGATTGCGAACTGACGC
>Ga0068866_10001415_pt1 | contig 10296 bp, 9 predicted proteins | sample KBSMisM22_FD_66587 | JGI IMG/M metagenome (GOLD analysis project Ga0068866, IMG submission 66587) | Miscanthus rhizosphere microbial communities from Kellogg Biological Station, Michigan, USA - KBS Miscanthus M2-2 | ecosystem: Host-associated > Plants > Roots > Rhizosphere > Soil ... | reverse complement strand
CGGATGTGACCTGGCAGCTCGAGCAGCGCTTCCGACCACAGCTCGAGGTGCAGCAGGTCTATGAGCTCTATCGCGATGTCGAGATACCACTCATCGGCGTGCTCGCCGAAATGGAATGGGCCGGCGTCGAGATCGATCTCCCCTGGTTCGCATCGCTGAAGCAGCGGTTCGCGCGCGAGCGACAGCGTGTCGAGCAGGAGATCTACGTGTCGGCGGGAGGAGAATTCAACATCAACTCCAACCCGCAGCTTCGCGAAGTGCTTTTCGAACGACTCAAGCTTCCGATCCTGAAGAAGACGACGACTGGTCCATCAACGGATGCGAGCGTCCTCCAGGAGCTCGCTGAAGCCGGGCACGAATTGCCCTCGCTGCTCATGGAGTATCGTGAGGTGGCGAAGCTGGAAAGCACGTACATAGATGCTCTTCCTCCGCTGGTGAATCCGCACACCGGGCGCCTTCACACGTCGTACAGCCAGACGGTCGCAGCGACGGGTCGTCTCTCTTCGAATGATCCGAACCTTCAGAACATCCCGATCCGGCGAGAGCTCGGTCGCGACATTCGGCGTGGATTCATTCCAAGAAAAGGTTGGGAGTTTCTTGCCGCCGATTACTCACAGATCGAGTTGCGGCTTCTCGCGCATCTCTCGGGAGATCCCGCATTCGTGCAGGCGTTCCAATCGGGAGGCGACATTCACCGCCAGACGGCGGCGCTGATCTTCGATGTTCCGCTCGAGGGAGTGACCTCGGAGATGCGCGCGCGTGCGAAGACGATCAACTTCGCGACGATCTACGGACAGGGACCGCACGCACTGTCTCGACAGCTCAAGATCTCGCACGCCGAGGCGAAGGAGTTCATCGACCGCTACTTCCAGCGATTCCAGCGCGTGCGCGAATACCTGGACTCGATGGTCCTGTACGCGCGCGAGCACGGCTACGTGGAAACGATCTTCAAGCGCCGGCGGTATGTGCCCGAACTTCGGGATCGCAACTTCAACATCCGCGCGTTCGGTGAACGCACGGCGGCGAATTCTCCCATTCAGGGCTCGGCGGCCGATCTGATCAAGATCGCGATGATCCGCATTCATGAGCGCCTCCGACAGGAGCGCCACAGCGCCCGGATGTTGTTACAGGTGCACGACGAACTGGTCTTCGAAGTGCCGGGGCCCGAAATGGAGGCAGTCACAGACCTCGTGCGAGAGGAGATGGAGGACGCCGCGAAGCTGTCCGTCCCCCTCGTCGTGGACGTCGGAACGGGTCGGAACTGGCTGGAAACGAAGCTGGGCTAACCGGGCATCGGGTCGCAAACGGCGACAAACGGCCATTGCAGAGTGCAGTGGTTCTGGCAATTCGAACCGGCTAAGATCACTTTTGGAGCGCCGTTCTAAATTGCGCAACCGATTGAAGTAGAAAGACTTACACAGCTTATCCTGACCGGGCATTGCCCTTGCCTTGCCTTGGGGTGCATCTGATCTCGCTTTCGTTGTGCCCTCCCTGCCTGCACCGACCTTTCTGCGGCGCCCCTGCCGCCCCTCCGCTCGCTTCAGGATCCCCGCGATGCCGCGCACCCGAACCGGCTTCACACTCATCGAACTTCTGATCGTCGTCGTGATCATCGGCATTCTGGCCGCGATCGCGATCCCGAAGTTCCAGAATACCAAGGGCAAGGCGAACGCTGCCGCGCTCCGCAGCGATCTGCGTAACCTGGCGGTCGCCCAGGAGGCCTACTTCTTCCAGTCGGCCGCGTACGCGAGTGACACGGCGCTACTCAACTTCCGCCCGTCGCCCGGGGTGATCCTGACCCTCTCGACGCCTGGAGTGGGAGAGTGGGTAGCCACGGCGACCCATCCCCTCTCCTATCCGCTGCAGTGCGTGGTGTTCTATGGTGCTGTCTCGCCGACGCCGACCCCGGCCACGGTCGAAGGAGTTCCGGCCTGTCAGTGATCGAAGGCTGAGCGGAGCGCTGACGGGCGCTGCCGCCGCATTGAAGTGACCCGATCGCTGCCGACGAACGAGCCCCTATCGGGCCCGGAATATCGAGAGTTTCGGTCCCGCCGCGCCGGGATGATTCACGCAATGGATGGCGGCTTGTGGCTGCACCGCCACGTCTGGAAAGGGCGCCAGATGGCGCACCTCGTGTCGACCGATCGTGAGCGATTGCTCCGATTTGGCGCGACAATCGGGCTCGGGGAGGCCCGCCTCCAATTCAAGCCACTGAAAGATCCGCGGACAGGCATTCGCCGCGATGCGTGGCACTGGGATCTCGGTGGACCGCTGCTCCCTCCCCCGACACACCCTCGCTGAGAGCTCCACCGCACCCTCTCGTCTACGGGTGTGCGGACGCCTCCCGCAACAAGGCTTGCTCGAGTGACACCGACTGCGCAATGAGCGCGTCGGACTCGACGATGAGCCGTTGCTGCAACTCGCGATTGGATCGGAGTGCCAGGAATGTTCGTGCTCGACGCAGTGTGCGTCGCAGTCGCCCGCGACCAAGTCGGAACGCATGGGCCGACGAGAAGATCAGGAGCAGCCCGAAGATGGCTCCTGCCAAGCCGATGAGATGGGCGAGAACGAGGAATAGCGCGACGTACCAGACGACCAGCGCCACCAATCCGAGGATGATCGTCCGCATCGCTGGTTGATCGCGCGAGGGGTCGTGCCGAAGTGAGCGAAGTGCAATCGCGCGGGCCGCTCGGATGGGAATCCAGTGGACTGCTCGTCCGAGGATGAACAGCACGCCGAAGAGAAGGAGGATCGGCCCCTCTCGAAACAGAAAACGCACGCCGTCCCTCCAGCGCACTGAAACACGAACATCCTCGAGCGCGATGCCCTTCCGATCGAGCTCGTGCTGAAGGGTGTCGAGACGAGCCGAAAGATCGTCTGCCGCGTCGATGGTCTCCGGGGATGCGTCGGCCAACGCCGACGTGGCGCGGTCGATTCGACGCGCAAGATCGGCCTCCGCGTCGAGAGACCTGGGCTGAGCAACTGGCGCAGGCTCCATCGCCAACGCCGAGAGGATGTGGGCCAACCGAACCGCACGGACGGCTCGCTCTGCCGTGGCAAAGTTCAGCGTGACCGCGCGCAGCTGGGCGTCGAGCGCGCGGGTCAGCTCACTGGCGTTTTCCTCCTCATGTGCCGCGAGCCATGTGTCGAGCATGAAGGGGTCGCCGACCCGGACGAGCACATGACTATTCGGGCGCTCCTTCTCCTCGTAGATCAGACCGACGGCGACCAGCTGAATTCCACGCACGCCCTCCGAGTGTGCCTGGAGGACGATGCGGGCTGCACCAGATCGAAGCGGAGCAATGGTCGGGGCGTCGTGGCTGATCCCTTCCGGGAAGATCAGCACCGCACCCCAGCGGCGCAGTGCAGCGGTCACCGAGCTGAACGCGGCGGCATTCCTATCCGCCCTGGCCTCGCCCCGCACGCCGCTCTCCTCATCCTTGGCACGACGCAGGGGCACGACACCGACGGCACTTAACAACGGCGACAGCGCGGGGTTCTCGAACAGCGTCGCCTTGGCCGTGAGCAGTACAGGCTGGGCCAGCGTGGTCCCCACCAGCAGCGGATCAATGAGCGCATTCGGATGGTTTGCGACGATGAGCAGGGGGCCGGAACGTGGAGCGCGCTCTGCCCCCTGCACCACGATCTCCGCGTAGTACCATCTCAGGGCGATGGCAGCGATGACCCTGAGGAGTCGATAGAGCATCGACCCTCAGCTGGCCTGCGACCGATGGGGTACGGCTCGCAGGAACAGGAGCGAGATCGCAAACATCACCGCGACGCTCATGACCGCTGCGCGGTACGCAAGCCCCGTCCCATACCCAGGCTCGAGGCCGTCGACGGTGAGGCCCCATACGAGAGGCCCGGCAACTGCAGCGGCACGCGCCGAGAGGAGCATGAGGCTGAAGTAGCGCCCCGCTTCCTCAGCCGGCACGAGCGCCAGAAGCAGGGGACGCTCGGCGGTCGGCACGCCCCCGAAGATGAGACCGATTCCGAGGCCGACGATCCAGAACCCCTGCTGCGTCGGCACCAACACCATGGCGACCAGTAGCACGATCCACGCAGCGATGATGGCAACCAGCGTATGGCGAGCGCCGAAGCGATCGACGAGTCGGCCAACGATGTAGCTGCCGAAAATCGCCGGAATCGTCAGGACGAGAAACAGCGTGATCTCGCTACCGCGTTGGAACCCCATGGCCTTCACCGCATAGATCGCCATGAACGAGACGATGGTGCCGATCGCGTCCTGATAGAGAAAGGAGGCGATGATCAACGGCAGCGCACCAGGGTGACGCTTGGCGTCGCGAAGCGTGTGGCCGACGTCGGCAAAGGCGGCACGCCAGGCGATCGGAACGTGCTCCGGCCGCGGATGATGGTCGCGGCAGAAGAAGAAGAGGGGCAGCGAGAACAACAGAAACAGTATCGCAGTCGGCACGAAGGTCGACACACGGCCGGCGTGCGACGAGAAGGGAACGACGGCGTGCAGCAGGGAGATGCTGGCGGCCGGCAGTGCGCCAAGGAGCGGAAGAGCTCCGTTGAAGAAGGGAGCGACCATGAGAAGACCGACGATCGTGCCGACATAGCCGACCGCCGTGCCGATTCCGGAGAGCCGGCCGCGCTCTTCGGGCGGCACGAGATCCGGAAGCATGGCGTTGTAGAACGGCTGCGCTGCCTGATACGCGTAGTTGGCGATCACGAACGCGACGAGCACCCAGCCAAAGGTCGAGATGGTGGGGTGCCATCCCGCCGGCAATGGCGTCCCGCCAATGGTTTCCGCACCGCTGATCGGCAGAGTCAGCTGGCCGAGGAGGCCGATGGCGGCGCAGGCGATGCACGACACAATGGTGAATCCCACCACCCATGGCTTGCGTCGACGGCGCGCATCGGAGACCGCGCCGAGCACGGGTACGGACAACACGACGAGGATGGACGAGATACCGTTCCCGACCGCATATACGGTGTTCGATGCATGCAGGTCAGCGATCAACCAGACCGAGAAGTAGAGCGTCGCGACGTTCATCGAGAAGATGGTGTTCGCGAAGTCGTACACGGCCCAGCTGGCGCGCTCGCGCACCGAGGCGCGTTGCGTCACGGGGCCGGATATCGTCGAAACACTCCCGCGTGCTTCATCCGCCTCGGCGGTGAAGGATTCGGCCATAGCTACTCCTGTTCGTGTTGACGCCCTGAATTGGCGGTCCAAATTACCTCCTATGATCCCGCCCCGCTTCAACCTCGTTCGCGCACTGCGCCGCGCCGTCGGACCGCTCTGCGCGGGACTCCTGATCATCGGGTGCAAGCAGGACGCACCGGCGGTGCGGGTAGGTACAAAGGCAGTCGCGGGCAGTACGCACGTGGACTCGGCCGTGGCCGCGCCGGCCTCCAATGGCTGGAATCCTGTCGCTGGTCCGGTGCTGCTCGTGGCAGGTGCAGCCCCTGACGAGGCCATCGTCTTCTTCGGCCCATCGGGTGGTGCGACCGCAGCCGTTGATACCGGTGCGGTTGATCAGGCGACGGCAACGTTGTTCGGTCGCGATAGCTCGCGGTTCACAGCGACTCTCGAGCTCCCCGCCGGAAATGACAACGCGGAGTGTCGGATCTGGCCCCTGCGAAACCTCCGTGCGACCGCAGGCGCCGGCGCGTGGTCGGTAGGGTTTGTCAGCTCGAACGTGACAGCGATCCCTCTCGATTCGGTGGACGCACTTCCGGCCCGTGACAGCATGGCACTCGCTGCCGAAGCGTCACGCCTCGCCTCCGCAGTCACGGCGAACACCTCTCCCTCCTTCCAGGGGCTGCGATTCACCGCGCACGATATCCGTCGATTCGAGGCTGCTCCCGGTGTCCAGGCTCTGGCGGCACAGCTCATTCGACGTGTCAACCAGGAAGCGAATCCCCAGGAAGAGCAGACCCTCGTGATCGCGGAGCGCGACAGTGGCGTCACGACTGGGCGCTATCAGCTCGCGTACGCCGAGCGGTCGTTCGGGACAGAAGACGAGGTGGTGTCCACCGAGCTGGTTGGCGCAGTTCGACTGGGTCCCAATGGAGCTCCCTCGCTGGTCATCGCGCGGGACAGCGATGCAGGACTTGCCTACACGCTGGTCGAGCGCACTGGCCCTCGGCAGTGGGTGACGCGCTGGACGAGCAACATGGCGAAGTGCGCTGACTAATCGCGCCGCACTGCCACATTCGCGATCATCGATGAGGTTCGAGCGCCTGGCCAAGTGAGGCCGGTGCTCGTGCGCGTCCTACCGCACCAGCCAGTGCGGCGAGGGTAAGTAGATAGGGCACGGCGAGAAAGACCTGATACGGCGCGTTCCACCCCATTGCCTGAAAGGCGAACTGCAGGGCGCTCGCCGCACCGAACAGCAGTGCTGCTCCGACAACTCCAATGGGGGTCCACCGGCCGAGCGCCACGATGGCGATCGCGATGAAACCGCGGCCGGCAGACATCCCTTCGGCGAACGTTCCGGCTTGGGCGAGGACGAGGGTTCCTCCGGCGAGACCGCCCAACGCTCCGCCAACAAGGACAGCCAGTGCCCGCGCCCGGTCCACCGCTATCCCCGCCGCCTCGGCTGCGTCGGGGCGATCGCCGATGGCGCGCAGCGCGAGCCCGGCATGTGTGCGAGCCAGCCACCAGGCCAGGACGGGCGCGAGGACGTACACGAAGTAAGTGATGGGAGGCTGCGAGAACAGCGGTGCGCCGACAACCGGTAGGCTTGCGAGTCAGGGGATCGGCAGCGCGGCACTCGTAGGAATGCTCAACGCCGCTCCGGAGCTGCCGTACATGGTCCGATATAGCGTTCCTGTCGCGCCCATGCTCAGCAGCGTCAACGCGGTGCCGGTGATGATCTGATCCGCGCGTGCCCAGACGACAAAGGCGACGAAAATCAGCGCGACGATCAGTCCAGCGGCGGCCGCACTCGCAAAACCGAGCACGACTCCGTGCCCTGACGCTCCCACGAGCGCTCCGAATGCGCCGGCGAGGATGGCGCCTTCCAGGCCGATGTTGATCAACCCCGTACGTTCGACGAGTAGCTCACCGAGCGCCGCGAGCGCGAGCGGCACCGCCGTACGGATTGTCGCAGCGAAGAACGGCTCGACGACGTCTGTCATGCGGTGATCGGCGAGGTGTCGCTGGCGGGAAAGGACGATCGCCGACGCAGCGCTCCGGCGGCGACCACAGCGAGGATGAGTGCTGCCTCGATCACCGTCACCAGAGTCGACGGTACCCCGGCGTCGCGTTGCATGGCACCTGCCCCGGCCTCCAGTCCGCCGAATAGGAGCGCGGTCACCGCCACGCGCCATGGGTCGAGCCGCGCCAACAAGGCGACCGCGATCGCCGTGTATCCGTAGCCCGGCGAAATGTTCTCGTAGAGGGCGAAGGTGACGCCGAGAACCTCGACGCCGCCCGCCAGGCCGGCCAACGCGCCGCTGACGAGGAAGGTGCGTGTCGTCGTGGCCATGACGTCGATGCCGCCAGCACTCGTCGCGGCGCTGGGACTCTCGCCCGCTGCGATCAGGCGGAACCCTGCCGCCGTGCGCCGAAGGACCCAACCCGCTACGAAGCTGACGCCGAGCGCGAGCAGTAGTCCGCTGTGCAGTCGTCCAGCACTGACGATTCGGGGCAGATGAATGGCGTCGCCGATCGTCGACGACTGGGGATATACGTGCGTCGGCTCCTGGAGTGGCCCACGAACGAGATACGACACGGCGTACAACGCGACGAAGTTCAGCATGATCGTGCTGATGACTTCCAGGACAGCGAAGCGGGAGCGTAGGAACGCGGCAAGGGATGCCCACCCCGCTCCACCCACGGCCGAAGCCGCGAGTGCAAGCACCACGACAATCGCCGCCGGTAAACCGCCGAGCGTAAGCGCCACCGCCGCGCCAGCCGCCGCCCCCGCCAGCAGCTGGCCTTCCGCGCCGATGTTCAGGACGCCGGCGCGAAAGGCAATCGCCACGGCGACCCCGGTGAGCATCAGCGGAATGGCGCGCACCAGCGTCGCGGAAGTGAACGCGTACCACGACCCCAACGACCCACGCCAGAGTGCCGCCAGACCACTACTGACGGAATACCCGCCCACGAAGAGGAGAAGCACGGTAGTGCCGACGATCGCGAGCAACACCAGGATTGCCCGCGCGAGCTCCCAGGCGACCGAATCGCGCCGAAGGGCTGGTGCTTGCATCCCGCTTCTCATGCGGCGCCGACCATCGCCTGTCCGATCCGTTCCCGGTCGAGCGGTAGTTCGCGCACGGCACGCTCGAACACCACGAACACACGGGTCGCGAGAAGGAGTACCTCGTCGATGTCACTCGAGTAGAGCACGATGGCCGCACCATCGAGCGCGGCGCTGCGGAGGCGTGCGTGCACCTCGGCGGTTGCTCTCACGTCGAGCCCGCGAGTGGGATTCTCCACGACGAGCGCCCGCTCTGAATTGGAATCGAGTTCCAACTCGCGGGCGAGGACGAGCTTCTGTTGGTTGCCACCCGAGAGCGTTCGGATCGGGACGTGCGCGCTTTCGGCACGCACGTCGTACTCCAGCATGAGCCGTTCGGTCTGCGCACCGACCGCATCCCAGTCCATCATCCCTCGGCGAGCGCCGGCACCGCGAAGCGCCACGTTCTCGGAGAGACTTCGATTGAGCAGCACCGCGTCATGGTGGCGATCCTCCGGCACGAACCCGACTGCCGATGGGTGTGCGAGCACACCCGACGCGGGCGCGAGTCGGCCGGCGAGCGCACGAAGCAGTTCGCGTTGTCCGCTAGCCTCGACGGCGGCAATGCCGACGATCTCGCCGGCGTTGATCTCGAATGTCGCATCGCGCACGCGCACGATGCCATCCGCATCGGAGAGTGTGAGTCTGTCGGCACGGAACACCGCTTCGCTCGCCGCACGAGGCCGGGAGTCTCCGGCGGACGATTTCGCTCTCGTTCCGTTCAACTCCTCGCCGATCATCGCGGAGGTCAGCGTGTCGGGTGTCACGTCGTCACGCCTGGCCGCGAGGACGGTGCGACCGCGGCGCAGCACGGTGACGTCGTCCGCGACGCTGAGCGCCTCGCGCAGCTTGTGCGTGATCAGGACCGCCGCGTTTCCAGCATCTGCATAGGCGCGCACCCAGCGTAAGAGCTCGGCGCTCTCGGCGGGTGCGAGGACAGCGGTCGGCTCGTCGAGGATGAGAATGCGTGCTGCCTGGACGAGCGCTTTGGCAATCTCGACGCGCTGTTGAGCCCCAACCGAGAGCGTCTCCACTCGCGCGTTCGGATTCAACGCAAAGCCTGTCGAGGTCGAAAGCTCGTCGACACGCCTCGCCACGGCGGCCAGGTCGAGTCGCCCATGACCGCCGAGCGCGATATTTTCGGCGACGGTCATCGTCGGCACGAGCGTGAAGTGCTGGTGCACCATCCCAATGCCGTGTGCGATCGCGACGGCCGCGCTCGTGACCCGGACGCGATCATTCCAGACGAACTGCGCACCGGCATCCGCGCGTTCGAGACCGTACGCGATCCGCATCAGCGTCGATTTTCCGGCGCCGTTCTCACCGAGCAATGCGTGGACAGTGCCGGGTCGAACCTCCAGCGTCGCGGCGCTGAGTGCTTGAACGTTGCCATAGCGCTTGTCGATTCCGCGGAGCGCCAGGGCGACCGGAGCGTCGTGCGAGTGCGGCAACGTCATCGGGCCATCAGAGGCCCGTCGGAGCGGCGATGAAGCTCCATGGAATGCCGAACGTTCGCTCGATCTCCGCGCCCAATGCGCGCACACCGAAGGTTTCGGAAGCGTAGTGCCCGACGTACAGCACGGCGATCCCGTATTCCTCCGCCTCGATGGCGGTGTGATGGGGGCCCTCCCCCACGATGAGCGTATCGACCTGGGCCGCTTTCGCTTCACGTAGCGTGTCGCTCGACGCGCCGGCGCCGGTGCAGATGGCCCAACGCCTCGTTCTCCGTTCGGGAGTCACGCCCACCGTTATGAGCTGTCCGCCTTCTCGACGAGAGATCTGCTCGCATCGCTGCGCGAGGACACTGGTCATCAGATCACAGGTCCCCTTCACACCGACATCGATCGACTCGAATCGCGCGAACCCCGATTCGGGAGCGAGACCGAGCTCGCGGGCGAGCAGCACGTTATTGCCAACGGTGGGGTGGAGGTCGAGCGGAAGATGCGAGGCGTACACCGCGACGTCGTGCGCAATCAATCGGCGCACGCGCTCGTATACGTGCCCCCGAACGGGTTGAACGCCCGCCCAGAAGAGTCCATGGTGAACGATCAGCAGGTTGGCTCCCCGCTCGATCGCCCCTTCG
>Ga0068866_10001396_pt1 | contig 10405 bp, 8 predicted proteins | sample KBSMisM22_FD_66587 | JGI IMG/M metagenome (GOLD analysis project Ga0068866, IMG submission 66587) | Miscanthus rhizosphere microbial communities from Kellogg Biological Station, Michigan, USA - KBS Miscanthus M2-2 | ecosystem: Host-associated > Plants > Roots > Rhizosphere > Soil ... | reverse complement strand
AAGCATGGCGCCGACGTGATCAAGACCTGCGCCACCGGTGGTGTCCTGTCCGAGGCGGACAAGGTCGACTCGCCGCAGCTCACCCAGGCGGAGCTCGACGCCCTCGTGGACGAGGCGCACGCCCTGGGCCGGAAGACCGCGGCACACGCCCACGGGGCCGAGGGCGCGAAGCGGGCAATCCGCGCGGGCATCGACTCCATCGAGCACGGGTCCTTCCTCGACGACGAGGCGTTCGACCTGATGCGGAAGAAGGGGACGTACTTCGTGCCCACGCCGCTGCCCTGCATCATGCAGCGGCTGCGGGACGCGCGGGCGCCGGCGAACATCATCGAGAAGGCAGCCGCCGCCGACGCGAAGGCGGGGGAGACGCTCAAGCGCGCCATCGCGAAGAATGCGCGAATCGCATTCGGGAGCGACGCGGCGGTGTGTCCACACGGCACGCAGGTGAACCAGTTCGGGATCTTCGTGAAGGCGGGGATGAAGCCGCTGGCGGCGATCCGTACCGCGACCTCGGTCGATGCGGCGCTGCTCGGGGTGACCGACCGCGGAACGCTCGAGGCCGGGAAGCTGGCGGACCTGGTCGCCGTGCCCGGAGACCCGTCGCGGGACATCGCGGCGATGGAGAAGGTCTTCTTCGTGATGAAGGGCGGCGCAGTCGTCCGGAACGATCGCGCCGGCGCGGCCACCTCGGGGACCGGGGCGAGCGGAACCGGGAACTGAGCAGCACCCATCGCTGACGGCCGGTCGACACTCTGCCGGGCTCCGGCTGGTCATCGCGATGCAGGGGGAAGATGCGAGGGACCATGGACGAGGACCTCGAGTCGATGACCCGCGAGCAGCTGACCGCCGAGGTGAGGAGGCTGCGCGCTGGAATCCGTGCGCATCGGGACTCGACCGCCCACGAGCTCTGCTGGCACCATCCGCAGCTGTGGGGACTCCTGCCCGAGCGGACGGACCCGCTGCCGGTCGTTCCCGGGTGGCCGCAGTTCCTCCGCGGCTGCGTGAGGTACCGCGAGTCTCTGGACCGCGAGCTTCCGGACGCCCAGCGCACCCCGAAGGAATTCGACCCTGACCGCTGATCTCGCGCCGGCGCCCATCGAGGTCCCCGGGGAGGTGTGCACGCTCTACCCGCGCGCGTCGCGGCTGGAGTGGCTGCTCACCAACGGCACCGGCGGCTTTGCCATGGGCACGGTGGCCGGCTCGAACACGCGGCGCTACCACGGCCTCCTGGTCGCGAGCCTCCATCCGCCTGTGGCGCGGGTCGTGACGCTCGCCAGACTCGAGGAGACGGCCTTCACCTCGCAAGGACCGGTGCCGCTCTCGGTGAACCAGTACCCGAACGCGCTCCACCCCGACGGCTACCGCTGGCTGGCCCACTTCTCCCTCGAGGAAGGGCCGGTGTGGAGCTGGTCGGTGTTCGGCGTGGAGGTGGAGCGGCGGGTGCTGCTCGTCCCCGGCCAGCAGACGGTGCTGGTGCGGTACGCCAGCTCCGCTCCGGTGCGCCTGCGTCTCGAGCCGCTGCTCGCCTTCCGCGACTACCACGCGCTCACCCATCGGAACTCCGCGGCCTGGACGGGGTTCGAGGAGCACGTGGTGGGCAAGAGCCGCGAGGTGCGCTTCCAGCCCTACGCGAGCCTCCCGTCGCTGCGCCTCTCCCATCGGGGCGGCCCGTTCACCGGGGCGCCGGCCTGGCACGAGAACGTCGAGTACCTCGTGGAGCTGGATCGGGGTCTCGACTTCCGGGAAGACCTCCTGTGCCCGGGGAGCTTCGAGCTGCAGCTCGACCCCGGAGCGCCGGAGCTCGTGGCCGCGACGGTCGAGGCGGGAGTGACGCTCGACCTCGACGCGCTCTCGGCTTCCTTCTCCCGGGTCTCACCCGCCGCTCGCCGTCGGGAGGCGTCGCCTCCGGTGACCGGGCCCCCCGACCTCGCAGCCGCGCGGGGACGGCTGGAGCGAGCGGCCGAGGCCTATCCGGTGCGCCGCGCGGACGGGTCGGCCACGGTCATCGCTGGTTACCCCTGGTTCACCGACTGGGGCCGGGACACGATGATCTCCCTCCCCGGGCTGCTCCTCGCGCGCGGGCGCCTGGACCTCGCGCGCGAGGTGCTGGAGGGCTTCCTCGCCCATCTCGACGGCGGGCTGGTCCCCAACCGATTCCCCGACGCGGCCGGTCCCGCCGAGTACAACACCGCGGACGCGACGCTGCTCATGTTCCAAGCGGTGCACGCCTGGGAACGGGCCGGAGGATCGCCCGCGTTCGTCCACGACGTGTTCTACCCGGCGGCCTGCGCCATCGTGGACGCGCACCTCCGCGGAACGCGCAACGGCATCCACGTGGACCCGAGCGACGGGCTGCTCGTCGCCGGAGGCCCGGGAAGCAACCTGACGTGGATGGACGCCCGCGTCGACGGCGTGCCGGCGACTCCGCGTCACGGCAAGCCGGTGGAGGTGAATGCCCTCTGGTACAACGCGCTCCGGCTGTCGCAGCGCTGGGCGCGGGAGCTCGGCGACGGTCCGCGGGCGCAATCCCTCGGTTCGGAGGCGGACAGGCTCGCGAGCTCGTTCGACCGCGCGTTCTGGAACGAGGCACGTCGGTGCTGCTTCGACGTCGTCCTCCCCGAGGGACCCGATGCGCGCCTCCGGCCGAATCAGCTCTTCGCGATCGGGCTTCCGTTCCCGCTGCTCGACGCCCGGCGGAGAGCGATGGTGCTCGAGGCGGTCGAGGCCACGCTGGTGACACCGGTGGGCCTCCGGACGCTGGCGCGAGGAGACCCCGGCTACCGGGCCTCGTACCGCGGCGGGCCGGCGGAGCGGGACGCGGCGTACCACCAGGGCCTGGTGTGGCCCTGGCTGGTGGGTCCGTACGTGGACGCGCTCCTCGCCGTGCGCGGCGATTCGCTCGGGGTCCGGGGACAGGCGCACTCGGCCATCGCCGCGCTCCTGGGGACGATGGAGGACGGCTGCCTGGGTCAGCTCTCCGAGTGCTTCGAGCCCGAGCCTCCGTACCGCGCGGTGGGAGCGCCGGCGCAGGCGTGGAGCGTCGCCGAGGTGCTGCGGATCCTGGTGCGCATCGAGGACGGCTGAGGCGCCACTCGCTCTCCAGGCGCGCAGGCGCGGGCGACCTGACTGCCACCAATCGACGACAGTTCCTACATTTCACAGCTCTTTCCCAGGAATCGAGAGGAGGACGTGTGCGGATCGCGCAGGTGGCCCCGCTGTTCGAGAGCGTGCCTCCCCGGCAGTACGGGGGGACGGAGCGCGTGGTCTCGTATCTGACCGAGGAGCTGGTCCGGCAGGGACACCAGGTGACGCTCTTCGCCACCGCGGACTCGCAGACCTGCGCGGAGCTGGTGCCGATCGTCGACCGGCCGCTGCGCGGGAATCCTGACTGGATGATGCACGCCGTGATCCAGCTGGAGCGGGTCATCGAGCGCGTCGAGGACTTCGACGTCCTCCACTTCCACACCGATCAGCTGCACTACCCGCTGCTGCGCTACCTGGACATCCCGGTGGTGACCACGCTGCACGGTCGCCTCGACCTTCCCGGCCTGCAGCCGCTCCACGAGGTCTACTCGGACGTCCCGGTGGTCTCGATCTCCGACGCCCAGCGTGCCCCGCTCCCCGACGCGAACTGGGTGGCGACTGTCCCGCACGGCCTGCCATCCGCGCTCTATCGGCCGGGAGAAGGGTCTGGCGGATACCTGGCCTTCGTCGGGCGCATCTCGCCGGAGAAGCGCCTCGACCGGGCAGTGGAGATCGCCCGCCGGGCCCGGTTGCCCCTCCGCATCGGAGCGAAGATCGACCCCGCCGACCGTAAGTACTTCGAGCGAGAGATCGAGCCACTGCTCGCCGGCCCGGGAATCAAGTACCTCGGGGAGGTCGACGATCGGCAGAAGCGGGACCTCCTCGCCGAGGCCGGGGCGCTCCTCTTTCCCATCGACTGGCCCGAGCCGTTCGGCCTGGTGATGGTCGAGGCGATGGCCTGTGGAACTCCCGTCCTCGCCTTTCGTGGCGGCGCTGTCGAGGAGGTCCTCCGGAACGGCGTCACCGGGGCGGTCGTGGACACGGTCGACGAGGCGGTGGCAGCGCTGCCCGGCGTGCTCGCGCTCGACCGCGCAGCGTGCCGGGAGGAGTTCGAGCGGCGCTTTTCCGCGCGCCGGATGGCGCGCGACTATGTCCGGGTCTACGAACGGCTGATGGAGACGAGCCGGCGTGCCCCCGCGCCCGGCTGGAGCGCGGGAGCCGCCTCGCATGGCTGAGACGCGGGTCACCGAAGGACACGACGACCTCGCCCGGGTGCTGATGCACCAGGACACCTTCGCGGTGTTCGACCGGGCAGGTGCCATCTCCTCGGACGCGCGGCAGGAGCAGGGTCTGTACCACCGGGGAACCCGCTACGTCTCCCGGCTCGATCTCCGGATCGACGGAGAGCGCCCGATGACGCTCAGCTCCACCGTGGTCCGGGACAACGCGCTGCTCGCGGTGGACCTCACCAACCCCGACCTCTCGCGGGACGGGAAGGTGACGGTGCCTCACGGGACGGTTCACCTCTACCGCGGCTGCGTCGTGGAGGACGGCGTCTGTCACCAGCGGCTGCGGGCCCACAACTTCTCGGCGGACGAGATCTCCTTCGAGCTGCGGATCCGGCTGGAGGCGGACTTCGCGGACGTGTTCGAGGTCCGGGGCACGCCGCGCAGTCGCCGCGGGAAGCAGGAGCAGCCCGAGGAGCACTCCGACGGCATCACCATCGCCTACCGCGGTCTGGACGGCGTCCTCCGCCGGACCCGCCTCCGCTGCCGTCCCGCGCCGACGCAGGTGCTGGCCAAGGAGGTGCGTTACTGGCTCGTGCTCGGTCCCCGCGAGGAGCGAGAGCTCACCTTCGAGGTGAGCTGCACGGAGGACGGGCGTGAGGAGCCGGCGCCTCCGTTCGGTGACGTGGCCAGCAGGAGGGACGCCGAGCAGGATGCGCTCCGCGACGCGGAGGCACACGTCCACTCGTCCAGCGGCCTCTTCGACGGCTGGCTGCATCGGGCGCAGTCGGATCTGAGAATGCTCCTCACCCGCACGAAGGAGGGGCTTTACCCGTACGCCGGAGTGCCCTGGTACAGCACCCCGTTCGGACGGGACGGCATCCTCACCGCGCTGCAGATGCTGTGGACCCAGCCCGAGGTGGCGGCCGGAGTGCTTCGCTTCCTCGCCGCGACGCAGGCCACGCACTCCTCGGCGGAGGAGGATGCCGAGCCAGGAAAGATCGTCCACGAGATGCGCCACGGCGAGATGGCGGCGCTCCGCGAGGTCCCCTTCGGCCGGTACTACGGCGCGGTGGACACGACGCCGCTCTTCCTCGTCCTCGCCGGCGAGTACCTCCACGCCACCGGGGACGTGGAGCTCGTCCGCCAGCTCTGGCCCCACTTCCAGTCGGCGCTCGGGTGGATCGAGCGGTACGGCGACCGGGACGGGGACGGCTTCGTCGAGTACGCGCGCCGCTCGCGCACCGGGCTCAGCAACCAGGGCTGGAAGGACTCCTTCGACGCGATCTTCCACGCCGACGGAAGGCTCGCCGAGGGCCCCATCGCGCTCTGCGAGGTCCAGGCCTACGTCTTCGCCGCGCGGCGGGCCATGGCGTTGATGGCGAGCACGCTGGGCGACGAGGCCCTCGCGCAGAGCCAGGCTGCGCAGGCAGAGGAGCTTCGCCGCCGGTTCGAGACCGCGTTCTGGTGCGAGGATCTCGGGACCTACGCGCTGGCGCTCGACGGGGAGAAGAAGCCCTGCCGGGTGCTGGCGTCGAATGCCGGTCACTGCCTGGCGATGCAGGTGGTCGAGCGCGAGCGCGCGCACCGGGTGGCGAAGACCCTGACCGGCGACGCGTTCTTCTCCGGGTGGGGCATCCGCACCGTCGCGATGGGCGAGGCCCGCTACAACCCGATGTCGTACCACGACGGATCGGTCTGGCCGCACGACAACGCGCTCGCCGCGCTGGGCTTCTCGAACTACGGGCTCAAGGAGGCTGCGCTCTCGGTGCTCGAGCACTTCTTCCTCGCCAGCCTCTCCTTCGAGCTGCGGCGGATTCCCGAGCTGTTCTGCGGATTTCCGCGACGGCCTGGATCCGGACCCACGCTCTACCCGGTCGCGTGCTCACCGCAGGCCTGGGCCTCCGGGTCGGTGCTGATGATGCTGCGGGCGGTGCTCGGCCTGGACGTCGACGGCCTGCGGGGGCAGGTGACGTTCAGCAACCCCATGCTTCCCGACTTCCTGGACGTGGTGCACCTCGAGGGGCTCCGCGTGGGGAACGCCCGGATCGACCTCCGGGTCCACCGCTACGCGGACGGTGCAGCAGGGGTGGACGTCGTCCGGCGCTCGGGACCGGTGAGCATGTCGATCCACAAGTGACGGCCTCGGCCCCCCCGCCATGGGCCCTTGGGGGAATTGCCTTCGTGACGCCGCTGCGGGATGTCCTTCGTCTCGACCGGAATCACGAGGAGGGCTCGAGCATGGGGATCGCCCGGATGTGTCTGTCGACCGTGCTCCTGCTCGGCGTGCTGGCCCGGGCGGAGGACGCGCCGAAGCCCGAGGAGAAGCACTGGAGCTACCTGCACGGCATCACGCCGACGAAGTGGGGCGAGGTCTCGCCGACCTGCGCCACGGGTGGCCATCAGAGCCCCATCGCCCTCTCCACGAAGCAGGCGAAGCCGCAGGCACCCGCGCAGCCGCTCGAGCTCTCCTGGACGAAGGCCACCGGCGAGCTCGTGGACACCGGGCACAGCGACCAGGTGAACCTCCCGCCGGGGAGCTTCATCACCTACGGCGGGAAGAGGTACGAGCTGCAGCAGTTCCACTTCCACTCGCCGTCGGAGCACACCATCGACGGAAAGCACGCGCCGCTCGAGGCCCACTTCGTCCACCGGTCGGAGGACGGGAAGCTGGCGGTGGTGGGAATTCTCCTGAAGCAGGGGACGAGCCCCTCCCCCTTCGCGCCGGTGCTGACCGCTCTTCCCGCCACCGGGGAGAAGAAGAGCGTCGAGGTCGACCTGCCGGCGCTGCTTCCGAAATCCACCCGCCACTTCGCCTACGCGGGCTCGCTCACCACGCCGCCCTGCAGCGAGGACGTGCAGTGGATCGTCATGCTCGACGAGGACGCGGTCTCGAAGCCGGAGATCGCCGGGTTCCAGGCGAAGTACGCGAAGAACGCGCGGCCAGTGCAGCCCCTCAAGGGACGGACGGTCGCGATCGCGCCCTGAGCCGCGGGCCGCTCACGCCCGCTGCGACGTGACCGCGGCCACCCACCCGTCGGCGAACCAGCTCAGAACGGTCTTGAAGGCGGTGTGCGCAGGATCCGGCTCGCCGGCGAAGGTCGCGCAGACCTCCTCCAGCGTGCCACCCTCGCGGGCGACCATCAGCGCGCGCGCCTCGGGCTCCGAGAGGGCGGTGTGGAACACCTTGAACTCCTGACGCCACACCACGACCGTGGTCGGCGCGGCGACCGGGTCCGGAACCCCACCGGTGTCCTCCTCCAGGACGTCCCAGAGCTTTCGCACGTCGTGCTGGAGACGCAGCACCCGAAGGGCGGGGGTGAAGTGGAAGCGCGCTCCGGGGAGGGCGTCGGGGTTCAGCGACTGCAGCTCCTCGGCGTGCGCCACCGGCGCATCGGGAGCGGTGCGGACCTCGGAACGTGCCCGCTCGAGCAGCGCCAGGTCCGGCAGGTCCTCGCGGATGCCCCGGTAGGCCCGGAGCCAGGCCCCGAAGGAGCGGCCGGCCTGCCCGATGTCCGGCGAGCGACTCGGGTACTCGTGCAGGTAGGCGCGGACCAGCTCCAGAAAAGCGTCGTGCCCGAGCACCTGGGAGGTGTGAGGCACGTCCTCGGCGAGCGCGTCCACCAGCCGGTGGAGGTACATCCGCTCGTAGATCTCCACCCGCTCCAGAGCCTCGAGCGGCGGGCGGGCCACGAGCTCCGCCCGGAGCTCGTCCTCGCGCCCGTGCACCATCCCGGTGATGCGCCCGTGGAGGAGCGCCTGGAGCTCGGCCAGCGTCACGCCCGGGTCTCCTCGAGCACGGCCTTCTCGAAGGCGCGGGCGGTCTCCGCCTGGGCGAGGACCTCGTCCAGCGGCGGAATGTGATCGTCCCACTCCACCAGGGTGCTCACCCTGCCGAAGCGGCGGACCACGTCGCGGTACAGCGCCCAGACCGGATCGGGTACCGGGGCGTCGTGCGTGTCGAGCAGGTGCGTCCCGAGATCCTGGTGACCCGCGAGGTGGAGCTGCGCCACCCGGTCCACCGGGACTCCGCGGAGGTAGTCCGCCGCGTCGAACCCGTGGTTGGTCGCGCTCACGTGGACGTTGTTCACGTCGAGGAGGATGAGGCAGTCCGCCCGGCGCGCCACCTCGGACAGGAACTCCCACTCGGGGAGGGTCGAGCTCGCGTAGGTCAGGTAGCTGGAGACATTCTCGAGCAGGATGCGACGGCCGAGCCGCTCCTGGACCTCGGAGACGCGCGAGACCACGTGGTCGAGCGACTCCTCGGTGAAGGGCAGAGGGAGGAGGTCGTGCGCGTTGTGGCGCCCGAAGGTGCCCCAGCACAGGTGGTCCGACACCCAGGCCGGCTCCACGGCCTCGGCGAGCGCGCGCAGGTCTCGAAGATAGGCGGTGTCGAGTGGGTCGACCGAGCCCACCGAGAGCGAGACGCCGTGCAGCACGATCGGCCGATCCCTGCGCACCGCCTCCAGGACCGCGCGGGGGCGACCGCCGACGTTCAGGAAGTTCTCGCTGATGACCTCGAACCACTCCGCGCGGCGTCCCTGCTCGAGGAGATCCGGGAAGTGCTTCGTGCGCAGTCCAATGCCGTGGCCGAGGAAGGGGACCATGAGCTCTCTTCAGAAAAGCACACCGGAGCCTTGATAGCCGGAACCACCCTGATTGCTCGTTCCTCGCTGGCCCTGGCGACCGAACTCGTCGTCGCGCCTCCGGTCACTTGACCCGAGCCAAGCTCTCCACCGGCGCTCCTCGATCTCGGCCGCCATTGCGGCGCGATCCTACGACCAATCAGGGTGGTCCCGGCTATGAAGCGCGACCGATGGGCGCGCTCCGGCTCCGGGCGGAACGAGACGGCGGCTACTTCTTGGCGGTGACGATCTTCCCGCCCTTGTCGGTGCACTCCTTCTCGGACTTGGTGGGGGTCCAGCCCTGACCCTTGCAGCCGTTCTGGCCGCCGCAGCCGTGGCCGCCGCCCGCGCACGACCCCGTGCCCTTGCAGGAGTTGATCCCGGCACACTTCACCTCGCCGCCGGCCTTGTCGTGGCCCGCCGCCTTGTCGCCGGCGTGGGCGGCGGTGGCGAACATCGCGCACACGGCCGAGGCGACGAGAGCGCCTTTCAGGTTCTTTCCGTTCATGTTCGACACTTCCTCTCTTCGTATGGACTGCGGGTGGACGGCCGCGTCAGCGCGGCGCGTGGTCTCCGCTCGCGCCACGGCGAGCAGGATGGGTGGCAGCCAGCGTAGCCCCGTCGGCGACCGGCGGAACCAGGGACTGGAGTCGAGACACCCCGAGCGCGCCCGGTTGCGCCGGGGGGTGCAGCGAGCGGTGCCCGTCCTGCGGCTGGCGGTCCGCCGGAAGTGGCGCTCGGTCCTGCTCGGGGAGATGTCCCATGGATGCCGGTCAGGAGTACGGGGCTGCGGCCAGAGAGGTTACGGCCGCCGGGCCAGACCGGATGTGAGACCCCTTCAGGCCGGCCGTGTCGAGACCAGGCTCGGCCGGGACGCGTGCGCCGACTCCAGCGCGAGCAGCTCGGGCCAGGGGGAGAGGTCCAGGCGCTTCCGGAAGCGGATCCACCCCAGAAGGCTCATGAGCGCCACGTCGGCGTAGGCCAGGCGTCCCGGCGAGAGGGTCCGCTTCCCGCGGTAGGCCCGCTCGAGCCAGTCGAGGCATCCCCGGGCCCGCGTGACCTGGCGCTGGAGGTAGGACGCGCGCTCGGCACGGATGCCGTCTCCTTCGAGGAGAAACACGTTGACCAGGCTGTCCTGCGCAGCGTCGGTCACCGAGAGCACGTTCTGGTCGAGCAGCTCGAGCGACGGGTCGAGGAGCGCGTCCTGGAACGGCGGGTCTCCCGCCGGTGGCGGATGCGGGAGGGAGAAGAGCACCCCGGCGATCACCCGGGACTCGAACAGGTGCCGCACCGAGGCCCCGGGCCCGAGGTCGAGCATGGGGACGCGCTGGATGGGTGAGCCGGCGACGAACTCGGCGACCGGGTCCTGCCATCCGTGCGTGTCGCGCTCGAAGGGGATCCGCAGCTCGGCCAGGACGACGCGCACGCGGCGCACGTACGGTGAGGCATCGTGACCGAAGAGCTTCAGCACCTGGGGATTCCTCGACAGGGGATTCTGGCCTCCGCGCCGGGGCTCGTCGACCCTCGAGC
>Ga0068866_10001378_pt1 | contig 10475 bp, 10 predicted proteins | sample KBSMisM22_FD_66587 | JGI IMG/M metagenome (GOLD analysis project Ga0068866, IMG submission 66587) | Miscanthus rhizosphere microbial communities from Kellogg Biological Station, Michigan, USA - KBS Miscanthus M2-2 | ecosystem: Host-associated > Plants > Roots > Rhizosphere > Soil ... | reverse complement strand
GCGCATCCGCTCCAAAGGACCGATAAGACGCAAGCGCACAGCACTCGGAAGGCTTGCATGGGAAACCCCCTTTTGACAAAAACATCGTCTAATTTCAACGGCGCATTGAGCGCTCTCGCTCGTTGCTAACGCGAGACGATACAGTACAAACCTGAGCAATGTTACGGGGTCTGCGCGTTTTTGCAAATAATTTTTGCTGCATTGCGGAAATGGGTGCTTTCAAGGCCGCAGGCCACGTCGGTAGCTGTTCGACCGGGACTGCCAGATCGCCAGCTCCAGGACCAGGTCCCACCCGATTTTCCGTTTTTCGCCCGCAACTGATGCTCGCGTCGATCATTGACGTTTCTGCGTCCGATCCATCGTTGATAGTTCGTCAGATCAAGTTGGCGGGTTACCGACACCCCCTGATTTCTTCGTGAACAGAGGGTTTTCCCCGCATTGCGCTGTGACGTCTTCTCGACACGCCCTGCTGGCACAAGCCGTGCGGTATTGAGGCTGCGTGCTGCAATCTTCAGTCACTTTGACAGGGGTGCCAGAATGGGAAAGCGCTCAGTTGACGATGCCTCGGAGCGCCTGAGGCGGATCTGGTCGATGTATGAATATCCGGGCCGGCTTATACGTCGCGATTTCGCCCGCTTGGGAAGGATACTAAAGCACATGTATGCTGCCTCGGCGGGTCGCGACCAATCCTCCCCAAGCGAAGAGAAAAACGAGGATCATTTGTGGGCCGAACGCCGGGAATAGATTCCGGCTCAAGCCCAAGGCATTGAGCAACTCGACGGGGCGCCCCGCCTTTCCTATCGCTGCCGCGTTCAGAAAATCAGGCCCGTACGCACCTGCAAGCGGCGCAAGACGGGCACATCGGCGAGGCTGCCGACGAATCGGCGGTTTCCACTACAGAAGTTCTATCCCGAAGCGGCGTACGGCAAGCGCAAAGAGGCCAAAGCACGCGGCTGTGATAAGTACGCAGGCCAGCAGCGTTGGCCAGAATCCCAGACGCGGAAGCAGCGCCGGGAAAACGAGGAACATCGGCAACGTCGGCACGACATACCAGAACGTGTACCAGGCATGATTTGCTATTTTTTGCTCGGGTTGCTTTTCGACGTAGAGCCAGACGAGTGCCAGGACTGTGACGAGCGGCAGCGCGGCGATAAAACCGCCGAGTTTGTCGCTGCGTTTTGCGAGCTCCGAGACGAGTACGACCACGGCCGCAGTCAGAAAATATTTCGCAATGAGCCAGCCCATGTTTTTCCCCGAAGAAGACGCTACCTGCGCGGAAGTTTCGCCGCAATTCTACGTCATGCATTGTGATGGACGCCTGCAGGTCTGCGGCGCTGCCGCAAACTCATTGTTCGCTCCGGTTTTGACTACCTGCCGCTGAAGCTGGGTCTGCGACTGCGGTATTTTGACTACACGCCGGTGACGGTGATAGCGTGAGCCAGCGATGGCAACTGCATACGCATCGCCGAGCCCTGCGCGAGTTGCTTGGCGCACAATTCTTCTACGAGGAGGAGAACTCATGTTGTCCAACAGACGATGGAGCAACTGGGCGAGACAGGCGATCGCTGTGCTCGCATTTTCGTCGCTTGCCGCCTGCCAAACCATGTCACCGCATGGCGGGAGCGCGCAAACGGAGGGCTCGTTCAAGACCTCCGACGGCGTGAGCCTGCACTACATAGAGGCCGGTTCAGGCAAACCGCTGGTGCTGATTCCCGGTTGGTCGCAGACAGCCGCGCAATTCAAGCACCAGATCGAAGGTTTGAGCGACAAATACCGCGTCATCGCCATCGATATGCGCGGCCACGGCGAATCCGACAAACCGGACTATGGCTACCGCATTCACCGGTTATCAGCCGATGTACATGAGTTTCTGGTCGGAAAAGGGCTGAAGGACGTCACGCTGGCCGGACATTCGATGGGATGCTCGGTGATCTGGGGTTACTGGGAATTGTATGGCTCGGATCGCCTGTCGAAGTTGATTCTGGTCGACCAGATGCCGATGATCACCGCCAACCCGATCTGGGGCGACAAGGAGAAGGAAGATGCCGGTGCGATCCTCGACAAGAACTCGCTCTACGACGTCACGAATGCCCTTGCAGGCCCCGAAGGGGTGAAGACGACCGAGGGCTTCATCACCGGCATGTTCACCAAGCAGTACTCGCGCGATGAAGTGAATTGGGTGATCCAGCGAAACCTCAGGATGCCCCGACCCTACGCCGCGCGCCTGCTCTATGACCACGCCACGAACGACTGGCGCGATCAGATTCCGCGCATCAATATTCCAACACTCGTCGTGGGAGGCAAGGCGAGCCTGGTTGGCTGGAAGTCGCAGCAGTGGGTCGCCAGCCAGATTCCGGGCTCGCGCGTTGAAATCTTCGAGGAGTCTGAAGGGGGCAACCACTTCATGTTCATGGAGAACTCCGAGAAGTTCAACCGCATCGTGAAGGAATTCTTGGGTTAGCCCGATTGAGTTGAGCGGACCTCGCGCAGTCCCTCGCGGCCGCGGGGTCCGCCGCATACACGGGTCAGGATGGTGTTTTTCCTTTGGACCGATTGCGCCTCGGCGGAAAATACCACCACGTTGCCGCGACGACCAAACCGAACACAGAGTAAGCGACGGTGAAGACCCAGGCGGGAGCCTCGTAGTAGAGGATGCGCTGCAACCAATACTCGATAAAACTGCCGGCGTAGGTGGTTGCGCGGGCTTTTTCGCGCAATCCCATTTCGAGCGAAGTCAGTGGACAGGCGATGTTTAACCAGGACTCCGCCACGACGATTGCGATTGCGGCCAGATGCGCTACTCTGAACCACAGAGCATTGACCCAGCGCCAGGCAAGCAGGTTGCCGGTGATGACGAGAACGAGGCCGCCAATGACAAAAACAACAATAGCCACATGCAGCGAAAGCACCGCATCGGCGAGCAGCTGATAGGGCGGTGATTCACTCACTTGCGGTGGCTTGATTCTTCTATCGGATGCTGCGAAGGCATTCGCGGCGATTGATCTTGCTCTACGATTTGATCAGGCAATCCCACCATGGATGCCCCAAGTGAGGTTCTGCGCGCGGCGCGCAATAAACAAGTTGTTCCGATTTCCGCGGGCTTCGTTGCGCGCATTCCCATCCCACCAAATCCGATTCGTCAGTCGAAACCGGATCGCAGATGTACAGCAATAGACTTTTCCGCGACGCTTGGGCAACCAACTGTGCAATGCGCTGCAGGTCCTCCTCGGTGTCGCCGTCTGGAGAAAGCGCACGCGTAACCCAGAGTCCGCGGCCCTGCACTGGCGGGGGAAAATTCAGGAAAAAACCGATCAGCTCTTCCGCGGTGTTGAAGAAATGTTCAGCGCCTTGCGGCAGATAGTCATCGATGGGAGGTTGCGGGAGCAGCAAGTAATGGGCATCGTCGGGGCCGAACCTGGCTCCTTTTTCGACGAACATCATTGCCCGGACCCCCTCCGAAATTTGAGGTGTCTCGGCACGGGCCTGGATGACCATCGTGAGCAGGAAACAGGACGCTGACCACGCTAGGAAGGCGCGCATGTCCACAGGACGGCACCGCTGGCCAGGGTGTACGGGTGAAAACGCCTCAAGCAGCCGAAGGAAAGCAAGCCGGACCGATCGGCTCGAAACTCTTATAGGTCAGTATGAATTCCTGGTGCCCGAGTTCCTCGGACTTGGTCTGTTCGCCGTTGGCCACGCGGATGATCAGGTCGTAGATTTCCCGGCCGACTTCGTCGAGCGTGGCACGGCCTTCGAGGATGCGGCCGGCATCCACGTCCATGTCGTCGGACATGCGTTTGTAGGTATGCGGATTGGCGCAGACCTTGATGACGGGCGCGATGGCCGAACCGACCACCGATCCGCGGCCGGTTGAGAACAGACTCAAATGACTGCCGCAGGCCATGAGTTCCGCGATCTCTGCGTTGTCGCTGATGTTCGGGAAACCGAATAGCGGTTCGCCGTCGGGGACGACGTCGAGCAGATAGAGCCCGCCGCGGATCGGCACGTCGCCGGGCTTGATGATGCCCGAGATCACCGACTGTCCCGACTTGGCGTAGGCACCCAGCGACTTTTCCTCGATGGTGGTCAGTCCGCCATCGGCGTTGCCGGGACCGATGCTGGCGTGGCCGTAGGTGGCGTAGTACTTCGCGGCCTTGGCCACGGTCTTGACGATCTCTTCACCGAGCGCGGCATTTTCCGCGCGCTTCGCCATCCAGTGTTCCATCCCGATGAGCTCGCCGGTCTCCTCGAATATGCAGGTGGCGTTTTGCTCGACCAGGAAGTCGAACGCGCGGCCCATGGCTGGATTGGCCGTCAGGCCGCTGGTTGCGTCCGATCCGCCGCAAATGGTGCCGACGATCAGTTCGTCGAGCGTCATGTTAACTCGCGGTGTGCTGTCCAGTTGCTTCAGGGTCTGTTCGATCCAGGCCTTGCCTTCGGCAATGGTTTTGCGCGTGCCGCCGGTACCCTGGATTTCAAGGAGTTTCACCGGCCGGCCGGACTTGCGCACGGTTTCCTGCAGCTTGCCCTTGTTGAAGCCTTCGCAGCCCAGCGACACCAGCAGCGCGCCGCCGACATTGGGGTGCGTGCACAGGCGTTCCATCATTTTGTGCGAATACACGTTCGGGAAACAGCCGGGAAACCCGATGAGATGAGCACCTTGCTCGCGGAACGGATAGTAGATTTCGCGCGAAACGTGATGCGCGCATTCGACCAGGTAAGCCACCACGAGCGTGTTGCGGATGCCTTTGCGGCCGTCCGCGCGGAGATAGGCATTGATCATGATCAGTGCTCCTTGAAAAACTGATGACCCTCGTCGAGGGTATAAGTCGGAATGTAATCGCTGGTGACGTTGTGGATGTGCATCGAATCGCCCGGTTCGATGTCCTTCGTCGCCACGCCGATCGGCGCGCCGTATTTGACGATGATCTCACCTTTCTTGATCGGCTTGAAGGCGAACTTGTGACCGGTTTCTTCGTTGACCTTGAGCGTGACGGTCTTGCCCATCGCGGTCAGCGTCGTGCCAGCGGCGATGTCGGATTTGGCGATTGCTACGTTGTCGCCCGGCGCCAGAATCAGGACGCGGGGGTCGGTTTTGTTGTCTGTCATTTCATATCCTGTTCACACTAATCTATCTACTTCTCATCACGAAGACACGAAGATCACGAAGAAACACGAAGATATGCAAAAGAGAGATAGGGGAAGTATTCGGATCGGATTGAATGTGGTGGGATCGATTTAAAATTCCGAAGCCAATCCGCCTACAAATCTTTCCATATGGCGGATCCGAAACTCCGACTTGTTTTCGTCCTTCTTCGTGTCCCTTCGTGATCTTCGTGTCTTTGTGGTGAGATTTATGTCTAGTGCTATTTCCCTAATTTGCTCATCCGCCGCGTAGCATCCTTGCGCTTCAGAACCGACGGTTGCAGCTTGGTGCCGAGACCCGGGCCCTTGGGCGCGGTGATATAGCCGTTCTTCACCGGTGGCAATTCGGTGACCAGTTTGCCGTACCAGTCATAATAGAACGCCCGCACCATCTCCTGCACTAAAGTGTTCGGACAGTTCATGGACAAGTGCACCGAAGCAGTCAGCAAGATCGGGCCCGTGCAGTCGTGCGGCGCCACCGGCAATTGGTAGGCCTCCGCCATCGTGGCGATTTTCTTGGACTCCGACAAGCCGCCGGTCCATCCCACGTCCAGCATGCACACCGAGACGGCCTGTTTCTCGAACAGTTCGCGGAAACCCCAGCGCGAACCAAGCGTTTCGGAGGCCGTGACCCAGACATTGGTGCGATGCGCGTAATCCGCTACCGCATCGATATTGTTCATCTTTATCGGGTCTTCGTACCAGAACGGATCGAATTGCTCGAGCGCTTCGGCAATCCGGATGGCGGCGGGAAGGTTCCACATCGAGTGGAATTCGACATGGATGTCCATCTTGTCCCCGACCGCCTTGCGGATCTGTTCGAAGGGACGCATTGCCTTTTTCAGGTCCGAGTTGGAGATGTAGCTGCCGTTGGAGGCTTCGGCCGCTTCGTCGAACGGCCAGATCTTCATGCCGGTGATGCCCATGTCCAGAAGCGACTTCGCCAGTTCCCCGGCATCGGTCTTGAAGGCCATGAGGTCTTCGTAAGGCCGGGATTTGTCGACTTTCGTGGGCAGGCCGAAGTTCGCCGTGCCCTGAACGGGCTTGGCGCGCACATACTGATAACCGGCGCAGGTGTTGTAAACGCGCACCGTGGTACGCGAGGCGCCGCCCAGTAGCTGGTAGATCGGCTGACCGGTGACCTGACCGAACAGGTCCCAGAGGGCGATGTCGACCGCCGACGCCGCGCGCATCTCCACACCCACGCTGTTGAAGCCCAGATAGGTATTGAGGAAATAGCGGCTGTGCTTGTCGATTTCCAGCGGGTTTTTTCCAAGCAGATAGTCGGCACAGGTCTGGTGGATGTGTTCGGCCACCGGCGCCACCGCATAAAAGGTTTCTCCCAGCCCGATGAGGCCTTCATCGGTGTGGATCTGCACCCACAGCAGGTTGGGGAATTCGGCGAGATTGATCGTTTCGACGCCTGTTATTTTCATTTCTTGTCTTTCCTCCCTTATTTGACACTGATTCTATCAGGCAATGTAAGAAATCCTAACCGCAGAGACGCAGAGGCGCGGAGAAAACCGCGCAGAGAAAATCTGAACTGGGATTGATATTGGGCCACCGGTGCGCGGACTGTTTTCATCCACATTGGGACTATTGTTTCGCCTTCCTCTGCGTTTCCTCCGCGCCTCCGCGCCTCTGCGGTGAAAAAGCGCTCTTGAGCCTTGGAGATGATAGCCTGGCATATAGTAAGCTAGGCGACTAATTTGGGGTAGAATCAGCCCCATGATCCGCGAAGACCTGTCCCGCAATTTCGGGTTCATCCTGAACGACGTCGCCCGGCTGATGCGTACCACCTTCGACCGGCGTGTGAAGTCGCTCGGGCTGACGCGATCGCAGTGGTGGGTGCTGAACCACCTGTTCCGCAACGACGGTGTAACGCAGTCGGAGTTGGCGGACATCCTCGAAGTGGAAAAGGCGACGCTAGGCCGCCTTCTTGACCGCCTGGAGCAAAAGGGCTGGGTCCGGCGCGAAGGCCATGCCGGCGACCGGCGCGCGAAGCGGGTATTCCTGACCGACGAGGTCGAGCCCGCTATCAAGACCATGCGCGCTGCAGCGGCGGAACTGCGGCGCGATGCTCTCTCCGGCCTGTCTGCATCCCAGCAAAACCAGTTCGTCGATGCGCTGCTTGCCATCAAGTCCAATCTGTCGAATGCCGAAAACGGCGTCAACGGCAATGGCGCCAGGAAGCGCAAGCGCTGACATGGCCGAGCCTTCCAACAAGGCAGTGATCGTCGTGCACCGCGCCGTGCGCATCCTGCTGCTGATCGCAGTGCCATTGGTCGCTGTCGCGGTTGGCCTGTTCATTTATGCGACCGGCGGGAGGCAAGTCGAAACCGAAAATGCCTACGTCAAGGCGAACATCGTTCCCATCAGTTCTGCGGTGACCGGGCGCGTGATCGAAGTGCTGGCGCATGAAAACCAGCTGGTCGAGGCGGGCGCGGTACTGTTCCGGCTCGACCCCGTTCCATACCAGATCGCGGTCGACGGCGCTCGCGCGCAGATGGATGTGGTGCGCAGTGACGTGCAGTCGCTGCGCGCGGAATACCGCGCCACCCTTCAGGACGCCGCCGAGGCCCGCAGCCGCATCGACTTTCTGGAGAAACAACTCGCGAGGCAGGAATATCTCAAGGAAAAAGGCATGTCGCGCGGAGATACCTACGATGAGGCGCGCCACAACGTCGAGGCAGCCAAACGCCGCCTCGACAGCATCCGCGAAAGAACCAATCGCGTCATCGCCGCGCTCTCCGGCGATCCCAACATGCCGTTCGAACGTCTGCCGCGATACATGGAAGCGCGCGCGGCTTTCGACGCCGCCATGCTCGACATGACGCGTTCGCAGGTCAAGGCGCCCTTCACCGGCGTCGTGAGCAATCTGAAGCTGCAGGTCGGCGAATACGTGGAGAAGGGCGCGCCGATGTTCAGCGTGATCGAAAGCGGGCCGCTGTGGATCGAGGCCAATTACAAGGAAACGCAGTTGACTAATATGACGGCCGGCCAGTCTGCAAAGGTGCTCGCGGATGCGTACCCGGATCACGAATGGCCCGCCAGCGTCGAGACCATCGCGTCGGCCACCGGCGCCGAATTCGCGGTACTGCCGCCGCAAAACGCGACCGGCAACTGGGTGAAAGTCGTGCAGCGGGTGCCGGTGCGTATCAAAGTCGAGCAGCCGCCGGGCAATCCCCAGCTTCGCGCCGGAATGACTGTGTCTGTCACGGTCGACACCGGCCGGCCGCGTGGCTTGCCGCGTATTGTCCAGAGAATGGTCGACGACGGCTGGTTGCCACGCTTTCTCGTGCCCGCTTCCGCGCTCGCGAGCACGCACCGCTGACATCGTGGGCGCGTCGAAGCATCCGGCCCTGATCACCGCCTCGGTCGGATTGGCGAGTTTTCTCTATTCGATTGACTGGACCATCGCTGCTGTAGCGCTGCCGCACATGCAGGGCACGTTTGCCGCGAGCCAGGATCAGATCGGCTGGGTCATCACCTCGTACATCGTCGCGTCCGCACTCTCCATCCCAGCCGCGGGATGGCTGAGCTTGCGCTTCGGACGCAAGCGCGTGTTCATGTGGGCAGTGACGGTTTTTCTGGTGGCATCGGTCGGATGCGGGGCCGCCAATTCGCTGGCGATGGAAGTGTTCGCGCGCATCCTCCAGGGGCTGGGCGGTGCGTTCCTTATCCCGCTGTCTCACGCCATTATTCTGGACACATATCCGCCGGAAGAGCAGGGCAAGGCCATGGCGCTTTGGGGCATGGCTGCGGTGATGGGCTCTTTCGTCGGACCGACGGTGGGCGGCTACGTCACCGAGTACCTGAGCTGGCGCTACATTTTCTACATCAACGTGCCTTTCGGCATTGTGGCGCTGGCGGGGGCAGCGGCTTTCCTGCCCGAAACCAAGATCGACCCGGAACGGCGGCTCGACTGGATCGGATTTCTGACCCTGTCGCTCGGCGTCGGTTCTTTGCAGCTCATGCTGGACCGCGGCGGACAACTCGACTGGTTCGAGTCCTGGGAGATCCTTACGGAAGGTTGTCTCGCCGTGCTGGGCTTGTACATGTTCAACGTGCATTGCCTCACTGCGAAGCAGCCTTTCCTCGACCCGCGTCTGCTCGCGCAGGGCAATTTTTTTCTTGGACTGGTATTTGCCTTCGTGTACGGCTTCGTTAGCACACCGCCGATGGTGTTGATGCCGTCCTTCCTCGACCACGTGCGCGGCTATCCGATCGATACCATCGGTCTGCTGCAGGCGCCGCGCGGCATCGGATTGTTCGTCGCGATGGTCATTGGCGCCCGCATCACCGGGCGCATCGATCCACGATTTCCGATCGCGTTCGGCTTGTTGTGCCTGGCGTTCTCGAGCTGGGAAATGTCCAACTGGACCGCCGATGTCGGCGTCTGGCCGCTGGTGTGGACCAACTTCATGCAGGGCATCGGCGGAGGCATCCTCCTGGTGCCGATCCAGGTCATCGCGTTCCCGGCGCTGGAGCCACACCGGCGCACCGAGGCGACCGCGGTCTACAACCTGGTGCGCAGCCTCGGCGCGAGCATCGGCGTCTCCGGCGCGCTGGCCTTGTTTGTGCGCACCAGCAGCGTGATGCATGCGGAACTAGCCGAGCATGTGTCGCATTTCAACCGTGCACTGGAGGCGCAAGGACACGATGGCTGGAGCATGGCGACGACGCAGTCCCTGGCGAAACTCGAACGCGAAGTCAGCTTGCAGGCCGCAGTCACAGGCTTTACCGGCGACTTCTGGATATTCGCGCTGATCGCCCTGGCGGCACTGCCTCTCCTGCTGTTCATCAGAAAACCGAAACAGCCGCGCAGCGCCGCGGACCGCGCCGAGGCGATGGTGATCGCGGAATGATGTATTGATGATATCCGGCCACCTGGTTTCATGATGGGTGGGCCAGTGATGACAGTTCGTTCGAGGCGTTGGGGCCAGCCAATGTCTTAATGGCGGGAGTCGACCCTGAGTCGACGGTCGCCTTTCTCCATACACGACATTCACGGATGGGGTAGTCAAATGTCATAGTTAAGTGCTGCGCCCATTGTCAGGGAGAATGGGAATTGGTATTCTCGCCGCGGAGGTTAGGGGGAGACCAACGAAGCTAGAACAAAGAAATCCCCTTCCGCTTTTCCTTTCTTCGGAGCGGCACCCGTCAAAAAAAGCGGGCGCTGATCGTCCGGCACCACTAAAGAAACTATCCCACGCTCGCCTGTGAAATCAGGCGTGCGCATTGGTTTCGTTGACGCGGTTTTGAAGCAAGGGGGGAGAGACTGCCATGGAACTGAGCCTCGGTCGAGACGGGGAAGCCTGTCGAACGAC
>Ga0068866_10001370_pt1 | contig 10514 bp, 8 predicted proteins | sample KBSMisM22_FD_66587 | JGI IMG/M metagenome (GOLD analysis project Ga0068866, IMG submission 66587) | Miscanthus rhizosphere microbial communities from Kellogg Biological Station, Michigan, USA - KBS Miscanthus M2-2 | ecosystem: Host-associated > Plants > Roots > Rhizosphere > Soil ... | reverse complement strand
AATATTAGGACTGGCGGGTCTGTTGGGCACGACCGCCGGATTGAGTATGGTGACACTGGTCTGATTGGCGCGGCTTTCCACCTGGCTCACCACGGAACGCTGCATGGCCGTGTCGTAGGCACGTTCCGCCGATTCGACGTTGCGCCTGAGAACGGTGAATTCATTGCGGTTGTCTTTCAGACTGAGCATTCGCGCACGTTGTGCCGCAAGCGATTGCGCCAACGCCGCTTCTCTCTGACGGCTCTGGCGCGCCGAACTCTCGATGCCGGCCACTACTTTTTTCATCTCGGTATCGAGTGTCTCGCGCAGGCTCTGGTTCTCGGACACTTGCCGCTGATACTGCGGATGATTGTGTCCGTACTGCGTCGCCATTTCCTGAAGCTTGGTTTCTCCGCGCAGGAGATCCCCTTTGAGTCTTTGTACGAACGAATTGTCCAGGACTTCCGGCAGCCTGTCCGGCGACGCGCCCTCCGCAAGAAATTTGTGGGCCTGCTGCTCGCGGCTCGCCCACTGGTAGGTCTGCTCCTGCGCCCTTACCAATTCATCCGAAAGGGCGGACAGCCGGCTGTTTTCGACGTCGACGCGTTCGTCTGCCGAAACAATTTTTTGACGCTGGTGATTGTCGGTCAGCTTGAGTTGCGCGTCTTCCAGGTTGGCGCGCAGCCCCTTCAATTGCTCGTCGAACCACGCCGCGGCTTCGCGGGCCGGCTGCACGCGAAACTCGAGCATGGTATCGATGTATGCCTTGGCGAAGGCATTGGCAACCTGCGTGGAGTACTGTCGATCGGACGACGAAAACCGCACTTCTACGACGTTGCTTTGCGAAGTCTCGACCTTCAGTTTTTTCAGAAGGCTCTCGACCAGACGATCCTCAATGGAAGATCCATCTCCGTCGTCGTTCTTGAGCGCCGCAATCGCAGAGGGCTTCTCCGCGAGCTTGAGATCCTGCACCACCTTGCGCGCCACCTTCTTGCTGGCGATGATATCTTTCTGGGTTTGCAGATAGCTGAGTCTTTCCTGGGGGAGCATCAGCGGGCGCATGGAATTGTTCAGTGACTGCTCATCCTTGGCGTCGACCAGCAGCGAAACCGTCGCCTTGTACGTTGTCGGCATGATCAGACTGACGGCTGTGGCCGCCAGCACGGTGGCGGCCAGAATCAGGACAAATACACCGAAGCGGGCGCGCAATGCCTGAAAAAATTGTTGGAGGTTCACGGTTGGACTCGACAGAGGTAGTGGTTCATTGGGGGCGGCACCGGATCAAAACAGGCTCTCGCGAACGAACACAACGTCGTCGGCCAGGATTGGATCTGTCAGCTTGGCTTCGAGTTTGACGAATTTGCCGTTTGGCATGCGCCGATGAATGCCGATGCCGCGCTCGCTGGCGCGAGGCGTCAATCCGCTTCCGAGCGACAAAGCCTGCATTACGATCATGTTCGGCTCAAGCCGATAAGCGCCCGCGCGCTGCACCTCTCCATAGATATAGAAAACCGGTGCGCGCTCCACGAAAATCGTGTCGCCGTTTTCGATCTGGATGTTCATCGCGGGATCGCCACCGTGGAAAATTGACGGCACGTCGATTTCGTGTCTTTCAATCTTGCCGCCGCGGTTTGCCAGAACCGTCACCGTATCGGCCCCGGTGGCGCTGATGCCGCCCGCGAGCGTAAGTACATCGGTAAGGCGGGCAGCAGTGTCCTCGAGAATATAGTTGCCGGGCCGCGACAATTGTCCGAGCACGTGGACCTGCCGGCTGCGCACCTGGACGATTGCAACAGCGACCTGCGGGTTGACAATGAAGTTGCCGCGCTTCAACTGATCGGCGATCCGGCTTCCTGCCTCGGCAGTCGTCAGTCCACCCAGTCCGACTTCACCGATAAGGGGAAATACGATGGATCCCGACTGGGAAATGCGGGCCTCGGTCGTGAGATCGGGATTCTGAAACACCGTGATACGTATGCTGTCGCCGGCGCCGAGAGTCTCGCGTGATAACGCGGCGTTCCCCGTCTGAGCGGGACTCCCCGGCGCTGGAATGGCGGCTTGAGGCGTATTGCGCGCCTGCGGCTGCGGCGTGGTGTCCCGGGTCTGCGGAGCAGCGGCTGGCTGCGCCGGGGCGACCTGTGCGGGACTCGCGGGCGGCGCATTACGCGCCTGGGCGGTTTCGCGGGATTCGGAGATTCCCGGCATCGCGATCGCGAGGAGCGCGATCAGCGACCACGCCAGGGGCGCTAGAACATTAGTCTGCGTACGGCGACTCTTCGGCATGTGCCCCATTGCAAACCTCTTTTAAATGAATTCAGTCGATGCTGCCGCGCTGTGAACGAATAGCCTTCGAGACTCTGGTTTTTCAGCGTCGGCCACTCGGGTAAGCGCTCTTCCACTTTTCGGGTCGGTACTATCCCGCGATGTGCAAACTCAGAATAGCCCGGGGACATTTAGCGGCAATATTCCCACTTGATCCAATCGGACTATCCGTGCAGAACGATTTATTTGTCGCCTTGCCAAGGACCACGAACCGCCTGCATCCCGGACCGCGTTGTCGTCGTTTGGATACCCAGAAGCCGCACGCTTACACGTCGGCAAATTGAGTTCGCTTTCGGAATTCCCGACTGCCGCTTACGGCTGGATAAATAGGAGCCGCAAGCGCTCCGGGAAGTGCAACGATCAGGAGGAGAAAATGCGCGGCCTTGCCACAGCACAGATGCCGAGGAAACCCGCAACCAACATAGCCCAAATGCCGGGTTCAGGTATGGGACTATCGTCCAGGCGCATCCATTGTGCTTCCAGCCCATTGTTACCGGGCCGTGAGACATCTCTGGCTTTAGCCAGGGAACCGTTCTGCCTGGAAAGGGGGGCGTTCTCCAGCAAAGACAGCTTGTTGTCCTGCCGTGCGTCCGCGACGTCGCTTGGCGTGCGAACCTCCTGGCGGCTGCCGACACCGTCGAAAACAATCGGCACATTCTCCAGTTTGCGCACGCCTTCAATCTTGCGCGCTGCAGCGGGGCGATCCGGAGTACGCGAGCGTACGCTGGCGTCGCCCGGGACGGGCAAGGCAGCGCGAATGCTGCGACCGTAGGCATCGCAGACGCTGTCTTTTTTGGCAAAGTCGCTGCGGTGTGAGGCAAATGCCGCTGCCGGCCAGATCGATGCTGCGATCATCAAGAACAAAAACGGGGTAACAATCCTGCGCACGGGCTGACTCCTTCGAAACGGTGACTCGCCCCCGGAGTTTAGGCTTTGCGCATTACGCAAGGTTCTTCTCACCCATAGCCCAGACTGACTATGCTCAAAAAGCTGGCGCTCGACAGCCGTGCCAGCTCAGGTTTTCAAAATGCGCAATTCCAGCGCCTTGCCAACGGCTTGAGCCCGATTGACCACATCCAGCTTGCGCAGAATTTTTTGTACATGGTTCTTCACGGTCAGCGGGCTGATATCGAGGATGGCGCCGATTTCGAAGTTGCTCTTGCCAAAATAGACCCACCTCAGGATTTCCTGCTCTCGCGCCGTTATCTTTCCTGTTTTCTCTGCCAACACTCCGTCGTTGCACTTCGTGCGCCCGCTGAACTCGGTCCTCACCCACGCAGAATGCAGGAAGGGCGTCACCAGACGCGCCAGGTAGGCATGCCTGTTGACCAGCAGTCCAGGGCGACTGGCAAAGGTAAAGAAACTGGTCACCCGGCCTTCGCCGTCGTGCGTCCCATGGGCCAGAATCTGCGTGGCCTTTACCCGCTCAAGCTCCTGCGCGAAGGGTCCTCTCGCAAATGCCGTGTCGCCCACATCGCAAATCATCGGTCGGAATCCACGTTCTTCCCACACCTTGATGAGGTTCGGCACGACAGAGGCATCCCGAAGGAACATGTCGCCGAAAATCGCCTGTTCCGGTGCGACCATGGAAAAGCTATCGGCGCGCATTGCCTGGGGATCGCCGTTGCGCAACGCGCAAATCAGGACCTCGTGTCGTATAAGGCTTTGCAGCAGTCCCTGCGTCCAACTGAAAAAATGGGCACGCTCGTACACCCGCAACGACGCATCCAGGTTGAGCATGAGCGTTTCGACCTCGAGATCGTTCAGGCCTGGCGTTGCGTTCGCCGCATTGCCTTCCTCTGCAAGCTCTGGAGGGTCGGTGGCAATTAACGAAGACTCAACCGATGCACGCTCGGTCGTATACGGTAACACTGCTGAGCTGAGCTGCATGGCAACCTTCTCGCGGGGCGAAGTAGAAAGCAGGGAACGGTCTGAGAAATCGAGATTCATGGGTCACTGAGCAAGTTCGATATTGAATGTATCCGGCTTGAACCCACATTAGCTTGAACGGACCGCAACGTATGTGCGCTATCGCACAAAAGTTATGGGATTTTGCGCCAGAACAACTATCGAAACGCCGGCCCCACGCCAAGCAAACGAGCAACAGCTTGTGTCCGCGCCGCTAGATTTGGGTCCCCGAAGCTCAGGTTATCCACTGACTCCATTCGTTGGAAAAAATCTCAAGGGCGCGTTTAACACGAACTGAGTGAAACGCGCAGGAGGATCCTTCCCTTCCCCAGGCGCCCACCAGGCGGTAGTCCAATGGGGCTATCGAGAATGGAATCACCACACTTCGTTGCTGAAGATGCCTGCTCTAAGGTGATCGAACGCTAGAGCCCGCCTTGGGCTTTTTTCTCATCCTTGCATAGTCGACACCCAATCTTGTTGCAACTACAGAACAGTCAGCCTCGTCTGCTTCCGAGCCAACCGGGCCCGGTCACGCTGCTTCGTGCCACGGTCGATCCGGCTGTCGCCATAGCCTGCCTCATCATCTCGGTACTTTGGTTCGACGGACGTTTTTCCGGCTCCAACCTTATTCTCGCGTTATTGGTCTTTTCGATGATGTTTCCGGGCAATCTCGCGCGCGATACGGAAAGCACCGGTGACTTGATCCGGGGGATCGTAACGGGATGGCTGGCGATGGTTGCGCTACTCTTGTTACTGGGCTGGGCATCGCAAACGCTGGGGAATTTCGATCCTCATGCGCTCTTCGCATGGATCGTCATGACCCCACCCGCCCTGTTCGCCGCGCACCGCGTGATTCCGTGGGTACTGCCGCGCATGCTCGCTGCAGAAGGCCTGCAACGCACGGCCGTCATTGCCGGTGCGAACGGGCCCGGGCGAAATCTCGGTTTGCATCTTCGCGCGCGTCCACTGACTGGAATCCGCTTTGCGGGCTACTTCGACGACCGTGGAGCACCGAGGGATCGCCACCTTGAACCTGGCGACAACCTGGGGGACCTGAGTCAACTGGCCGAATACGTCAAGCAGCATCACATCGATCTTATTTACATCACGCTGCCGATGACGTCTCAGCCACGCATCCTCAGGCTGCTCGAGGATTTGCACGACACGACTGCGTCGGTCTATTTCGTGCCCGACATTTTTGTATACGACCTGATCCAGGCGCGGATGGAAACCATAGGCGGCATCCCGGTTCTCGCCGTATGCGAATCGCCTTTCTATGGCGCTGACGGCTTGATCAAGCGCATCAGCGACATCGTTTTCGCCACGACGATTCTGCTGCTGATATCCCCGCTCTTGCTGGCTATCGCCGTTGCCGTAAAACTGAGTTCGCCGGGGCCGGTTCTGTTCAGGCAGCGGCGCTACGGGCTGGATGGCAAGGAAATCGTTGTCTACAAATTCCGCTCCATGAGCGTCCTGGAGGATGGCACCGTCGTCACGCAGGCCACGCGGGACGACTGGCGCGTGACCCGTCTGGGGGCTTTCCTGCGCAAATCCTCTCTCGACGAATTGCCACAATTCTTCAATGTCCTGCAGGGTCGAATGAGTGTGGTCGGACCCAGGCCGCACGCGGTTGCCCATAATGAGATGTATCGAAAACTCATCCCCAGTTACATGATCAGGCACAAAGTCCGTCCCGGGATTACCGGCTTGGCGCAGGTCAACGGCCTGCGCGGAGAGACGGACACACTGGAAAAAATGAGCGGCCGCATAGAGCATGACCTGGCCTATTTGCGCAACTGGTCGCTGCTGCTCGATCTGAAGATCGTGTTACTGACGGTGGTTGTCGTTCTGAAGAAGCAGAAGAACGTCTATTGACGATTCGGGGTTCGTCGGCCGCCATTCCCGTCATGCCGATCGGGCTGTCATGACAATTCCGCCTCGATAAACCTGTCTATCGCGCATGTCCCGACGCTGACGCGTTCAGTCGCTTTCTGCGGGTACCGCTCGCAAACGCGAGCCGGCAATATTTCGGGTCGCAGCCAACGCAAAGTCTACTTCGGAGGGCAGCAGAACGCCGCGCAAACTACTGCGCGGCGCACTGTGTTGGCAGGGAATCTCGCGTTCGATCTCTAGTCCCGCTCTCCGCGGAAGCGATAGCCCAATCCACGCACTGTCTCGATCAGGGCATCGTGGCCATGCGGGGCCAGGCCCTGGCGCAACCGGCGAATGTGGACATCGACGGTTCGCTCTTCGACATAGGCATCGTGCCCCCAGATCTCGTCCAGCAACGTGGTGCGGCTGAAAATCCGGCCTGGGTGCGTCATGAAGAAATGCAGTAAGCGGAATTCGGTGGTCCACAACTCGATTTCGCTATCGCCGGAACTCACGCGGCGCGCCGCGGGATCCAGCTGCAGCCCCGTGACCTCGATGATGTCATCGGCGAGTTGAGGGGTTCGACGACGCATGACCGCTTTGATGCGGGCCAGCAACTCCCGCCCGGAATAGGGTTTGGTGACATAGTCGTCCGCCCCACCTTCCAGCGCGGCTACCTTGTCGTGCTCTTCCGATCGCGTGCTGATGAGCACAATCGAGATATCCTTGGTGCGCCGATCGCTGCGCAACCGCCGAGCAAACGGCAAGCCCGGGATTCCCGGCAATATCCAGCTGAGTACAACCAGATCGGGCCGGATTTGGCGCATCAATACCTCGGCTTGAGGAATGTCGCCCGCGCAATGGACCTTGTAGCCCGCATTCTGGAGGTTGACGGCAAGTAACTGCCGGACCGGTTCTTCATCTTCGATAACTAGGACGGAGCCTTCCATGTGTTTCACCTGTTGATTAACCGATTTCGCCGAAGCGAGCCAGAGATCCTCTTGCCTTTGCGACAGCATTGAGAATAAACCCTGTACTCCCGCTCAATTTCTTACACTACTTGATGCGCGAACGTTCACTTGCAACAACTCCTGAATCCTTGGTCTCCGCTTCGCCCGAGATAATTGGGCAATCGATTGCGCGGCGACCAACCTAGATTCATGTGGCAAGCTTGCGCCGCTATCGGGATTCGATCTGTTCGCTTCCGCACACAGATATGCGGAGTTGTGTGTTCTACCACACACGAAAGCGCCTATTCGAATAGGGTGCGCCACTGATGGCAGGTCCTGTGACCGACACTTAAGAGAAGGGAAACCGTGAGGTAATACATTACAAACCTGATACCCGGTCAGGTGTTTTCCACAGAACCAAGGGAGTGCGTCGCCTATTTCCGATGCGCGTACTTCTGCCGCACCCTACAAAGAGGTGGAAATGCAAACAAGCGTGCGACTAGGCCTGCTGATCCGGCAATGGGATTGAAAGCAACACCGTCGTGCCACGGCCGGGCGTCGCCTGGAAAGTGACCTCACCGCCAAAAAGCTGTGCCCGTTCCCGCATGCCGAGCAGCCCGAGCGATGCCCGCGCCTGCGGCGCGCTTTCGCCCATCCCGACACCGTCATCGGCTACTTTGAGGGTGAGACGCTCCTTGGAAATGTTCAACTTGACTGTGACGCTGCCTGCCTTGGCGTGCCGGGCGATATTGGTCAACATTTCCTGAAATATACGAAATACCGCGGTTGAGAGCTCGCTTCCGAGATGGATCTGGTCGCCAGGCAGTTCAACCCGGCAACGGATTCCCAGCCGCTTCTGGAATTCCTTTGACTGCCACCTGATCGCGGCTACGAGCCCCATATCGTCGAGAATTTCAGGCCTCATGCCCGTTGAAATCCTTCTCACGACTTGCACGGTAGAGTCTATGAGCTGGCGCATGGTTTCGATCCTGGCCAGAAGCGGCTTGTGCTCGTTGTCCAGTTGCTTGGAAAGCCACATCACATCCATCTTCAATCCCGTGAGGACCTGGCCCAGTTCGTCGTGTATCTCGCGCGCGATCCGCGCCCGCTCGTCCTCGCGAATGGAAAACAGGCGCGCCGCGAGCGCCCGCAATTGCACCTCGGATTCCCGCAGGCGCTCTTCCGCGATCTTCCTCTCGGCTATTTCACTGGCAAGGGCCGTGGTCTTTCTGTGCAGTTCGACGAAGACTGAAACCTTCGAGCGGAGTACCTCGGGCACGACCGGCTTCATCAGATAGTCCACTGCCCCGACCTCGTAACCGCGAAAAGCCGACTCCACCTCTTTGGAGACGCCCGTCAAGAAAATGATTGGAATGTGCCGGGACCGCTCCCGTTCGCGGATTATCCGGGCAGTTTCGAAGCCGTCCATGTCCGGCATGCGCACATCGAGAACGATGACGGCGAAGTGGTGATTGAGCACCAGCCGCAACGCTTCCTTTCCGGACCGCGCAGTGATCATATTTTGCGCCAGCGGCTCCAGCAGCGCCTCCAAAGCCATCAGATTCTTCGGGTCGTCATCCACCAGTAGAACATCGGCCTTCCAGTCAGCCATGCGCGATTTCACATTCAGGCCGGCGGGCTCTGAAGCCTCCCCTTCCGGACGGGCCTGCGCCTGACCGTCTTTCGCTGTCAACATTGGCACACCGAACTATACATAGAGCTTCCCTGCTTTAAGGTCGAGGGCCGCTTGGGAGCCTTTCGGCCACCCGATTAAAACCTGACAACATATGGGTCTTAAACTGGACTGCGATGCCCGGACAAGGATATTGCCTTTCGCAAGCGAAGCGTCAATCGGGCGAATACCCTAAGCTACGTGAGCCGATTGGCATTGCCCGGCAAGGGCGGCTGGATTCGGTCCCAACGCCTTTGCTGTCGACCAGCGGATAGCTCGCATATTTTTTTTGCCTGGCCCAAAACCTGTGCTGACCTGGCTTCAGCGTGCTTCACTGGAGTTGACAGGACAATATCGTGCGGACTTAGGCCTAGAACCGGGCAAGTCTGGAACGCTCTAGGGCCTTCCTGCCGCGATCAGTTAGCTGAAGATGATTGTCAGTCGGTTCAACAAGGCCGAGCGCGATGAGCCGGCTCTTGTTGAACGGCGGCAAAGGCTCTTGGCCGCCTAGTTGGATAAGGCGCAGCCACTGCTAATCATCGGCGCGCTACGCTGCAGCCCGCCGCCCGCCATCGCGACATCAGCCGCACATGCAGATGATCTTCGCTTCCCGCCGCGTGCTTGCGACCTCAGGCCGCATTAGAGCCTACGCTTCGTAGGCCGCCATGAAGACCCGTACGGCCTCGCGCAGAAGAGCCCTGCTTTCCCGGGAATCCGGCATCTCGAGCTTCAGCAGTCCGCGGATGTGGCCGGAGCCCAGGAACATCGACAGGAACAGGTCCGCTGCCTGAAGCGGGTTCCGCACCTTCAGCGTGCCCACCAAGTGGGCACGGCGCAGGTATGTAGCCAGCTCGCCATTCACACGCTCCGGGCCTTCCTTGTAGAACGTGCGGCAGGCTTCCGGCTGCGCGCCCGCGACGCCGTAGACAGAGCGCAACGCGCCCAGGGCGTCCCCGCGCGCCAGTGCGAGAAACCGGGCGCCGATCGCCAGCAGCGCCTTCTCCGGCTGGTCCGGGTCCAGCGCCCCGGCGCCCGGGACGCCAGCCACCACCGTCGCCGTCCTGTCGCGCACGACCGCCTGGAACAGCCTCTCCTTGGAGCCGAAGTTGCTGTACACGGTCATCTTGGACACACCGGCTTCCGCGGCGATGGCATCCACGCTGGCACGCTCCAGGCCATGCTCGTTGAAGTGCCTTTGCGCCGCTTCCAGGATGCGGCGGCCGCGCTCGGGATCGCGTGGCCGCCCGCGTTGGGGCTTGGGAGCGGGAACTGGGGGGCGGGCCATGGGCAGATTTAGTGGACTTGACAGTTCACTATAGCTCACCCAGCGACGCCGCGGCGAGCGCGTCCGTGCCGAGCGTAGTCACAAAATAGGTCTTCGCCACGCTGAGAAGGGTTACGACAAACATCACACCCCCAACGGGGGGCAGGGCGAGCCGCGCGAGCAGCGGCAGCAGCGGGCCATCAACCATGGCGGACTCGTGGATATTTATTGGACTTGACAGTTTACTATATCCGCCGCACATTAATGTACTTGTTAGTCCAATAACAGATCGACCATGACTTCCTCCTCCTGGCGCAGCGCGGGCCCGCCCCGCTGCCGGTCTTGAGCGCGTAACGCTGGACGGCGCGCCAGGCCCAGCCCCCCTCCATCCACAACAGGGAGCCCTCACCATGGATGACGTCATCATCATCGGCGGCAGCTTTGCCGGCCTCGCCGCCGCCCTGCAGCTCGGCCGTGCCCGCCGCAAGGTCACCGTTCTCGATACCGGCCTGCCGCGCAATCGCTTCGCCGGCCACTCGCATGGCCT
>Ga0068866_10001365_pt1 | contig 10561 bp, 7 predicted proteins | sample KBSMisM22_FD_66587 | JGI IMG/M metagenome (GOLD analysis project Ga0068866, IMG submission 66587) | Miscanthus rhizosphere microbial communities from Kellogg Biological Station, Michigan, USA - KBS Miscanthus M2-2 | ecosystem: Host-associated > Plants > Roots > Rhizosphere > Soil ... | reverse complement strand
GTGTTTCCGGCGGCTTCCTCGCGCCGGTGCTTGCGTCCACCGGGGGCGGCAGCCATGTGATGCTGTTCAGTTATTACGCCGTGCTCAACGCCGGCGTTCTGGGCATCGCACTTTACAAGGCGTGGCGGCCACTCAACGTGCTCGGATTCGTGTTCACGTTCGGCATCGGCGCCGTCTGGGGCGCACGCTTCTATCGTCCAGAACTGTTGGAAAGCACCGAGCCATTTTTGCTACTGTTCTTCCTGCAATACGTCGTCATCGCGGTGGTGTTTGCCTTGAAGCAGGCACCCCAGCTGAAACACTACGTTGACAGTACCATCGTGTTCGGTACGCCTCTGGTGGCGTTCGGGCTGCAGACCCGGCTGGTCCACGACATCGAATACGGCGCCGCCTGGAGCGCTGTCGGCGCATCCGCGCTCTATCTCCTGCTCGCCGGGGCCTTGTACCGCCGCCATGCCGAATCGCTGCGCATGCTGGTCGAAGCCTTTCTCGCGTTGGGTGTGATATTCGCGACGCTGGCAATCCCGCTGGCCTTCGACGGACGCTGGACCTCCGCCGCCTGGGCGCTCGAGGGCGCTGCCGCATACTGGGTGGGGGCGCGTCAGACAAGGACACTGCCGCGCGCTTTCGGATTGCTCATGCAATTCGCTGCGGGCGTTGCATTCATCGTCGACGCCGGCCGCCAATTCAGCGCGACGCCGGTGTTAAACAGTTACTACCTGGGTTGCGTCTTCATTGCCGGCGCTGCATTGTTTTCCAACAAGACCATCGAAAAAAACGCTGAAAAAGTCGGCCACTTCGCGATGCAGGTGGCGATCATCGTTTTTCTATGGGGTCTGGCGTGGTGGACTTTTGGGGGAGTGCACGAGATTCGCCTGCACGTGCCCCGTGAGGAGCAACTGAATGCGACGCTGCTCTTCTTCACCGGTACGTGCGCGGCATTCAGCGCGCTGTGGGCACGCGGCTGGTGGATCGCGCGTTTTCCCGCCCTCGCGATCACTCCCATCATGCTGCTCATGCTCGGCGTCATCGTGACAAATCTTCCCCATCAGCATCCGCTGGCCGGCTTCGGTCTGCTGGCGTGGCCCGTTGCGTTTCTGTTCCACTGGCGCATTCTCAGGCAACAGGATCAGAACGACGGCAGCTACATGACTTTCGTCCATGCCGCCGGGGTGTGGCTGCTCGCGGCGACAGGCGCCTGGGAAGTAGGCTGGCAGATCGACAACCTCGTGGAGGGTAGGCACGTGTGGCCACTGATCGCGTGGGCATTGTGGCCCGGCGCCTTGTTGGCTGCTCTTGCGCTCAGGGGCAATCGCCTGGCATGGCCGGTAATGCGATATCCACGCGCCTATCTGTGGACCGGCGCCGCGCCGCTGGCCGTTTTCCTGCTGGTTTGGATCCTGTATGCGAATTTCACCAACGACGGCAATCCCGAACCGCTACCCTATCTTCCGCTGCTCAATCCGCTCGACATCGCGCAGTTGCTGGCGTTTGCCTGCCTCGCAATGTGGTGGAGCACTCTGCGTGGTTACGGCATCGAGATTGCCGATGAAGTGCCGGCCTTCCTGCCTCGGGTATTGCTCGGCGCCGCGGCATTCATTTTTCTGAACGGGGTATTGTTGCGCACGCTGCATCACTGGGCCGGAATCCCGTATTCGCTTGACGCGATGCTGCGCTCGGATCTCGCGCAGACTTCCCTGTCCATCTTCTGGACCGTCCTTGCGCTGGTCGCCATGGTGATGGCAACACGTCGCCGCCTGCGGGTGCTCTGGGTTTGCGGAGCCGGGCTGATGGTGGTCGTCGTCGCGAAGCTTTTTTTTGTCGAGCTGGCGAAAGTCGGGGGCGTCGAGCGCATCGTTTCGTTCATTGCGGTGGGCATCCTGATGCTGGTGATCGGTTACCTGGCGCCACTTCCCCCAGCCAAGGTGAAGGATCGATGAAATATCTGTTGCCGGCCCTGCTTGCGATGACAACTCTTGCGGCGGGCGCCGCCGAGCTGGTCGATGAGTTCGCCTTTGCGGTGCCGATCGAGGGCCTCGGCGGCGACGCTCTCTACAGGGTGACGATTCCGCTTTCGACGTATGAGGCGGCGGCCTTCCCCGATTTGCGCGACCTGCGAGTTTTCAACGGCGGCGGCGAGGCGGTGCCGTTTGCTTTCCGCCCTGTCGAGCGCGTCGCACAGAAGCCCGCCCCGGTGGATCTTGCTATCTTTGCCTTGCGTGGTCCCGGAGATGCCCGCGCCGACCAGCTAGACCTGAGCTTCGACCGAAGCGCAGGCAAACTTAATGTCAGGCTGGATTCGCGCGGCACGAAGGGTGCAAAGCAGGTGCTGCTGGGATACCTGATCGATACGTCCCACTTGAAGACGCCGCTAGCCGGCATCGAGTTCGATTGGAGCGTGCCGCAAGTCGATCGTCTGACCGCCGCGCGGTTGGAGGCCGGCGACGATCTGAAGCATTGGACCACGGTCGCGGCCGAAACGCCGCTCGGCGGGTTGTCGCACGCCGGTCAACGCCTGGAACGCAGGGTCATCGAATATGGGAGCCATCGGGCGAAGTACCTGCGGCTCATCTGGATGGATGTGGCGAGTGCTATCGAAGTGAAAGGCGCGCGCGGTCTGCTTCCCGAGCAAACCAGGCAGTCGGTCCGGGCCTGGAAGGAAATCGCCGCGACGCTTGATACCGGCAAACCGGGCGATTATTTTTTCGACATCGGCGGCCTTTTTCCAATCGATCGCCTGGCGTTTCGATTGCCGCAGGAAAACACCGTGGTGCCAATACAGCTTTTCTCCAGAGAAAAGTCCGCCGACAAGTGGGGGCCGGTCACGCGCGCGGTCGTGTACCGCATGAAACAAGGAGGCGTGGAACTCATCAGTCCCGACGTCTTGATTGCCACCAACTCGCATCGCTACTGGCTGTTCCGGGCGGACCCGGCCACAGGCGGGGTTGGCGCGGGTCGACTTAGGGTGAATGCGGGCTGGACGCCGCGGGAGATCGTTTTCGCGGCGCGCGGCAATGGGCCGTTCCGGCTGTCGTATGGAAATTCCAAGGCGCAAGCCGGCGCGCTCTCCATCGAAAATCTGGTGCCGGGTTGGCGCACCGACCAGGAACCGAAGATTCTGGTGGCCGCGACCGGATCCGAGCAGACGCTGGCAGGGAGAGCGGCCGCACGGCAACGCATCGATTTCAAGAAGTGGGGACTGTGGGCCGCGCTGCTGGCGGCCGTGGTCCTGCTTGCCTGGATGGCGTGGAAATTGTCGACGCAGATGCGAGGGCCCAAGCCCTGAGCATGCTCTCTTCCGGGCGATCGCCCGGAGAGAAATCTTGTTTCTCTACACCGAATCAGAACACGTAGGCAAGCCCAATCGACAGCACCGGATAGTACTTGTATTTTTGTGCGTCATCGTCGAGTTGGGCTTGCGCCGCCGCAACGTCGCTCTGGAGTTGCGCACAACTCGCTGGAGTGGAGGTTGGCCCGCAGGTCGCGGTCAGCGTCGAGCGAGGGGAACCCTGGAACATCACGCCCACGTCGGCGATCAACGAAAATCCCCTGCCGACCGGCCGGCCGTATCCCAAGCCAAGGTAAGGAGCGAACTTGTTGAAATCGACCTTGCCGTCCACTGTACCGACGTCAGATGCGTTGTACGTAACGCCATTGAACGTGTACGTCCCGCTGGCTGAAGGTTTTCCAGCCAGCGTAAGCTTGTTGCCGTTGTACATCCCGCCAGCGCTGAAGCGAAAATTGCTCGCGAACGGAAACCAGTCGAAAAGCAGCTGGCCGGTTGCCAGCTTCAGGTTGGCGTCATATTCGACATCCTGATAGGTATCGGTCGTGTCGTATTTCAGGCCGTCTGCCCCGATGCGAATGCCGAACCTTTCACCAAAGGCGTGAGCGAGTTCGATGCCGCCGCCCAAGGTCCCGACACGCAGCCCGAGGCTGGTGTCGGCCATCGAGGGCGAGCAGGCGATCATGGCCCAGACGGCTATCGATACCGAAACCAGAAATTTCTTCAACATGAAAGACCTCCGTTCCCTTTCATTGCCTTGATTCGACGTTCGGTGCCCGGCGAGCATTCATTGCACCGGACGTCTCACCTCATGCGCGCGCCTATTCTGCCATGCGGACGAAGCCACGGCCAGATTAGACAGGCGTGCCAGGTGCGGGAGTAGCACGCTTCCGGCGTCAGCGGATTGCAAGCGGTCCTTCCCTGTCTATTCGTTTCAATTTCTTTAGCACGTCACCACAAATCTTTACGAGTTCTTTACGTCGCCTTTCCTACCATGACGGCAGAAGATTGATCCACAACTGCTCTGACCCGGAGCTTTGATCTGGTGAAGTATCCCGGTGGCATCGGATCAATCCTGAACTTTATGGACGGGCAAACATGGACATTCTGTACATCGCACTGATGGTGCTTTTCGTGGCCCTGAGCATCGGGCTCGTGCACGGTTGCGACAAATTGATGAGGAGACCGCGATGACCTGGATCTATGTCCTGAGCGGCGTGCTCGCTGTCGGCATCTTTGTCTATCTCGTTATCGCGCTTCTTTGGCCGGAGAAATTCTGATGACTGCCAACGGGTATCTGCAAGTTGTCTTCTTTCTGGTCGTCGTCGTCGCGTTGGCGAAGCCGCTTGGCTTGTATATGGCCCGGATATATGAAGGCCAGCCGGCATTCCTCAATCGCATCGGCGCGCCGCTCGAACGACTGATCTACCGCGCCTGCGGCGTCGATCCGGCACAGGAGATGCGCTGGACCCAGTACGCCGTGGCTGTCCTGGCGTTCAGCCTGATCGGCCTGCTGGTCGCCTACGCGCTGCAGCGTCTGCAGAACTATCTGCCGCTTAATCCCGCGGGCATGGCCGCCGTATCGCCCGACTCCTCGTTCAACACCTCGGTGAGCTTCAACACCAATACCAACTGGCAGGGCTATGCCGGCGAATCGACCATGAGCTATCTGACGCAGATGCTCGCACTCACGGTACAGAACTTCGTCTCCGCCGCGATGGGCATGGCGGTGGTGATTGCGCTGATCCGCGGTTTCGCGCGGCAGACCATGCAGACCATCGGCAACTTCTGGGTGGACCTGACCCGCGGCACTTTATACATCCTGCTTCCGATATCGGTCGTTTTCGCTGTGGTGCTCGTGTCGCAGGGCGTGGTGCAGACTTTTTCGGAATATCAGACGGTGCCTCTGAGCGAGTCGATCGAGTACGACAACCCCAAACGCGATGCCGCCGGCCAACCGCTCAGGGATACCGCGGGCAATGCGATCACCGAAAAAGCGACACAGAAGGAACAGGTGATCGCAGTCGGCCCCGCGGCATCCCAAGTCGCGATCAAGCATTTGGGCACGAACGGCGGCGGCTTTTTCAACGCAAACTCCGCGCATCCGCTGGAAAGTCCGACGCCGCTGACGAACCTCCTGGAGATGCTCGCCGAGTTGGTGATCGCCGTGGCGCTGACCTTCACGTTTGGCAGGATGGTGGGCGACAAACGCCAGGGCTGGGCGATCCTTGCCGCAATGATGGTCGTCTTCGTGAGCCTGATGGCTGTGGCTGTATGGTCGGAGCAATACGGCAATCCCGCGCTTACCAAACTGGGCGTCGACCAGGTGGCATCCCCCCTGCAGGCCGGGGGAAACATGGAGGGTAAGGAAACCCGGTTTGGCGTGGTCAATTCTGCGCTGTTCGCGGTGATCACGACGGCGACTTCGACGGGCGCGGTGAATTCCATGCACGACTCTTTCACGCCGCTCGGCGGGCTGGTGCCAATGTGGCTGATCCAGATCGGCGAGGTGATATTCGGCGGGGTTGGCTCCGGCCTGTATGGAATGCTGCTGCTGGCCGTGGTCGCCGTGTTCGTCGCGGGCCTCATGATCGGCCGCACACCCGAATACCTGGGCAAAAAAATCGAAGCCTTCGACATAAAGATGGCCGCGATCGGCGTGCTGGTGCCTTTGCTCACGGCGCTTGTGGGAACCGCCGTTGCTGTCTTGCTGGAGGCCGGCAAGGCGGGCGTCGCCAATCCCGGAGCGCACGCCTTCTCCGAGATCCTCTACGCCTTTTCCTCGGCGAGCGGCAACAACGGCAGTGCGTTCGCGGGCCTGTCGGCTAACACACCGTTTTACAACACCGCGCTGGGCATCGTCATGTTCTTCGCGCGCTACTGGATCATCATCCCGGTCCTCGCGCTGGCCGGCTCGCTGGTGGCAAAGAAAAAGGTTCCGGCGGGCCCCGGCACGCTGCCCACCCACACGCCGATGTTCATCTTTTTCCTCGTCGGCGTGGTAATCGTCATCGGTGCGTTGACGTTCTTCCCGGCGCTCGCGCTGGGCCCGATCGTCGAGCACCTCATGCTATACGGCGCCTAGCCGCATTCGAAGGAAACAGGAGTCGATCCGCCATGACAACCCAAGCGATTACCTCCGCAGCCACACCCTTGCCGCGCCGCTCCCTTGTCACGAAAAGCATCGTCGCAGACGCGCTGTTCGTCGCCGTGGTCAAACTGCTGCCGCAACACCAGTGGCGCAATCCGGTGATGTTCGTGGTCTACGTCGGCAGCATTCTCACCACCATTCTTTTTGTGCAGGCTCTGGGCGGACACGGCGAGGCGCCGCCCGGATTCATTCTGGCCGTAACGGTCTGGCTGTGGTTTACCGTGCTATTCGCCAATTTCGCGGAAGCCGTGGCCGAGGGGCGCAGCAAGGCGCAGGCCGCGGCGTTGCGCGCGGTCAAGCGCGTTGGCTTCGCACGCAAGGTCAAGGAAGCGCGCCTCGATGCGGAGGCCGTGTGGACGCCCTCGGCGGATCTGCGCAAGGGAGACCTGTTCATCACCGAGCCCGGCGACGTGATTCCCGCGGACGGTGAAGTCGTGCTGGGTGTCGCGTCCGTCGACGAATCGGCGATTACGGGAGAATCGGCGCCAGTGATCCGCGAGTCGGGCGGAGATTTCTCTTCCGTGACCGGCGGCACGCGCGTGCTGTCCGATTGGCTGATCGTGCGTGTGACGGTCAATCCCGGAGAAGCCTTCCTCGACCGCATGATCGCCATGGTCGAAGGCGCGCGCCGCCACAAGACACCGAACGAAATCGCGCTGACCATTCTGCTGGTGAAGATGACGATAATCTTCCTGCTCGCCACGGTCACGCTGCTACCGTTCTCGATCTACGGCGTCGAGCTTGCGAAGGCGGGTAATCCGGTGACCATCACGGTATTGGTGGCACTCCTCGTGTGCTTGATCCCGACCACCATCGGCGGTTTGTTGTCCGCAATCGGACTGGCCGGCATCGGCCGCATGTTGCGGGCCAATGTCATTGCCACATCCGGCCGCGCGGTCGAAGCGGCTGGCGATGTCGACGTGCTGCTGCTCGACAAGACCGGCACCATTACCTTGGGCAATCGCCAGGCCTCGGGCTTCTTTCCCGCAGCCGGAGTATCGGAACGCGATCTCGCCGATGCCGCGCAACTGGCCTCACTCGCCGACGAAACGCCCGAAGGCCGCAGCATCGTCGTGCTCGCCAAGCAGAAGTTCAACCTGCGCGAGCGCGACGTCGCTGCATTGAAGGCGAGCTTCGTCCCTTTCTCCGCGCACACTCGGATGAGCGGAGTGGACATGGAAGGGCGGCAGATCCGCAAGGGCGCGAGCGATTCAATTTGCGCCTGGGTGGAGGCGAAAGGTGGCGCTTTTCCGGCCGGGATCGGCGAAATCGTCGACGGCATCGCGCGCCACGGCTCCACGCCGCTGGTGGTGGCTGACGGCCAGAAGGTACTTGGGGCGATCGAACTCAAGGACATCGTCAAGGGTGGTATCAAGGAGCGCTTCGCCGAACTGCGCGGAATGGGCATCAAGACGATCATGATTACCGGCGACAACCGGCTGACGGCCGCTTCCATCGCTGCCGAGGCCGGCGTGGACGACTTCCTATCGGAAGCCACACCCGAAGCCAAGCTCATGCTGATTCGCGATCACCAGTCGACCGGCCGGCTGGTGGCGATGACCGGTGACGGCACAAACGACGCGCCGGCGCTGGCGCAGGCCGATGTCGCCGTGGCGATGAACACCGGCACGCAGGCTGCCAAGGAAGCCGGCAATATGGTGGATCTGGACTCCAATCCGACCAAGCTGATCGAGATCGTCGAAATCGGCAAGCAATTGCTGATGACGCGCGGCGCGCTGACCACGTTCTCGATCGCCAACGACGTGGCGAAGTATTTCGCCATCATCCCCGCGGCCTTCGCGACCACGTATCCGCAACTGAATGCACTCAACGTGATGCATCTGGCCAGTCCCGCCAGCGCAATCCTCTCGGCGGTGATCTTCAACGCCCTTATCATCATCGCGCTGATCCCGCTTGCGCTGAAAGGGGTGCGCTATCGCGCCATTGGCGCCGCGGCGCTGTTGCGCAACAACACGCTGATCTATGGCGTCGGTGGGATCATCGTGCCGTTCGCCGGCATCAAGCTGATCGACATGATCCTTGTCGGGCTTGGTCTCGCTTGATACCTCAGGTTCCAATGAATGCTCAATCCCGCCACGAAGACGCGAAGACACGAAGAAGTGCGAAATGATTATTGGGGCGTCCGTTTCTATATCGCTCTATCGCGGATGTTCACGACAAACGGCGAAAACATATATGACTTTCCTTCGTACATCCGCCCACCAATCCGTGATCACAGGAAGATTGTTTTTCTTCGTGCCTTCGTGTCTTCGCGGTAGAAACTTCGACTTGGTGCATTACTCATTAGGTAGTGGAAAGGAAATATCATGTTGACCGAACTCAGGCGCGCACTCGTGATGTTGATCGTATTGACGGTAATTACCGGCGTCGCGTATCCATTGCTTGTGACCGGAATTAGCCAGGGGGCCTTTCATGGCAAGGCGAACGGCAGCCTGATCGAGCGCGGCGGCAAGGCCGTCGGCTCGACGCTGATCGGGCAAGCGTTTTCCGACCCGAAACATTTCTGGGGCCGGCCGTCGGCGACGTCGCCTTATCCCAATAACGCCAGCGCCTCGAGCGGCTCCAACCAGGGACCGCTCAATCCAGCGTTGACCGATGCTGTCTCGGGGCGCATCAAAGCGCTTCACGATGCCGATCCGGATAACACCGCGCCGGTGCCGGTCGATCTGGTGACTGCTTCCGCCAGCGGGCTCGATCCGCACATCAGCCCGGCCGCCGCGGAATACCAGGTCAACCGGGTTGCGAAGGCGCGCAAACTGGAGCCGCTGAAAGTCAGGGATTTGGTCGCGCAATATACGCAAGGCCGCCAACTCGGCTTCCTCGGCGAGCCGCGAGTCAATGTGCTTGAACTGAATCTCGCGCTCGATGCTTTGAAACCGTGACGAGTGACGGGTGACGGGAGGCCGCGAAGATCGTGACGGGGTGACTCTAGGACTCGGGACGTAGACCCAGCTTTGCTGGATGCCAGGCTACGGCAGGCAGCGCAGGGTTACCCCGCGAACGCGGGGCGCGACAACCAGGGGCGGCCTTCCTTTGGTTACTTTCCTTGGCCGCGCAGGGAAAGTGACCAGCCGCCGGGCTGCCCCCGGCCAGTTTTTTTCAAGATTTGATCTCGAAGGAACAGTGGGCCAGAGGACGTTGCTATCTCAGATTGCGGCCACTCCTTACAATAGGGAGCAGGCCTAAATGCGATGACGGACACCCGGCAGGATCCCGACGAACTGCTCGCCAAGATCAGGCGAGAGCGAGACCGCGCCAGCCGCGGCCGGCTGAAGATTTTCTTCGGCGCGTCGGCGGGTGTGGGCAAGACTTACGCGATGTTGTCCTCGGCGCACGAACTGCGCGCGCAATCCGTTGACGTCGTCGTCGGGATCGCGGAAACCCACGGCCGCAAGGATACCGCGGCGCTGCTGGAGGGACTGGAGGTCCTGCCGCCGCGTCACGTCGAATATCGCGGCTCACGTCTGGTGGAACTCCATCTCGATGCGGCGCTCGTGCGCCATCCCTTCGTCATCCTGGTCGACGAACTGGCGCACAACAATGCGCCTGGTTCCCGCCACCCGAAGCGCTGGCAGGACATCGAAGAACTGCTCGATGCCGGCATCAACGTCTACACCACGGTCAACGTCCAGCATTTGGAAAGCCTGAACGACGTGATCACCGGCATCACCGGCGTCAAGGTTTCGGAAACTGTTCCCGACAGCGTGTTCGACAAGGCCGACGACGTCACGGTCGTGGACCTGCCATCCGACGAGTTGCTGCAGCGGTTGCGCCATGGCAAGGTCTACATGCCGGCGCAGGCCGAGCGTGCGATCCAGAATTTCTTCCGCAAGGGCAATCTCATAGCGCTGCGCGAATTGGCGTTGCGGCGTACTGCCGATCGCGTGGACGCGCAGATGCTGGTCTACCGCAACGATCAGGCGATCGGCCCCGTCTGGCCGACCCGCGAATCGCTGGTGGCCTGCGTCGGCCCGCAACCCGGCTCGGAAAAAGTGGTGCGCAGCACCGCCCGCCTCGCGCAGCAGCTCGATGTGGCCTGGCATGCGGTCTACGTCGAAACGCCGCAGTTGCAGCGGTTGCCTAACGCGAAACGCGAAAGGATT
>Ga0068866_10001362_pt1 | contig 10579 bp, 9 predicted proteins | sample KBSMisM22_FD_66587 | JGI IMG/M metagenome (GOLD analysis project Ga0068866, IMG submission 66587) | Miscanthus rhizosphere microbial communities from Kellogg Biological Station, Michigan, USA - KBS Miscanthus M2-2 | ecosystem: Host-associated > Plants > Roots > Rhizosphere > Soil ... | reverse complement strand
ACCGCCGATCACGCCCTTGACCGCGGCGCCAACCACCCCGCCCGCCACCGCTGCCGTGGCATCGGACCCCCGGGACCTCGCCCCACTCGCGCGCGGTCCGTTGGACGGTCCCGGCTTTCTCATTAGCCGCTCCCATTTGGAAAGGGCAGCCATTGTGCGGGACTTCGACGATCGAGTCGACGGCCCAGATGCCGTGTGGGCGGGGCAGACGCCTGGGTGATGGCGCCTGCCGCTCCCAGCTGCACATCCTGCGCCGACAGCAATACCAACCGCGGCCTCCGTACCCACTATCAGTGGATCGTTTTCGGCACGACCCCTGGTCACCTGACGTTACGCACGCCGTACGGACCCCACGCTGTCACCGCCAACTCAAATGGCGCCTCAACGTTGTGTCTGTACACAATCGACATCTGCGACGTAAGGAAACGTTTGCTCTACGCGGCCGCGACAGCCCTGCCGTCCCGATAGGCTCATCTCACGGGATCGTTGTGACCGGGCAGACGTTGGTGCGTCCGCCTGGCCCGACGAACTCGTTGGGGCCGAGGCACTTTGGCGGCGCCAGGATCTGTGCACGCGGCGCCAAAGCCGGTCTCCACGCCAAGCCGTTGCAGCATCCGGGCCGTGCTGGTGTGACGCGAAATCGCTTGCACCCAAATATTGTTGCCGCTCATCGGCCCGGGCTGGAGCCCACCCCTCACGGTGCCGTCGACTCTACGTGTGCCATCTTCTGGCCAAACCTAAATGTCGCACGCACCCCGATGCTGTCCGAATCGAAGTAGAACCCCTGGGACGTCGCCCGGCATGACGCTGTAATCGAAGATTCGGACGACGAAGACGACGATGAGATTACGATTGTCGCGACCGGCGGGGATCTACCGCGAATCCAACAGGAATCGGCGCCGATGCCGTCGCCGCGCAAGCCCGGATGTACCGGGTGCGTCGGGCATTGCCGCGCGGTTCAGTCCCGATCCCGAAACCCGGCATGAACCCGAGCTTTAAGATTCGGCGCATGCATTCCGCCATCCGAACCACCGCCGCGGTTTTCGGTGCGCTAGCGCTGACCGTCGCCGCCTGCACACCGCCGTCCGAATCGCCGTCCACCCCGACGTCGCCGCCCACGTCCAGCTCGGCGGCTCCCACGTTGTCCACATCCCCTCAGTCCCCGAAGCCAGCCGCCCAGCCCGCGGTGGCCACCCCGCTGCTTGCCAGCGTCGTCGCCGCGCCCGTCCCGGTGCCCGCCACCGATGGCAAGGACCATCTGGCTTACGAGCTGCAGCTGACCAACGCCCTGTCGCAAGAGGTCACGATTACGTCGTTGGCCGTGTTAGCCGGCGACAAGATGTTGCTGACCCTCGCGGGCGACCAGCTCGCGTACTGGACCCGCATCCTGGGCAGTTCCCAACAACCCACCACGAAGGTGGGTCCGGGACTGAGCGCGCTGGTATGGCTCGACGTCGCTGTGGAACGGCCCGCCGACGGCAGCGCGCCGATCATCCCGACCAACCTCTCGCACACGATCAGCGTTTCGCTCGCCCAGCCGCAGCCACCGTCGTTACCCGCGGCGATGACCGAAACGGTCGCGCCGGTGACCGTGCAGACCCGCAAGCCGGCTGTCATATCGCCGCCGCTGGCCGGCCCGAATTGGCTGGACGTTGACAGTTGTTGCGCCCTGAGCGCGCACCGCTCGGCACTGAACCCGCTCAACGGCCAGCTATGGGGCGCCGAGCGATTCGCCATCGATTACGTCCAGCTCGGTCCCGACGGGCGGATTTTCACCGGCGACAGATCCAAGCCGGCGAGCTACCCCTACTTCGGCGCCGACATCCACGCCGTCGCCGACGGGCCGGTGATCACGGTGGTCGACGGGCTGCCCGAGCAGGTGGCCGGAAAGATCCCGACCGGGCTTCCCCTCGATCAGTACGGCGGCAACCACATCGTGCAGGACATCGGCGGCGGCAACTACGCCTTCTATGCCCACCTGAAGACCGGGAGCATCCAGGTCAAGCCCGGGGAAGCGCTCAAGGCCGGCCGAGTCATCGCCGCACTCGGCAACACCGGCAACACCGATGCGCCACACCTGCATTTTCACGTGATGAGCACACCGGACCCACTGCGGTCCGACGGTCTGCCGTTCGTGTTCTTCTCGTTCACACTGGACGCCCGGCTCGCGTCACTGGATGCCGGCGACCCCCTGCAAGAGGGGCAACCGGCTCAGCTGCAGCCCGGTTTCCCCGCCCGCGACGAAACCAATGTCAGCCCACTGGTTCTCGATGTAATGAGCTATGCGGCCGGATAGCCGCACGCGCACTCAACCAGTGGTGCTCGCGCTGGTGACCGACATTGTCTGCGTGGTGGTGTTCTGCACGGCGGGCCGCCCGGTCACCGTTCAGCTCGGCCAGCTCTAGCCCGAAGTTCCCCCCGGTTTGTTGACGGGTTGGGGTGGTGACCTGGGGTTTTGTGGTCTGGTTGATGTGGGGTACTGACTACGCCGGGCCGTGTCGGTGGGAGAAGCCGAGGAGTTCGAAGGCGCCGTTGCAGCGGGGTGGGCGACATGGTGAACGCCGGCATGTCGTGGGCGGGCTGGATGTGGTTGGCGCAGATGGTGGCCATGTCGGCGAGCAGGCTGGTGAAGCTGTGCACTGGGCAGTCGTCCTCGTGTGTTTGCGGGATGCCTTGGCTAGCGCGGGGTTTGAACGTTGCGCCGCTGCGACGGGGTCGGCGCGTTTGGCGCAGGCGCCGGGTTTGTCGTGGTCGTAGAACAGGATCGGGGCTAGCCGAGCTCGGCGCAAAGAACGTCCGGGTTTCCGCGATCGAGCCGGGCATCGTCGAGACCGAAATGCAGAGCCACGTCACCGATGCAGGCGCGCAAGAGTGGCTGGAAAGCACCAGGGACCAGATCGATTGGCTCGCTCCCGACGACGTCGCCGAGGCGATCAACTTCCTGGCCTCGCAGCCCGCACGCGTCAACATTCAGCAGCTGACGATCATGCCGACTCGGCAGGCTTCGTAAACCTGCCATTCCGTCCCTTTGCCCGCCGAGGCTAGCGGCCGCCGCCACCCACCTCGGCGGGCAACGGTGCCGGCAGCGGTGTCGTCGGCGTCGTGGTCGTAGGCGGCGCGGCAGGTGCTGCAGGCGCGACAGGTGCTGCAGCCGCGTCCGGACGGTGGGAGTCCACCATCGATTCTTCGCGAATCACCTTGTTGCCCATACTGACTACCAACGACTTCGCCGTCACTGTGTAGGTGACGCCGTCATTCTCGGCGACGAACCCGTCACTGCCGGATTGCGTGGCGGGGACTATCAATTTGGCGCCGTCGCGCAGGCGCACGCCTCGGTATTCGTACTGACCGCCGGCTGACTTGCAGATCGCCACCCGCGAGCTGTCCGTGCTACCAAACAGGACAGAGGTGGCAGGCGGACTGCAGCGCGCCGTCGAATCGACATAGCCCTGACCGTCGGTCGCGGGCGCGGCAGACGCAGAAGGAAGCCCGATGGCGAGCAGTACCAAGGCTGCCGCCGCGGCGGCGGGCAGGCGGTGAGACGAACGCGAAATGGAGAACATCGGCTCCCACCAGACCACCGATGCGTTAATTGCGCGAGCGTCAACGCCCAGCTAGTACCAAATCGTTAGGTTCTTGAAATCGAGCGAGCGCCGGCCAGCCGGTTGAGAACTGACATGTCGAGACTCCTGATGCTCGTTAGACAGCAGTAGGAACACCCATCGATGCGGCATCACCAGCCTTGCAGATCGCGCGTCTGCCGTCGTGTGCGGCGGGATGCACCTCATCTCGTCGGTATGTTTTCTTGCGTAGGCAGGCGAGGTTCAGGCGATGTTGGCGGGTACCCCTTCCGGCGAGGAGGCGGCATGTCGGGGATACAACCGGTGACGACGGCCTCGGCTGCCCTCGAACGGCTCCCGGTAACCAGGTGGCACTGGCGGCTGGTGGTGTTTGCCGGTCTCGGTGCGTTCTTCGACCTGTATGAGGTTTTTCTCGGCGGCGTGCTCGCTCCGGTGCTGGCCACCGAGTTCTCGCTCGGCACCGTTGGCAAGTCGATGGTGATCGCCGCCGGGTTCGCAGGCATGTTCGTCGGCGCGAGCGCACTCTCGGTCGTCGCCGACAGGCTCGGGCGCCGACGGGTGTTCATCTTCAACTTGCTCGTGTACTCGCTGTTCTCACTGGCCGCCGCCTTCTCCCCGAACGTGGAGACATTCCTTGTGCTGCGGTTCCTTGCTGGCATCGGGCTGGGCGCCGAGCTGGTGCTCATCGACACCTACCTGGCCGAGTTCATCCCGGCCCGCGTCCGTGGGCGAATGACAGCGTGGGCCTACACGATCGGATTCCTCGGGGTGCCGCTGGCAGCGCTGCTCGGCGGCAAACTGGTGGCGCGCCATGAACTCCTCGGCATCGACGGGTGGCGATGGCTGCTGATTTTCGGCGGGTTGGGCGCAGTGTTCGTGCTGGCGGTGCGCACGATGCTGCCCGAGTCGCCGCGCTGGCTAGAAAGCCGCGGCCGCCACGCCGAGGCACGTGAGGTCGTCGCGTCAGTGGTGGCCAAGGTCGCGCCAGGCACGCAAGTGCCTGAAAGCCCACCGGAGCGACCGTCGCGCTCGGCCGAGGACGCCCGCAGCGTCGCCGAGGTGTTGCGAATCGCATTCCGCGACTACCGCAAGCGCACCGTGATGCTGGTCATCTTCCAGGTGCTGCAGACAGTGGCCTACTACGGCTTTGGCACGCTGGCACCGCTCGTGCTGGTGAGCAAGGGCTTCGAGGTGACGCAGTCGCTCGGCTATGCGGCACTCACCTTCGCCGGGTACCCGCTCGGCTCACTCGTTTCGGTACCGCTGGTCGAACGGTTCGAGCGCAAGTACCTGATCATCACCTCTGCGCTGGGAATCGCGGTGTGCGGCATAGTCTTCGCTGCCGCGACCAACGTCGCGATGATCGTCGTCGCCGGGTTCCTACTCACCGCCGTGTCGAACATTTTCTCCAACGCGTTCCACATCTACCAGGCGGAGATCTTCCCGACTGCGATCCGCAGCACGGCGAGCGGCATCTGCTACTCGCTGTCCCGCGCGACTTCGACGGTACTGCCCTTCGTTGCCGTACCCGCGCTTGCGGCGCTCGGGCCGGTGGCCGTGTTCAGCGGCTCGGCGGTACTCATCGTGCTGCTCTGTCTCGACGTCGGGCTGCTCGGTCCGCTCAGCACCGGCCTCAGGCTGGAAGAGGTCGAACAGATCGACTAGCGGACGCTATACCGGGCTGGCGGTCGCGATGTCGTCACGGAGCGGGGAAATCGCGGCGAGGATCTGTTCGATGGTGGGGTCGGGCACGCCGGCGGCCGCGAGGGTGTCCGCGAGATGTACTGCGACAAGCGTGAAGTGATGATTGGTGATACCGCGGCCCTGATGCACCTGGCGCATCGGAGCACCGGTATACGGCTCGGGGCCGCCGAGCGCAGCTGCGAAGAACTCGACCTGTTTGCCCTTCAAACGAGCCATATTGGTACCGGTGAAGAACCCGGCCAACTCGTCGTCAGCCAGCACGCGACCGTAGAAGTCGGCGACGACGGCTTCGAGCGCCTCATGACCGCCGATCTGAACGTAGATACTTGTCATCAACGGAGTGAACGCCGTCGTCGTTTCGCACCGGCGCTCCGCACGTTGCCCGGTTGCAAAGTAGGCCTCACATCGCCGATTCCGGAGATGTGAGGACGACAGTCACCTGGGCGTCGAGGCGGCGACCGTGCGGATATGCAGTTGCTCTTGGAGATGACGGTTGTCGGTCTCCAACTCGGCGATGCGGCGTTGCAGTGCGGCGACGTCAACGTCGTCGGCGGCGGCGGGCTCTTCGCCAGCAGGTTCCGTCGGTAAGCGACCACTGCGCAGCAGCGCGGCGGTGGTGACCGCACCAACGAGGAACAGCCCGCAGGCCACGCTGAAGGCCACCGTGTAGCCGTGAATTGCGGCAGCGGATTGTGCCTGCGGACCAGGCGGGTGACTACCCATGTATCGGATGAGCGTCGAGGTGAATATCGTTGACAGCACGGCGGTTCCGACGGCACCGCCAATCTGCTGGCTGGTGTTCACCATTGCCGAGCCGACACCCGCGTCGTCGTCAGGCAGCGCCGCCGTGGCGGTGGCGATCGCGGGAGCGAAGGTCAATCCGACGCCGAGACCGAGCACGATCAGGGGAACCAGCACACTGCCCGCGTACGACGACGATTCATTCAGGTGACGCAACCAGAACATGCCCGCGGCGGCGATCGCCATTCCGGCCGGGACCAGCGGCCGGGGTCCGAAGCGGGGCACCAGCGCGGTGTTGGACACTCCCGCGGCGACTGCGATCCCTGCCGCGAACGGCAGGAACGCCACGCCGGTCATCAGCGGGCTGTAACGGAGGGTCTGCTGCAGGTAGTAGGTGAGGAACAAGAAGACGCCGAACATGCTGCAGAACGCGAGCCCGATCGCCAGATACGATCCAACGCGGTTGCGGTCGGCGACGATGTGCAACGGCAACAGGGGCTTTGGTGCCCGGATTTCGATGGGGACGAAAAGTGCAAGCAGCACCGCGCTGGTTACGAACATGCTGATGGTCAGCGGCGCGGTCCATGAGTCGGTCTGGGCGTTGGACAGCCCATACACGATGCAGAAGAGCCCGCCCGAAACCGCAAGCACGCCAGGCCAATCGAACTGTCGAGTCTTGGCGGCGACAACGTCCTTGGCGGGAAGCGAGGTAGACACGAGTGCGGCCGCAGGAACGGCGAAGAGCAGGTTCACGTACAGACACCACCGCCACGACAGCCACTCGGTCAGTGCGCCGCCCAACAGCAGTCCCACCACGGCGCCTCCGGATGCGATCGCGGCGTAGGTGCCGAACGCGCGGCCGCGTTCTCGCCCGCCAGTGAATGTCACATTGAGCGTGGACAGCGCGGCAGGCGCGAGGATTGCTGCGAAGACGCCCTGAGCCGCGCGCGCGGCAACCAGCATGCCGAACCCGACAGCGGCCCCACCCACGGCGGATGCCGCGGCGAACCCGACCAATCCGATGAGCAGTGTCCGCCGTCTGCCGACGATGTCTGACAGCCGCCCGCCGCTGAGCAACAGTGCACCGAAGGCCAGCGAATACGCGGTGACGATCCACTGACGGCTTTCCGTGTCGAAACCCAGCGCGCTTTGCGCCGACGGCAGCGCGATATTCACAATCGTCGTGTCGAGGACGACCATCAGTTGGGCAAGCCCGATGATCACCAGGACCCGAGCCGGATGGTGGCCGGACGTTGGCACCTGAGCTGAGGCATCGGCCTGCGGCCGCGGCAGCTCGGTTGGGACAGCGATGCGGGGAATGGGCCCCGTCGGAGCGTCGTCGGCGCTCGGCCATCCATCCGGGCGCACGCGCATTCGGTCGCGCATATACCCGTTATCCGAGGTTGGAGCCGAAGTCAGTGTCACGGTGTATTCCCGAAGGGGGCAGGGGCCGACGTGTTCCTTCCCCGCGGCGATACCCGCGATGCCGAACCACGAAACGCTCGCAGATATTCGCTGAGCTGACGCGCTGCGCCCGCATAGGGTCGGTACATGAGCGCCGGAGAACAACGCGCCGGAGTCGATCTGACCAACCTCGATCAACCGCTGAGTCCAGATGCCGGGGCGACCAAGCGGGATTTGGTCGACTACCTGGATGCGGTGGCCGACTGGATGTTGCCGGGGCTGATCGGCAGGCCGCTCACCGTGTTGCGCGTGCTGCGCGGGCAAGCGCCGTTCATGCAGAAGAACGCGCCGAAGTACACCCCGGACTGGGTGAAGACCGTGCCGATCTGGGCAGAGGCCTCCAAACGAGAAGTGCACTATCCAGTTTGTGACGATCGGCGCACGCTGCTCTGGCTGGCCAATCAGCGTGCCGTCGAGTATCACCCGTCTTTGGGCCTTGCCGACAATATCTATCGGCCCACACACTTGGTGCTCGACCTCGACCCACCCGCAGGCGAAGATTTCGGCGCTGTGGTGGCGGTCGCCTTCCTTGTGCGTCAAGCGCTGGCGGACAGCGGCTTAGCCGGCGCGGTCAAGACCAGCGGCGCGAAAGGCGTCCACGTCTTCGTCCCGATAGACGACCATGCCCCTGTCGACGATGTGGGTGCGGCTACCCGCGCACTGGCCGCCAGGGCCGAAGCGCTTGATCCCGCGCTGGCCACAACGGCTTTCATCGTTGAGGACCGGGCAGGGAAAGTGTTCGTGGATTCGACCCGCGCAGGAGGCGCAACGGTCGTCGCCGCGTACAGTCCCCGCCTACGCCCGGGCACACCGGTGTCGTTTCCTTTGGACTGGTCGGACCTTGACCAGGTCACCCCGGCCGATTTCACAGTGCACACAGCGATCGGCGCGCTTGCCGGGCGCGATCCGTGGGCCGAAAGGATGCCTGCACCACAGCGCCTGCCGACCGGACTCATCGAGCACGGCCGCACGATTCCAGTCGCCCGAGTGGCAGCCATGCACGAAGGGAAGCGTCGCGCGCGAGCACGCCGGGCGGACAATTGAGCCGCAGCTGCCGACGCAACCACAGTCAGCAAGCCAATTGCAGCGCAGCACAGAACGATTGACGTCATACTCAGTTGATGGTCGCTACGCCCGCGCCTCCGGCGCCGTTTCCACCGATGACGAGGCTGGATGCCGTGGTGTCAGCGCTCGACTCCGTCATCGAATGGGCGATTGCTGCGTCGAGCCGACTCGGGTATTTCGCCGCTTTGTACAAGCGGATAACGATCGCCGTGGCAGTCGCGGTGGAGAACGGCGCGTTCGAGGACGGGCCCAGAATGGAGCGATTCGATGCCGCATTCGCGAGTCGGTACTTCGACGCGCTGAACGGATACTTTCACCCCAACAAATTCCCGCGGCCGACGCGGTCGTGGCAGAAGACTTTCGATGCCGTCCATCGTGATGACCTGATCATCTTGCAGCACATGCTGGCCGGAGTGAACGCCCATATCGACCTGGATCTGGGGATTGCGGCCCAGAACATCGCTCCGGCAATGAAACTGCCCACTCTGCACAAAGACTTCAACACCATCAACGCCGTGTTGGCGAGTCAGGTCGAAGGTCTGGTCGACGACATCAATCTACTGTCACCGGACCTGGCCGATCTCTACCAGATCCTCGCAGGCAACGAGATCTTTCTGATCAATCAGGCGATCGCCGCAATGCGCGACAGCGCTTGGCGGTTCGCGATGGTGCTGGCCTTTGTTCCGGGATTTACCCGGCCGCTGACGATTTGGACGCGCGATCGCAAGGTGGCGGCCCAGGCCGAAGTGATCTACCACCCGCCTGGAGTGATCGGTCTGATCCAGGCGACGATTGACGAGATCGCCGAACGGGAAAGCCGAGACGTGGTCCGCAACCTCGCTGTGCTCGACGAGATCGCGTCCAAGCCGGCGCCGATCAAGACGACGTTATGAGCGTCGGCTGCCTTGTTCAGCGCGACTGTAGACCGTCGCGTCGTCGATGTTCACCCGCGAACGGTCGGCCAGGGCGAGGCAACAGACCACCGTGACGACCGCAGCCACGACGATATAGACCGAGATCGAGAACGGCGTCCCGGTCTCGTGGAGCAGCCAGGTCGCCACCAGCGGAGCGGGTCCTCCCGCGAATACCGATGCCAATTGGTAGCCGAGGCCGGCGCCGCCATAACGTAGATGCGTCGGGAAGCTCTCGCCGATCAACGCGGCCTGCGGGCCGTACATCATCGCGTGCACGATCATCGAAAGCACGATGGCGATGAAGATCAGCACCTGCCCGCCGTAGGTCAACACGGCAAAGTACGGGAATGCGTACAGCCCCGCGATGACCGCGCCGGTCACATAAACCCGTCTCCTGCCGAGCGTGTCCGACAGATTCGAGAAGTACGGGATCGCCGCAAGCTCGACGGTGGCGCCCACCAGGACCGCGGTGAGCACGAAGGTCTTGCTGTAGTGGTGACGCTCCACAACGTAGATCAACACGAACGTCGTGAACAGGTAGAACGGCATCTGCTCGGCAAACCGGGCGCCCGCCGAGAGCAGGATCTCCCGCCAGTGGCGCCGGATCGCTTCGGCGACCGGGGCGCTCGCGGTTTTCCCGTGCTCCAGCACCTTGCTGAACATCGGCGTCTCGAGGATCTTCAGCCGGATCACCAGGCCCACCGCGACCAGCACCAGGCTCGCCAGGAAGGGCACCCGCCAGCCCCAGGAGTTGAACGCCTCGTCCGACATCGTCGCGGACAGCAGGGTCATCCCGCCGGTGCCCAGCACCAGCCCGACCGGGACGCCGACCTGAGCGAAACTGCCCATAAGACCGCGCCTGTTTTGGTCACCCCATTCCATCGTGAGCAGCACTGAGCCGCTCCACTCGCCGCCGACGGCGATCCCCTGCAGCACCCGCAGCAACACGAGCAGCAGCGGCGCCGCGACCCCGATGGTTGCGGTCCCGGGCAGGATGCCGATGGCCGCAGAACCGAGGCCCATCACCAGCAGCGTGATGATCAGCGTGGTCTTGCGGCCGATCCGGTCGCCCCAGTGCCCGAAGATGGCCGCCCCGATCGGACGTGCGGC
>Ga0068866_10001355_pt1 | contig 10596 bp, 5 predicted proteins | sample KBSMisM22_FD_66587 | JGI IMG/M metagenome (GOLD analysis project Ga0068866, IMG submission 66587) | Miscanthus rhizosphere microbial communities from Kellogg Biological Station, Michigan, USA - KBS Miscanthus M2-2 | ecosystem: Host-associated > Plants > Roots > Rhizosphere > Soil ... | reverse complement strand
CCGCCCCGGCCGCTCACGCCGACGCGACGATCGTGGTCGACACGACCGCCGACCCGGGCTCCGGGGAATGCGACGAAGGCGGCGGGTGCTCCCTGCGCGAAGCGATCGAACTCGTCAACGACGGCGAGGTCTCGGGCGACGTGGCGATCGAGATCTCCGTCGAAGGGCGGATCGAGCTCGAGGATGGTGAACTTTTCTTCGACCCCGAAGCAGAAGCGGTCGACTCGGTGTCGATCACCGCCGGCGGTCCCGAAGAGCTGGTCGTCGATGCCCAGAGGGAATCGCGGGCCTTCTTCATCGCCGGCGGCAACCTCACGATCGCCGATCTGGGAGCGACCGGCGGCAGCGTCACCGGCTTCACCCTCGACGGGAGCGGCGGCGGCGCCCTCTTCCAGGAAGGTGGGGACCTGCGACTCGAACACGTCCACTTCAACGAAAACGAGATCGACAGCGCCCGCCAGGGCGGCGCGATCGCGGTCGAAGAAGGCAACCTCACGATCTCCGACTCGGTCTTCAACGGCAACACGACCGACAGCGACTTCGACGACGGCCAGGGCGGTGGCATCTACAGCGAAAGCGACGGTCACCTGACCCTCGAACAGACCGAAGTCTCGAACAACACCGCCAGTGGCAGCGCGGGCGGCGGTGTGTTCCAGCGCGACGGGACGATGACGATCATCGGCGGCTGGTTCGAGAACAACCACGCCTCCGGCGGCGGTGGCATCGGCACCGGCGGCGACTCCTCGACCTACATCGAGGGCGCCCTGATCGCCGGCAACGAAGCCGAAGTCTCCGGTGGCGGCCTCGATGCTCAGAGCGGCGCTGGGCTCGTCCTCTTCAACTCGACCGTCGCCGGCAACTGGAGCGAAGAACTCGGCGCCGACGGCATCCAGGTCGAGGCGCCGGCGACGGTCGAAGCGAGCACCATCAGCGGCAACGGCACGGGCCACGGCGGCGGCGAAGAAGCCGGCGAACCGAGCGCGATCGGCGTCGAAGGCGAGCTCTCGCTGCTGAACTCGACCGTGGCCGAAAACGACGGCGTCGGGATCGAAGCGACTTCGGGAACGACGACGATCCGCGGCTCGACGATCGCCGCCAACCGCGCCGCGACGGGCGAAACCGGCGGCGTCAGCGGTGAAGGCGCGATCTCGGTGGCCTCCTCGATCCTGGCGCTCAACGAAGCAGCCGGCGCGCCGGCCGACTGCGACACGACGATCGAGAGCCGCGGCGACAACCTGCTGCAGACGACCGCGGGCTGCGACTGGGAAGCGGCCGCCGGCGACATCTTCAACGCCGATCCCCTGCTGCGCCCGCTCGGCGAATACGGGGGCCCGAGCAAGACGATGGGGCCGGAAAGCCGCGAAAGCCCGGTGATCAACAACGGCTCCGAACCGCCGGCGGTCGACCAGCGCGGCTTCACCCGGCCGGTGCCGGCGAACCCGGTCGACACCGACATCGGCGCCTTCGAGGTGCAGGCGCCCGAAAACGAAGAAGCGCCGTTCATCGGACCCTTCGACGAAGAAGTGGAGCCGATCGTCGGCGAAACGCTGATCTGCTCGGCCGGGACCTGGGACACGGACACGATCGCCGACGCGACCCATGCCTACTCCTGGTTCAGCGGTGGTGAAGAAGTCGGGAGCGGTGACAGCTACGTGGTGGCGAACTCGGACGCCGGCCAGGAGATCGAATGCGAGGAGACGGTCGACAACGGCGCGACCAGCGTCTCGGCACGCTCAGAAGCGGTCGAACTCGAACCGGCGGTTGCGCATCTGGCGCCGACCGCGCTCGACTTAGGCTCGCGCAAGGTCGGGACCGGGGCGGGCGTGGCCCAGACGCTGACCCTGACCAACGAAGGCTCGGCCGACCTCGAGGTGAGTGCGGTCTTCAGCGACGACGTCCAGTTCGTCATCGAGGGCTCGGCCTGCACGGCGGCGCCGATCGCGCCGGCAGCGTCGTGCGTGATCGAAGCGAGCTTCGCGCCGCAGGCCCCCGGGGCGCAGTCGGCGACGCTGACCGTGGAAAGCAACGGCGGCGAGCAGACGGCGGCGCTGACCGGGACCGGGACCGCGCCGGCGATCTCGGTCACGCCTGGCTTCTTCGACTTCGGCCCGCAACTGGTCGGCGGTACGAGCGCCGCACAGGCTTTCGCCGTCACCAATACGGGCACGGCCTCGATGACGCTCGGCGTGGTCGAGCTCGGCGGCGAAGACCCGGGCGAGTTCGAGCTGGGCGCAGCGGACAGCTGCAGCGGGGCGATCCTCGAGCCGGGCGAGGAATGCACGGTCGAGGTCGCCTTCTCGCCGGCGAGCCCGACCGGCTTCAGCGCCACGCTGCTGTTCCCCGGCGAGGCTCCCACCGCCGGCGTCGGGCTCGAAGGCCTCGGGGTTCTGCCGGCAATCTCAACCTCTCCCACGTCCGTGGACTTCGGCTCCCAGCAGGTCGGCGGCAGTGCCGGCCCGACCGAAACCGTCCGCGTCGCCAACAGCGGCAGCGCCCCGCTGGAGATCGGCACGGTGTCGCTCGCGGGGACCGACCCCGGCGACTTCGAGATCGAGAGCGACGAGTGCAGCGACGAGACGCTGACGCCCGCCGGCGAATGCACGGTGGTGCTTGCCTTCGCGCCGACCGCGACCGGCGAGCGCACGGCGAGCCTGCTGTTGCCGAGCAACGTCCCCACCGCCTCGGTATTGCTGAAAGGGACCGGAACCGAGCCCGTCTTCGCGGTCGCGCCGAGCGGCTATGACTTCGGCTCCGAACTGGTCGGGAGCACCTCGATCCCCCACGGCTTCACGGTGACCAACGCCGGCAGCGCGCCGCTGTTCATCGGCCAGGTCGCCCTGGCGGGCGCCGGCGCCGGCGAGTTCGCGATCGGCGACGAAGACTGCAGCGGCAACAGCCTCGACCCCGGCGAGGAATGCAGCGTCGACGTCACCTTCAAGCCGAGGGGCACCGGTGATTTCAGCGCTCGACTCGAGTTCTCCGGAAACGCCCCCACCGCTTTCGCCGAACTGGAGGGGAGCGGAGTCGCGCCGGCCTTCTCCGTCTCCCCTGCGTCGGTGGACTTCGGCTCGCGGCTGGTCGGCGGCGACGGGCCGGCCGAAACCGTCAGCGTCACCAACGCCGGCAGCGCCCCGCTGGAGATCGACACGGTGCTCGTGACCGGCACCAACCCGGGCGACTTCGCGATCGAGGACGACAGCTGCGAAGGCGAGACGCTGGCGCCGGACGACGAGTGCTCGGTGGCGGTCGCGTTCGCCCCGACCACGACCGGCGCCCGCAGCGCCGATCTCGTGCTGGCGGGCAATGCCCCCAGCGCCGTCGTGCCGCTGCATGGCACCGGCACCATCGCCGTCTTCGCCGCCAACCCGGCGAGCCTCGACTTCGGTGCCGCCGAGGTCGGCGACTCCACCCCGGCCCAGACCGTGACCCTGACCAGCGCCGGGACCAGCCCGGTGACCGTCGGCCAGGTCTCCGTCGGTGGCGCAGCGCCGGGCTCCTTCGCGATCGTCGCCGGCAGCGACGAGTGCTCCGGGGAAATGCTGGCGCCGGCCGCAACCTGCACGGTCGAAGTCGCCTTTGCCCCGACCGCCGCCGGCTCGCTCGAGGCCACCCTCGTCTTCGCCGACAGCGCTCCCAGCTACTTCGTCTCCCTGCACGGAGATGGCACCAACCCGCCGCCGCCGGACCCGGCGCCGAGTCCGGGCCCAAGTCTGGCGCCCCAGGCACAGCCGCAACCGCCGCCCCCGGTGGCGCCGCCGAACACCCGCCTGCGCCCGCACTCGGCTCCCTACAAGGCCGATGCCAAGGGCAAGGTGACGCTGATGGTCACCTGTGAATCAGCCGGCGGCGCCCCCTGCGACGCCACGCTGACCCTGCTCCGCGTCGGCAAGCCCAAGGGCGTGCCGAAGAAGCTGGGCAGCGCCAGGACGACCCTGGTCCCCGGCGCCTCGCGCCGGGTCGCGATCAAGCTCAAAAGAAGACCCTCGCTGCGCTGGTGGAACGCGAACGCCTCCCCGCCACCGCCGCCGTCGCCACCACCAACGGCGCCGGCTCACGGACCCGGATCGTGCTCGTCGCGCCCTAGGGTCTCCTAGACGACCCTCAGCTCGGTCACGTCGAAGAGCCCGTCCGCGTTTGCCGTCAACGGGTGTTCCTGGATCTCGTCGTCGCTCGCGGGCCGGAAGAGCCAGAAGCGAACGACCCGGCGTTTGGCGAGCCAGGCCACGTCGCCGGGGGCGGAGACCCTGGCGAGGACGGCGGCTCCCAGCGGCGGACGACCCCTGTCGTCGACCAGCCGATCCCAACGGGCGTCGGTGAGATCGCGCAGCTGCCTGCAGCTGAACAGGTCGACATAGATCCTTTCCTTGCGGGCCCAGCAGGAGACGGTGGGGCCGTGGCCCCCGCGCTTCGGGCTCGGCAACGCGTGCCGCAGCTCCCGCTCTTCGACTCGATAGCCGGCCCCGGAGAGCCGCACGAAGCGCTTGCGCGCGGTCTCGCGATCCCAACGGCCGTAGAGCTGATCCGCCCCCCAGGCGACGAACGCCGCGATGCCACCGGCGCAGATCGTCAGCAGCGCGAACAGGACCGCGTCGGCCGGTTCGAACGACCAGCTCGAGCCGGCCAGCCAAGCGGCGATCACGCCGGCCACCATCAGCAACGGCAACAGCGCGAAGAACCGCGCCATCGAGCCCGGCAGCCGGCTGAGGACGCTGACGAAGACCAACAGGAAGACCGCGAAGATCAGCGGCGTCGCCGTCTGGGTCAGCACCTTGTCGTCGATCGCCTCGTTCCGGTGCAGCAACGAGATCGCCAGATAGGCCGTCATCCCCACCGCCGCCAGCACCGCCACGATCGCGAACAGTTCGAACACCGCCGTCCCCGACCCTCGCTTGCGCCCGCCGAAGAACAGCGCGAAGATCGTCCCCGCGCCGAGCGCGCCGGCGAGCGGGATCAACCCCTGCAGGGCAGCGCGGTCGCCGTCGCTGAGAAGCTGCTCTTTCACCGGCCCCAGTCTGGCCGGCCGGGAAGACGCGAACTCGAGCTATGCCGATGACAGATGGCCGGGCCTTTAGGGTTTGCGAGATGCCCGCTTATTGGTTGAAGCCTCTCGGGGTAACTGATCCACCCTCCCCGATGCCCAACGACTGGACCGTGGATGTCGACCTCGACGACTTCGCGCTCAGAACCGGGCCGGCGACGCACAGCAAACCACCGCAGATGGGACCTCATGATCGCGTCCTCTTCCATGCGGTCACCCACGTGCGCCTCTTTGCCGAGGCCGAAATCCTTGCCAGTCCCGATTGGAAACGGGACCCCGTATGGGGCCTGCGCTGGCCCTGGGTCTATCCCTGTCGAGTGGACACCTGGGTGCCCCTGATCGAGCAGGGTCTTCACACCACGGAGGTGGCGCCGGCGAAACCGTTCGGCCGAATCAAACGCGGTGGTGACTTCGCCCAGCTCGCCAAAGGGGAGTACGAGGCGATGCTGACCGCGCTCCGCGAGCTTCCTGACACGCGCAGGCGCTAGCCACGCTCGCCCCTGTCGGCGACGATGCGGCTCATGTCGGCTTAAGCAGGAAGATGGATCAAGGGCGAGCTACTCGCCCTCCGCTGGACCGACATCGATTCAAGGTCGGCATCGTGACGGCGTCCCGGGCGATGTCCGACGGTGAGGAGCTGAGCACGAAATCGCGGCGCGTCCGCCCTCTCCCCCTGGCCGATCAGGCCGCGGTCGAGCTGCGCGCCCCCAGAGAACGGCCGTCCTTCAAGTCCCGCACCGACTTCGTCTTCTGCAGACCGGATGGCGGCCCGCTCGATCGCTCCGTTGTTCGCAAGCGCTTCATCCACGCCCAGAAAGCCGCAAAAGTTCGAGTCCGGCGCTTCCACGATCTGCGGCACACCTTCGGCAGCCTGGCGATCCAGCAGTTCGACATCGTCGCCGTCAGGGACATGATGGGCCACTCGAAGCTCACTACCACCGAGCGCTACCTGCACTCGAAGCCTCGACCCGATGACGTCGCGAAGTTGACGAACCTCTTCGGATAGCCGAGGGCCGCGATGCCTGCCTCCAGTCAAGCCGCCTGAGCGTCGCCCAATCTAAGTGTCGCAACCAGACCAGCGATCCGATCCGCAGCCTCCTCCGGATCCTCGTGCTCCCAAACCCGCTCCACCTGCCAGCCAGCAGACTCGAGTTTTTCGGCGGTCTCTTCGTCACGCTGGCGGTTCGCCTCGATCTTGTCCGCCCACCACTTCGTGTTCGACTTAGTTGGCCGGGCATGCTCTGGGCATCCATGCCAGAAACATCCATGCACGAAGATCGCCAATCGAAGTCGGGGGAAGACAATGTCCGCCTTCGAGCGGACTTCCTCGACGGGCTGGTAATCGACTCTGTATCGCAGGCCCTTCGCCGTAAGTGCCTTTCTCAGCAAGACCTCCGGCTTGGTATCCCTGCGACTCTGACGCGTCATTCGTTTTCTGGTCTGCGTGTCGGTAGGCGGCGGTGCGGGCAGATCTGCGGCCGGCTGGATCGGCCGTGGCGGGAAATGCATTGCTTCCGCCTGTTCCTTGCCTAGCACTGCCTCGGCAATTGCTGAGGCGAGCACGTGCGCCAAGAGTGGTGGCACCGCATTGCCAATCTGGCGGCAGACCGACGACAGATTGCCGCTGAAATCGTATGTGTCGGGAAAGGTTTGGAGTCGTGCCGCCTCTCGAGGCGTCAACGACCGGTCGTAGTAGGGATGGGTGAAACAGCCGGTGGTGACGTTGTTGAACTGCGTCGTGATCGTGTAGGCGGGGAGGTCTGGCGCGAGTCTTCCGAACAGATTGGTGCTGTCGGTGCGCCGCATGCCGCGGTAACGGTCAGGCAAAAGGTGTCTCGGGATGTCACGCCAGGTACCTCCTTGAGGCACATAGCGGATCAAGTCTAGGTTGTCAGTTGAGATCGGGAAGGCAGCATGCCCAGTTATCTCTCCGGTTTGACGCCTTCCTCGCATTCGCCGGCTAAATGGCGTTAGCCGACCCTTGTCTGGCTTAGCGGAGACCCTTCCGCTTGCACTCGTCTCCGGAAGGTCCCCGATGGCCTCCCATGCCCGGACGTGCCGAAGGAGACCGCGCTCCTTTCGCTTCTTCTCCCAAAGGTCTAGGGAGTCCCGGCGCCACCCGCCAAGGTGCGTCGGGTCCGGGAACTGGAACTCCTTATCTCCGAGAATGCCAACGAGGAAGAGGCGGCGGCGGCGCTGCGGCACGCCGTAGTCAGCCGCCAAGAGGATCTGCTTCGAGACAGCGTATCCGAGCTGGCCGAACTCATCGAGGACAGTGGCACCGAACTCGCCCTTCTTCCAATACAGCATGCCGGGCACGTTCTCGAGTAGAAACGCCTTCGGTTTGAGGTAGTCGACGAGGGCAAGCATCTGGCGCCAGAGGTCGTTGCGGGGATCACCTTTCCGGACCCAGCCGTTCTTCCGCCCCGCCGTGCTGAAGGTTTGGCAACTTGGGCCCCCGAGCACTACATCGACGGTCCCACCGGCTAACTCGCAGATTTCCTTGGGAGTCCTCTCGGTGATCGACACGCATTCGACGTTGACGTCCTCGTGGTTCTGCCGGTAGGTCTCGACCGCCTCGGCGTCGTGATCGAGCGCATAGCCAATCTCGTAGTTAGCGCTGCGAAAACCCGCCGAAAGGCCGCCCGCCCCGCAAAAGAGGTCGATCGCGCGCAGGGGTCGTCGAGAGTCTTGAGCAGACACGGCCGACACGATAGGGGGTGCCGCGGTCGGCCTGCATCAGTCTGGCCGAGGCCGAGGACACCTCGATTCTACGACCGAAGTGTCAGGCGGTCGCGCGCGCCGACTAGTTCCTCAAGAAGCGCTTCGCGCGTTGGCCTATATGGCTTCGGATCGCCGAGAACATCGGCTTGGAGCTCCACCTTGCGCAAGATCCGCTCGTACTCCACCTCCTCGAGGGATCCCTCGCAGAGAAGGACGATGTATTCGACGTCGCGCTCTTGACCCCGGCGATGGATCCGGTCGAGGCTCTGCATGAAATGCGCGGCCTGGTTCGAAAAGGACTCGTAGATCGCCAGGGCCGCTCGATGGAGCGTCAAGCCAGCACCGGCGGCGGCGGGGTTCCCTAGGAAGACACGCGTCTCGTCATCCTCTTGGAATCGTCGCACTGCCTCACGCCGGGCACCAACATCTTGGATGGAACCATCGATCCGGGCGATGCCGTAATCGGTATAGCGCTCGGCTAGGAAGTCCAGACTCGCCCTGTAGAAGGACCACAACACGACCTTCTCGCCCGATTCAGCTTGATGCTCTAGAAGCTGATCGAGGGCTACCACCTTTCCGGGTATCTCCGCGTACGCCGGGAATACCCCTGCCGGATTCGAGCAGAGGCGCAGCAAGACACTACGGCGCTCGGAGAAAGACAGCTGGTCGAGACGGAAACTGGCATCGTCAGCCTGCTTGAGGTCGGAGATCAACCCGTCAAGCGCCCGTGAGTAGAGCCGCCCTTGCTCTGGGGAAAACTCGATCGCGAGTTCGGCGAACCGACGGTCTGGAAGATGCGGCAAGACTTGGTGCTTCAGGTTCCGGGTAAAAAATCCGCGACTCTCGAGCGCCGCGCGAATTGGCTCGCGGTCCTGCTCCGGGTCTCCGGTCAGGGAGAGCTCCCCAAAAGTCATTCCGAAGTCGACCAGATCTACTTGGCTGACGAGATCCCGAGGCGCATTGGGCGCAGGGGTGCCGCAGAGAACGAAGCAGCGGCTACACCACTCACGTAGTTCGGAGATGGCCGCCGTGCGAGCGGCATCCGGGTTCTTGACGTTGAAGGACTCATCGACCGCCAGGATCACTCGCGAACGCGAAGCCAGAAGTCGTAGATCCTCGGCCAACGTGATAGCGGCCTCGTAGTTGAGAATCACCACGTCAGCGCCTGCAGCAAGCGCAGCCGCGCGTTCGCGGCGCGATCCTTCGATGGTTACCACCCGGTACAGCTCGCCGCAAAAACGGCGAAACTCCTCCGCCCACTCGCCAACCATCGACTTCGGCGATACGACGACTAGCGAGTCGGCTTCGTTCCGCTCGACAAGGAGATCGAAGGCCGCAATTACGGTCGGCGTCTTTCCGGTTCCCTGCTCATCGAAGATGCAGGTCCCCCAACCCCCCTCCACAGTCATGAGGGCGACATTGCGTAGCTGGTGTAAATCCAGGACCTCCGCCAGCCCAGAGCCCCTAAGTCGGCTTCGTAGAGCCTCGACGTCCGCGCTTCGAATTACTTCTGCCTCGACCCCGACCCATGGTGCACGATCGCGCACACCTGCGCGGTTTACTACGGCGCGTTCAGCATCGGAAGCCCAGTCCAACGACGCAACACCGAGCAACTCGGCGGCGTCAACGAAGGAAATCCGAAGTCCACCACTACGGGAGGTCCGTGCTCTCAGGTCCGGCGCCACCGAATGCAAGATGCTGACGACGTCCTCGCCCGAGATAGAAAAGATCTCGACACTTTCGTGGTCGGGGCTCAACCGAACCTCTGCCGTCACTACGAGATCTCCTCGCCATGCTCACGCCGGACAGTCTCCTCGCCCTTGATCGCGCCTAGGGTGGAAGTCATTACTCGTCGTACCTGCAGCAGGAGCTCGGTATCGACGTCGTTCCATTGATCCGGCGGCGTAGTGCCCAACCGGTCGACCATTGCTTTTAGATAGTCCTCGAAGCCGATCGAGCGCCGCCTGACGCTGCGCCGTTTCGCCTCGGTGATCGCATCATCAACAAGGTCCCCCGCCGCCTCGGGATCACTGTCCGCCATCTCGTGCGCTTTCAAGAGCATTTGAGCGGTCTCGGCGTTACCGACGACTTTGTAGAGACTACGGACCTGGGTGCCGCTCTCCAGCACGTCGAACATGAGGTCGTAGACGACAGCCTTCAGCTCATCATCACTATCGAGCTTTCGCGTCAGCTTCTGATCGCCTTTGCCCGCGTCGAGCTCGTAGAACCACTGGAAGTTCTTCTCGGTCTTGTAGCGAATCGCAGCAGGATCTCGACTCTGATCGAGGTGATAGGCCGTGAAGTCTTCGGCCCAATGGATCATGTCGTCATAGCGCTTGACCTCACGCGATTCGATCGCGAAGTCTCGGGCAATTTCCTCGCGGATCTTCTTCAATGCCGCCTTCGTGACCCGGCCTTTGATCGCCCGTCGCCGGAGCTCATACTCGTCAACTACGAGCTTGCCCTTGATGTACTCGGGCCAAGGCTCCTTATGGTCTCGCTCGAAGTTTCGCGAAACTACGATCGCCTCGAACTGATCCTCGGTCGTGTTTTCTGGCGCACGCCAGACCCTGATGTAGCGTGCACGCCGCTTCTGAGCCGGGTCGTATCCCTTGCCGTAGACAACCAACAGAGAGGCCGCGATCCGGCGGTTTCCATCCTTCGGCTCGCCCTCGAAGCTCACGATCGGCGGAGTCTCGACACCCTTCCGGGCGATGCTCTCGGCCAGAGGTTTGAGACTGAAAGGATCAGTCCGATCGAGGCTCGGCAAGTGGATCGAACCCTGCATTAGGGGGACGAGCTCATCCTCTTGGGGTTCACGGCCGCCGTTGTGC
>Ga0068866_10001348_pt1 | contig 10610 bp, 6 predicted proteins | sample KBSMisM22_FD_66587 | JGI IMG/M metagenome (GOLD analysis project Ga0068866, IMG submission 66587) | Miscanthus rhizosphere microbial communities from Kellogg Biological Station, Michigan, USA - KBS Miscanthus M2-2 | ecosystem: Host-associated > Plants > Roots > Rhizosphere > Soil ... | reverse complement strand
CCAAGTTCGCGAGCGGCGCGCGAAATGTTTCCGCGATGTTTGCGCAGCGCTTCGCCAATCATGCGACGCTCGACCTCTTCCAGCGCTTCCGCCAGCGTCGCGCTTTCCAGCAAGAGAACTTCTGATCGTCCGCTTCCCGCTCCCGCGATCGCGCTCACGTTTTTTCCAGGCACAGTTGGAATGCCCATTTGACGCAGCTCGGGTGATAAGTGCTCCGGCGTAATCAAGGCCCCGTTTTCAGCCCGGGCTACTACTCGCTGAATCTCATTACAAAGCTGGCGAACGTTTCCGGGCCAATCGGCCACCATTAGTAAATCGACCGCCGGTGGAGTGATTTGGACGTCGTGACGTCCGAACTTTGACGAGTAGTGGTTTACGTAATAGTTAACAATGGTCGGAATTTCCGAGCGGCGTTCACGCAGCGGCGGTACGCGCAATCGAATGACGTTCAACCGGTAGTAGAGATCTTCGCGGAAGCGGCCCTGCGCGACCAGCTCTTCGAGGTCGGTGTTCGTAGCAGCGATGATGCGGACATCGATGCAAATCGGTTTTTGCTCACCGAGCGGTTGGATTTCGCCTTCCTGCAAAAACCGCAGGAGCTTTGGTTGGACGTCGAGCGGCAGGTCGCCAACCTCGTCGATGAATAGCGTGCCTCCCGCGGCGGTTCGGATCACGCCGGGAGAATCGCCCGTCGCTCCCGTGAAAGCGCCGCGTCGATGGCCGAATAGATAACTTTCCGACAGCTCCTTAGGGACGGCGGTGCAATTGAACGGCACAAATATTTTGTCTCGGCGCGACGAGAGCGCATGAATCGCGCGCGCTACCAGCTCTTTTCCTGTGCCTGACTCGCCGGTGACCAGGACCGTAACGTCGGACGAGCGAATCTTGTGGACCTCTTCGACCAGGCGCGTCATCGCCGCACTCGAGTGGATAAAGCCCGGTAATAGATCCGTGCCTACGGTTCCGTCGTGCGCTTCGGTTGTCTGGCTGGAAGATGCGCGCGCGCGCAGAGCGCAGACGTCCATGCCGAGCTCGACTATGCGAATCAGCGGGTCGAGCGGTAGTCCGCCCGCGAGCTCGGCGGCTTCAGCCGGAGAAACCATCAGGGTCGCCGGCAGTGAATTATGAGATCTTAAGTTGATTAGCTTCAGGTCGTGTTTCCTGCTGAAGCGTTTGCGTTCCGCGTCATCTGCAGCCGAAGATAATTCGTTCACCAGGCCCGCAGCTTCCTCGTCCTCATAACCATGCGCGGCCACAACTTTCAGGTGTTGCTCGTCGTCCGGTTCAACCAGCAAGACCTTCTGTGCAGTAGTTTCCTGGCGAATCACGGCAGCCAGTTCGCGCAACAGCAGCGGCCGCGAGGCCACCGCTTCAGCCAGCCGCAGCGTGATCAGTTGCACGGCCGCATCGCGACGGCGTTCCTGTTGCGGCGCCGTCTGATCGTGTTCGTGCAGCGCGGCTTCGGCCCGTTCCAGATCGAGGCGCGCGCCGAGTTCGCGAAACGTGTGCACTGCGCGCGTCAGGTGCTCGCCGGCAAGATCGGATTGCGCAATTAGATAAGCCCGGCCAAGATCGTAATGAGCGCGCCCGCTTCGGTATCGATCCCCGAGCAGGTCAAAGATTGAAACGCAGCGGCCAAAGTGTTGGGCTGCCACCGCCGCGTCCGATTTCGCCAAAGCCAGCAGGCCGGTTACGCGTTGAGTTTCCCCGGCAAGTCCGATGGCGGTCGGCGAGTCGGAGTCTTCTTCGCTCAACTGCTCCAGGCGCCGCGAACATTCCTCCAGATCGCCTTCACCCAGATTGCCTTCAGCCAGCAACAGCTGCGATTCGCGGACCGAGTGCGCATCGTTGATGTTGCGGGCCACGTCGAGTGCGCGCCTGGCGGTGGCCAGGGCCTGATCGTGTTCGCCCATGGCCAGATAGCAGCGGGTTAAGGTGCGCAAGGTTTGGCACTGATACCACTTGTTGCGGCTTTCGTTAGCGACCGCGACGGCGCGCTCTAAAAATTCCTTCGCCTGATCCAGATCGCCGCGCAGCATGCACAACTCGCCGAGGGAATCGAGCGGCATCGAAATCTTTTCATCACGTTCGTTCAGGTCACTGATCAGGCTTAAGGCGCGACGCAGCGTCTCGTCCGCGCGGTCCCACTGGCCCACCAGGATCAGATTGATGCCGAGATTGTTGTGGGCCACGGCCTGCATCAGTTGATGATCGGTGTTCTCGTAATGGTCGATCGCCTTTTCCAGGTAGCGAATGCCATCCTGTGAGCGCTTTAGCCACCAGCAGGCCCCGGCCATGTTTGAATAGATTTTCCCGGACAGGAACGTGGCCGGATGATCGCCAATCAGTTGCAGCGCCTGCGAAAACTTTTCCAGCGAGCTTTCGTGTTTGCCTTCACAGTGATCGGACGCGCCTAAGCCGAAGTAGGCCTCGGCCAGCCCGCGCCAATCACCGGTCTGCCGGTAAGAGTTGAGTGCCTGCGTCGAATAATCGCGAGCAATCGAGAATTCATTGATAGCCCGATAGACGCGGGCCAGCGCCGCAGAGATGAGGCCCGCTTGCTCCGGCGAATCTTCGAGCGCTTTCTTTAACAGGGCGATGGCTTTGGGATGATCGCCGCAGTAGTTGTGCGCGATGCTGATTTGGACGCGCAGCCGGAGCGCGATGTCCGGCGACAATTTTGTGCGGGCATCGTCGGGCTCGTACATCGCGATCGCTTCCAGCGACATGGGATAGTCGCCGTGCATTTCGAACGCGAGGGATAGTGCCAGTCGTGCCTCCGCGAGCAGTTCCGGCTCGTTGCGCGTCGCGGTAATTAATTCAGTCAACCGCGTGCGGGCCTCAATAGACTGGCCCTTATCAAGCAGCAGGTTTATTTCACTGAGCTCATTTGCGAGCGAGGCGGGTGGCTTCGACGCTGCCCGTGCGCGCAATTTGACACGGGCATCAGCCAGATCCACCACTGGCGTATCAGGGAAGGACTTTTTACTCAAGACGTCGTGGCCTCGCACGCTGGGCAAGCTTGGAATCGAATGAACATCTACCAGCTAGATAATTCAATACAATTCGAATCGGCTTCATTTTCTGCCATACCGGTAAAAAAAGAAAACGTCCGAGACCGCGCGGTCTCGGACGAAAGGGTTTGGAGGGTTAGCAGAAAAAGGAGAAAAGCAGACTATTCAAGCGGCATGCATGGAGTATTGTCTCCCCGCATGGTGTCGGCAAGCAGCGAGCCATCGGCCAATATCGAACCGTCAGCCAGTATCGATCCATCCGCCAATATCGAACCGTCAGCGAGTATCGAACCGTCGGCGAGTATCGAGCCGTCAGCGAGTATCGAACCGTCAGCCAGTATGGAACCGTCCGCCAGCAGCGAGCCACTGCTCAAAACGACCGTACCATCGCTCATGGTAATGCCACTGCTGGCCAGAATGTTGTCGCTGAGCAGGACTCCGCTGGAAAGCAGTTTGACGTCGGCAATCAGCACTCCGTCGCCGATTAAGACGCCGTCGCCGATGAGCACGCCCATGCCGTAGATTCCCTGATACTTGGTGATCAGGTCGGTGCCTTTGGCCCAGTCATACATGAACAGAACGCCCTGGGCCCAGGCGAAGGTCTGACCGGAGATGGTGCTGTTCGGATTCGGCGCGGGACCGGTCAGCAGCGGCGCGCCCAACTGGGTTGAATTCGAAAGATCGGTGCGGACCAGTTTGGCCAACCTGACGGCGCCTTCGATGTTCAATTCACCAGCGCCTTGCTCGAACATGTTGGAGCCTTTCAGCGACTGCGCCGTGTACATCAGGATCATTTTGATCATGTTCGGCGTCAGCTTCGGATTGGCTTCCAGCAGCACCGCAACCGCGCCGGCCACAATTGGAGACGAAACCGAAGTTCCGCTCATCCGCATGTCGCCTTTGCCGTTGTTGCCGGCGTTGCCGCAATCTGAGACACACAGGTCGGGGTTCTCATTCTCAAGCCGGTTGTTGGGCGAAGCGGCGCCGATAATCTTATTGCCCGGCGCCACCAGGTCCGGCTTGATTAAGTTGTCGTAGTGCTTGACGCCAGTCAGGTCTTTCCAGAAGCTGCGCGTCGGTCCGCGCGAACTGAAGCTGGTGACCACGTCGTCATTGCGAGCGTTGGTGCCAAACGTATTTGCGGCCCCGACAGTGAGCGCCGACGGTTCGTTGCCGGGCGAATGAATGCGGCCGAAAACTTTGGCGTCGTGAGCGTCTTTGCCGTCATTGCCCGCCGCGGCCACCACCACGATGCCGGCATTAACCAGACGCCTGACGGCGCGGCAAACCGCGTCGTTGCGATAGGAATCGATAGCCGGCATCCCCAGGCTCAAATTAACCACGCGAATATTGAAAGCGGTTCGGTTCGCCAGCACTGCGTCGAGGGCGCTCAGCAGCGCTGAGGTCGATCCCTTACCCTGGGAATTCAACACGCGAAAATTGATCAGATTCGCGCTCGGCGCGATGCCGCCGTAGCTGCCCTTTTTGGCAGCGACCATCGAGGCCACAAACGTACCGTGCCCGTAAGGATCCTCGGTCGTGCCTTCGCCCGTGAAGTCACGGCTGTAAACAATGCGGCCGGAAAGGGCTTTATTTTTGGTAGAAATTCCTGAGTCCAAAATCGCTACACCGATACCGGTGCCATCGATTGCCGCATTACCTGGTTGGCTCAACATGGCGCTGTCGCCGGTCGTTTCAGTCACGTGCCCGAGTCCGGCTACGCCGCGGTCCAAAGACAGGTATTTGGTGCTGGTGTTGTCGGCGAGCTTGGCGATCGCTTCTTTGGGTACGTCCACGGCCAAGGCGCCGAACCGCGCCATTTGCGAATCGATTTTCACACCGTAGGTGGACAGCGCGGCGCGCAGCGAGTCGTCGTTGATGTCTTTGACCTGGAGAATTGCTTTGACGTGAGCAGGGGCATTCGGATTGTCAATCAGCTCGCGCAGATCCGGCGCAACGTTGTCACCGACAAAATCTTCATTTTTGGAATCGCGCGTGCCGGCGCTTTCATCCGTCTGCTCTTCGGCATTGCCAAAAGTCGGGTCCGCCTTGACTGGCGCAAACAATGGCGCAAGAGATTCTTCGCCCGCGACGTTTCGCTGGAAAGCGACTTCCGTCGTGCCGCCCACGCATTGAGCGATGCGATCTTTCAGCGCGTCGTGGAGCAGGGCGGAAGCGACGCCATCGAATGCGGCGTCGGGACCGATCAAAGCCTGGATTGGATCGATCAGCAGGATGGTCCGGGTCTTCGACTCGGTAACTCCGGTAAGAATATTGGAGAGATTTCCCTGCAGTTGTTCAGCGCTTTTTGAATTCTGAAACAATGCTTCGAGATTGAGTTTGAGAACGCGGGTGCCAACCAGCGATTTTGGAACGTCGCCCTGGGCAATCCGTTGGGCCAGACGCACGGCCACGAGATCGCGGATGGCTTGGGAGTCACTGATGATGACCGGATTATTGCTGCCTTCACCCGCGAGGATTTGAATGGCGCGATCAGTTTCGTCGGTGCGTTCAGTGATTGAATTATAACGGCCCTGCTGGGCGGCCTGGGTAAGGTCAAGGGTGAAAGCAGAGATTGCGGCAGTTGGGGTGTTGAGGCTTTCGGCCCTGGCGCCATCGCTGGTCAGGATGCCGGCCACGAGGGCAATGCCCATGATGGCCGCCGTCAGCCACTGCCATTCGAATCTCTTTTTGTTTCTCCGTGTTCTTTTCATTTGGGGGTCCCGCACTTTTTCTTTTCCTTCATTTGGGAGCACGGGGGTGCTCCGCCAAACCCATTTACAACGTGCGTGCCGTGACCGAGATTGCGTTTTTGGGCGGTTTTTTGAGGTTTGTCCTTGAGGCGGTCGGTCAGACTTCTGTCAGTCTGAATGAGTTCAATCAGAATGAAGCGGCATCAGAAAAAGTGACGTTTTTTGTCTCTGTCGATTTCTGAAAATTGAGGACCATTGTCTCTATAAACAATTATCCCGAGAAGACGGATAGGTTGGTGCAGCGGCGGCGGCGGGGAAAGAAATCCTCGGCCGCGATTTTTTATACCTACGCTCTGGGCGCGATCTAAATGAAGCAGCACACCTCCTTCGCGCACGCCCAAAATTGACCCGTCCTTAAGCTCTCCTTATCATCGCCGATGTGCACGCGGTAATCTCTGCCAGTCAAATGCGTGAAATCGATCGGCTGACCACCGAGCGCTACGGCATCCCTTCGTTAACCCTGATGGAAAATGCGGCCGAGGCTACGGCCCGCACAGTTGTTGATTGCCTGGCAGGCAACGCATCTGGAAAAGGAGTGCTGGTCATCTGCGGAAAAGGCAATAACGGCGGAGACGGAGCCGCGGCGGCTCGTTTGCTGGCAATGGCGGGCGCGAGAGTTGACGTAGTGCTGATAGGCGTCGTCGATGATACCAAAGGCGACGCGCGCGAAAACTTCGAACGGTTGCAATCATGGAATGACAGTCAGACAGACGCTGCCGGCGGTGTGCTCAATCTGTTTGAGTGTAATTCTGAGAAGGGTTGGCAGCAGTTACTCGAAAGCGTGCTCAGCACGTCGCACGATGCCGTAGTCGATGCATTGTTTGGAACCGGATTAACGCGTGAGATCGAAGGACTCTATCTCGAGCCGATCAAATATCTTCTTCATATTCGCGAGCAACGCGATCAGTCGCCAAGCGCCGGCCCGGCGATTATTTCAGTTGACCTGCCTTCGGGACTAAATTCGGACTCATCACAATTGAACGGGGCGGCTGTTCGCGCAGATGCAACCGTAACGATGACGGCGCCCAAGCGCGCTAATGTTATGCCTCCGGCTGCGCACCTTAACGGCAGGTTGATAGTGGCGTCGATTGGTTCACCGGCGGATCTAATTAACGAAGCCGACACAGATCTATTCTCCGTAGAAGCGGGCGACGCTCGGCAGTGGTTGACCAGCACGCGCTACACACCCGAATCGTACAAAAACAGACATGGGCACGCCCTGGTGATTGCGGGTTCACGGGGCTTCACCGGAGCTGCGGCACTTTGTGCGAATGCGGCGATGCGCGCGGGCGCCGGGTTGGTGACTGCCGCCACGCCTGCCTCAGTGCAACCGCTGGTCGCGTCGCAGGTGATGACTGAAGTCATGACGACGGCTTTGGCTGAGACCGATCGCGGCGCCGTCAGCGATGACGCTCTGGACTATGCCCTGAGGTTTGCCGAGCGGGCGCAGGTCGTCGCGATTGGGCCGGGTCTGTCGGCTGAGGACGAACGGACACGCTGGTTTGTTCGCCAGATGGTCGAAAAGCGAAAGACAGCACTGGTGATCGATGCTGACGGGTTGAATTGCTTGTCACCCTGGCCCAGCGAAATGCGTGGGTCCAAACAGTTTCCGTTGGTGCTTACGCCGCATCCTGGAGAAATGCTCAGGCTGCCGGGCCAGAGCGACAAGTCACTGCTTGACGATCCGGTCACCATTGCCCGTACGTTTGCCACGGCTCATGAAGTGATCCTGGTCCTGAAAGGTTCCCGCACGATCATCGCGGCGCCCGATGGTCGCGTCTTTATTAATTCAACCGGCAACGCCGGCTTAGGCACAGCCGGCGCTGGAGATACACTGACAGGCGTAATCACGGGGTTCCTGGCGCAGGCTTATGGCAACCTCAAAGAGGACACGGACGCCTTGCAGGCAGTCATAGCGGCCGTTTACACGAGTGGATTGGCTGGGGACCTGGCTGCTCGCCAGTTGGGAATGCGGGCCATGACTGCATCAGATATTCGCGAGCATCTAAGTGAAGCGTTTTGCCTGCTCGATCTCGCGGGAGAGATGCCTTCGCGATTCGGAGTGCGCTGACTTGCGCTTTCGGATCCGAATGCGGAAGCTCAAGCGGCGACAAGTCGCCGCACTCCAAATGAACATGAGACGAAACCCAACCGCACTAATTCTCACGCTGCTTTTTGCGGCGGCCTCCGCGCGGGCGCAGCAGCCCGAGTGGTACAAAGTCGCGCCCGTGGGCGGCGGTTTTTCGGTGATGATGCCGGCGCGCCCTCAGGAAGAGGTCAAGACCAGTGATGACCTGACGCTGCACTTATTCACTCTGACCACGCCGGACGATATTTATCTCGTCAGTTATGGCGATTACGCGCCGGACACTAAACTCGAGCAGGACGAGCACCTCAATGCGACTCGCGATGGGTTCCTGCGGGCCTTCAACGCCACCCTGCTGGAATCCAAAAAGATCAAAGTGGACGATCGGCCGGGCATAGAATTCACTGCCATGACCGACCGCGCGGCCATCAAGAGCCGCATCTTTCTTTTTGGTAATCGCATTCACCAGATTGCGGTCGCTGCGCTTAACGCAACCACCGATACTGACGATGTGAAACGCTTCTTCTCGACGTTTGTGCTGGATCGTCCCCCGAAAAAATAATCCTTGCCAATGATTCCTACCGGAAAAGTCGTTTGCGGTTCGGCCGCGGAAACGTTTGAACTTGGTGAGCGCATTGGCCGCGAGCTGGCCGGTGGCGAAATTGTTCTGCTCGATGGCGTGCTCGGCGCCGGTAAGACTATGTTGGTGAAGGGAATTGCCCGGGCGCAGGATATTGACGAAGAGGAAGTAACCAGCCCCTCTTTCACCCTCGTAAACCCGCATTACGGGCGACTTTTGCTTTATCACATCGATCTGTATCGACTGGACGAGGGCGCGTCGGCCGCTCATGCCGTCGACCTGGATGAGATTCTTACGGATGAAAAAGCGGTGGTGTTGATTGAATGGGCCGAGCGGCTGGGCCGTTATCCGTTGCCGGAAAATGTCTGGCGCATCTCGATTGCCGGTGATGGTGATGAGCCGCGGACCATCTCGATCACGAAGGCCGGCTGACCGCTTGTGTTAGAATCCGAGACGAACAAGGAGACCAGCATGCAATATCCTGAAATTATGATTCGACCCATGCGCGAGGACCTCGTGCGACTGGGTTTTGAAGAATTGAAAACGCCGGAAGCGGTTGACGAGGCAGTTAAGTCCACGTCCGGCACGTTGATGATCGTGGTGAACTCGATCTGTGGCTGTGCCGCGGGGAAGGCGAGACCCGGTGTGGCCTTGGCCCTGCAAAACGAAGTGCGCCCGGATCGTCTGGGCACCGTATTTGCCGGCGCCGACCTCGACGCTACCGAGCGCGCGCGCGGTTATTTTACCGGTTACCGGCCATCGTCGCCGTCGATTGGCATTCTTCGCGATGGCGAACTTGTCTTTATGCTCGAGCGTTGGCAGATCGAAGGACGTGGTCCGGAAGAAATTGCTAACGAGTTGAAGCAAGCGTTCAACGAATGCTGCGCGCCCGCCGGCGCCGCGGCGAACCCGTAAATCAGGATTGGATTTTCTCGATCTCCCGCTCGGGATCTATTCGTCGCCTTTGCCATGCAGTGGCCGGCGTTTTCAGGTTCCATGTATTAATCCGCTGATTTAGCTCCCGGACCTTCTCAATGAATTCCGAACGGCCGGCTTCCCAGCGCGCAGTGGCGCCGGCTTCATGCCTGCTCCCGCGCGCGTTCTGGAGAATTTTCCACACCTGCCTAAGTCGCGCGAGCGCCACGTCGAACTCAGCGTCGATGTCTTTCCGTTCTTCAATCCACGCCGGCGCAAAACCCGCGTTGCGGAGCAGCCGATGAGCCGTGCGCCAATCGGGATCTTCGTAAGGGTTTTCGCAGAGATCGATGGGTTCGCCCTTACCCGAAAGATCGTTGAATTCGCCCTGCTCCATAGCCTCGCGGATTTTTTGATCGACTAACGATTCCCAGGGTTTCATGATTCTCGGCTCTTAGACACCAACTGAAATCCATATATCAAAAACGGAAATCTGCTGATGCTGGTTCAGTTTTCGGCTCGACTTTTTGTCGGGAGCGCGTGCGTCCTCGCCCGCATGGCTTGATAACACAGCGGCAAAGCTCGAAGCGATAGTTTCCCTCGTGCCATTGCGGGCGAAGTGTAGTGTCTTACTTTGGCTGCGCGTGTCAGAGTACCGACTTCAGTCGGGCAGTTCTGTTGACGAATAAAAAGGCCCAACTAAAGTTGGTACTCTAACACCCTCAATTCAAGACACTCCCGGGCGAAGACGCGCCCGCTCTCCAGTAATCGGCCATGCTATGATCCATTCGATGTCCGCGGCAGTTTCAATCTCACTCGATACGCGCATTCTCGATCTATCTGATAAAGGTCTCACCGGTGTCGGGCTGATGACCGCGCGGAAACTGGCAGCAGGGATCGCTGAGGTGACCCCGGGCAAAGATGCGAACAACGTCACGGTTGAAGATCTGCTGCTTTACCTGCCGATGCGTTACGAGGATCGATCCAGCCTGGCGCGCATTCGCGATCTTGATGACGGCCTGGAAGCCTCGCTGGAGTTGTTGGTAAAGGTTTCCGGCGGCTATCCGGTGCGGAGCCGGCGCAACTTTCGACAACGGCTGTTCATTTTTGAGATTTCTGCGACCGACCGGGACCGCACGGGCAAGGACGTCGTGGTCTGGACCTTTCTGTCCGGGCCGCGCGCGCAGCAAATTATCGAAAACTATACAAAGAAATTCGCCCGCGGCTCACGCTTTATCGCGTTTGGTAATTGGAAATGGGAC
>Ga0068866_10001339_pt1 | contig 10637 bp, 11 predicted proteins | sample KBSMisM22_FD_66587 | JGI IMG/M metagenome (GOLD analysis project Ga0068866, IMG submission 66587) | Miscanthus rhizosphere microbial communities from Kellogg Biological Station, Michigan, USA - KBS Miscanthus M2-2 | ecosystem: Host-associated > Plants > Roots > Rhizosphere > Soil ... | reverse complement strand
CAGTGCGAACGCTGACGCGGTCACGAGTGCTCCCGTCAGCGTGATGGCGACAACGACCACCAGAATTGTTGGCCGCATGCCGCTCGTCCCTCGGTTCAACGCTTACCCAGAGACTCGTTGTAGACGTCTATTAGACGGTCGCCAATGGCGTGCATACCGAAATCGTTGCGCGCCGTTTCTCGCCCCCGCTCGCCCATCGTCCGAGCGAGAGGTCGGTCCGCCAGGATGGATTTGACCGCGGCTGCAATCGCCGGCATCTCCCCGTCTGTGACGATGCCACAGCGCGCCCGTCTTACCAGCGGGCCGAGTCCACAGTCGGCGGAGAGCACCACCGGCAAACCGACAGACATCGCTTCGAGCACCGTCATAGGATACGGTTCACGCACCGAGGGAAGCACGTAAACGCTTGCTGCGGTCATGCGTCGGGGAATCTCAGCGGGAGCGAGCGCGCCCTCCCATGAAATGCGCGGATCGCTCTTGAGCGCCGCCCGCAACGCAGGGCCTTCTCCTTCGTCGGGACCTACTAACGTGAACCGGGCGTCGAGCCCCTCATCAAGTAGTGCTTTTGCCATGTTGACGAAGAGAAGGGGGCGTTTGCGGCTGTGCATGCGGGCGACGAAGAGAACCTCAGGCGGTCCGCGTCGGTCGCCCGCGGGCGGATAGTCCGGTACGCCATTGCCGACCGACACAAAGCGCAACTGCGTGCGGGCAACTTCTCCGAGTTGTTCACGCTCCAGCTCCGTAAGGTAAAGCACCGCCTTCGCGTCCCGCAGCAGTTTCCGGGTCCACAACGCATCGAGCGGTATGGCCAGCGGATGGCTTGACGGCACGACCATGCCGTGTGTCTGCAACACGTACGGGATTCGGTGTCGCCGCGCGGCCAGCGCCACCGGCAGAACGACGAGATCGCGGCCGAAGTGGATGTGAACGACGTCGAAACGGGCCCTACTCCCGCGAAACCACTTGACCAGCCCGGGGGCGCCCATGCCAGGAAAGCCGCTTCGGGGAAGCAAGGTTCGAGCGCCGAACAACCGAAGCGGCACTCCGTCTAGTTCTGTGGGTGGGGCCCGATAACCTCGGGTGGCGGCCGCAACCGTCACGTCGTGGCCCCGTCTGATAAGTTCTGCGCTCTGATTGAGTGCCACGCGGGCAGGGCCTCCATAGGCCCCGTCAGGACTGAGAAGACCGACCACCTGGAGTATGTGCATTAACTCTGGCCTATGATTGCTGGGGGCGGACGAACGATCGAATTGGGTGGAACATCTCTGGTGACAAGAGAGGTCGCACCGACGACCGAGTTCGCCCCGATGGTGACGCCGCGGAGCACCGTGCTTCGCGCGCATAACCACACGCCGTCCTCCAAGACGATCGGACCGTTATCGAACTCGAAGCTCGGCGACCTGCGGTCGTGGCTGCCCGTGCAGACGTACACGTGCTGAGAAATGCAGACGTCAGACCCTATCCTGATGTTGTCGATGTTGTACAGTTCGGCGTCGGTGCCGACCCAAGAGTCGTTCCCGATCGAAAGTTTCCACGGCCATTGCACCCGGACTCGATGCCTGATCAGTACGTTTTGGCCGACATCGGCGCCAAACCATCGCAATATCGCGCACCGCAGCCGATTCGGGCACCACACCTGGGTGAATATCAGCGTGGATACCGCCACCCAGAGCGCCTGCGCGACGAATCCGCGGCCCTTGTCGTAGGGACGACCGCGTCTAGCTGCCAACGACCGATTGGAACGAGAACCTAACACCCACTCCTCCAGTCGCGACCGAACGGTTTGCCACAACGTTAGCGAGAATGCGGTCGCCACGTGTCGTTCGAGCGCGAAAGGCATCGCTTCAGTTCCCTGGCACGGGCAACTTGGAGGAGGGCGCCGTGAGAGGTGCGGGGTTCACGCTCGTCAAGATTTTGTCTTCGCACACCGACAGTGACGTCCAGGTCTATCTGGCGAGGCCTGTTGCGCCCTTTGGCCGATTTATTGGACCAATTCGCTCCAAGACTTCAGGCCCGTCAGTTGGCGGAGCTCATGATCGTCTAGTTCGGACTTGGGGGCCCATCCGGCCGGCTTGCGGGCGACCATCGACCACGTATCCCGAGTCGAGGGCATCAGCCGGCTGACTGCCAGGTAGACGCGCCGCAACGAAAGCGGCACCTTGTCCAGCATGTGATGGACGCCCCGAAGCTCGACAACCTCGAGTTCGAGGGCCCTCGCGAGTGCGACGCAGTCGCCGCGGGTGTACTCACGCACGGGGCCCCGCCACCGACCCGGATACCAATAGTAGAGCTCGTATCGTGGATTGTTCGTCTTGCCGCACAAGACCGCGATGCGCTTCCGCAGGTTCACGTGATTAGGAACAGTAATGAAGAGGTATCCCCTGTCGCGAACCCGGTCGAGAAGGTCGATGAGGAGATCGCGTGGCGAGTCATGCAGTTCCTCCAGAACGTCGTGGAGCATCACCATGTCGAATTCATCAGTGGCAGGAATATCTCCACCGTCGAGCGTGATGTAGTCGATATTCATATCTTTCGCGAAGTCCAGGATCATCTGTCGGGCTTCTCCCCGCTTGTGCCACTCGTCCCCTAGATCGTCTACGGCGGTGCATTTGTATCCCAGCGCGGCAAGAACGGCTGTCTTGTCGGCGGGACCAGCGCCGAAGTCGAGCAGGCGGGATCCCAGGGGGAGATAGCGGGAGACGGTTTGTGCGATCGTGAGATGTCCGTTGAGACCGGGGTCGAAGTATCCCGGAAACGGAAAGCGCTCAACTGCTCGGGCCGAAGCACGTTCCAGTTCGGCCTTAGTTACCTGCATATCACTGCCTCACTCGGATACTATCCGGGAGCCGAGATGACCTCTCGCTACCGTAACGTCTGTAGTACCAACCTTGCATGCCAGGTCGACGGTGCACGGTGGTCAAGACGGCACGATGTGCGCGGAGCCGCTCGACGCACTAAGCGTTATGGCCGCAGAACCGCCCGCCCCTTCATCGCATCAAGATCTGTGGATCGACGAGTTTCAGGCGAACTCTGATCAGCGATTTCCGGCTAGGTGTTCGATGAGTCTGGTGTGATGTCGACGGGTCGTTGGAGTAGTTCGCCCGCGTGGAACGTCGCACCCCGGGTCCCGTACGCCCATCGCCCGAGCGAGAAGTCGGTTCGATAGCAGTCTCGCCAGTCCATCAGGGGTGAACCTCAGTCGGCGCCAACGTCCGCGAGTTTGCGGTCGCCACGCATCGTTGAAGCGCGGACAGCTATTGTTGCAGTTTGAGTAGCACGGGCAAATTTGAGAGGGATTGTGGTGACAGTTGCCGGGTTCGCGCCCGTCATGACCCTGTCGGAAGATCGGCGCGCAAACGTGACCGTCCTCGGGCACGTCGCTGTGTTGGCGATCGGCGCCACGTCGGGCATCCAGGTCGCGAACTTCACGGCGACTGCGCTGTCGGTGGTGTGCCTGCTGCTGGTACCCGCATTCCTGCTCATGACGCACCGTGGCATCGACCTGGTTCCGTTGGTCCTGGCCGCGTTGGGCTGGATTTCCTTTCTGGCGTCTTGCCTGGTGAACGGAGTTAGTGTGCTGTGGCCGAACGCGGTCGCGCCGGCCGCATTCGGGCTGTATTTCATCGGCCTGACGGTGCTGACCGGCCGGGCGGTGGATGTGATAGCGACGGTTCTGGCGGGGATCGGCGCCGGTACGGTCGTATTCTTCCTGACCAAGGGGATCGAGCTCACCCACACCGGTAGTTTCCTGGACCTCTGGAAATACGGTATCGCCCACGCGGCGACGATTCTCATCCTGTTCGCGCTGACGACGGCGCGGGCGCCTCTGGTTCTACACTCGCTCGTGCTGGGGGTACTCGGCCTGGCCAGCCTCGGCCTCAACTTCCGGTCGCACGCGCTTGTATGTCTGCTCGCCTCGGCGACCCTGTTCAGCCATCGCTTCTTTGGCTCGCGTATCCGGCGGGGGTGGCAGTTCGCGGGGATCATCGCTTTCGGATTGCTGTTTTCCTACGTGATGCCGATCGCCGCCCGCATGGGGCTCTTCGGGCCGGCGCTGCAGAACAAGCAAATCGAACAGGAGGCGACTAATCTCCCGATCCTTCTGGCCGGCCGGACCGAACCTCCGCTGAGCATTGCCGCGATCACGGATCACCCGTTGCTCGGCTGGGGGAGTGCCGTGAAATTGACGCCGGACGTCTACACCCAGGCTGAGCATTTAGCGGTGGCGATAGGTTACGCGCCGACGTTTCCGTTCGACGTTTACTGGCGAATGTGGTTGCCTCCCAACGAGTATTCCTTTCACTCCATCCTGCTCGGCTCCTGGGCTGAAGGCGGAGTGCTGGCCGTCCTGCTCCCGATGTGGCTGCTGGTGACCTGCATCGCCGTCGTGTGGAACCAAAGTCGGTTCGGTGTATGGGCTCCCATCGCGTTGACTGTTGCGTTGCAAGGAATCTGGGACCTTCTTTACGCACCGTGGACATACAACATGGTGGCGGAATACGCTTGTATTGCACTGTTGTACGGTGCGGTACATTTCCGCGTTCAACCGGCAGAGCCATGATGCAGACGGTCAGCGCGGTGATCCCGACAGTCGGCCGGCCGTCTTTGAGCCGTGCAGTCCAATCTGTGCTCGATCAAACGCGACCGGTCGACGAGCTCATCATCGTGGCGGACACCGACGTACCCGTGACGCTGCCGCCTGACGATCGAATAAGGCTACTGCAGAACCCTTTTCGCACGGGACCTGCCGAGTGTCGGCAGCGGGGCATCGACGCCGCGCGCAGTTCGGTGATCGCCCTGCTCGACGACGACGACGAGTGGCATCGCGCCAAGTTGGAGCGACAACTGCAAGCTGTGGTCAGCGCCGGGGCGGGCGCGCACTGGATCGCTTCGTCGAGAATGGCCGTGCTGGGTCCGGGTAACCGCCGGCGGGTGTGGCCGCGGCGGCTCATCGAACCGGAGGGATCGGTGGCCGAGTACTTGTTTCGTTTCACGGATCTCAGGCTCGGCGGCGCTGCGCTGCAGACCTCAACGCTATGCTTCCCGACTGATCTGGCCCGCAATATCCGTTGGGACGCTCATGTGGGTACCGCCCATGACGAGCCGAGCTGGCTGATCCACGTCCAGCGCGCTATTCCGGACCTGCGGGTGATTCAGCTACCTGAGATTCTCAGCACCTACAACGTGACGAACACGTCTGTGTCACGTCGCCGCTCGGACTGCACCGAAAGCTACATCGAGTGGGGACTGCAGTATCTGAAGCCCGAGTCGCCGCGCGTGCTCGGCGACTACCTCTGTACCAGCCCGGTGAGCGCGGCCGTGTCGGCGCGGTCGTTGCGCGGAGTGCTGCGCGCACTGCAGTCGGCCTTCCGGCACGGCCGGCCGGGCCCCTTCGCCGTAGGATACGCAGTCTTGAGTGCGGCAAGGGTCGTCCTGCGTCGGGCGAAGTCAGCGGTTCGCCCATGACCCTGGAACAGGGTCGACTCACAGCCCGGGAGCGCCGAGCGCTGTGGTACGGACCCATTTACCGTGTCCTCGGTACACCGGTCATCGCCGCTCTGGGCCTCGCCAACACCGCGATCATCGTCCGCGAAACCGGGGCGGAAGTTTTCGGGTTGGTCTCTCTCATCGCGACGGTCACGCTGCTTTTTCCCTTCGCTGACCTCGGCATCGGCGCGACCGTATTGAGCGCCAGCGCCCAGCTGAGCGGGCCGAGCAAAGATCCGAACGCCGCCAACGTCGTTCGGCGCGCTTACCATGTGTTGTTCGCGGTAGCCGCGGTGCTTGTGTTGCTTGCGTTGTGCGTCATGGCGCTCGACGGCTGGGCCGCTCTCGTAGGATTCTCCAGCGGGCCCGATGACCGATGGGCCATCACCGCGGCAGCCTGCGTCTTCGCATTGACCATCCCGGGGGTCCTCGGGCTGCGCATTCTCGTCGGCATCGATCGGCTTCCACTCGCCACATTGGTGGTGACGAGCTGTCCGGCGTTCGCGGTCGGCGTGACGTTGGTGCTGTACATGATCGGCGCGCCAGGTATCTGGTATGCGGTATCGGCGTTAAGCGGCTTGCTCATCGGTGAGGCCGTCGGCACTGTGCTGGCACTGCGGCTCTCCGGACTGGGCTGGTCGGCGTTCACACGCGTGACGCGGCCCCGCAGCGGGGGCCGACTACTGGCTGGCAGCATGTGGCTGTTCATCGTGGGGGTCGGTTCGTCGGTCGGGTTGCAGACCGGGCGGGTCTTGCTGTCGCACTTGTCGACGCCAGAACAGCTGTCCCAATACGCGCTCATGGCGCAGATCTACGGGTTGTGCTGGTCGGCGTTGTCTATTGCGGGTGTGGCCTACTGGCCGGTCTTTGTGAAGAGGCGGGCTGCGACCGAGGAAAGTGTGCGAATGTGGTGGCGGCTGAACGCGACATTCGTCGGGATCGCGGCGTTCGCAATGGTCGCGATGGTTGCGCTCGCCCCACGCGCGGCAACCGTGTTGTCCGGTGGGCGAATTGACGTATCGGCCGGGCTGGCGTTGGCGTTCGGCGTATTGCTGTTGGGGCAGACCGCCCACTTGCCGTCGAGTGTTCTGTTGACCAGACCGAATGAGGCGCGCTGGCAAGCACTTTGGGCTCTGGCGATGGCCGCGGTGAGCATCGGTCTGGGGGCCGTGGCGGCTGCGCGGTTTGGAGCGGTAGGCGTGGTTTACGCCTCTGCGTTGGCGGTTTTCGCGGCTCAGGTCATTCCCGACCTGGTATGGGTGCCTAGGCTGGTGCGCCGTCGTCCTCAAGTCGCGGCTTGAGCGCGGCGGCCAATGGTGCCACGACGGTCTCGCCAGGTCCCACGTCGTGTATCACTGTCGCGTTGGCTCCCACCGTCGCCCCATGATGCAGTGTGATCGGACCAATCACGACCGCGCCAGCCCCGACTCGGACGCGATCACCCAGTGTTGGTTTGCCTCTGGCGTCATGCCCGATGGTGACCTGCTGATTGATCCAGCAATGGCTCCCGATGGATTCGGCGGTGATGATCGTGGCGACACCGTGCTGAATGAAGAGTCCGGGTCCGATCCGGTTCGCGTCGAGGATGAGGGTCGGGGCGGGTCGGTACACCACACCCAGCAGAACGCGTAGCACCAGCGGGGCAGCGCGCAGGCGATAGCGGACGAGTGTGCGGAACTCAGTTAAGGCGCCGCTCAGATAGGCGAACTGAGAGTACCGGTCAAGTCGTGAGAGCTGCGGGTCATTGATGCAGCGCATCCACCAGTCGACGTCCTCCGCGACCGCGTCGGCTGATCCCGAATGCCTGACGCTGCACCAGAGCGGGTAAGCCCACACACGTGCGAGAGCTAACTTCACCGCTGGCCGCTCCCGTGCCATGAGCCGATCGTAGACAGTGTCGGGCGCCGTGTGGTCAACAACCGGGTTCCAGCGCCGCGCGCACATAACCGGCGGTCTGGTAGACGTACTCAACCTCCGAGTCGATAGGTGCGCGCGGACTCGCGACCATGACGAGGTCACCATCGAGGCTCGGCCTCCAGGATGAACCGGGTTCGGGAGATATGCGGCGGGATCGTGACCACGATCGCCGTCCGCCAGCCGTAATGCGCTGCCAGACTGGCAGTTCAAGCCCTTCCCCGCGACGACGGTGTCCGACTGCCCGGGCTGTATGAGCGGATCAGGTCGACAGAGTTGGCGGTGGCGCTTGCACCCGATCCACGGCTCTGGATGGTCGGCGACCCGCTGGAGCGTGAGCGGGCGGCGCGCCCGGCACCGACGTGTGCGTCACCGGGCACCCGTGGGCGGTAGTCCGCAGACCCTTCCCGCACGCGTGCTCTACGGTCGATTCATAAAACCGTGGACGCATAAATCGCTTCGGAGATCCAACTATGAACGACCGGCGCTACCGGTGTCATCTGCACCTCGGAAACTGGTACGAACCGAACATCGATGACAGTTTCACCTCGACGCGCAATGTCGCCTTGTAGGCGGCGACGCTCAAGAGCACGCACTCCGCCACCAAGTCGGTTGATTTCGATCCGGTCGTCGTCATCAGGCGCGGGATGCCCCTGCGATCGATTCTGCGATGCACCGGTACAACACGCCGGACGTCACAGCCGTGGGCCCGCACCATTCATCGCACTGGGTGATCACCCTGGTCAGCACCCGCGATGGCGGGCCACGGTCAGAAGCGCATATGGTTTGCTAGTGGGAGCATCGACATCTCCGGCGGGCGCGACCGCTCCGCATCTCGCCGCTCAGCGGGTCGGCGTGACAGCAGCACGCCCAGCCGAGAACATAGAAGACGGCAGCAACTGCATGCTGACTTCACCCAACTGGGGGCCAATATGTGTGATCGACCACCAAGGCATCGAAACGGGCAGCCGCAACGTCGAGAATTACTCGGCTCTGCTCACCCTGATCCGGTCGGATTGTAGTCCCAAGCGAGCGGCCGGCGCCCTCGAGGCGCTGCTCTCGGACGCATGATTGCAACCGGCCGAGCGCCGCAGAGGCATTGGGCCAGCGGACAAGACCAGGCCATAGCCGGTCTTAGGTACGTGGTCCTTTTCGCGGACCTGGAGACTCCTCTTCCTTCGGAGTTGAACGACGCCTTGTCGACCATCGCGGCTGCGGGCCCGCACACCCGGGTGGCACTGACCCCGCAGCCGGGAAGGCGCTTATGGAGTTATGACCCTCGGGCGCCGCTGTCGGTGTACCAACTGCCCGATGCGGTGGCGAAGGACGGCAGTGCAGCGGTGCTGCAATACATCCGTCGCCGACCGGGATTTCGGCATCCGCTGGAAGTGCATGTCTCACAACGACAGATCGCGTTCGATGCTGATCACGGCCTCGGTGACGGGCGCTTCGTTGTCGAACTGATATCGGCACTTTTCGCGCTTTCCGGCGCCCGCACTTCGCCGTGGGTAACCAACGACGACACTCGACTGGCGCTGCCGCGCGCGCTGATCCGCACGTTCGGAATCCATCCGACTCGCGCGCGAATGGCGTGGAGGTACGCTGCCGGTTTGCGTTCCACCCACACCGTCCTTCCAAACGTCACCTCCGGCAGCGAATCGGTCGCGTGGTCACCGTCGTTCGCGGTAACGGTCGCGCATGTGAATGCCGATGCGGAATCCTCAGTGAATGAGTGGCGTTGCGAGAACGCCGAGAAGGCAGGAAGCGCTGCGGTATGGCTGTACATCGTGCGCCGAGCGTTGCGCGCGGCAGGGTTGCAGATGACAGATGAGGTCATGATCGCCTTCGACTGCCGCCGCTACCTGCCGAAACGCCTAACTGCCAACAGCAATTTCGTGGAGGGCCTCGGAATTCCGATTGCCGTCAATGAAACATTGCCTACGATGATCACACGGCTGCGGGAATGCACCGTCTCTGCAGTTCCATTGGCTGCTATGGGAGTCGTCTCGGCCCGGGCTCTTCTCCGGGCCGGACGAAAGCCCGTCACGCCGCCCGGCTGCAATGTTGATGCGCTGGCAAGTGTGATGTACACGGACATGGGTCACCTCACATCGCTGGATGATTTGCCCTGGCGCGGCGAAAACGAGCGGTCGTTTACCGGCCTGCTTGACCCCGGCGGTCCGGAGAGCATCACGGTTCTCAACTCAAGGATTGGCGGTACGCGGAATATATCGATATCTTTCCACGACAACGTATTTGATCGGCGCGTCATAGAAAGGGCCGCAGACTACTTGAAGGACCCGATTCGATTCCTCACATCGAACGCGCTGCCACCACCGTGATGATCCCCAGGCTTCGGCTTCGCGAACAACCTGTGAGCACTACGGTTGGCAGCAACACGGCAACCACGGTTTAGCCGAGGTCTGGGCACGCATGCCCCCTGTCCGGCCGCTGAGCCTCGCGGACCTTCTCAGTGATCGCGTATCCCGCCGAGTACTCGACTGTCAGGACGCAGACCTTGTTCTCTGTCGGTTCCGGTCCAAGAGTGAGCAGGTGAGCGGTCATTGCAACATTGGGACCGTTATGGAGGTTAGCAACTGGGTGAAGATTCGGCTGGGGTTCGGTCGTGGAGGACTGCTCGGGGGCGGTTATTGAGTTCGCACTCGACCCGTGCGAGCTCTCTGCGACTGTGTCGTGAGAGGTCGGTGTCCTTCGGAAAGTATTGGCGCAAAAGCCCGTTGGTGTTCTCGTTCGTGCCGCGTTGCCACGGGCTGCCCGCGTCGCAGAAATACACCTGGGCCCCGGTCGCCGCGGTGGTCTCCAGGTCGCGGGCCATCTCGCTGCCCTGGTCCCAGGTGATCGACTGAAGCAGTACTGCCGGCAACCCGGCCAGCTCGCGCAGCAGCGCGTCGCGCAGCTCAAACGAGTCGGGCCGAGGCAGGTGGATAAGTTTGACGAGGCGACTCTGACGCTCTACCAGTGTGCCGATCGCCGACCGATGCTGCGGACCGACGATGGCGTCGCCTTCCCAATGCCCAGGCTGAGAACGGTCCTCAGGAGGAAATGGACGCTGGTGCACGCTGAGCATCGGTTCGGCGAAGCGCCGCCGGCCCCGGGTGAAGCGCAGGTGCGCACGGCGGTGATCGCGGCCGGTGCGTAGCGGCGAGGCGGCGCCAGTTATGGCTCGTCGCGCGGCTGATGCCGACCTCGCGGCGCGCGGCCGCCGGCGTCCATCC
>Ga0068866_10001336_pt1 | contig 10661 bp, 7 predicted proteins | sample KBSMisM22_FD_66587 | JGI IMG/M metagenome (GOLD analysis project Ga0068866, IMG submission 66587) | Miscanthus rhizosphere microbial communities from Kellogg Biological Station, Michigan, USA - KBS Miscanthus M2-2 | ecosystem: Host-associated > Plants > Roots > Rhizosphere > Soil ... | reverse complement strand
GCATCCCGAGGCAAATACCAAAGTAAGGAGTGCGCGTTTTGCGGGCGTAGGAAATCGCGCGGATCATGCCTTCAACGCCGCGCTTGCCGAAACCTCCCGGCACAAGGATCGCGTCAAAGTCACGCAGGCGCGCTTCGAAGTTTTCACCCATCAACTCTTCCGACTCGATCCACTTGATGTTTACCCGCAGATTGTTAGCAACGCCGCCGTGCGTCAGCGCTTCGCGCAGAGATTTGTATGAATCCTCGAGTTCGACATATTTGCCGACAATGGCGATCGAAGTCTCGCCCGCCGACGGCTCACGAATCGTGTCGACCAGTTTGCGCCAGGCGGTCAGATCGACGGCCGCGGCATTCATCTGCAGCGACGATACGATCAGGTCATCCAGACCCTGATCGTGAAATGTCAGCGGCACGTCATAGATCGTATCGACGTCCTGCGCCGTGATCACCGCCTCTTCTTTGACGTTACAGAAAAGCGCGATCTTCGAGCGGAGATCGTGCGACAACGGTCGATCGGAGCGGCATAGAAGGATCTCAGGTTGAATACCGATCTCGCGCAGCTCGCGGACTGAGTGCTGCGTGGGTTTCGTCTTCAGCTCTCCGGAAGCGGCGATGTAGGGCACCAGCGTGACATGAATGAACAGCGCGTTTTCCCTGCCCTCTTCGTTGCCCATTTGCCGGATGGCTTCGAGGAACGGCAGCGATTCGATGTCGCCGACCGTGCCGCCGATTTCCACAATCACGACGTCGGCCTCGCCGTCGGCAGTGACCTTGCGAATGGCATCCTTGATTTCGTTGGTGACGTGCGGGATGACCTGGATGGTCTTGCCCAGATAATCGCCGCGGCGCTCTTTTTCGATTACTTCGCGATAAATGCGTCCCGAGGTCCAGTTGTTCGCCTGCGAAAGATGGGCATGCGTGAAGCGCTCGTAATGTCCGAGGTCGAGATCGGTTTCCGCTCCGTCGTCAGTGACAAACACTTCCCCATGCTGAAAGGGAGACATCGTACCGGGATCGACGTTCAAATAAGGATCGAGTTTGATGAGCGTGACATGAAGGCCGCGCGCCTCGAGCAAGGCGCCAATCGAAGAGGCCGCCAGGCCTTTGCCCAAGCTCGAAACTACGCCACCGGTTACAAAGATGTATTTAGGCATCGTTATCTCCCTGGTTATCCTTCATGTGATTTTATCGAAAACAGTTCGTGCGATTTGCTGGCCAAGACAATTGACTGTGAAATTACACGAAAAGATCACGGACCATCGTTGACTGCGCTATTGCCTCGCTCACGCTTCCTGGCGTCGGCTTCTGCGCCCGCTTCCGGCGGATCATCCGCTTCCTCTTTATCGTCGTAAACTCCGCGCCGCAAATCCTGCTGCACTTCGACGGCCTTCTTTGCGGAAGGATCGAGCATCTGCTGCAACCCTTTCAGACCCGCTACCATCATCCCGGCGCTTTGCTTCCGGCGCCGCTCAAACTCTTCTTCATCCTTCACGTCATAGGGCTTCGTGATCTGATTGAGCAAAAGCAAACCGCCCACAACCAACAGGAGGAGGATTCCGATTCCAATCCAATCATATGCGCTAATCAGAGCCAGCACTTATTCTCGTCTTTCACCACGGGTTCATTTTTCCGAATCATTAAGCCATTCCCACACCGGACTGTTTAGCGACCATCGCCCTCACGCGTTCCAAATCTTCCTGTGTATCGACGCCGATTGATGGCGAAGCCGCCTCGACCACTCGAATTTTGACCCCGTGTTCGAGGGCGCGCAACTGCTCCAGTGACTCCTGCTTTTCGTTGACACCGGGCGGCCACGCGGCAAACTGCAAAAGAAACTCACGGCGGTATGCATACAAACCCGTGTGCTTGCGAAAACTAAAAAGCAGCGCGGGGTCTGCCCTCAGCGCTGCTTCGATCGATCCATGCTGCTGGACGGCTTGATTAGGAAACGGAATCGGATTACGTGAAAAGCCGGTTGCATATCCATCCGCATCTACCGTTACTTTGACTACGGACGGATTAACGACGTCGGCCGCTTCGGCGATTGGCTCGGACGTGGTCGCCATCATTGCCGACTCATCCTCCACGAGCGCGTGCACGGCTCGATCGATTGTCTCGGGATCGATCAAGGGTTCGTCACCCTGCACGTTGACGATGATTTGGGCGCGGAGGTTGTGCGCGACTTCGGCAATCCGATCGGTTCCGCTCAAGTGATCGGCACGCGTAATCGCGGCATCAAAGCCGGCGGCATTCACGGCGTCAAAGATGCGGGCATCGTCCGTGGCCACGATCGTTCTGAAAACCGTGGTCGCGGCGGCGGCCCGTTCAGCTACCCAAACGATCAGCGGTTTGCCGGCAATCAGCAACAGAGGTTTCCCCGGAAGCCGCGTCGAACTGTAGCGGGCAGGGATTACGGCGACTGCATTTTGTTGGGGATTTGAGGCCGTGTGAACCACGGGATTACACGTTACCCTGACGCGGTGAACGTGTCAATGAAGTAATCGCCGGTGCAGTTTGACTCTCTCTCCTTTGGGAGGAGATTCCACACACTTGACTCACCGAATGCACGAGAGTCGCACTGGTGTAGCGCAGCGGAGAGCAGGTCGGCAGATCCGATACCAGCCACGCTACTTCGGCGTGAACCTTCAACGAGCTGCGGAGCAGCGGTCAGCGCTAAGCCCAAGGCGAGGCTTTGCGAGCCTTGGGTAGTCTCGTTCATTAGATTTGGGAGCCGCGGAGCGGCGATAGAGAGTTGGTAACCAGGCCGGCTGATTACGCGCGATCGCTGTCGCCCCTCCGGGGCTCATCACCTTAGACGGGTTGACCCAAGGCTCGCAAAACCTCGCCTTGGGCTTAACTCTGACCGCTGCTCCGCAGCTCGTTGAGTATTTACGTTTTCATGAGGCACGACTACCGGCGCTCTCTTATGCAATGGACGACGCGCGCGCCCTGTCATTCAAACTGACCTGCTGCCGGAAAAGTGCTTGATCCAACTCGGCTCGAGTCTGTAAATTGGATCGGCGCATCCAGCCCCAAGCCAGGCGCTTTTTCTCACCCAACAACTGACCGCAATTACAGATTTCTATTTGCGAAATCAGAATAGGAAAACGAAATGAAGTCAGCGTTTCCTGTCGATCACAAAGGTAGGCACCATGCCACCGCCCGCCGTGACGTTCGCCAGCTCGTTCGACGAAAGGCGGGTGAACGCCGAACCGACTTTTCCGTTGAAGAGCAGCGGGTCGAGGTCAACCAGTTGGTCCGCAAACTGTACCTTCCCATCCGCGGTCACCGCCGGAAAGAGTTCACGCGCCGTCGGCACCCGTTCCTGCACCAGATAGTCGCCGTTCGCCAGCGCGTTGTGAATCGCTTCGTCCCAACCGATCTCATCGATATTCCAGCCGATATAGATCCCGTGCCCGCCGTAATCATCATTGGGTTTCAGGACTAGCCGCTCGCGGTGTTCGCCGATGAACTCGAGCAGATCGATGGGCGCGTCGTAATAGTCGCTTTTCCCGGCGCGAACCTGGCGCGTCCACGGAATATGGCCCTTAACGGTTTCGCGTTCGTGGGGCGTGAAGAGCCCTGCGTGACGTGCATCGGTGAGCACCGCAAACAACGCTTTCTTGTGGATAATCTTGGATCGGAAGCCATTAACCATGCAGATGGCGCCGGCGCGGTAAGCATCGAGTAACGCCGGCTGCGTCGCCATGTACGGCAAATATTCGTTTACCAGCAGCCGCTTGTAAACGATATCGATTTCAAAGTCGGCCACGCGTAAGCGGCCCTGGCTGAACTCGAGCTCGTCAGGCGACGCGATAATCGAAGGGCACCCCTGACTTTCAAAGTAATCCTTAAACAGTTCGAACTCTTTCTGGGTGGGCATGCCCTTCAGATCGACGATGGCGATCTGCGGCGGACGCTCAGGCTTGCGCCCGAGAAACTCCCGGTGCGACTCCAAAAGCACCTGTAACATCAGCGGCCGGCCGTGGAACCGGTTAACGTTGTAAGTTTCCGCGAAGCGCTTCATCACCGGCAACTCCGCAAAGATTTCAAAAGCGGCATCGGCATAAGCAATGCCGGCCGGACTTTCGCCATTCAACTCGACAAAGCTGTATGCCTCGTCGGTGAGAAAAGAGTCGAGACGCGCCGTCGGCGAGACGGCCCGGTATCCGGGATCGATCTTGGCCAGCTCGCGCTCAGTCGCGGTCAAACCAAGCTCGTCCATCAGCGATTCGTCATTGACGGCGGCGTCCTTAACTTTTTCGATCGCCGCCCAGACGGTCTCGCAGACGCGCACCACTTCAGTAAAGTCTTCTGAGGTAACAAAGTGCGGTCTCAGGTACGGTGAAAGACGGCGCCCGCCGAAAATCAGGCGAGCACGTTCCAGCCCCTGGTCCAACATCTCGAGAGACGCCTGGGCCAGTTCCTGGTCATTCAGCAGTTCGTGGTAATGCGCGACAGCTTCATTCAGCATTCGAGGACCTTGTTGATTTTCCCTTTTTTCTAATCTGCCGCATTACTTGCGCGGGACTCTGACAGTAAGGTGGAGCACTACGCCATCGCGAATCAAATCGTCGGCCTTGCCCGGATACACCAAACCAAAATCTTTACGATTGATTGCGAACTCGGTGCTAACGGCCACGTCCGCGGGGGTGACGGCGATCGTCGCCGGAAAGCTAATCGATTTCTTGACCCCATGAAGTTCGAAATTTCCGGTGACGTTATGCGAGGCATTCTGAATGTTCCCGGCTTCGATTTTCGTCGACGTAAAGGTCGCTTTCGGAAACTTCGCAACGTCAAAGAAGTCCGGGGTCATCAGGTGCTTGGTCAAACCCGGATCATCGGTAACGACTGAGTTGGTGTCGATATCAATCGTCACTTTGCTGTTTTCTATCGAATTGGGTACCAGGTCGATCGTTCCCGAGAATTGCTTGAACGATCCGTTATGCGTACGGGTGACTTTTGACGCCACGAATTCTACTTTGGAATTCTCAGGAGTGATTTTCAGATGTTCCGTCGCGCCGGTCGTCGCAGCTTCCTGCTGCGGCGCAGATACATTGGCCTGCGGCTTGTTTTCTGCCGGGTTAGAACATCCGTAGCTAATCAGTGCAAATACGAGCGGAAGAATTGCTGGTGCATAACGTCGCATAGTTAGTCCTCTCAAAGTCTTTTCGATTCAAGCCTCACAGATACGATAGCCACCAGTCGCGGCGCCGGGCCTTGACTGACGCAAACCATCTACAGAGGGGATAAAGTAACGCAACTCCGGCGATCCACGAAAGATAGACGACCCAGAGATCGAATCCTTGCCCTTGCGGCGGGTTGGAAAACAACTGGATTGGACTCATGAACAGCCAGGCCACCGGCTTGCGAAATACGACATGCAGCAGCACCGAGATAGCGTGCGCAGTCGGCCATTGCAGCAGGTAGAAAAAGAGCGGCACGCGGCCAAAGGTAATAAAGAACCTGCCGATCACGCCACGATTCATCAATTCAAAGAGCGCGAGCGCCATGATTGCCGGGCCCAGTGTCATCAACAGGAATAACAAAGACGGTGGATACTTGGTGGTGTTGACGAACGAGAGCACCGTAAAAATCGCCGTCTTCTGGCTATGCCACTTGGCCGGATCACCATACTTGTCGACCGCGCGCAACAAAACAAAAAGCCCCACCGCCACGCCCCCGACCGTAAGCAACAGTTTCTGACGCCGTTGCTTATCCATTTGGTACAGCGTGCCAAAAGCGTACCCGGCGGCCATCACCCCAATCCACGGAATTAGCGGATAGACGACAAATACAAAAGGGCTGGGCCAGCCGGCGACCGGATATCCTCCCTGCTGGTGCAAAAGTATCCAGAGCTTGGCGCCTACGGAAGGTACCGGCGTGCCCGGACCCTGCCACGAAGTCACGGTGAATCGATCGAGCAGATTGTGGAGGGCAATCATTGCGAGACCGAAGCCCCCAATCACCTTCACCGGCAAATGGACCAGCGCTGCGAGCACGATCATCGAGACACCAATCGCCCAGATCACTTGCAGGAAAGCCAGGAAACGATAATCAAAGCTGAAGCTTGCGCCCAGGCGAACGAGCGTTATCTCAAGGACGATCAGCCACAGTCCGCGGGTGATCAAGAATTTCGAAAGCTCTTTTTTACTCTTGCCGCGACTGAATTGCAGAAACGCGCCGGTGCCGGCGAGAAAGACAAACACCGGCGCACAGTAATGGGTAATCCACCGCGTCAGGAAAAGCAGCGTGCTGGTTTGGGTAAGATCAGTCGGATCGAAAAAGAAGCCCGCCTTATGCACGAAATCGCGCGTGTGATCGAGCATCATGATCACCATCACGATCCCGCGCAGGAGATCGATTGAATCGATCCTTTGGCGTGCCGGCTTGACTGGCTCGGGGTCTACCGGTCCCCCCGGCTGCATTCCGGCCGCCGGCTCTTTGGTTGAGTCCGGCATAAGTGATCCTGTGTGGTTTGAACCGCCGGAGTTTACCTTAGTGCCGGTTCAAATTCGAGAGCCGAAATGTAAAATGTTGTAAAAGTAAGCCGCGTGTCTATAGCTCAATTTGGCGCGCAAGAATAATCGGTTCGGCCGACTGAATTTCAGAGATCGTCTCGGCGCTCAACGGTGCGTCAACTTCAATTACCGCCATCGCTTCCCCGCCCCGCTCGCGCCGCCCCAGATGAAATGCGCTGATGTTGATTCCACCGTCGCCAAGGATTGTCCCGATTCGCCCAATGACGCCCGGCACATCGCGGTTATGCATCACCAGCATATGACCATGCGGAATCGCTTCGATTCTGAATCCGTTAATCTCAGTGATCCGGCCTTCGCGGCCGCCGCCGGCGATTTCAAATACGGTCCCTGAAACATCCTGTTCACCCGCCTCAGTGGTGACGCGCGTATGAATTGCCGGCGTCACGCCTCCCGACCGAACGTATGACGTGATCACTGAGATGCCTCGCTCTTCGGCGATTAGAAATGCATTGACCAGGTTCACGCGCGCGCTGACATCTCGCAAGAGACCGGCGAGAAAGGAGCGTGTCACGGGCGCAGCGTCCAACTCGACGAGCTCCCCGGCGAAATCAATCCGCAGTTCACGTACCGGCCGGTCAACCAGCTGCGCCTGGAACCGGCCCAGACTTTCAGCCAGGGTCAGGTACGGCTGGAGAATCGCCAATTGCCTCTGATCAATTGCCGGAAGATTGACCGCCCCGCGCAAAGCTCCAGTCAACAGGAAATCGCGCATCTGTTCGGCCACCGTGAGCGCCACGCCTTCCTGAGCCTCGGTGGTCGAAGCGCCAAGGTGCGGCGTCACCACTACCTGATCCAGGGCCAACAGGGGATGGTCCGCGGGCGGTGGTTCCTGTTCGAAGACATCGAGGGCCGCCCCCGCAATCCGGCCGGATGTGAGGGCCTCGTAAAGCGCCGCTTCGTTTACCAATCCGCCGCGCGCGCAATTGATCAACCGGGCGCCGACTTTCATTTTTCCGAAAGCCTCGCGTCCAATGATGCCACGCGTCTCAACCGTTAGCGGGGTGTGAATAGTGAGAAAGTCAGCTCGCGCCAGCACCTCATTGAACGCGGCAGATTCAATATCAAGATCGGCGGCCGACTCCAACGCGAGGAATGGATCGTGAGCAACGATCTTCATTCCGAACCCTCTCGCCCGGGCGGCGACGGCGCGGCCGATCCGACCCAACCCGATTATGCCGAGTGTCTTACCTTGCAGTTCTGCCCCGACAAATTTTTTTCGCTCCCATTTGGCGGCTTTGACACTGCTGCTCGCTTGCGGAACGTTGCGCGCCAGCGCCACCAGCAACGCGATTGTGTGTTCCGCGGTGGTGATGGTGTTTCCATCCGGCGCGTTCATGACCACGATGCCGCGCGCCGTGGCCGCCGGCACATCGATGTTGTCAACTCCCACACCGGCCCGGCCGATCACGCGTAAGCGTGGCGCAGCCTGCATCAATTCGGCAGTCACTTTCGTTTCACTGCGGACCACCAGCGCGTCATAACCCGCCAGCATTTCGCGCAATTCATCGGCCTTCATCCCCGGCCGCTTTTCGACAGCAAACCCGGCGTCGCGTAACGGCTGCAGGCCGCTATCGCTGACGTCGTCACTGATAAGAACCTTTATCTCTCCTGATGACATCGGCTAATGAGAGCTCCATTTTCGTTTTGAAAAGTCACCCATGGTAACAGTCGAAGTACTGTGGGTCGAGCCAGCAAGCGGGCTTGAAACCTTTCGTCAAACTGCTCCCCAACCGCCGGTCAGGATTCAATCTTTCTGACCGACAGCCTGCTAAATCAAGGCCGCCCGCCTTATCAAAACCGCCTCTTTTTCGAACAAGGGCCGTTGGCACGAGCGTTGCCAAGTCAGGGCCGGCGCCATTTTTGTGGCGGCTATGAAATCGAGATTGCCTGAGACCCACGACGAGATGAACATGTACCCCCTGAAAAAGAAACTCACCCTCGTACTAGCCCTAATGCTATTCATGCCGCTGGTGCCCCTCACCATCGGCGCGCGCCTGACCCTTGCTTCGCCAGATTCAAACGGCAAGGGCCCAGGCAATCCCCACCCTGGCCGCAAAGTCGCGCCAGACCTTGATGCCGATGTCAATGACTTTCAGTTCGGTCGCAAGAGTGACCGGACCGTGTCAGTGATTGTGCTGATGAGTGACAACAAGAGCCAGGCAAGCGACGGTGAACTCGATTCAAAATTCCGGGGTCACAATGGCCAGTTCAAGAATATGTATCGAACGATGGGTCTGGCCACCGCGCAATTGCCGCTATCGCGCATCCGCCAGCTGGAGAATGATGAAGACATTTCGTACATCAGTCCGGATCGTCCGATCGTCTCCAATGGACATCTTGAATCAACGATTGGCGCGGCCCAGGAGGATGCTCGTTCCGAGGTCACCGGCATCACTTCGCTCAATGGCACTGGCGTCGGGATCGCCGTTCTGGACAGCGGTGTTGACGATCAGCACAACCTAATCAAAGTATCGAGTGGTCGTCCCGGCGTTGTTTACCATAAGACATGGACCTCGATTGCCGGTAACCGTGACTACTACGGACACGGCACCCACGTGGCTTCGATGCTCGCCGGTAGTCCGAACTTCAAGACTGGCTACTACAGTGGGATCGCCTATGAAGCGAAACTTATCAGCCTGGGCGTTCTCGACGCGGCCGGCAAGGGTCAGTCGAGCAATGTTATCGCGGCGATCGACTGGTGCATTACCAACAAGAGCACCTATAACATTCGCATTATCAACATGAGCCTCGGGGCTCCGGCCAAAGACAGTTACAAAACGGACCCGCTTTGTCTGGCTGCACGGCGGGCTTTTAATGCCGGCATCGTCGTTGTCGCCGCCGCCGGGAATCGTGGCAAGAACTCGCTTGGTCAAAAAATCTATGGTGGAATTGACTCGCCCGGTATCGATCCTTCGGTCATCACCGTCGGCGCGAGCAACAGTTTTGGAACCAACACCAGGACAGACGACAAAATAGCTACCTACAGCTCACGTGGACCGACCCGCGGCTATACCACCGACGCGGCCGGCGTGAAGCAGTATGACAATCTGGTCAAACCCGATTTGGTGGCTCCCGGAAATAGACTAATCGGCGCCATGGCGCCCAGCAGCGCCGGTAAGCCGCAAGCTCTAGCGACCCTCTATCCTTCACTAAAAGTCGGCAGCTCGACCTCGAATGATCAGTGCATGTACCTGTCTGGTACTTCGATGTCCGCGCCGGTCGTGGCCGGCATCGCAGCCATGATGCTGGAGGCAAATCCGAATCTCACGCCCAACATGGTCAAGGCGATACTCATGTACACCGCTCAGCCGCTCAAGAACTTCAACACGCTCGAGCAGGGCGCGGGCGAAGTTAATGCCGAAGGCGCTGTGCGCATCGCCGGCTGGGTCAAATCAACCGCCAGCAGCCTGTCGCAGGGAAGCGCGATGCTTAATAGCTGGGATGAGAGCAGCCAGTCAAACTACATTCAAAGCAATAGCGAACGAATTGACTGGGGCCGCGGCGTCGTCAGCGATTACTGCGTATTCTACGGCAGCGACCTGATGACCAAGTGGCAGGCTATGTACGGTCAGGGCAAACTCCTGTCCGACGGCACCAACATCTCAAACGGCGTGATCGTGAGAAATCTCAGTTACATGACCAGCGGAATCAGTTTGACCTCCGGGCCGGTCACCACCACCGGCGTCCTGATTAGCGACGGCACACTTTTCACCAGCGGCGTATTGCTGAGTGATGGCGTGTTGCTGTCAGATGGGGTGTTGATAGGTGATGGCGTTTTGATCAGTGACGGAGTGTTGATGAGCGACGGCGTGCTTATGAGCGACGCTTTCTCTAATTCAATCACCGGCGACAATACTTCTGCCATGCAAGTGGCTCCCTAAGTCCGTACCCAACCCACCAACCCACACGGAACGAGAAGGGACACCCATGTATAGCCCAACCGTACTTGCCCCAATCGCGCCACCGCTGTCTTCAGCGCCGGCGCCGATATTCGGAGTCACAACCGAGAAGTTGACGAACACCTGTCAACGCGAAGTTCTGACTTTTCTTGCCCACCGGCCCATTCACACCGTTGCGATGGTCGGCTTTATCAAAGACAACGGACTTGAGAGCCCTC
>Ga0068866_10001334_pt1 | contig 10670 bp, 10 predicted proteins | sample KBSMisM22_FD_66587 | JGI IMG/M metagenome (GOLD analysis project Ga0068866, IMG submission 66587) | Miscanthus rhizosphere microbial communities from Kellogg Biological Station, Michigan, USA - KBS Miscanthus M2-2 | ecosystem: Host-associated > Plants > Roots > Rhizosphere > Soil ... | reverse complement strand
GCGGGTCGATGCCGGCCTCCTTCCACAGCCGCAGCTCGGCCGAATGGGTGCCGCTTTTGTCGCCTCGCGAGGCGAAGGGGGCCTTGGCCTGGGCGATCTTCTTCAGGCCCGCGACCACGTCGCGGCCCTTCGCCCTGGCGGGATCCGACTTCGGCCCGACGACGATGAAATCGTTGTACATCACCTCGCGCCGGTCGACGAAGGCGCCCTCGGCAACCGCCTTCTCTTCCGCCTCCTTGTCGTGGACGAAGGCGACGTCGGCGTCTCCGCGCTTGCCCAGGTCGATCGCCTGGCCGGTGCCAAGCGCGACTACGCGCACCTGGATGCCGGTCTTCTTCTCGAACGCGGGTAGAAGGTGCTTGAAGAGGCCGCTCTGCTCGGTCGAAGTGGTGGAAGCGACGGTGATGAACTTCTGCTGCGCCTCCGCCGTGAACGAAAGGCACAGCAGCGCCGCAAGAATCAGGCGAGTCAAACCCACGGTAGTTCTCCTTTGATGAAAGCAGCGGCCTCGGCGGAGGCCGGTTTTGCGAAAAACTGGCCCACCTGGGCGCGCTCGACCAACCTTCCCTGGTGGAGGAAAAGCACCTCGTCGCCGAGGCGCCGCGCCTGGCCGAGGTTATGCGTCGCCATCACCACCTTCGTTCCGGCTGCATCGAAAGCCCGGATCAGCGACTCGATTTCGCGCGTTGCGGTGGGGTCGAGGCTCGCGGTGGGCTCGTCGAGAAACAGAACCTCGGGGTGCAGTGCCCAGGCGCGTGCGAGCGCCAGCCGCTGCTGCTCGCCGCCGGAGAGCACGCGCGCCGAGCGGTGCGCGAGATGAGCGAGTCCCACTTCTTCCAGCGCGGCCATGGCGCGGCGATTGGCGTCGGCCACGCCGGCGAGCTTCAATGCGTACGCCACGTTGGCAAGCGCCGAGCGGCGCAGCATCACCGGCCGCTGGAACACCATCGCCTGATGGCGCCGCGGATCTTCGCTGCTCCACGAGATTCTTCCCTCGGTGGGGGCGAGCAGGCCATGCATCAGGCGCATGAGCACGCTCTTCCCGGCGCCGTTGGCGCCGAGGATGACGGTGCTCGGCCCGGCGCCGAGCTCGAGCGTGAGCGGCTCGATGATGGCGCGGTAGGCGACGCCCTCCAGCCTGAGAGGCAGGATCATCCGTATCGGCGTTGCGCCGCCTCCTTCACCAGGTAGGCGGCCGCGTTGAGCGCAAGCACGATGGCGATCAGGACGATGCCCAGGCCAAGCGCGAGGGGCAGATCCCCCTTGGAGGTCTCCAGCGCGATCGTGGTGGTCATCACCCGCGTGACGCCGTCGATGTTGCCTCCGACGATCATCACTGCGCCGACCTCGGCCGCTGCCCGGCCGAGGCCTGCGAGCACGGCGGTCAGGAGCGAGAAGCGGATGTCCCACAGCACGGTGAGCGCGGCGCCCACGCCCTCGGCACCGAGCGAGCGCAGCTGCTCTTCGTACTCGCGCCACGCGTCCTCGACCGACTGGCGGCAGAGCGCCGCGATGATCGGAAGGATGAGGATGGTCTGCGCGATCACCATCGCGCCCGGCGTGAAGAGCAGCCCGAGCTCGCCCAGCGGGCCTGCACGGGAGAGCAGGAGGTAGACCACCAGGCCGACCACCACCGGCGGCAGACCCATCAGCGCATTCAGGAGCACGATGACCGCGCGCCGCCCCGGAAATCGGCCGACCGCGATCGCCGCGCCGAGCGGCAGGCCGAGCAAGGTCGCGAACGCGACCGCGCTCAGGCTCACGCTCAGGCTGAGCAGGACGATTTCGCCGAGCGTGGCGTCGCCGGACGCGATCAGCCGAACGGCGGCGCGGATGGCTTCAAGGATGGAATGCATCGATCCGAAACTGCGCCCGGCATGCTAAGCGCCGTCTCGGGCGGGCGCGATATGAACCCAAGTTCATAGCGCGCGCTGCTGCTTGCTGCAGTCCGGATCTAGCTGAAGAGCACCCAGGCCTTCTGCAGGGTGACGCAGACGCCCCAGAGGACGGGCACGCCGACCGCCACCCAGGCGCCGACCAGCAGGCCGGTAGGCGTCCGGTCGAGCCGCATCTGCTGCGTATTACTGAGGCCGGCCAGGCGCGCCTTCTCGTTCACGAGCTTGCGCTGGGCATCGACCTCGGCCTCGGTCATGAAGTGCTTGTCGGCCACCGGCCGCACCAGCACGTTGCAGAGCAGGCCGAGCGCCAGGATCGCGCAGAGTATGTACGCCACGAGGTCGTAGGCGTGGGCCGGCGGCACGCCGCGCTCGAGCTGGTATTCGCGCAGGTAGCCGACGATCAGCGGCCCGAGAATCCCCGCCACCGACCAGGCGGTGAGCAGGCGCCCCATGATCGCGCCGACCATCTGGGTGCCGAACAGGTCCGCGAGGTAGGCGGGCATGGTGGCAAAGCCGCCGCCGTAGATCGAGAGAATGATGCAGAAGGCGGCGACGAAGAGCGCCACCGCACCCAGGCGGCCGGACCACGGCGCCGAGGCATAGAGCAGGATGCCCAGGACGAAGAACACGCAGTAGGTCAGCTTGCGTCCCAGGAGGTCGGACGACGAACCCCACGCGAAACGCCCGACGATGTTGAACAGGCTGATGAGACCGGTGAAGCCGGCCGCGATGGCCGCGACCGCGGCGAGTTGCCCGGCGTCGAGCTGGCTGAATTGCGCGTCCACGCCGATCAGCGCGCCACCGAATACTTCCTGGAGCATCGGCGAAGCCATTCCGATGATGCCGATCCCGGCGGTGACGTTCATGCAGAGCACCGACCAGACCAGCCAGAACTGCGGCGTCCTGACTGCCTTGTCCACGTGCACGTGCCGCGTGCTGATCATGCTGTTGGTCGCAGGCGCCGGCGGTGTCCAGCCTTTGGGTTTCCAGCTCGACGCGGGCATCTTGATCGTGAAAGCGCCGGCCGTCATGAACACGAAGTAGACGACCGCGAGGGTGACGAAGGTTTCCCACACCCCCACGGAGGTCGGGGTCGCGTAGTGGCGCATCAGGATGTCCGCGAGCGGCGCGCCGATCATGGCACCGCCGCCGAAGCCCGCGACCGCCATCCCGGTCGCCATGCCGCGGCGCTCCGGAAACCATTTGATCAGGGTCGAGACTGGACCGATGTAGCCCAGGCCCAGGCCGATGCCGCCGATGGCGCCGGCGCCGAGCAGCACCAGCCAGAGCTGATGGCTGTAGATTCCGAGGGCCGAGACGAGCAGGCCGCCGCACCAGCAGCAGGCCGAGACGAAGCCGGCCTTGCGGGCGCCGGCGCGCTCGAGCCATCCGCCCCAGATCGCCGAGGCCGCGCCCAGGAACACAAAGAACAGGGCATACACCATGCTCAGCTCGCTGATCTTCCAGTCGCAGCTGGTGGTGAAGAGCCTGCCGAAGAGCGTCATGTCGGGCGGGCAGGCGATGGCTTCCTTGCCGTTCAGGGCGCGCGTCAGCGGCAGCCAGAACACGCTGAAGCCGTACGCCATGCCGATGCACAGGTGAATGGCGAGCGCCGCCGGCGGCACCAGCCAGCGGTTGAATGCCGGACCGGCGACGATGCGCTCTTTCGAGAGCAGGTCGACGCCGCTCGTTACGTAACCCTGTAATGCCCCCGCCGCGCCAAGCATGTGCTTCTCCCCAGTGATTTGCGCGTACCAGACGAACGGCGTCAAAGTAGCATCGCGAAATCCCGGGGTGGGGCAAAGGACTGCAACGAACGGGGATAAGTTGCGCCCTAGAACAATCGCTGAAGATTCTGATCGATGCTGAACAAGCGTGCGGCGCCGTCACGGCAAAACGAATCGCGAAGAAGGTCAATGGCTTGATTGCGTCTAAGAAGGCTCAAGCCGTTCGACCTGACCTGCGAGCCGTCCGTCGGCTCCTCGACGCCGGGCGGCCCTGACACTCCCTGACCTTAGGAACCGCCGCCGCGGCGAACGGACAGGCGGCGTCAAGAACTTGGTTACTATCTCGGAATGCCGCATCCCTTCGACGTCGACCTGCGCACCGTCTGGCGCTTCCGCAAGGCCGGCCAGTCGGAGCTCGACCTCACACTCCTTGACCTCCTGGACGCGATCGAGCACAGCGGCAAGCTCACCGTCGCGGCGCGCGCGGCGCGCATATCGCATCGCCACGCCTGGAATCTGATCGGGAAGTGGTCCGACTTCTTCGGCGCACCTCTGGTCACGATCGAGCGCGGCCGCGGTACGCAGCTGAGCGCGCTCGGTGCGAAGCTGCTCTGGGCGGGGAAAAGGGCCCAAGCGCGCCTCGGACCAGAGCTGGACAACCTCGCGGCGGAGCTTGCGAGCACGCTCAATGGCGCGGTCGCCGCGAACCTGCCCACGCTGCGGATCTACGCCAGCCACGACTTCAGTCTCGCGAAGCTGCGCGAGCTGGCAGGCAAGACCCGTTCGATAAGCATCGACTTGCGCTATCGCGGGAGCGCGGAAGCGCTTGGGGCCTTGCGCCGCGGTGCTTGCGACGCGGCAGGATTTCACGTCACCGACGGTCCGCTTGGACGACGCGCGGCGCTGCGTTACGCAGAGGCACTCGGGCCGGCAATCCACCGCCTGGTTTGGGTGGCGACCCGGGTACAGGGCCTGATCGTCGCCAAGGGCAACCCGAAATCCATCGGCTCGGTCGCGGATCTGGCGCGCGCGGGCATGCGATTCGTCAACCGCCAGCGCGACTCGGGGACCCGACTGCTTCTGGACGAGCTTCTCGCTCAGGCCAAGATCGACCCCACCCGAATCGAGGGATACGAGAACGAGGAGCATACCCACGCCGCGGTCGCGGCCCATGTCGCGAGCGGCCTTGCCGACGCCGGGTTGGGCATCAAGGCGGCAACGGTACAGTTCGGACTGAGCTTCCTGCCCGTCGCCACCGAGCGCTATTTCCTCGCGATTCACAAAGACCTGCTCGAGCGCCGGGAGGGCAAGTTGCTGGTCGGCTTGCTCCGCGGCGATGCGTTCCACGATACGGTCGCCGCCCTCCATGGGGAGGGCACGCACCGTACGGGCGAAGTCTCGCCGGTCGAACGGACGCCGCCCTGGGATGACCTGCTATAGTTTTTCCTGCAGGGTCCCCAAGCTCTCCGAATCGCCCCAAACCGCACGCAACACTGGAGAAAGCATGCACAGACGTTCCTTCATTCAGGCCGGCGCAGCAGCGTCGTTGCTCGGCTCGATTCCCCGTATCGCCCTCGCGCAGCAGCAGGCCTTTGATCCGAGGCCCGCGGGCTGGCGCACTTTCGAGGTCACGACGCGGGTGGAAATCCTGAAACCCGAAGGGGTTTCGCGGGCCTGGGTGCCGGTGCCGTCGGTGCAAAGCGACTATCAGAAGGTGATCGGCAATACCTGGTCCGGCAACGGCTCGACGCGCATCGAGCGCGACGGCAAATACGGCGCGGCGATGGTAATGTCGGAGTGGAACGCCGCCGAGAAGGCGCCGGTGCTCGAGGTGGTCAGCACCTTCTCCACCGTCAACCGCGCCACCGATTTCGGCAAGCGCAACCCGGCGATCAAGATCGACCCCGCGACGGCCAAGTTCGCCACCGCCCCAACCGAGCTGATTCCCACCGACGGCATCGTGCGCAAGACCGCCTACGAGATCACGCGCGGGAAGAGCGCCGACATCGACAAGGCGCGCGCCATCTACGAGTGGATCGTCGACAATACGCAGCGCAACCCGAAGACCCGCGGCTGCGGCGTCGGCGACATCAAGGCGATGCTCGAGACCGGCGACCTTTCCGGCAAATGCGCCGACCTGAACGCCCTGTTCGTCGGCCTGGCGCGCTCGGTGAACCTGCCTGCGCGCGACGTGTACGGGCTGCGCGTGGCAAGAAGCGAATTCGGCTACCGCAGCCTCGGCGCAGGCAGCCCCAACGTCACCCGCGCGCAGCACTGCAGGGCCGAGGTGTTCCTCATCGGCTACGGCTGGGTGCCGGTGGATCCCGCCGACGTGCGGAAGGTGGTGCTCGAGGAGAAGCCCCAGCCGACCACGCTCGCCGACCCGGTGGTGCCGCCGGTCCGGCGCAAGCTGTTCGGCGCCTGGGAGATGAACTGGGTCGCGTTTAACGAAGCGCACGACGTCAAGCTGCCGGGCTCGAGCGGGCCTGCGCTCGGCTTCCTCATGTATCCCCAGGCCGAAAACGGCAAGGACCGCGTCGACAGCCTCGACCCGGACAACTTCAAGTACACGATCACCGCGCGCGAACTGAACGCGTAGCGCGCAATTCCAAGGCGTTGGGACAGGGCCGCGAAAGCGGCCCTTCTCATTTGCAACATAGGAACTCCACTTCATAGGCAGGAACCGGTAAGTGCCAAAGTCGACGCCGCGTGTCCCGTATCTGTGAGCGAGCGTTCGAGAGAAGAACTAGTAGCACACCCCGCACAGGCGCCGGCCGTAGAGTTCGAGCCGGGGACATCGCCTTTCGGGCCGCGCAAGCGGCCCTCTTTTTTTGCCGGGATAATTGGAGGCGATGGCCCGCGCCGATCGCCAACCCGCGCTCAGCCTGCGCGTCATCCTGCGCAAGGGGAGCGCCTTCGGTCCGGGCAAGGCGGAGCTCCTCGAGCACATCCGCGACACCGGCTCGATCGCCGCCGCCGGGAGGCGGATGAAGATGAGCTATACGCGCGCCTGGGGCCTGGTCGAGGCGATGAACCACGATTTCGCCGCGCCATTAGTGCACTCGGCCAAGGGCGGCGCGGAGCGCGGCGGCGCGGTGCTGACCGCGCTCGGAGCCGAAGTGCTGCAGCGGTATCGCCGCATGCAGTCCGCGTCGATGAGGGCCACCGCCTCCGACCTGCACGCGCTGCGCCGCAAGCTGCGCTAGATCCGATATAGTTTGTAGAATATATCGGATGGGCTCTTGCCGCGCGCGCCATTTTCTGGCCGGATTGCTCTTCGCTGTGGCGACCTCGGCTTCGCAGGCGCAGGCGCCGACGGTGCTCGCGGCGGCGAGCCTCAAGGATGCGTTGGATGAAGTCGCCTCTTCGTATCCGGCCAAACCCGTGATCGCGTACGGCTCCAGCGCCGCGCTCGCGCGACAGATCGAGAACGGCGCGCCGGCCGACCTGTTCATCTCAGCCGACCTCGACTGGATGGACTACGTGGAGAAGAAGGGCCTGCTCGCGCCCGGTACGCGCCGCAATCTTCTCGGCAACCGCCTGGTCCTGATCGCCCCGGCGAAGCAGCCGGTGAAGCTCCAGCCCGCTCCCGGATTTTCGATTGGCAAGGCGCTCGGGAGCGGAAGGATCGCGCTCGCCGATCCGAACAGCGTGCCCGCCGGCAAGTACGCCAAGGCGGCGTTCGAGAAGCTCGGCGTCTGGGATGAGGTGGCACCGCGCGTCGCCGCCGCGGAAAACGTGCGCGCCGCGCTTGCGCTCGTGGCGCGCGGCGAGGCGCCGCTGGGCGTGGTCTATCAGACCGATGCCAACGCCGAGCGCGGCGTCATGGTCGCGGGCGTTTTCCCAGCGGGTACGCATCCGCCGATCGTGTACCCCGCCGCCGCGCTGAAACGCGCAAAGCCCGGTACGAAGGCTTTCCTCGAATTCCTCTCGCAGCCCGCCGCACGGGCAATTTTCGAGAAGCACGGCTTCGCCGTACACTGACTCCCCGTGTGGAGCCTGTCGCCGGCCGAGACCACCGCTCTTCTCCTCAGCCTCAAGGTCGCATTCTGGAGCGTCGCCGCGAGCCTGCCGTTCGCGGTGGCGCTCGCTTGGGTCCTTTCGCGCCTCAGCTTCCCAGGTAAGAGCCTGTTCGATGCGGTGGTGCACCTGCCGCTCGTGCTGCCGCCGGTGGTGGTGGGCTACTTCCTGCTGCTCGCTTTCGGCAGGCGCGGCGCGGTCGGCGCCTTTCTCGAGGAATACCTCGGCATCACTTTCATCTTCCGCTGGACCGGCGCGGCGCTCGCCTGCGCGGTGATGGGGCTGCCGCTGATGGTGCGCGCGGTGCGCCAGTCGCTCGACGCCGTCGACCGGGGCCTCGAGGCCGCGGCGGCGACGCTGGGCGCCTCGCCCTTTTGGGTATTCGCGAGCGTGACGCTGCCGCTCATCCTCCCGGGTATCCTCACGGGGATGCTCCTTTCCTTCGCGCGCAGCCTGGGCGAGTTCGGCGCCACGATCACCTTCGTCTCCAACATTCCGGGGGAAACCCAGACCCTGCCCCTCGCGATCTATGCATTCACCCAGGTGCCCGGGGGCGACGCGCAGGCGCTGCGCCTGTGCATCCTCTCGATCCTCCTGTCGCTCGCCGCGTTGATGGCCTCCGAAGTCCTCGTGCGCCGCGCCACGGTGCGCGCCGCCGGCCGCGATGCTTGAGTTCGACGTCCGCTGCCGCGTCGGAAGCTTTGCGCTCGACGCCACGTTTGCGACCGGCGGCGGCGTCACGGCGCTCTTCGGCCGCTCCGGAGCCGGCAAGAGCACCGTCCTCAACCTGATCGCGGGGTTGGCTCGCCCGCAATCGGGCCGCATCACGGTCGAAAAGAGGACGCTGTATGACAGCGCAGCCGGCATCGCGCTTCCGCCGCATGCGCGGCGTGTCGGCTACGTGTTCCAGGAAGGCCGCCTGCTGCCGCACCTCACGGTGCGCCATAACCTCACCTACGGACGCTTTTTCGCGAACGGCAGGAACGCGGTACTTGGGTTTGACCAAGCAATTGAACTGCTGGGCATCGGCCACCTGCTCGAGCGTCGTCCCGGCGCGCTTTCCGGCGGCGAGAAGCAGCGCGTGGCGATCGGCCGCGCGCTGCTGGCGAATCCCGAAGTGCTGCTGCTGGACGAGCCGCTTGCCTCGCTCGACGCGCCGCGCAAGGCCGAGATCCTCTACTACGTCGAGCGGCTGCGCGACGAGGTGCGCATCCCGATCGTCTACGTGAGCCATTCGCTCGACGAGGTCGTGCGCCTCGCCAATTCCATGGTCCTGATGTCCGAAGGCAGGGTGCTCGGCACGGGCGACCTGCGCGAGATGATGAGCCGGGTGGAGCTGCGCCCCTACCTGGGTAGGCACGAAGGCGGCGCGGTCATCGAGGCGCGCGTCGCCGGCCAGGACCTGGAGAGCGGGCTCGCGCGGCTCGAATTCGGCGGCGGCGCGCTCGAAATTCCCGACGTCGAAGCGCTGCCCGGCGAGCAGCTGCGCGTCCGGGTGCGCGCGCGCGATGTCTCGATCGCTCTCTCGCGGCCTTCGGGCTTGAGCATCCGCAACGTCCTCGCCGGCACGGTGGTCGAGCTCGCGGACGACCAAGGCTCGAGCCTCGACGTGCGTCTCGACCTCCACGGCACCGCGCTCCTCGCGCGCATCACGCGCAAATCGGCCTCCGACCTCGGCCTGCGGCCCGGCTTGCCGGTGTTCGCCCTGATCAAGGCCGTGTCGATCGACCGCCGCAGCGTGGGGTACGCCTGATGCGCTTTTTGCTTCTCCTCTTCATCCTCTTCACGGGAAACTGCTTCGCGCAGTCTGCGGTGGTCGATGCGTCGGGCCGCGAAATTCGCCCACCGACGAAAGTCGAGCGCGTGTACGCCGCGGGTCCGCCTGCGAGCCTGCTCGTCTTCGCGATTGCTCCAGACAAGTTGACCGGCTGGACGCGCGCGATGCGGCCGAACGAGGCGGAGTTCTTTCCTGAGCGCTATGCCAACCTGCCGGAGCTTGGCCGGCTGACCGGCAGAGGCAACACCGCAAACGTCGAAGTGGTGCTCAATGCGAAGACCGACCTGATCGTCGACGTCGGCTCGACCGGTCCCACGCTCGCATCGGTCGCCTCGCAGGTGCAGGAGCAGACCCGCATCCCGTACGCCCTCTTCGATGGCCGCATCGAGTCCACGCCGGCCACGCTGCGCGCGCTGGGTCGCCTGATGGGCAACACCGCCGAAGCAGAAAAGCTCGCCGCCTGGTACGAGAATGAATTAGCCCAAGTAAAACAACGGGTGGCGCGAGCATCCGACCACCCCTTGGCGTACTACGGCCGCAGCGCCTCCGGCCTGCAGACCGGAGGCAAGGGCTCGATCAATGTCGAAGCGCTCGAGGTCCTTGGCGCGCGCAACGCGGCCGCCGAAGCCCGCGCCGGCCTGGTCACCGTCTCGTTCGAGCAGGTGCTGCTGTGGAACCCGGAAGTAATCCTGACCACCGACCCGAATTTCTGGAAGTCGGTGTGGACGGACCCGAGGTGGCGCGCGGTAAGCGCGGTGGAGCAAAAGCGCGTGTATCTCTCGCCGCACCTGCCCTTCGGCTGGTTCGACTTCCCGCCGGGCGCGAACCGCCTGCTCGGCCTGTGGTGGGCCGGAAAGCTGCTCTATCCGCAAGCCTTCGACGTCGACCTGCGCGTCAAGGTGAGCGAATTCCATCGCCTCTTCTATCACCGCGAGCCGACCGCGGCTCAGCTCGACGCGCTCCTTGGCGAGCCCGGCGTGCTGCCGAAGTGACCTCGAGATCCGTCTCCTACGTGCTCGCGGCCGGCGCGCTCGTCGGCCTCACCGCGCTCGCGTTCGCCGTCGGCAGATATCCCGTCTCGATCGGGGAAATTCTTTCCCTGATCGCCTCCAAGCTGACGGGGAGCGCGAGCACGCTGCCTCCCAACGTGGAAACCGTGGTGATGCAGGTGCGCGGGCCGCGCGTGCTCGCGGCGCTGGTGGTCGGCGCGGCGCTCGCCGCCGCGGGGACCGCCTACCAGGGCATGTT
>Ga0068866_10001328_pt1 | contig 10702 bp, 12 predicted proteins | sample KBSMisM22_FD_66587 | JGI IMG/M metagenome (GOLD analysis project Ga0068866, IMG submission 66587) | Miscanthus rhizosphere microbial communities from Kellogg Biological Station, Michigan, USA - KBS Miscanthus M2-2 | ecosystem: Host-associated > Plants > Roots > Rhizosphere > Soil ... | reverse complement strand
CGGCAACCAACTAGCCGAAGAACACCTCGGCGACGTCGTGGTAGAGGTGGAGGTCGACGTACCGGGTCTTGCCGACGGCTTCGTCGAGGGGAATGGTGGTCACATCGGTGCCTCGCAGGACGGCCATGTTGCCCCACTCGCCGTTGTGTACCGCGTCGATCGCGGCGATCCCGTAACGAGTCGACAGCACCCTGTCGTACGCCGACGGCGTTCCACCGCGCTGCACGTGACCGAGCAGAACGACGCGGGTCTCGAGGCCGGTGCGGTCCTCGATTGCGTGAGCGATCGTGTCGGCGACACCGCCGAGGCGAACGTGCCCGAAGCGGTCGTAGATCTTCTCGCGGGTCGGCATCGTGTCGGCCCGTGGTTCGGCGCCTTCGGCCACGACGACGATCGATGCGTACCGGCCGCGCTCGTGACGCCGGTGCAGCAGCTCGCAGATGTGGTCGATGTCGAACGGTTCCTCGGGGATCAGGATGGCCGTCGCGCCTCCGGCGATCCCGGCGTGGGTGGCGATCCAACCGGAGTGTCGGCCCATCACCTCGACGATCATCACCCTGTCGTGGCTCTCCGCCGTGGTGTGCAGTCGATCGATCGCATCGGTGGCGATCTGGACAGCAGTGGTGAACCCGAACGTCATGTCGGTGCCGACGATGTCGTTGTCGATGGTCTTCGGAACTCCGACGATCGGCAGGCCGAAGTCGTGGTAGAGCCGGCAAGCAACGGACAACGAGCCGTTGCCACCGATCATGACCAGCCCATCGATGCCCATGTCCTTGAACGTCGCGGCCACCTGTTCAGGGCCGTTGGGATCGTCGTAGGGACTGCCCCGCCGTGTACCGAGCAGGGTGCCGCCCTTCGGCAACATGCCACGCAGCGAACGCACGTCGAGAGGCATCACGCGCCGCTCGCGAACGCCGTCCCATGCATCGAGGAAACCGACGAGCTCGTCGCCGTAGTTCAGTTCGCCCTTGCGGACGATTGCGCGGATGACCGCGTTGAGTCCCGGGCAATCCCCGCCACCTGTCAAAATGCCGACGCGCACGTGTGCACAGGGTAGGGCACGGCGGACGAAAAGGAGGAGAATCGGTCGTGGCATGGGACGCGAACCGGCCGGTGCCGTGGAAACGGCTGATTCGCGAGGCCGCCATCTTCCTGGTGGTCGGTGCCGTGGCGATGCTCGTGTTCGTCAAGAACCCCAAGGCGAGCACGTTCGTGGGCCTCCTCTTGGGGATGATCTTCTACGTCGGTTTCGTCGCCGTGTTGTCGAAGTTCGGCTACGAGCGACAGTCGATCCGACAGGCCCGGGAACAGCGGCAGTCGATGGCGGCAGCAGCCGCGGCGCCCCCGGAAGGCGCGAAGGCCCGCCCGGCTCCGACGAGGCGTACCAGCACCGGGCCGTCGCAACGACCCAACCGATCGACCAAGAAGCGTCGCAGGTGAACGACTCCGCGCGGCGGTGCGTGATCGCGATCGACGCCGGAACAACAGGCGTCCGAAGTCGGGCGATCTTCGCCGACGGGCCCGACTACCTCGAGCCGGTGTCGTCGTATCGCGAGTTCTCGCAGATGTACCCGCAACCTGGTTGGGTCGAGCACGACGCCGAGGAGATCTGGGCGGTCGTGCAGACGACGATGAACGACGTCATCACCGCGGTGGGCCGCGAGGCCGTCGCCGCGATCGGTATCACCAACCAACGCGAGACCGTGGTCGCCTGGAACCGCCGCACCGGCAAGCCGTACGGCACGGCGATCGTCTGGCAGGACCGCCGCACCGCCGACCGGTGCGACGCATTGCACGCCGCCGGCCATCTGCCGCTCGTACGCGACACCACGGGCCTGGTGCTCGACCCGTATTTCTCGGCGACGAAGTTCGAGTGGTTGCTCGCCAATCGCGAGATCCCCGTCGACAGCGAGCTCGCGCTCGGCACCATCGACGCCTGGTTGATCTGGAACCTCACGGGCGGAACCGTGCACGCCACTGATCCGACGAACGCCAGCCGCACGATGCTGTTCGACATCCGAACCCTGCAGTGGTCGACCGCGCTGTGCGAGCTGTTCGGCGTGCCGATGTCGGCGCTGCCGACGGTGATGCCGTCGAGCGGCAGGTTCGGTGTGACCGAGTCGGGCATTCCGATCTCCGGGGTCGCCGGCGACCAGCAGGCCGCGCTGATCGGCCAGGCGTGCTTCACGCCGGGCATGGCCAAGAACACGTACGGCACCGGCAGCTTCGTCCTGCTCAACGTCGGTCCGACCTGTCCTCCTGCTTCGGAGGGCATGTTGACCACCGTGGCGTGGCAACTCGCCGACGGCACCGTGGCGTATGCGTTGGAAGGTGCGGTGTTCGTCACCGGTGCCGCCATCCAATGGCTGCGCGACGGACTCGGCCTGATCGGCTCGGCGGCGGAGATCGGCCCATTGGCGGCGACCGTGCCGGACAACGGCGGTGTGTACCTGGTGCCGGCGTTCGCCGGGCTCGGCAGTCCGTGGTGGGATCCGTATGCCCGGGGAACCATCGTCGGCATCACCCGCGGCACGTCCAAAGCTCACATCGCCCGCGCCGTCGTCGAGGCGATGGCGTACCAGACGCGTGACGTGGTCGAAGCGATGACTGCCGTGAGCGGCACCACGCTGGCCGCGTTGCGCGTCGACGGTGGCGCGTCCGTCATGGACATGTTGTTGCAGATGCAAGCAGATCAACTCGGCGTCACCGTTCAGCGTCCCAAGGATCAAGAGACGACCGCACTCGGTGCCGCGTATCTCGCCGGACTGGCCGAGGGCGTCTGGCCATCCGTCGATGCGATCAACGAGCGGTGGCAGATCGACGCGACGTTCGTACCGGAAGCGGACCGGACACTCGCCGACCTCGGCCACGCAACCTGGCTACGCGCCGTCGAACGCTCGCGTCATTGGATCGGATCCTCTTGAAGCGCGGCACGCTGGTCGTCGCGGTCACCTGTCTCGCCGTGTTTTCCGCATCGGTCGCCTCGGCCTTGCCCGACGTCGATTCGTCGGCATCGGCCGGCGCTACAGCGGGCCGCGGCACGATGGTGCAGGCGACTCCCACGTTCCCGCCCCCGGTCCCGCGCGTCCTGTGGATCGGCGATTCGTCGCTCGAGGGGATCAAGTTCTACTCACACGCACTCGATGCGATCGGCGGCATGACCTACGTGCTCGATGCCGAGTCGTGCCGCCGCTTGACCAGGCCGTCGTGCCACAGCCTGGCGGGCAACACGCCGAACACAGCGCTGGAGGCCATCCGGGGCGCGCCGGGCCAGTTCGATGCGGTGATCATCGGCACCGGCTACAACGAGGGAATCGTCGGTTTCAGCGAGTCGTTCGACGTGATCGTCGCCGCCGCCCGCGCCAAGGGTGCCGTGCGCATCGTGTGGATGAACTACCGCCTTCGCGACGGGCTGACAAGAGGCGGCACCGACAACAACGGGTCGTACGTGGTCAACAACGCGACGCTCCTGCAGAAGGTCGCCAGCGGGGCATATCCCGACGTGTACATCGCCGATTGGCGCGACTACACCGCGCCGGTCCGTTCGTGGTTCGTACCCGACGGAATTCACTACCAGCCCGTCGGCGCGCTCGGTTCTGCGGACTACCTGTCGCGTTGGATCACCTTCCTGTTCGACGAGCCGTGCCCCAAGCCGACGACGGTCGGCGGTCCGATCGCCAACCCCTGCACCTCACCCGACGGCAGCCCTCCGCCGGATGTCGCCGCGCTGTACGGCTAGACGCGGCGTCAGGTGGTGGGTGTCGGGGGAGACGGAACGGATGGGAACTGCGGCTGCGAGCTGACGACGAGTCCGGGGAAGTCGTAGCGCGTCAGCGGCCGGTCGCGCAGCTCACCGTTGCCCGACGGCCACTGTTGCCGAACACCGTCGATGGTGATCGAGATCTGCGAGACCCCGGTGATCTCCGACGCGGTCAGCACGATCTGGGCGACGCCGTCGATGAGTGCTTCACCGTTCAGCTGTTGTAGCTCGTTCGACACATCGACCACGAGGACCTGACCGTTCCTGTGGACGCTGTTCAGCTGAGTGCCTGGGAGAATCGCCGAGCGCATCTGTGCCTGCAACTCTCCCGGGTTGGGCCCCTTGAAAAGGGTGCGCAACGCGTCGGCCGGGGTGTTGCCGACGTCGCGTGCAACCGACTTCAAGCTCCGCGGCTGCCCGGGGACTTCGGGAGTCAGCAGATAGATCCGACCCGAGCCGGTTGCCGCGCCGGCACCCTCTTCCGAATCGGTGTTCAGCTCGCCGCGATCACGCTGCGGGATGTCGCGCGGCCCGCCTTCGGACTTGATCGAGCACGAGGTGAGCGCGACGCCCAGCACGGCAACCGACCCGAGCGCTCGGCGCCGCAGTCGTGCCGAGGTCATCCGACGCCGGCCTCCTCGGCCGGCAACTCGAGCACGAAGCGGGAGCCGGGCTCGCCGTCGGCGCGGTCCTCGACCCACACCCGGCCGCCGTGCATTCGCACGTGCTCCTCGACCAACGACAGCCCGAGCCCGGCACCATCACTGCTGGACCGTCGGCCGGCCACCGCGCCGCGCGCGAAGCGTTCGAAGATCAACGTGCGTTCCTCGGCGGGCACGCCCGGTCCGTGATCCTCGACGACGATCCATACGTGGGCGAGCGGGTCGCCCTCACCCTCGGCCTCGGTGACGGTGATCTCCGGAGCGCCTCCGCCGTGAACCCGGGCGTTGTCGATGAGGTTCGCCACGACGCGCGCAAGTCGTCGGCGGTCGCCGTGCATGATGAGACCCTCGGCCCGATCGCTGACCGTCAGCTTGCTCTGCGGCATGCTGCTGACAGCGACCGCCTGGCGGACGAACTCGGCCACGAGCAGATCTTCGAGGTGCAGCCGAATCGCGCCGGCATCGAATCGGGAGATCTCCAGCAGGTCCTCCACCAGACCCTGGAACCTGGCCACGTCGCCCACCAGCAGGTCGAGCGCGGCCTGCGCACGTTCCGGCAGATCGTCGCGCCGTGCCTTCATCACCTCGACGCTGGCCGCGAGCGTCATCAGGGGCGATCGCAGTTCGTGACTGACATCGCTCGCGAACCGAGCGTCGCGCTCCACGCGGGTCTGCAGCGCCTCGGCCATGTCGTTGAATGCCGTCGACAACAACTGCAGGTCGTGGTCGTCGGTCGCCTCGAGACGCGTGTCGAGCCGTCCCCCGGCGATCGCCTTGGCTGCCTGCGCCGCATCACCCAGCGGGCGGATCGCTCGTTTCGCGGCGATCAGTCCAGCCAGCGCGCCGGCGAGCGTGGTGATCATGCCCCCGAACAAGAGGCTGAGGCCGACGTTCTTCAGCGTCGAGTTCGCATCAGCCAGATTGGAGAACTCGAAGTAGGCCGCTGTCGAGTCTTCGAGCGGGATGCCGACGACGAGCGTCGGAACTTTGTCGGGTGTGATGATCATCCGCGCCGGTTCGCGGTCATTGATCACTCGTCGTTGCATCGCCGGTGGAATGACGTCCGCCGTCGACTTCGCCGACGCCGTCGTCCAATCCCCGTTGATGTTGACCGCCGCCTGCGTGACGCCGTTCTGTTGGAGTTGATCGATGATGGCGTTGCCGTTGGCGTTGCCGGAGCTGATCTCGCGTTGGGCGATCGCGGCGTTGCGGTACGCCTGCTCGGTGCTGGTGCGTTCACGTTGGTTGAGGAGACTGCTGCGCGTGAACGAGTAGGCGACCGCAGCCAGGAACGTCGACAGCAGCAACGCTCCGATGATGAACATCGACATGATGCGAGTGCGCAGCCCGAACCGTGCCGGGCGAAACTTCGTGAACAGCCCCATCGCGCCCCGACGAATCGACCCGTGAGTGGGCTCGACGGCCACGGCGTCGTGGGCGATCGTCACGACTGGAGGCGATACCCGAGGCCGCGAACGGTCACCACGTGACGCGGGTTCGCAGCATCGGTCTCCACCTTGGTGCGCAGTCGGCGGACGTGCACGTCGACGAGTCGACCGTCGCCGAAGTAGTCGTAGCCCCAGACCTTGTCGAGCAGGCTCTCCCTGCTGAACACGCGTCCGGGGTTCTGGGCCAGCTCACACAGCAACCGGAACTCGGTCTTGGTGAGGTGCAGTTCGACGCCGGATCTCGTGACCTTGCCCTCGTCGGGGATGATCTCGAGATCGCCGAACACCAGCCGGGCGTGCCCCGGGCTGATGGGGCGGATTCGGCGCAGCAGGGCGCGGATGCGCGCCGACAGCTCCTTCGGTGCGAATGGCTTGGTGAGGTAGTCGTCGGCTCCGGCCTCGAGTCCGGCAACGACATCGTGGGTGTCGTTGCGTGCCGTGACCATCACGATGGGAACGTCGCTGTTGCGTCGCAGTGTGCGGCACAACTCGAATCCGTCGATGCCCGGCAGCATGATGTCGATCAACACCACATCGGGCAGCACCCGGTTGAACAGGTCGATCGCCTCTTCGCCGCTACCTGCCTCGTCGACGGTCCAACCCTCGTCCTCGAGCGCGAGTTTGACCGCTGTTCGGATGCGCTCGTCGTCTTCGACGGAAAGGATGCGAGTACCCACGGCTCACATGATGCCAGGATCGGTGCCGGGTTCGGTGTCCGCGAGCAACTCGATCATCTGCTCGAACAGCGCCGGACTGGCCGCGAGGACCTGTTCCGAGGCCGCGGGTCCACCGTCGAACCGACCGGTTCGGCAGCCGGCTTCACGGGCGATCAGTTCGCCGGCCGCCCAGTCCCACGGGCCGAGCCACTCCTCGAAGTACACGTCGACTCGTCCGGCGGCGACGTAGCAGAGGTCGGGCGCAGCTGCGCCGAACCGGCGTATGTCGCGCACCCGTGGGATCAACGCGGCGATCCGTGCCGCCTGACGGCGGCGCCGTTCGATGTGGTACGAGAACCCCGTGGCGACGAGCGCGTGCTGCACCGAGGTCAGCGTGCTGCAGTGGATCGGTGTCCCGTTGAGGCGCGCCCCACCGTCGGCCACGGCCGTGAACAGCTCCATGCTGCTGGGGATGTAGACGGCCCCGGCCAGCGGCCGTTCGTCGGCGAGAGCAGCGATCGATACGGCGTAGCCCGGAAGGTCGTACTGGAAGTTGGTGGTGCCGTCGATCGGATCGATCAGCCAACGGATCCCGGACACGCCGACGGCATCGGTTCCTTCCTCGCCGACGAGCGCGTCGTTGGGACGTTCGGCGCGCAAGCCGTCGACGATGAGTCGCTCCGAGGCGCGGTCGAACTCGGTGACGATGTCGGTGTCGGTCGACTTGGTCGACACCGACGTGAGGCCGTGCTTGCGGCCTTCGCGCACGAGGTCGCCAGCAGCGACCGCAAGGCGGGCGGCGAGGCCGCACAGATCGTCGGGGGAGTCGGTCACGCGCCGGCGTTCCTGCGTGCGTCGCGTTCTCGGCGCTCGATCTCTTTCCACTCGCCGAGCGCGCGCAGCACCAGGACCGCGACGACGCTCATCCCGATCGCGGCGATGATCGCGCCGAACAGCGCGCCGAGCCCGCGTTGCGTCGCGCACGTGCCATGGCATTGCAGCTTGACGAGGGTGTAACCGATCAGCCCACCGGCGAGACCGCCGAGCAATATCGCCACGAAAGCGGCGATGCGAGCCTTGGGTGGGGGGAGCGCGGAGAGGGGAACCTCTGGGTCGGCCACTGCCACATCGTACGGGGCACCGACCTCGTAGGCTCAGCTGTCGTGCGTGTCACCGTGGTCGTGCCGACCTACAACGAAGCCGGCAACATCGAGCGGCTGTGTCGCGAGGTGCGCCTGGCAGTGCCGGAGGCCGACATCCTCATCGTCGACGACGCCAGTCCCGACGGAACGGGTCAGCTCGCCGAGGACATCGGTCGTGAGCTCGGCCATGTTCGCGTGCTGCATCGGGCCGGTAAGGCCGGCTTGGGTGCGGCATACCGAGAGGGTCTGCGCAATGCGATCGAGAACGGTGCGGAGATCTGCGTGCAGATGGACGCCGACCTGTCGCACGATCCGCAAGTGTTGCCGGCCCTCATCGCCAACGCCGAGAACGGCGCCGATCTGGCGATCGGCAGCCGCTACGTGCCCGGTGGGATCACGGAGAACTGGCCGCGGCGACGGCGGGCGTTGTCGCGATGGGGCAACCGGTACGCAGCAGGCGTCCTCGGGTTGGCGGTCAACGACGCGACCGCCGGGTACCGCGCGTACCGCAGTGATGCCCTCGAGCGAATGGAGTTCGACAGCGTCGCGGCCGAGGGCTACGGCTTCCAGGTCGAGATGACCTACCGGTTGGTGCGGATCGGCGGAAAGGTCGTCGAGTTCCCGATCACCTTCCGCGACCGAACCGCCGGCACGTCGAAGATGTCCGGCGGCATCGTGCGCGAAGCACTGGTCATCGTCATCAAGCTGTGGGTCGACGATTTCGGCGGCCGGCGACGACGGCGAGCCAGGGGCGGCTGAACCAAAGTGGTTGGCACGGCATGAGGAACTGGGTCGTCGGAGGTGCATTGATCCCTCGGGTCGGCGGCGTGGACGTCGGTGGCCTCGTGCTCGTCAGCAACCGCCGCAAGGATCGAAGTCTCGAGTGGACACCGCCCGGCGGAGTGATCGACCGCGGCGAGTCGATCCGCGCCGGACTGGCACGTGAGGTGCTCGAGGAAACGGGACTCGTCGTCACCGAGTGGGCAGACCTGTCGTACTCCGTCATCGTCGAGGCACCTCAGCTCGGTTGGCGTCTGCGCGTCGAGGCGTGGGAGGCCGCCGACGTGCTCGGCGACGTCGTACTGGCAGATCCGGACGGCATCGTCGAAGAGGTTCGTCAGGTTGCCCTGCCGGACGCGATCACACTGCTGGCCAACAGCCCGCAGTGGGTCCACGTTCCCGTCGGCGACTGGCTGCACGGCACTGCCCATCCGACGGGCACCTTCCACTTCCGGGTGCTCGGCAGCGATCGCCGAACATCCACGGTGGAACGTCTCGCATGACCGCACCGCGAGTGATCCTGCATGTCGACATGGACGCCTTCTACGTCAGCGTCGAGCTCCGTCGCCGGCCCGAGTTGGTCGGCAAGCCGGTTGTGGTCGGCGGTACGGGTCCGCGCGGTGTGATCGCCGCGGCGTCGTACGAAGCGAGGCGGTACGGCGTGCGCTCGGCGTTGCCGAGTGTGACCGCGCGGAGGTTGTGCCCGCAGGCCGTGTTCCTGCCCGGCGACCACGCGCTGTACGCATCGGTCAGTGCCGAGGTGCACGAGATACTCACCTCGGTCACGCCGCTCGTCGAGCCGCTCGCGCTCGACGAGGCGTTCCTCGACGTGTCCGGCTGCCTACGGCTGCTCGGTCCCGGCGCGACGATCGCCGCTGGAATTCGCGACCGCGTCTGGAACGAGTTGCAGCTGCGGTGCTCGGTGGGAGTCGCGCCCAACAAGTTCCTCGCCAAGCTGGCCTCGGTCGCGGCGAAGCCGGTCGCCTCCGCCGACGGCGTGCGCGAAGGGCGCGGTGTGGTCGAAGTGCTGCCCGGACACGAGTTGGAGTTCCTGCATCCGCTGCCCGTGCAGGCGCTGTGGGGTGTTGGCCCGGCCACGTTGCAGCGCTTGCAACGTTTCGGCGTGCGAACGGTCGGCGATCTCGCCGATCTCGAGGAGTCGACGTTGGTGGCCAGTGTCGGCGCGGCGCACGGTCAGCATCTCCATCGCCTGTCGTGGGGTCTCGACGATCGACCGGTCGAGCCGGACCGCGAGGTGAAATCGATCGGGCACGAGGAGACCTTCGCCGCCGATCTGCACAGCCACGCCGAACTCGCTCCCGAGCTGGTACGGCTGTGCGACGCGGTGGCAGCACGGCTTCGTGCGCACGGCACCGCGGCTCGCACGGTGACGTTGAAGGTGCGGTTCGCCGGCTTCGACACCATCACCCGCTCGATCACGCTGGCCACGGGTGTGTCGACGGCTCATGCCATCGTCGCCGCCGTGGACCCGCTGCTGCGGGCGATCGACCCCTCGCCGGGGGTGCGCCTCCTCGGCGTCAGCACGAGCAACTTCGGTTCCGGATCGCACCAGCTCAGCCTCGACGACCTGGCCGACGGGTCCGTCGGCGACCCCGACCAGTGGCGCCTGGCCGAAGACACCGTCGACGCGATCCGGAAGCGATTCGGCACCGCCTCGATCGGTCCGGCGAGCACTGTCGGTGACCAGGGCCTTCGGGTGGTGCGTCGAGGCGCCCAGCAATGGGGGCCCGACTCGGCGGACGAGGCGTAGGTCACGGCCGTCCCTGCGTTGTCTCCGGGGCGGAATCGTGGAAAGATGTCCACGAGGCAATCGGTCAGGAGTAGCTATGCCGCTCTCAGAGGACGAACAACGGATCCTGCGACAGATCGAAGAACAGCTTCAGCGCGACCCGAGTTTCGGTCGCGACATCAAACCGCGTCGGGTCGGATCACGTCGTGCCGTCGTCGTCAGCTCGATCGCCACTGTGGTGTGCCTGGTCCTGACCATCCTCCTCCTGGCCGTCAGTCCGTACCTCTCCTTCGTTGCCTTCGTCGGTGCCGTTGCCGCCCTCGTGATCGCCGAACGTCATGTCGCCGCCATCGGCGAGGCCGGCCTCAACCACCTCAGCGACAGCGTGCGCTCTCGCCTAGGTGGCTCCGGCAACAACCGCGAGAACTAGTTCTTCGACCGGGGTTGATTTTTGGGTGACCCGTGCGCCGACACGGTTTCCGTGAGGCGCACAGCAAGCTG
>Ga0068866_10001315_pt1 | contig 10769 bp, 8 predicted proteins | sample KBSMisM22_FD_66587 | JGI IMG/M metagenome (GOLD analysis project Ga0068866, IMG submission 66587) | Miscanthus rhizosphere microbial communities from Kellogg Biological Station, Michigan, USA - KBS Miscanthus M2-2 | ecosystem: Host-associated > Plants > Roots > Rhizosphere > Soil ... | reverse complement strand
TGGTGATAAGTCCGAGAAGGCCAAGCAGGTTGGCGGTGTTCTTGCCGAGCGGGCCAAGGCCGTCGGCATCGAGAAGGTGGTGTTCGACCGTGCCGGATATGCCTACCACGGCCGCGTTGCGGCCCTTGCAGATGGCGCCCGCGAGGGCGGCCTCGGCTTCTAGATATGCAAGAAACTTCGAAAGGTAAGAGCGAATGACGGGAACCCAGCGCCGTAGTGGTGGTGCCGGTGGAGAGCGTCGTGGCCGTGACGATCGTCGTGGCCCGGCCTCCGAGAAGAGCAACTACATCGAGCGCGTCGTCGCGATCAACCGGGTGGCCAAGGTCGTCCAGGGTGGTCGCCGGTTCTCCTTCACCGCGCTTGTCGTGGTGGGTGATGGTGACGGAAACGTTGGTGTCGGCTACGGCAAGGCCAAGGAGGTCCCTGCCGCGATCGCCAAGGGGGTTGAAGAGGCCAAGAAACACTTCTTCAACGTGCCAAGGATTCAGGGCACCATCCCGCATCCCGTGCAGGGCGAAAAGGCCGCCGGTGTGGTGATGCTGCGACCGGCGTCTCCCGGCACCGGAGTGATCGCAGGCGGTTCTGCTCGCGCAGTACTGGAGTGCGCCGGCGTACGCGACGTGCTGGCGAAGTCGCTCGGTTCGTCGAATGCAATCAATGTCGTGCACGCGACAGTGGCTGCGCTGCAGAGTCTCGAGCAGCCGGAGGCGGTGGCCAAACGCCGTGGCAAGGCTGTCGAGGATGTCGCTCCGGCCGCACTGCTGAGGGCTCGTGAGGCCGTGAGCTCATGATGACGCAGTTACGGATCAAGCAGGTGCGCAGCTCTGTCGGAGGCAGGCAGAATCAGCGGGACACCCTGCGGACCTTGGGCTTGAAGCGAGTCGGCGACGAAACGACGCGCGAGGACCGGCCTGAGGTGCGGGGCATGATCAAGACGGTCGCTCATTTGGTGGCCGTGGAGGAGGTCGACTGACATGACGCTGAAGGTCCATCACCTTCGGCCAGCACCGGGTGCCAAGACGGCGAAAACTCGGGTGGGTCGAGGCGAAGGCGGCCGGCGCGGCAAGACAGCCGGTCGCGGTACCAAAGGTACGGGAGCTCGGCACACGGTGCCAGAGACCTTCGAGGGCGGTCAGATGCCGCTGCACATGCGACTGCCGAAGCTGCGTGGCTTCAAGAATCCGTTCCGCGTGGAGTACCAGATCGTCAACCTTGATCGGTTGAGCCAGCTGTTCCCAGACGGCGGTGCGGTCGACGTAGCGGATCTGGTCGCAGCGGGGGCCGTACGCCGCGGAACTCGGGTCAAGATCCTCGGCACCGGCGACCTCTCGATCGCGCTGCAGGTGAGCGCGCACGCGTTCTCCGCATCTGCGAAGGAGAAGATCACCGCTGCTGGCGGCAGCGCTACCGAGCTCTAAAGGTCGAGACCGCCTTAGTGGCGGTGACTGACAGGCTCGTCGTTCTGCGGCCCGAATGCGGTGAGGAAACGGTCCCGGAACGCATCCATCCGCCAGACCGGGGCGCGGGGGTCTGGTCTCAGACCGTCCTGCCAACCCCATGACGAGATCTTGTTCAGCATCGATCGGTCTCCCGTAAGGATGGTGACGGGTACGTCGCGGCTGACTCCGTAGCCCGTGACGATCGGCGAGGGCTGGTGATCGCCCAGGAAGATCACGACGAGATTCTTGTCGCCGTAGGTCTGAACGTACGAAATCAGGCTGCTCAGCGAGTATTCGATCGCAGCCCGGTAGTCGGCGTGTACGCGACCGGGAGCTCTTGTCAAGATGGCTTGCGGTGGGTCATCGTTTTTGGCCATGCCATTGAAGACCGAGCCGTCGCCGACATCTTTCCAATCGACAAGTCGCGGAATCGGTTCCCAGGGCGCATGGCTCGAGACGAGGGTGATCTCGGCCATGACTGGCTGGCGGTTCGGAGCGGCATGCTCGGTGTGTTCGAACCTGAAGAGGGTGTACTGGTCAGGCATGCTGGCCCAGCTGAATCGTGGCCCGCGATAACCCAGGTCGTTGGCGTCGTAGACCCGGTCATAGCCCAGCGACTCGCTCTGTTGCCAGGGGGCATCGTTGCCGGGCATGACGCCAACCGTGCGCCAGCCTGCCCGGCGGAAGGCACGCGTGAGCGTCAAACGCTGACTGGCATCGAGCTCGTCGTAGCGTTGCTGATTGTCGATCCACAGGCCTGAATGGAAGGTTCCGTGCGCTAGCCAGCTGCCGCCGCCCACCGTTGACGACGTGAGAAATGCGCTCCGAGAGTCAAAACCGCGGGCTCGTAGTTGACGATCGCCGGCGTCCAGCACCGCATTGACACCCGGCGCAAACTCTGGATCCTCCAGAGCGCTGCGCCCGTAGCTCTCGACGAAGCAAACAATCACATCTTTGCCCCGCAGGGCCGTTAACAATTGGTCACCTGGCGTGCTCGCGAAGGGATCCGCTACGCCGAGTGAGGCGGACTGCTCCTGACCTTGAGCCTCCGCGTTTCGGGCCTGGGCCCGAGCTTTGATGTACATAGCTGAGGTCTCGGCCGCGAGGGGAACCCCAGGGATGACCTGGATGCCGTTGACGGCGGCGGCGAGCCATAAAGCTACGACCACAGTGACGGTGCGACTGGCGACCACATCATGGCGGACGAGGAAACGGCTCAGGCGTTGGCTTGACCATGCCAGCACGATGATCAGGACAGTGCAGCACACAACCGCTGCGGCAAGGCAGCCGATCGCTGCGAAGGGTCCGATGGCGCCGGCCAGGAATCTCATGCCGGCCTCGAGCAGGCTCCAGTCGAGCGCCGGATCAAACGGTCGGCCAAGAATTCCTAGGAAGCCCACATCCAGTAGCTTCATCAAGGCCAGTAGGCCTAGAGCGACGCCGAACAGTGTCGCGATCGCCGGGCGCGCCCGTACCGGGGAGACAAGCAGTATGGCGACGCCTAGGAGTGCCTCGAGCGGGACGCTGACGAAAACGCCTACGGTGAGTCGGCTGACATCAGGGGAAGCCAGCAAGGTCAGTAGCACAAGCAAGCAGGCCAGCGCGTCGGCTACACCCCTTCCGAGAGTCGCGGTGACCGGCCGTCGCGGGGACAGACGCATCATGGCAAGTCCTGTCATCGGCGCTCGAGGGTTTTCGGATAAGACGTTCTCCACCCCCCGAAAGCTCACTCCAGCGATGCATAACCCCAGCTGGCTTAGCTTCAACGAGGTCTTGGCGAGTCACCTAAAGTGAAGTTCTCAGGGAACGGCTTCTCGGAGGCTACCGAGACGATGCAGGGTTCCGCGCCGGTCCTTGATAAAGTCGGTCGGTCCTGTTCGCATCAGCCGCCTAGAGTGGCGAGGCGCAGCAGTTCAGCGCAGCGTACGGGATTGTTACGAGAAAGGGAGGGCACGGGTGCTCGCGGCGTTTGCCAACGCGTTCCGAACTCCGGACCTACGCAAGAAGATCTTCTTCACCCTGGCGATCCTCGCGGTCTTCCGTCTCGGCTCGACCATGCCGACGCCCAACGTCAATGTCAAACAGGTGAGCTTCTGCCTCAAGCAGGCCACAACGGGGGACCAACAGGGCTTGTACTCCCTGATCAATCTGTTCTCCGGCGGGGCGCTGCTGCATCTGACCATCTTCGCCTTGGGCATCATGCCCTACATCACCGCCAGCATCATCCTGCAGCTGCTGACGGTCGTCATTCCCCGTCTGGAGGCTCTGAAGAAAGAGGGCCAGGCGGGCCAGACCAAGATCACTCAGTACACCCGCTACCTGACTTTGGTACTGGCAGTATTGAACTCGACTGCCTTCGTCACCGTTGCTGTCAACGACCGGCTGTTCACCGGATGCCCAGGTCTGGTGTACAGCAAGGACATCTTTCCTGTCGTCGTCATGATCTTGACCATGACGGCCGGCACCAGCGTCATCATGTGGCTAGGTGAGCTCATCACCGAACGTGGTGTCGGTAACGGCATGTCGGTGCTGATTTTCACCCAGATTGCGGCGACGTTCCCGACGGCGCTGTGGAGCCTCAAGGTCGCGCGTCCTGGCTCACAGGGCTGGATCATCTTCCTGCTGGTGATCGGCTTGGGCTTGCTCGTCATGCTCGGTGTCATCTTCGTCGAGCTGTCGCAGCGTCGGATCCCGGTGCAATATGCCAAGCGGATGGTTGGTCGCCGAATGTTCGGCGGCACCACCACCTACATCCCGATCAAGGTCAATCAGGCAGGTGTCATCCCGGTCATCTTCGCCTCGTCGCTGCTCTACCTTCCGGCCCTTTACGCCCAGTTCCGGCCGGAAGACAAATTCTCCTCCTGGATCAGTGCCAACTTCGTCAAGGGCGACCATCCGGTCTACCTCATCAGCTTTTTCCTGCTGATCGTGTTCTTCGCCTACTTCTATGTCGCGATCACGTTCAACCCGAACGAGGTCGCCGACAACATGAAGAAGTACGGCGGCTTCATTCCTGGCATCCGTGCCGGCAAGCCGACCGAGGACTACCTCGCTTTCGTGCTGTCCCGGCTGACGTTCCCCGGCTCCCTATACCTGGGGCTGATCGCGCTCTTACCCTCGGTCGCGTTCATCTTGTTGAACGCCAACCAGAACTTCCCCTTCGGTGGCACATCGATCCTCATCATCGTCGGGGTCGGACTGGATACAGTGAAACAAATTGAGAGCCAGCTGCAGCAACGCAACTACGAAGGGTTCCTCCGCTAGTGAGACTCCTCATCATGGGCCCTCCGGGGGCAGGCAAAGGTACCCAGGCGATCAAGATCGCCGAGCACTACGGGATCCCGGCGATTTCGACCGGTGACATCTTTCGCGCCCTGCAAACCGCCGATACCCCACTTGCCCGGCAAGTACGGGCGATCATGGAATCTGGCGGGTATGTCAGCGACGAGATCACCAATGAGATCGTTGCCGACCGGCTCGCGCAGCCGGACTGCGACTCGGGCTTTCTGCTGGACGGCTATCCGCGTACGTTGCAGCAAGTCCAGACCCTCGATGACCACCTTGCCGAGACCAATCGCCCGATCGACGCCGTCATCTCACTCCTGGCCGACACCGATGAAGTCGTGGCGCGGCTGCTCAGACGGGCAGAGATCGATGGTCGCGCCGACGACAACGAGGAAACCATCCGAGTACGCCTGCAGGTCTACGCAGATCAGACCGCGCCGCTCCTCGAGGTCTACCGCTCGCGCGGCTTGCTCGTCGAGGTGAACGGTCTCGGCGAGATCGACGAAGTCTCTGATCGGGTCTTCGCTGCCTTGGACGCTCAAGGAAAGCCCGAAACACGCGAGCTCGTGGAACCGCAGTAAGGCGCAAGTAGACGCGCACTGCGCACTCAGCAACTTACGAGCACACGATCCGCTCTGTTGGAAACGCACGTGCGTTGCGACGGAGAGTACAGGGCTGCTGACCCGGGCAAGCGGCAGTCGCTAGCCGGGAAGGCTCACCAAGCCAGCCGCGCCATCCACCGTAATCAGCTGACCGGTTTCGATCTTGTGTGTCGCGTCAGGCACGCCGACGACGGCAGGGATGCCGTACTCTCGCGCCACCACAGCGCCATGCGAATTCGAGCCGCCCATTTCCATCACGAGGCCGCCAGCCGTGAGAAACAGCGGCGTCCACCCGGGATCGGTTGAGGGCGCGACCAAGATCTCGCCCGGCTCGAGATGGGCACCCACCGGGTCGAGTACAACTCGAGCCCGGGCCGTTACCGTGCCCGTCGATGCAGGACTGCCGGTCAACGCTCCATCCGTGCGGGCTCCATCCGCGCGGGCATCATCCGTGGCGACGGCCTCGGGCTCGGTGCCGTCGGAGAGGAGCAGGCGGGGAATGTGCCGGCGCTTCAGCTCCTGCTCGTACGCCTCCCGATGCTCAGCCACCAGGTGCTGCACATCCTCGCCGGACAAACCGCGACGAACCTCACCCAGGTCGAGGAAGAAGACATCGTCAACCTGATCGATCACCTTGGCGGCAGCGAGCTCCCGGCCAATGACCTTGAGATGCTCTCGCATGGTTGCGAGCGCCACGATCAGCAAGAACTTCGGTGCCTCGCGCAGGCCGACGAGCTGACGAACTCGCCGCAAGGTCCAGCCGACCAGTCGCGCACGCAGCCGGCTGTGCTCGGCCATCCTTTCGGTCAGGCTGGTAATCGTGGCTTCGGCCTTGGCTTGGCCAGCATGGAACTGCGCGACGGGGTCAAGATCATCAGTATCCAGTCGCAGATAGTTGCTGATCACACCGAGCAGGTGGCTCGGATCATCTGACCAGCGCGGCATACCGAGATCGATTTCGGCGACGGCGCGGTGGCCGTAGCGGCGCAGAAAGCTCTGCAACCCGCGTTGCGCGACCGGTGGCAACCTTCGCTCGCGATAGCGCTGGAGCAGATCGGGCACCGCCAATGCCGTGAAGGCGGCACGGGACGGCTCGTCGTCGCGGATCTGGTCGGTGAGCCTCCAGAGCTCCAGATCCATTTCGGTGGTCACGTTGTGGGGCAAGCCGCGCAGCACCTCTTGAAGCTCGTCCGGCCGCGCGACATCACCCAGCAACCGTCGTGATGCCGCAAGCATCAACAGGCCGCCCACCGCGTACGCGAAGGTTCGCGGCATCAACAGGAACACGCTGCCGAGCCGTTGCTCGACGAAGTCCAGGCGTTCGGAAGCTGTCGCGTTAGCTGGCAGCGTCAGTGTTTGGCGCAACCGTCGCTCCGTTGCGGCCACTCCGCGGTAGGCCAGGTTCGGGTTGATCAGGCCGGCGATCGCGCGCAATGGCACCCGATTGCGGATCAGGGCGGCGACAATGTGCCGCAGTACCGTGTGGTCCCGCGTTTCGACGATCGAGAACTCAGGGCGCTCTGCGAGCCGCTTCAGCACGGTCGCCGCCCGTGCTTCCATGACTCCAAAGGCGCCAAGGATCGCCCGGCGCCCGACCCGGTTACGCAGCGCACTCGTCAGATCCAGAAAGAGTCGCTGGCCCGGGGCATGCATGGCGGCTGGGCCTGCCAATGGCTGGGCGGGCGGCATCTTGACTTCGGTAGCTACTGCCGAGCCGATCAGACGAATGGCCGCAATTCCCATCGGAGTGATTGGTCTGGTCAGGCCTTGCGCCAGGCTGAGGCACATGAAAACCCGAAGGCCCGGTCGATCGGTGCGTATCAGCGGATAGAGAGTGGTGATCGGTCGTGCCTGGGTCAGCCAGAAGCTGCCGCTTGCATCGAGCGCCCATTCGGTGTCCTGGGGTGCCCCGTACTGCCGCTGGGCCCGTTGACCAAGATCAACAAGCTGCAATACCTGTTCGTCATCGAGGCATGCTTCGGAGCTCCCGCTGGTGAGCTCGTGAAGCTCGGTGCCACCACCGGGCCTGCTGGTGATCATCATTCGCTTGTCGCCCAGTCGACGCGTGACAATGCTGCGGTCGAGGGCGTTCACTACGAAGTGGTCTGGATTGACCGCTCCGGAGACCACTGCTTCCCCGAGGCCGGGGCTGGCGTCGATGACGGTTTCGTGGCGGGTACCCGTAATCGGATTCGCCGTAAACATCACGCCGGCTGCGGTCGCATCGATCATGCGTTGCACGACGACTGCGAGCGTCACGCTGTGGTGATCGATCGCATTGGCATTGCGATAGCTGACGGCACGATCGGTCCACAATGACGCCCAGCAGCGCCGGACCGCATCGAGCAGCGCAGCCGCACCCAGCACGTTCAAGTAGGTATCCTGCTGCCCGGCAAAGCTGGCGTACGCCAGATCCTCAGCTGTTGCCGATGAGCGTACGGCGACCGGCTCCCCACGGCCCTCAAGGGATTTGTCTCCGAGCGTGTGATAACGCTCGGTGATCGCGGTGCCGAGCTGGGCCGGGAGCTCGAGCGCCAGCACGCGGCGCCGGGCCTCCTCGGCGGCGGCCGCCACGCTGCCAGGGTCAGTGGCATCGGCGAGCTTTCCCATCAGATCGTCCAGCCGGTCAGCAATGACCAAGCGGTACGCATCGGTTGTCACGCAGAAGCCAGTCGGGACCGGCAGCCGCGCTGAGCTCATGATCCCGAGATTGAGTGCCTTGCCGCCGACCGCATTGATCATGGTCGAATCGATATCCGAGAAGTCCACGAGCAGCGTCATGACAAGACGATAAAGCTAAGTGACGAGAAATTCAACAAACGATGAATTCTAAGTGAACAAGTTCCTCGCGCGAGCTGCCCGAGACCGGGTGGGTACGCTTCCACGACGTGGGTCGCTTTCCGGAAACGCGTCGGGACGACGTCGTCGACGTACTACACGGCACAAGAATCGCGGATCCGTACCGCTGGCTGGAGGACCCTGACTCGGCCGACAGCGCCGACTGGGTGAAGCGCCAGAACGAGGCCACTACTCGCTATCTGGAGTCGCTGCCAGAGCGAGGATGGTTTCTCGACACGATGCAGCGGCTCATGAGACAGCCACGGGCAGGCGTGCCGTTCAAACGGGCCGGGCACTACTTCGTCTCGAGGAACGACGGTAGCCAGAACCAGGACGTGATCTTCGTCGCGACGTCGCTCGCGGAACTGCTCGACGGCGGGCGAGTGCTGGTCGATCCCAATACTTTCGCCGCCGACGGCACCAGCTCACTGACGAGCCTCACGGTCAGCGGGGACGGCCGGCTCGTGGCGTATGGGCTCAGTGAGGCAGGGAGCGACTGGACCACATTTCGGCTGCTCGATCTGGCTAGCGGAGATCGGAGAGACGACGCACCGATCCAGACCAAGTTCTCCCAGGCGGAATGGCTGGGAGATCATCGCTCGTATGTCTATACCCACTTTGATCATGTCGGAGATGCGGACGGTACCCAGACCACCGCGCTTTCCGGACCAAAGTTGCGGATCCATCGCATCGGCGAGTCGCAAGATCATGATGAACTGATCTTGGCGTTCCCCGAAAACGATCAGCTGATGTTCTGGGGAGAAGTGACCGATGACGACCAATACTTGATCGTCAGCATCACGGAAGGGACCGAAAACCGGAACCGACTGTGGGCCTATCCGATCACCGCCGGGGAGCGCAGTACGCTCGGCAGCCCCATCAAGATCATCGACGAGGCCATAGCGGAATTCGCGCTAGCCGGTTCGCGCGGCGCCACGTTATATCTTCGAACCGATCTCGAGGCCGAGGCCGGTCGGCTGGTCGCTGTTGATCTCGACGACTTTGCCCAGAGTGGCCAGCTTCGTTGCCAAGAGTTGGTAGCGGAGAACGATCACACGCTCACCGACGCCCGGGCAGCTGGCGACGGGTTCATTTTGGTATACCTCGCCGACGCGTTGCCGCTGATCGTCGAAGTTGATCTTGATGGTGGGTCGCCTCGGACTGTTGAAATCACCGGCGGCGCCGTGGTCGGGCTGAACGCCAAGAGCGAAGATCAGGAAGCCTTTATCGGCCTTTCCTCGGTGACGGCGCCCACCCACAGCTACCTGATTGACACACGCTCCGCGACCGCCAGCTCACTCAAAGGTCTCGTGAAGCGTGGCCCTGACACCTTCGTCGCCCCAAAAATCGTGATGGAGCGTCGTACGGCGTCAAGCCCGGACGGCACGCCGGTGCCGTATTTCCTCATCGCTCGCGCCGATGCTGATCTATCGCAACCGCAGCCCACGTTGTTGTGGGGCTATGGCGGCTTCAAGATCCCGATCCTCGCTGACTATCGCCCCGGCTGGCCATGCTGGCTAGCTGGTGGCGGCGTACTCGCGATCGCAAACCTGCGGGGCGGGGGAGAGTTCGGTACGGCGTGGTACGAGGCCGGTCGCCTGGCTCACAAGCAGAACGTCTTCGACGATTACGTCGCGGTCGCCGAACACCTGAAACAGACCGGTGTCACTACCACCCGACAGCTCGCCCTACACGGCCGCAGCAACGGGGGCTTACTGGTAGGGGCCGTGCTGACACAGCATCCGGATCTGGCGGCAGCGGCGTTGCCGGCCGTCGGGGTCATGGATCTGCTGCGCTTCCATCTCTTCACCATCGGCGCCGCGTGGATCTCCGATTACGGGGATCCAGGCGATCCGGAGCAGTTCCGCCAGGCGCTGTCGTACTCGCCGTTGCACAATGTCCGCCCCGGCACCAGCTATCCGGCGACCCTGGTGCTCACGGCTGATCATGATGATCGAGTAGTGCCCCTGCACAGCCACAAGTTCACGGCAGCCCTCCAGCATGCCCAGGCCGGCGATCAGCCGATCCTGACCCGGATTGAGGTCTCGACCGGCCATGGGATTGGCAAGCCGACAGCGCTCATCGCGGCGGAGTGGGCCGACCTGCTGACCTTCGCTGCCCACCACACCGGCCTACGACTCGCGGTGGGAAAGGCTTGACGTAGCCCAGCTGCGAGCGTCGGCAAATCGCGCGCCGCCGTGCTGAGGAGGAGCGAGCGGAGGCGTTCTTTCCTCTGCGAGCGACGACGAAGTAGGCGGGTGCCACGCGCGATTGCGCGAGCAGCTCCAAAATCAAAGGGGGTAAGTTCGCAGGCGTGACTGTTGCCGTTGATGACGATGTCTTCGCCTCCCTCGTCGAGCCATTACGTCGAGAGCTCACCGTCCACTGCTACCGGATGTCAGGCTCGATCCATGACGCTGAGGACTTGGTACAGGAGACCTACCTGCGGGCGTGGCGCGGCTTTCGTGACTTCGAGAATCGCTCGTCGGTGCGCACCTGGATGTATCGGATCGCCACCAACGTCTGCCTCACCGCGCTGGACGGCCGGGCTCGCCGGCCGATGCCAACCGGCCTAGGCCAGCCCAGCTCGGACCCGTTCGGCGCG
>Ga0068866_10001303_pt1 | contig 10809 bp, 8 predicted proteins | sample KBSMisM22_FD_66587 | JGI IMG/M metagenome (GOLD analysis project Ga0068866, IMG submission 66587) | Miscanthus rhizosphere microbial communities from Kellogg Biological Station, Michigan, USA - KBS Miscanthus M2-2 | ecosystem: Host-associated > Plants > Roots > Rhizosphere > Soil ... | reverse complement strand
GCCGCGGATGGCGACGTTGGTGCCGCTCACACCGAGCATCTCGACGGTCTGATATGCGGTGGTGCCGTCCGGCGCCTTCACCTCGACGGCGTAGGTGCCGTCGAGTCGCGACACGATTGCCTCGGCCGGCACGATGAGCACTCCGGAGTCGTGGGTGAGGGTGAGCGTCACCTTCACCGAACTCCCGTTGTCCGCGTTCTTGATCTCGGTGGAAGGAGTGATGACGGCCTCGACGGCGACCGAGCCGTTTTGGTCCGCCGACTGCAATCGCGACACGGTCCCCTGCACGTCGCCGATGCCGACCTGGAGTCCTGGGACGACGGCGGCCTCGTCGCCCGCCGGCACGTCGACCAACACCTGTTGTGTCGAGGTGGCGAGCGTCATCACGGTGTCGCCGTCACCGACTGTGTCGCCGACCGATTGATCGACGGTGCTGACCGTCGTGGCTGCGGGAATGAACACGACCGACCCCAACGGCACCGTTCCCGTCTGCTCGATGCCGAGGCCCTTCTGCCACGCCTTGACCATCGTGCGCGTCGCCGAATCGAAGTGATCGTCGACGGTCACCTTCTGCTGGGGGTCGTAACCAAGGGCGACGAGACCGGCCTCGAGTTGGGCGACATCGGCGCCGTCGGCCGACGCTGTGGACAACGAGCGCCACGCCGGTAGGGCACCCTGGAGGGCCACGACCGGTTGGCCGTCGACGGTGTACAGCACGTCACCGAACGACACTGGCGTGTTCGGAGTGGTGATCGACGTGATCGTCTGGGTCACTCGGACGTTCGATGCCGTCGAGGAACTGCTCGACCCGGAGCCACCGCGAGTCGCGCCGCCGCCCGTGAACCCGCCGCCACCGGTGCCGGTCCTGCCGCGTCCGCCGGCGGGCACCGTCGTTTCCGTGGTCGCCGGCGCGGAGGTCGTGGTGGTGTCGCACGATGCCGCGGGCGTTGTCGTGGTCGGCGCGGGTGTCGTGTCGACGACCGGGCTCGTCGTGGTGGTGGGGCTTTCCGTCACCGTCGTGTCGACCGGTGTCGTGTCGACCGTCGCCGGCGTCGTCGTGTCCGGTGGGACCGTGGCCGCCGCCGTGCTCGGTGTCGCGCAGTCCGCCGCCAGGAGGGCCGACGACGCTCCGGATGGGCCAGCAGGTTGGCTCGACGCTGTCGTCGAGGCGTTGGCATTCGCGTTGGCGTTGCTGTTGCTGTTCGCACTCGCACTGGTACTCGTGGTCGAACTGGTCTGACCCTCGATCCGATGCAGCACCGGCAGCGTCGCCGACAGTTGGACGACTCCGTCGATCCGCTCGGTTGTCGTGAGGTCGCCCTGGCTGACCGTCGCCGTCTTGAAGATCGATGGTTCCTCGACGGTCGACGACGTCTTGGGCTTGCGAACCGCGATCACATATGCCGCGCCGCCCGCGAGCGCGAGGCACACGAGTCCCGTCACGATGGCTCGGCCGCGTCGCCGTTTGGTCGATGTGGCCATGTCAGTTGCCTCGCAGTGCTTCCGTCGGTGGCAGCCGAGCCGCGCGGGCCGCCGGGTACAGCCCGGCGATCGCGCCGATGGCCAAGGCAGCGACCACACCTCCACCGATGGCGATCGGGGGGACGACGACCGCCCAGTTCTTGGTCGAGGCGTAGATCGCCGTCACCGCGGCGCCGAGGGCGACACCGACCACACCGCCGGCGCCCGCCAGCAGGATCGCCTCGGTCAGGAACTGGCGACGGATGTGCGCCTTCGTGGCGCCGAGCGCCCGTCGCAGGCCGATCTCGCTGCGACGTTCGATGACAGCGATCACCATCACGTTGGCGATGCCGATTCCGCCAACGAGCAGCGCAACAGCGCCGAGGCCGAGGAACAGCGAGGTGAACGCGGTGCTGGCAGCGTCTTCGGCGGCGAGTGCGTCCGACGGCCGGGTTGCTTCGACCTCCTCGGGCGTCTCCGGATTGACCGTCGGCGGCAGCACCGCGCGTACGTCGTCGATCGCGCCTTCCTGCGTGCGCACGTAGATCCGTTCGGGAGCGAGATCGTCCTTTACGACATACGTCTGGGCGGCGTCGATCCCGATGATGGCGCCGCGGTCGAGACCTTCGGCCGCGGCAACCGGTTTGAGGATCCCGATCACCGCGAACCAGTTGTCGCCGATCCTCACACGCAGTTCGTCGGCCACGTCGACGATGCCCAACTTCTGGGCGGCGACCGAACCGAGCACGACCGCCGGATAGGTGCTCGTGGCGCCGTCGAGCCACTCGCCGTCGGCCATCGACGCATTCAGTGTCGTCAGCAGATCGTCGTCGGCGGCGAACACCGTGATGCCGCTGTTGATGCCGGTCGAGATCGCGTCGTTGCGGCGCACGGTCGCGTTGACGGTGGCGATCGAGCTCACCGCAGTGACGGGTCCGATCCTGCGGACCATCTTCACCGCGTCGGCGGGCAGCGTCTGGTTGCCTCGCCCGAAACCTTGTCCGGCTTGAACTTCCAACAGGTTCGTGCCGAGCGCCCGGATACGGGTCTGCAGTTCCTCGCGCGACGACGCCGAGAGGCCCAACACGGCCACCATCGCGGCGATCCCGATCGCGATACCGAGTGTCGACAGACCGGTGCGCAGGCGACGCGTGCGCAGGCCGAGCGCGCCGACGCGCAGGACGTCGGTGGGTCGCAGCCGCGACCGGTACATCGCCGTGGCGACACTCATCGCAACGCTCCGGCGACGTCGTACTCGACCGACTCGATCGAACCGTCGCGCATCGAGATCCGCCGCGGCAAGGAGGCCGCCAGCTCGCGGTCGTGGGTGATGATCAGGATCGTCCGGCCATCGGCGTGCAGCTCGCGGAGCAGCTCCATCACCGCGCCACCCGAACGCGAGTCGAGGTTGCCGGTCGGCTCGTCGGCCAACACGATCGACGGGCGGTTGACGATGGCGCGGGCGATGGCCACGCGCTGGCGTTCGCCGCCCGACATCTGACTGGGCGTGTGCGACAGCCGTTGTCCCAAGCCAACGCGTCGCAGCGCTTCGGCGGCAGCGTCGCGCCGTTCGTCGACCGACGTGCCGCGGTAGAGCAAGCCGTTGGCGACGTTGTCGACCGCGGTCATGCCTTCGAGGAGGAAGAAGGACTGGAAGACGAAGCCGATGAGATGGGACCGCACACCGGAGAGCTGGCGGTCGCTCATCGCCGACGTGTCCACTCCGGCGACGCGCACCACTCCGCTGGTGGGGCGATCGAGCGTGCCGATGATGTGCAGCAGCGTCGACTTCCCCGACCCGGATGGTCCGACGATGGCCGCCAGCTCGCCGTCGTGCACCTCGAGCGACACCGAGTCGAGGGCCCGCACGGGTGGCTGCCCCGGGTACTCCTTGACGACGTCGATCACCTGCAGGGCGAGGCCGCTCACGCCGGACCCGGTCGTGCCGACGTCGGTCATGACGGCACGACGACGTCGGTGTTGGCGGTGAGGTTGCCCTGGACCTGGACGAATCCGTTCGAGAACAGTCCGGGGGTGACACCGACCAACTTGGTCTGGTCCGTTCCGTCGGCGGCCTTACCCGTGACCTCCTGCACCGCGTAGCCGCCTTCCTTGAGGGCGAGCAGCGCGCTGACGGGCACGACGATCGCGTTGGGCACGCTCGCCGAGACGACGCGCAGCGTCACCGGGATCTCGACGAACGAATCGACCGAAGACGGGATGTTGTCGACACCGATCGTGATGGTGACCGATGGGGTGGCGCCGGGAGTGTTGGTCGTGTTGGTCGCGACGTTGCCGACGTCGACGACCGTGCCGGGTTGCACGGTGCCGTCGGGGAACTCGACGTCGATCTTGGCGCCCAGCGCGAACGTGTCGTCGCCGACCGGAGCGGTGGTGGTGACCTGCCGCGAAGGTGCCGTCAACGACTGGACCACGCTGTCGCCGGCGAGGACCGTGCCGTCCGGAACCAGGGCGGCTCCGACCGACAGACCCGACGGCACGACGACGAAGGCGCCGGCCGGGATGGCCACGCTCGCCGGGTCGGCGGTGACACCGAGCGATGCCAGCCAGGCGGCGGCAGCCGTCGCGGTCGCCCCGTCGAAGTGGTCGTCGACCGTCATCGCTCCATCGCCGTTGAAGCCGAGCGCCGTCAGTGCCTGTTCGAACAGCTTCACATCGGCGCCGTCGGTGACGCCTACGGACAACGAGCGCGACAGCACCGGTGTCGCTGCGGCGTCGCCTTCGATGGCGATGACGGGCAGGCCGTTGCTCCAGTAGAGGACGGTGCCGGTGCCAACGTTCGTGCCCGCGGCCGCCTGATGATCGATCGTCGCCTCGGCGAGACCCGACACCAGATACTTCCGTTCGGCTTGCCGGCCGACCACCAACGGCGACCCGGCGTTTACCGAGCCGCCAACGGTTGCCGAGACGGTGTCGACGAGCAGCTTGCCGGGGATGAACACGATCTCGCCCTTGGTGATCTTCCCGTCGCCGGTCAGGCCGAGGCTGTTCTCCCAGGCGGTGACGGCGGCCTTCGTGGCAGCGTCGTACTTCTCGTCGATGACGATCTTGTGGTTTGGATCGAAGCCGAGTTGCACGAGGTTCATCTCGAGTTGGCGGACGTCGGCGCCATTGCTCGATGCCGTCGACAGGTCTCGATATCCGGGGATGTCGCCGATCATCGCGACGACGGGTGCACCGTCGACGGTGGCGACGACCGTGCCGGCGTCGACCGTGTCACCACTGTTCACGACGCTCGTGACGGTTCCGGCGATCGGTGAACTGACAGTGCTCGAGGTGGTGAAGCCGAGTGTTGCGGTGGTGTCGTCGTAGGTGACGAGGTCGAGTTGTTGCACCTTCGCCGTGCTCAACTTCACGGGCGCCTTGGCGACGGTCGTCGTGTCGGAGTGGCGCGAGCCGACGACGTAACCGCCGGCGGCCCCTGCGACGAGAGCGACGAGACCGAGCGCCGTTGCCGACGCGCGGTTCACGGTGTCGTCGCTGTCGTCGTCGTCGACGAGGTCGACGAATTCGAGCGCTGGAAGGCCTCGGTCAGGATCGGTTGGCACTTGGTCAACGCCGCGGTCACGGCGGGGTCGGTGTCGTCGAGGCCGAGGCGCTCGATGATCCGCTTCGTCGGGTCGAAGCCTGCGCCGCCAGGACCACCCCGTCCGCCGTTCGCACCCGTCGGCACGCTGCCGTCCGGTGGCGGTCCGAAGCCGGGTCCGCCGTCGGCGCCCGCGGCGGGCACGGATCCGTCGGTGGCACCACCGTTGGCATTGGTGGTGCCGTTCGTTCCGTTACCGCCGCCTCGAGGGCCGAACGTGATGTCGTCGACCTGCAGACCCTCGTCGCGCAAGCAGGCGGTGAAGTCGTTGAGCGCGTTCTGGATCTTCTCGCGGTCGACGGGTGTGCGGCCGCGTCCACCGAACTGCACTCCCTGCAGCAGATTGCCGCAGACCTTCTGGGCTGCCTGGAACTCGGTGGAGCGCGGGTCGATCCCCGAACCCGGCCCGAAGCCGCCGCCGGTCGGGTTGCCGTCGGCGTCGAAGGTCGGGTCGGCCATGTTGATGCCGTTGTCGCGCATGCACGACGCGTACTTCAGCAACGCCTCTTGCGTGTTGACCGGCGTCGTGGTGTCGGCGGGTGTCGTCCCGCTGGTGGAGCCGAGCGAGGCGACCTGCGCCGAAGCGTTGCCGCCGGTGCCGCATGCCGTGGCGAGGAGGGCGATCGACACGCCGAGGAGGGCGATCGATTGCCGGGGATGCATCCGAATGTTCACGACACGATGCTGATCTCCCACCGCTAATCGCCATTCGAGAAATTCCTAGAGTTTGGTGAGAACGAGTCTTCAGTCGTGTGAGGCGCGCACGACGTCTTCCGCCGCCTGGCGCACCTGCCAGTCGCGATCGACGAGCGCTGCCTGCAGCGCGGCATCGACCTCGTCACCGTCGAACGGAGCCAGCGCGAGGACGGCGCGCCGCCGGACGGCCGGCTTGTCGCCGCACCCGTGGAGGATCGTCGGCAGACCGCGCCGATCACCGATCGCGCCGAGCGCGGCGACGGACGCCTCGCGCACCAGCGCGTCGCCGGCCGTCACTCCGAGGTCGACGAGAACTGCCAACACGTCGTCGCCGACCTCGACGTGCTCGCCGCACGCCCACGCCGCGGCTTCGACGACGGTGTCGTCCGTGTCGTGGAGAGCGCCCAGCAGCGACACGCCAGGTCGTTGAGCTGCGATTGTCGCGGCGCGACGACGAACCGACGGCGCCGGGTCGACCAGTGCTGTGTCGAGATCGGCGTCGGTCAACGCGTGCAGTCGCAGCAGCGCGCCGAGCGCCAATTCGCGAGTCACGGGGTCGGCGTCGGTGAGTGCGTCACGCGCCGTCGCCGGGTCGGCGCGGTGGCCGGCAAGAGCCACTTCGCGCCAGCGCGACGTCACTTCTTCAGCATGTGCGAGAGGGTGATCACGACCCACGACGCGCCGAACGCGATGACCGTCGCCACGATCATTCCGGTGACCACTGCCATGGTGCTGCCGGCGACCAGCGCCCAGATCTTGCGCCACCATTGCGGACGGCGGTGCAACGTCGCCTGCGTTTCCTCGACCGGGAGCCCGAGCCGGGCGCGCCTCGGTAGCATGGCGCGAGCCGGATTGGCGGTGGCTCTGGCAGGCTTACGCCAGCCCGCCGCAACCAAGCCAACGATGGCGAGGACGGCGATCCAAGCAGTAGCGATGGTGAGTTCCCTGGTCGACACGCAAGAATCAATCGTAATAGAGCCACGCGAAGAGGTTCGGTCGCCGGGTCGCCGCAATCTCTTCTGGGCCGTACCGCTGGCGGTGATCGGCTTCCTCGGCGTCGTCCTCGTTGCCGTGACCGCCGTACTGCCGAGCACCGTCGTCGCCAGCAAACGCGACTGCGTGAAGCGTGACGAGGCCAACGTCTGCACCGAGAAGGGTCCGTCGGAGGACGTGCAGTTCGCGGTCGTCCCGGCCGACGCGCAGCCAGTCGAACCTCGTCTCAGGATCACGGGCCCGAAGACGTATGACAGCAACGGTCAGATCTACTTCGTGACGGTACGCAGTCCCGAGCTCAGCATGCTCGAGTGGTGGGTCGGGCGCGACAGCCCGGCGGTGGACCCGAAGAGCTATTCGGATCTGTACGCGACCGAAACGCCCGAGCAGCAGGTCGTGCGCGGCCAACGCGACATGCGCACGGCGAAGGAGACTGCGGAGTACGTCGCCCTGAAGCGGCTCGGCTTCGATGCCAAGTTGACGCCGGGAGATGTGGTCATCGATCAACTCGTGTGCCTCAAGCCAAGTGACGACGGCCGATCGTGCGCGCAGTTCGCGCCGTCGGATCAGGTGCTCGACCCGGGCGACAAGTTGTCCAAGCTCGACGGCGTGTCGTTGTCGGTGGTCGACGATCTCGGGCCGATCCTGGCCAAGCACAAGCCGGGCGACAAGGTGCAGGTCGAGTACGAACGCGACGGCAAGACGGCGTCGGGCGAGATCGAGTTGATCGCCGCTCCCGACGAGCCGAACCGCACGATCGTCGGTTTCGTCCCCAGCGACACGGCGCAGATCAGTCTGCCGAGTGATGTGAAGATCGACATCGACACCGAATCGATCGGTGGCCCGTCGGCCGGTCTGGCGTTCACCTTGACGCTGATCGACAAGTTGTCGCCGGGCGATCTGATGGGCGGCAAGCCGGTTGCCGTCACCGGCACGATCGGCATCAACGGCGAGGTCGGTGCGATCGGCGGTTTGTCGTCGAAGGCATCGGCGGTGCTGCAGTCGGGTGCGAAGTACTTCCTCGTTCCGACCGCGCAGGGTCCCGACGACATCGCCAAGGCGCGCAAGGTCGTCGGTGACAACGTGGAGATCATCCCGGTGGCGACGGTCGACGAGGCGTTGGCCGCGTTGCAACGGATCGGCGGCGACGCGGCGCCCGCGGCGCCGGCCTCGGAGTCGACGACCACCACTGCCCCCTAGCGCGCCGACCACCGCGCGTCAAGCGATTGCCACGATTTCGGTGACCTGCCGACCTACGCTTGCGCGCGATGGCACTTTCGTTCTCACGCCCTGATCCGTCGTCGCCCGACGCGGTCGCGTCGGCCGGCTTTTCCACGTCGCGCCGTGGGTACGACCAGAACGAGGTGCGCGATCTGCTACGGATGGTCGCGGCGGAGATGGCCCGTCTCCAAGAGCGCGAGCGGTTCCTCGAGCGTGAACTGCGCACCGCGCAACGCTCGACCAATCCGGCGATCGCCCTCGACGACGAAGTCGTCACCAAGATGTTGGGCGAAGAGGCCGCCCGCATCTTGCAGACGGCACGCGAAGCCGCGTCGCAGATCAAGATCCGTTCGGAAGACGCCGCAGCGCGCGTGCTGCGCGAGGCGACCGACGAGGCGCAGCGGTTGCGCGAAGAGGCCGAGGTCGAAGCTGCCCGTCGCCGTCAAGATGCCTCCGCCGACGCCGAGTCGGAACTCGTCATGGCCAAGCAGCAAGGCCGCGAGATGGTCAACGAGGCGCGGGCCTACCGCGAACGGGTGCTCAGCGAGCTTGCCCGTCGCCGCGAGTTGGCGCGCCAGCAGATCGAGCAGTTGATGCACGGCCGCGATCGTCTGCTGCAGGCGTTCGAGCGGTCTCGACTCGTCGCGGTCGACGTCATGGCCGAGCTCACTCCGCTCGGCGAGCCCAACGAGTACGTCAACCTGTCGCCGACCACCGGTCCGGTGCCGCTGATGGTTCCGAATCAGCGACCGATGCCCGAGACCGAGGTGCCCGAGGACGACATGCCGGTTGACGCTTCCGTAGAGGTCGACGCCGAGCCGGAAGTCGTCGTGGCGATCGAAGTCGGCGAGCTGGAAGAGATCGAACGCGCGCCGGCGGAGGACGAGGGCGACAACACCGTGGTGCTGATGCGCGACTCGCACGAGGTCCACGAGCACGACGAGCGCGACGAGGCCCGCAAGGCCGCACCTGTCGTTGCCCTCTTCGGAGCCGGCGACGACGACGAGACGGAAGCCGATCCGCCTGCGGCGTCGAACGTCGACGATCTGTTCGCCCGGTTGCGGGCGGCGCGCGCCGAGAACGTCGTGGAACGGGCCACCGAGCCCGTCGACGAACCCACGGACGCGCCTGGCGACGACGCGACGACATCGTTGACGATCGTCGAGGACCTCGCTGTGTTCCAGCCGTCACCCGAGGCGCCCGTCGTCGAGGAAGCGCTCGACGACTCGGTGTTCGGCCAACGCGAGGCGTCGCTCACTCCGATCATCGTCGCCTGCGCCCGGAAGCTGAAGCGGGTGCTGGCCGACGAGCAGAACGAGATCCTCCACACGTTGCGCCGCCAGGAGCCGGTGCGCAACCTCGACACGATGCTGCCGTGGCAGACGGAGCAGACCGAGCGCTACGCGTCATCGATCAGTGCCGAACTCGACAAGGCCGCTCTGCTCGGCGCAGCCAGCATCGACAGCGGTACGGCGAAGGAGCACAAAGCCGACATCAACCGCGCCGGCGCCACCAAGCCGGCCGTCGAGGCGTTGGCCACCAACATCGTCGTCCCCTTGCGCGAACGCCTCGAGCGTGCCGTCGCCGACACCGGCGGCGACAACGAGGAGCTGGCGACGATCGTCCGCGGCATCTACCGCGAGTGGAAGACACAGCGCATCGACGAGCATCTCGACGACGTGCTGCGCACCGCGTTCGGCCGCGGTGCGCTCGCCGCAGTGCTGCCCGGCACGAAAGTGTGCTGGATGGTCGACCCCAGCGGTCCGGCGTGTCCGGACGCCGAGGACAACGCGTTGGCCGGCGAGGTTGCGGCGGGTCAGCCGTTCCCGACAGGGCATGTCTGCGCTCCCGCGCACGAGGGATGCCGCTGCATGCTCGCGTTGGCACCCCGCTAGTCTCGCCAGGGTGCGGAACCCGTCCGACCAGCCAGCGCGTGGTGCCTCACCGAGGAGGCGCCGCTTCTCCGATCGGGGCCGCGTCATCCTCATCGGCATCGCCGTCATCGTCGTCGGCGTCCTGCTGTTCAGCCGATTCTTCGCCGGGATCTACACCGACTATCTCTGGTTTGATTCCGTAGGTCGCGCCGGCGTGTGGTCCACCGTGCTGCGATCGAAGCTGCTGATGTTCTTCTTGTTCGGCGGAACGTTCGTCGCGCTCGCCGTGCTGAATCTGGTGATCGCCGACCGGTTGGCGCCGTCGGCGTTCTCCGCCAACACGCATCCGGTCGTCGAACGGTTCCACGAGTTCTTCGGTCATCGCCTGCGTCTGCTGCGCATCGCCGTGGCAACCATCGCCGGTCTGTTGTTCGCCGCCCCGGCGGTGGGCCACTGGCAGGACTGGCTGATGTTCCGCAACTCGCAGCGGTTCAACATCTCCGACGGTCAGTTCCACCACGACGTCGGCTTCTATCTGTTCCGGCTACCGTTCATCGCCTTCGTCATCGACTGGTTGTTCGTCGCCCTCGTGTTCATCACGCTGCTGGTCGTCGCCACGCACGTGCTCAGCGGTGGGATCATCATCCAGCCGCCGCGGCCGAAGGTCCGCCGCGCCACGAAGGCCCATGTGGCCGTGCTGCTCGCCGCGCTTGCCGTCGTCAAGGCCGGCGACTACTGGCTGACCCGGTATGAGCTGACGACCGATTCGCGTGGGTTCGTGCGCGGCCTGCTGTACTCCGCCGCGCACGCCCAGTTGCCGGCGGTCGTGCTCTTGTCGCTCGTTGCGTTGCTCGTCGCCGGGTTGTTCCTTTCGACGTTGCGCACCAACTCGTGGCGCATCCCCATCGTCGCTTCCGCGCTGTGGGCCGTGGTCGCGCTCGTCGGCGGCATCATCTA
>Ga0068866_10001296_pt1 | contig 10822 bp, 7 predicted proteins | sample KBSMisM22_FD_66587 | JGI IMG/M metagenome (GOLD analysis project Ga0068866, IMG submission 66587) | Miscanthus rhizosphere microbial communities from Kellogg Biological Station, Michigan, USA - KBS Miscanthus M2-2 | ecosystem: Host-associated > Plants > Roots > Rhizosphere > Soil ... | reverse complement strand
ACCCCGTTCACCGCGGGCCTGATCGCCGGCAAGCTCGAGGAAGAAGGGCTGACCGGCCAGGTGAAGCTCAACGTCGTGGAGCGCGGCGGAAGCATCGAGCTCGGACCGTTTCGCGTCAGCTTCGTCGCGCTCTCGCACTCGATCCCCGAAGGCAACGGCGTCCTCATCGAAACTCCGTTCGGCAACATCTTCCACACCGGCGACTGGAAGATCGACGAGACACCGGTCCTCGGGGAGGCGCCGAGCCCGGACGCGCTTCGTGCGATCGGCGACCAGGGCGTCCTCGCGCTCGTCTGCGATTCGACCAACGTCTTTCAGGAACAACCCTCGGGCTCGGAGGAGAGCGTCCACGCCGGCCTTCTGGCAAAAGCCGCCGAGGCGAAGGGCCGCGTGCTGGTCACGACCTTCGCGTCGAACGCCGCGCGGCTGCAGACCATCGGCCGGGTCGCGTTGGAAACCGGGCGGAGGGTGTGCATCGCCGGGCGCTCGCTCGACCGGATCCTGCGCGTCGCCCAGGCCACCGGCTATCTCACCGATTTCCCAGCTCCGGTCGACTTCGCCGAAGCCATGCGCCTTCCGCGAAGCGAAGTGCTGATCATCGCCACCGGGGGCCAGGGGGAGCCCCGCGCCGCGCTCGGCCGGATTGCCTCGGGCAATCACGACCTCAAAATCAGCGAAGGAGACACGATCATCTTCTCGTCGCGAATCATTCCGGGGAACGAAGTCGCGATCGGTCGCATCATGAACCAGCTTTCGGAGCTCGGCGTGCGCATCGTCACCGAACGCCAGGCCCACGTCCACGTGTCCGGCCACCCCGGCCGGCCCGAGCTTATCGAAATGTACAATTGGGTGCGGCCGGAGATCGTCGTTCCGGTGCATGGCGAGGCTCGGCACCTTGCCGAGCATGCCCGGCTGGCGCTCGGTCACGGCGTGTCGCAGGCCGTGGTCCAGGAGAATGGTGACGTCATCCGCCTCGCTCCCGGCGCAGCCAGGAAAGTCGACGAAGTTCGTGTCGGTCGGCTCGTCCTCGACGGCGACGTCATCCTTCCCGCCGACGGAGCAACCGTCACCGAGCGTCGCCGCATGGGCTACGGCGGCCTGATCACGGTCGCGCTGCCTGTCGGCACTGACGGGAAGCTCGCCGGGGAACCGCTCATCCGTCCGTTCGGTGTCCCGGTGGAGGAAGACCGCGATGACTTCATCGCGGATGCCACCGATGCCGCGCGGCGCGCCTACAGTGCCGGCGGCGACGAGGAGAAGATGCGGGAGGCGGTGCGTCTCGCGGTTCGGCGCTGCGCGACCTTGTGGACCGGCAAGAAGCCGCTGGTCGAGGTTATGTTGCTCCAGGTCGCCTGATGGCGCTGTCGTCGATCGTCGCGATCTACTTCCTGTTCTTCGCCTTCAGCGCCTTCGTGCTGCTGCCGTTCGGAGTCAGGACGGACGAGGAAGCTGGCACGCCCAAGGTGGCGGGGCAGGCGGACAGCGCGCCGCACCGCTTCGACCTCAAACGCCATCTGCTGAAGGCCGCGCTGGTCGGCGCTTTATTGTTCGCGCTCTATTACGCGAACTGGACCTACGGCTGGATCACGCCTGATGATCTGGACTTCTACCACCGTCGCTAACGCCGCTTGTCGATTGCCTGTGCGAGCGCGGCGTAGAGCTTGCCCATGTCCGACGACATGAGGGTGACGGCGATCATTCCGCCGTCGCGCTCGGCGAGAACGCGGCGAAGCATCGCCTCGAAGTCGTGGACATACCGGTTGACCGAGCGCTGGAACTCGGCGTCGCTTTCGTAGTGAGCGCGAAGGGCCCGGGTCTCGCTTCCCCCGATCAGGCGCACGGCGCGGCTGGTGAACACCCCGCGATTGCCCTTGAGGTACGAATTCCAGGCTTTGTCGTCGATCTCGTCGGCCATGATCTTGCCGACGTCGATTGCCGCCGAATGCATTGAGTCGATGAGCAGCGATACCCGCTTGGCGAAGACCTCGCTGTCCTTCTCGCTCTGCTGCTTGCTGGTTTGCTCGATGTGAGCCTCGAGCGCGGCGGCGGTCTGGCCGAGCGTGAACATCTGCTGGGTGAGGCGATCCGATGCCGAACGGGCTGAATCGACGGCACGCGCAGCGACGCTCTCGACCTCGCGCAGCCGCTCTTCGATGCTCTCGCGGATGACCCGTTCGAGCGCTTCGCGGGTTTCTTCCGATAGCTTGCTCGCCGCGTCGGGAATCGCTGCTTCGATCGCCTCGCGAGCGCGATCTGCGGCGTGAGCAGCCGCTTCCTTGACCTGGACTAGTGAGGCAACCAACGCGGGGCCGGTCTCGGCGCTGAGCGCGGTCGCCTCGCGCTCGACCTTGACCAGCGTCGAGGCGAGTTCGGCGAGCCTGGACTGGGCATCTTCGACGCCGCCGTCGACGCTCGACAGAAGCGCCGCGAAGCGTTCGCGCTGCTGCTCGATCTCGGCACTTGTGGCCGCGAGTCGTTCTCCGGTTTCGACCGTTGCGTCGCGCAGCCAGCCGATCTCCGGCCGAACGGCCGCGGCCGTCTCGGCAAGACGGTCGGCGCCGCCCTGGGCCTCGCCGATCAGCGTCCCGACGCTTTCGCGAATGTCGATGCTGAGGCGCTCGATGCTGTCGCGTAGCGCTTGCGTCCGCTCCGCAAGCGAGCCGATTGCACCGTCCTGCGTGCTGGCCTGCGCCGCAAGCGTGTCGAGCTCGACCCGGGCGCGAGTCAGCGATTCGAGGAAATGGTTGGCGCGCTCGTCGCCATTGGCGGCAAGCTCGGTGAAGCGCTTGTCGATCAGCGCGAGACCGCGCCCGATCTCGGCAATCATCGACTGCGATGCCCGGTCCTGCTCGGCAACCCGGTTCGACAGCGATTCGAGCGAGCTGTTGGCGTGGTCGAGGTTGGCGGCGAGCGATTCGGCAGCGACGGCGCCTGCCTTTCCGATCCCCGCCGACGCCTGCGCGACGAGCGACGCAACGGCAGCGGCCTGCACGTCGATTCCGGAACGGATCTGGTCGAGGCTCTCGGCAGTCCGCCCCAGCAAGGCGTCGAGCGTTCCGGAGAAGGCTTGTTCGGCCTGTCCCACGCTTGCCGACGCATTGGAACCCGCGATTTCGATCTCTGCAAGCCGATCGGCGAGGCGCAAAGTGGCTTCGGCGACGATCTGATCGGCGCTTCGCACGCGCTCGGCGAGCTCGCTCACCTGCTGTCCGAACGTGGCGGCCTTTTCCGCCGAATCGCGGCCAATCAGCTTCAGCTGATCCGCAACGGCACGAGCCTGTTGTTCCGCCTGGGGCAGGTCTTCGAGGAGGACTCCTATATCGACCCGCGCCGCGCCGGCAGCACGGTCGAGCGCTTCGCCGTGGCGGAGCAGCTTCTCGGTGCTGCTGTCGAACTCGCGCGTAATCCCGCCAAGCTTTCCGGTGGTCTCGTCGCCGAGCTGCATTAAATGCTGGGCGATCATCGTCAGCTCGGTCCGGCTGTCGTTGATCCGCTGCGACAACACTTCGAGGAGCGCCTCGAGCGAGCGGGCTTCGCTGCGCATCGTGATGACCGAGCGGGTGAAGCGCTCGGCTTCCTTGCGGCGCGTGCGCCCGAAGATCAGCCAGGCAAGGCCCATGAGTGCCAGCGGCCCGGCAGCGATCTCAATCCATTGCGCGATCTGCGGTGAGGTCAGCGGCTGCCCGCCGAGCATCCTTCCTGCCGACCACGCCGTGTAGGCAAGCCACAGAGCGGCAAGGATCGCGAGCGCGCCGGCAAGCACCTGCCGGCCGCCCGAGCCGCGCTCTTCGGCGGTTCGCTGAAGCCACTGGTCCTGGTCGAACGACGGCTCGACGAAGTCGACGCTGTTCCCCAGCAGGTTATTGGTCTCTGCCGCGTCGTCGACGGGTGGCAGGGGTTCGGCGCGCTTTGGAGTGGGTGTCATCGCAAGATGCAGTTTACCATCTTTGACCGCGCACGAAAGCGATTAGAGAGAGACGGGGCGTAACGAAGCGGGACAGAGCCGGAAACATGGCGGTTGGGGCGCTGATCGGCGCCTATCAGGAAGACGACAGCGGCGCACTTCGCGCCTTGCTTCCGCTCGCCGGGCGAACGCTCCTCGAATATCAGGTGCGATGCGCCGCCGCCGCCGGCGCGGCCCCGATCGTCGTCATTGTCGAGCGCGTTCCGCAGGCGCTGCAGGATGCGTTCGAGCGGCTCCGCCTCGATTCGATCGGCGTATTCCCGGTCAGCGACATCAACGAAGCGATCAGCCGTTTCGAGGCTGGCTCGTCGATCCTCCTGATCGCGGACGGGATTGCCCCTTCCGTCGAACTGGTGACGAGGATGGCAGGCCAGCCGGAACCTGCCGTCGCAATCGTGCCCGACGACGAAGAGCACCAGGCCTACGAGCGGATCGACGGGGGTTCGCGCTGGGCCGGGGTGGCGATGGCCGACGCGCGATTGCTGGGCTCGACCGCCGCGATGCTCGGCGACTGGGACGTGCAGTCAACCCTGCTGCGGCGCGCGATCCAGGAAGGTGCGCTGCGGATCCAGGCGGCCGAGGCGGGGGGCGAGCCGCTCATGGCGGAGAGCGCGGACCAGCTGGCTGGCTTTCAGCGCGTGTTGATCAAGGCATCGAAAGGCGCGCGCACGGACTTCGCCAGCCGCTACCTTCTTGCCCCGATCGAGGATTTCGCGACCGAACGGCTGATGGAGACGCCGGTGCGCCCGCCGTGGCTCGTGTGGGCGGCTCTTGTACTCACGCTCGGCGGCGCATTCTGTTTCACCCGAGGCTGGCTCGGGGCCGGGCTCGTGCTCTTGGTGCTTTCAACGCCCCTTGACCTGATTGCGGGAAGGTTGGCGAGCCTTCGCCTCAAGCCGCTCCCCGTAAAGATGTTGTCCCGCCTCGCCTTGTGGCCCGCGGCCGGCATTGCCTTGCTTGCGATTGGGCTGTGGGAGATGCGCCACGGTACCGGCTGGGGGGCGCTGGTCACAGCCGCCGCGGCTTGCGGCTTCGCCGAAGCGATGCGGATCGAGAAGGCGTCCATGCCCGCGGGCGGCGAGCTGTGGCTCTTCTCCCGCCGCAATGCGATCCTGCTTGCGATCCCGTTTGCGATCGGTGGCGTCTGGACCGCCTATCTGCTCGGGATTTTCGCTTATGCCGCGATTTCCTTCTTCATCGTCCAGCGGGTGCGTCACCAGCTAACGAGTTGACGCCAATTTAACCGGAATCCGTTAAATGCGGCCCGATGATGCCCGAGGAATGGCCCATTGCTGCGCCCGCAGCGGACGGGAACGGCCCCGCGCGCGCCGCGCGTCGCGGCCGCTTGGCCACCGTTCGGCGTGATTTCTTCCTCAATCCTCGGGAGCGATTGACCGAACAGGAGCGGGCGCTGATGACCGCGATGCTCCACTGCCTCGTCAGCGATGTCGCCGACGCGGTGCGTGCCGCCCTCCCGAGTGGCCGGATCGCGGCCAATGACGAGGGCGATGCCTTCCTGGTTGAAGCGCTGACCGCCTCAGGGCTGCTCGACGAGGCCGGGCTCATGGCTCTGCTTCTGCGACGCGCGGACGAGGAACGGATCGCGACCGCGGCCCGGGCACGCAGCGGACGCCGCGAGGCGCGGGTCCTGCAGGGCCTCGTCAGCCACGATTACGGCGCGGTCGCCGCCGCCGCGATGGCGCTGATCCTGGCGCGGGGGCGCCGCCGCGACCGGTTCGGACAGTGCCTGGTCGCGTTCGACGATCTCCCCGAAGCGACAGCCGAGCATCTCGCCACTGCGATTGCCGCCGGGCTGAGGCGCGAGCTTGCCGCTGCGCGTGGACCATCGAGTGCCGACGTCGAGCTCGCTCAGGCATCGGACAGCGTGATTGAACGCCATGATTCCGAACGGAGCATCGAATCGCTCACGGCCGCGCTCGTTCACTTTCTCGACGAAGGCGGCGGCCTCACGGATGACCTGGTCCTCGCCGCTGCGAACGAGGGCGAGGTCGGCTTCGTCGCCGAGTTCCTCGCCCGGCGCGCGGGAATTCCCGTCGACTCAGCCATGGACGAGCTGATGTCCGGCGATTCGGCGCGGCTGATGACCTTGCTTCGGGTGGCGGGCGCTTCGCGCCAGCTCGGCGCCGGGCTTCTCGGCGGGATCGGCGACCTGCTCGGAATCTCCGAAGCCGGGGAAGCCATCGCGCTGTTCGATCGGATGTCCGATGATGAGGTCGTTGCCGCGCGCAGCTGGCTGGTGACCGCGCACGGCTATCGCTCGGCGCTCGAGCGCCTGGGTGACAAACGTGGCTAGCGTTCCGTCCGAACCGCGCCCGGTATTCGGCCGGATCGATCGCGCCGGCCGCCTCATCGCGGCTGATCACGCGCTCGAATCGCTTCAGCGCGAAGCGGGCTCGGCGCTTGGCCAGCCGCTCGCCTTGCCGCAGATTGCCGCCGTTGCGGAGCTCGCGCGAAAGCTGCGGACGCCCGTTTCACGCCCCGCGCTCGCGGCGTCGACTGACCACGACATCGAGCTGTGGGTGACCGCGACCCCTGAAGGGGATGAGATTGCGCTGTCGCTCGAGGGGTGGACCGAACGCGCGCCGGCGGGCCCGCGCCTCGCCGCGATCCTTGGCGGAGGGGCTGAAGCCGAGACCGGCGGCGCTCGCAACGAATGGGCCGCCGACGAGGAGCTGCGCATCATCTCCTTGTCGCCCGACCTCGCCGAGTTGCTCAGCGTCGATCCCGACGGGGTCGCCGGCCAGCCGCTCACCCGGGTGCTCCGCCTCGAAGAGGACGAGCATGGCGAGATGCCGTTGATCAGCGCGCTCGCCGCCCGCCGCGGCTTCACCGGCCAGCATGCCCGCAGTCGCGCCGACGAGAGCCGTGAAGTGGTCTTGAGCGGCGAGGTCGTGACCGGAGCTGAAGGTAGCTTCGCGGGCTTCCGCGGGTCGGTCCAGTCCAACGGCGCGCCGCCGGCCGCCGCGGAGAGTCGCACGGCGGCCTTCGATCATGCGCTCGATGAAGTGTTGCGCTCGCCGCTCGACCGGATCATCGAAAGCGCCGAGCGGATCGTCGAGCGTGCCGACGGGCCGCTACGCAGCGATTATGCCGGTTACGGCAACGATATTGCCGCGGCCGCGCGCCACCTGCTCTCCGTGCTGACCTCGATGAGCGAGGAGCCGGCTTCGAGCCAGCATTCGATCGACCTCGCCGCGCTCGCCGCCGAAGCGGTCGTCATGCTCGAAGCCTCCGCTGAGGAGCGGGGCGTGGCGATCCAGTCGGACGGAAGCGGTTCGCTGGGCGCAAGCGGTGAGGAACGGGCCGTCATCCAGATCCTCGTCAATCTGATCGGCAACGCGATCCGTCATTCGCCCCAGCGGGGGACCGTCCGCTTGAGCTTCCGTGGGGCCGATGGGCGGGCTTTGGTCAGCATTGCCGATGAAGGCCCCGGGGTCGCGGCCGCCGACCAGCAGCGGATTTTCGAGCGGTTCGAGCGCGCTCAATCGAAGGCCGACGGGACAGGCCTCGGGCTTGCAATCGCGAGGCGGCTCGCCCGCTCGATGGGCGGCGATGTGACCCTGGACAGCGCGCCGGGCGAAGGCGCTCGCTTCACGCTGACGCTGCCTGCAGCCTAGCGCTTCTCGACCGGAACATAATCGCGCTGCGTTGCTCCGATGTAGAGCTGGCGCGGGCGGCCGATCTTCTGGTCCGGGTCGGCGATCATCTCGTTCCATTGGGCGACCCAGCCTACCGTTCGGGCAAGCGCGAACAGCGCCGTGAACATGTCGGTCGGGAAGCCGACCGCGTTGAGGATCACGCCCGAATAGAAATCGACGTTCGGGTAGAGTTTCTTCTCGATGAAATATTCGTCGTTGAGCGCGATATGCTCGAGTTCCTTGGCGACATCGAGGACCGGATCGGAGATGTTGAGCTCCTTCAGCACCTCGTCCGCGGTCGCCTTCATCACTTTCGCGCGCGGGTCGAAATTCTTGTAGACGCGGTGCCCGAAGCCCATCAGCCGGAACGGGTCGTCCTTGTCCTTGGCGCGGGCGATATATTCGGGAATCCGCTTCACGGTTCCGATCTCTCGAAGCATGTTGAGCGCCGCCTCGTTGGCGCCGCCGTGCGCAGGGCCCCACAGGCAGGCGATGCCCGCCGCGATGCAGGCGAACGGGTTGGCGCCCGACGAGCTCGCGAGGCGAACCGTCGATGTCGATGCGTTCTGCTCGTGGTCCGCGTGGAGAATGAAGATGCGACGCATCGCATTCTCGATGATCGGATTCACATGATAGGGCTCGGCCGGAACGCCGAACGTCATCCGCAGGAAGTTGCCGGTGTAGCTGAGGCTGTTGTCGGGATACATGAACGGCTGGCCGATCGTGTATTTGAAGGCCATCGCGACCAGCGTCGGCATCTTCGCGATCAGCCGGTGCGAGGCGATCATGCGCTGCTCGGGATCGGTGATGTCGGTGCTGTCGTGGTAGAAAGAGGACAGCGCGCCGACGACGCCGCAAAGCACGGCCATGGGGTGGGCATCGCGCCTGAACCCGCGGAAGAAGGTCGCCAGCTGCTCGTGAACCATGGTGTGGCGGCTGATCGTGTAAGCGAACTCGTCGAGCTCCCGTTTGTTGGGAAGCTCGCCGTGGAGCAGCAGGTAAGAGACCTCCATGAAGGTCGAATTCTCGGCCAGCTGGCCGATCGGATAGCCGCGATGGAGCAGGATGCCGGCTTCGCCGTCGATGTAGGTGATGGCGCTCTTGCAGCTTGCGGTCGAGGTAAAGCCCGGGTCGTAGGTGAACATCCCCGTCTCGGCGTAGAGCTTGCGGATGTCGATCACTTCCGGGCCTACGCTTCCGTCGAGCAGCATGAACTGATGGTTGGTGCCCTCAACGCCGAGGGTCGCGGTCTTGTCGGTCATGCCTTCGGCTCCATCTGGTCGGCGATGCGGGCGAGACTTTCTTCCCGGCCCAACAGCGCCAGCACATCAAATATCCCGGGAGACGTCGTGCGCCCCGTGAGAGCAGCGCGGAGCGGCTGGGCAAGCTTGCCGAGCTTCACTCCCGTGCTCTCCGCGACCTCGCGGATGGCCGCCTCTAGGACCGGCGCATCCCAATTCGCAAGTGCAACAAGCCTGGCGTGAGCCGAAGCGAGAACGCCGCGAGCATCATCCGTCAGAAGGCCCGCCGCTTCGGCCTGCATCTCCAGCGGCCGCTTCGCAAAGAGAAAATGCGCGCCGTCCGCGAGCTCGTTCAACGTGTGTGCTCGTGCCTTCAACTCAGGCATTGCACGAAGGAGAAGCGCCTTCTCCTGGCTGCCGCGAATACCAAGCCGCGGGGCGGCCAATTCCGTGAGGCGCTGATTGTCCGCCTCGCGGATGTAGTGGCCATTCAAATTCTCGAGCTTCTTGAAGTCGAACCGCGACGGCGACTTGCCGACCTGGGGCAGGTCGAACCATTCGATCGCCTGCTCTCGGCTGATGATCTCGTCATCGCCATGGCCCCAGCCGAGCCGCAGGAGATAGTTGCCGACGGCCTCCGGGAGCAGGCCGAGTTCGTCGCGATAGGCGTCCACGCCCATCGCCCCGTGGCGCTTGCTGAGCTTGGCGCCGTCGGGACCGTGGATCAGCGGGACGTGGGCGTAGGTCGGCTCCGGCCAGCCCATGGCGCGGATGATCGCCAGTTGCCGAAAGGCGTTGTTCAGATGGTCGTCGCCGCGGATCACGTGAGTGACCCCCATGTCGTGGTCGTCGACGACGACCGCAAGCATGTAGGTCGGGGTCCCATCCGATCGGAGCAGGATGAAGTCGTCGAGCTCGGCATTCTGGACGGTCACCTGGCCCTGGACCTGGTCGTCGACCACCGTTTCACCCTCCCGCGGCGCCTTCAGGCGGATGACGTACGGCTTGTCCTGCTCGTCGGCGATGTCGCGCCAGGGGCTGTTGATCCGGAACGGCTTGCGCTCGGCCTTGGCCTTCTCGCGCTGCTCGGCGAGCTCCTCCTGCGTCATGTAGCAGCGGTAAGCAGCGCCTCGCTCAAGCAGACGGTGGGCGATCTCCGCGTGCCGCGACCAGAATTGCGACTGGTAATATTCGTGGCCATCCCAATCGAGCCCGAGCCAGCGCATGCCGTCGACGATCGCGTCGATCGCTTCCTTGGTCGAGCGAACGCGGTCGGTATCTTCGATCCTCAGCAGGAACTTGCCGCCGTAATGGCGGGCATAAAGCCAGTTGAACAAAGCGGTGCGCGCGCCGCCGATGTGAAGGTAACCGGTGGGCGAGGGCGCGAAGCGAGTTACTATCGGCCGCGACGTATCACTTGCGCTCAAGCGCGCTTTCCTCTTCTCTTATTGTGCAATGCAATGGACGAGCGCCCCTAACATAGGGGAAGCGCCTCTTCCACAGCGTGCTCGGGGCTATTGGAAGGCGCGGTTTTCCGCGGCTCATGAGGCGCTTGAACTGCGCCTCGAGGCAGAGCGCGCCCAGCTTCCGCCCTGGTTCGTGGTCGGCTTCGGCAGCGGCATAGCGGCCTGGTTCGCGCTCGGCTCGCCCCTGCAATGGAAAGCTTTCCTGTGCGTGGCAGCGGCCTGCTCGCTGGGCGGGTTCTTTGTTGGTTCGGGGCGAGCGGGGCGCGCGCTCGGCTGGTTCGCGCTTGCAGCGACGCTTGGCTGTGCCTTGGTCTGGGCCCGAGCCGAATGGAAAGCCCAGCCTCGGCTCGAGCGGCCGGTGGTGACCGAATTCAGCGCGGAAGTCGTTTCTGTCGAGCATCTCGCGGCCCGCGATACGGTGCGGCTCCTCCTGAAGCCCGAGAACAGCTCGTTGCCCCTACGGGTCCGCGTCTCGGTCGACGAGGACAAGTT
>Ga0068866_10001294_pt1 | contig 10824 bp, 9 predicted proteins | sample KBSMisM22_FD_66587 | JGI IMG/M metagenome (GOLD analysis project Ga0068866, IMG submission 66587) | Miscanthus rhizosphere microbial communities from Kellogg Biological Station, Michigan, USA - KBS Miscanthus M2-2 | ecosystem: Host-associated > Plants > Roots > Rhizosphere > Soil ... | reverse complement strand
GCCCACAGGTTCGGCGCCTTGGTCACCGCCATCATCGTGAGATAACCGCCGTAGCTGCCCCCCATCACGATCAGCTTCTTTTTGTCAGGATATCCTGTCTGCATGAGGAAGTCGGTCGCAGCCAATACATCCTGCAAATCGCCGCCGCCCATATCGAAAAGGTTTGCCTGCTGAAATCGCTTGCCGTACCCGGTCGATCCGCGATAGTTGGGTGCGATCACCATGTAGCCCTGGTTCACGATGTGTTGAATGAAGCGGTTGAAGGAATTCACGGACTGCGAAGCTGGTCCGCCGTGAATGTAGACAACGGCGGCGTTCTGACCACTGCGCTGCATGTTCCGCGGGACGTACAGGAGTGCGGAAATCGTCCAGGTACGATCGCGGCTCGGATAATGCACCAGAAACGGCTCCACAAAATGCCGTGCCGGGATTCCTGCCATGAGCGAATGCGTGATCTGTGTGCTCTTGCCGGTCGCGAGGTGATAAACCCACGCGTCGTTCGGCGCATTAGGCCCGTTGTGGTAGTACAGCAACTTCGCTCCATCGTGACTGAAGGCTGACTCCGCGCCTCCGGGATAATTCACCCCCTTCGGCAGGGGAAGCGGAAAGCTCTTCTCGGTAACCAGCTCGTAGCGATAAATCTGGGTGTCTCCGTCAACCTCGGCAACCAGAATGGCGCTCTTACCGTCGGGCGAAAAATTGCGCCCCGAGACCTGCCATTTCTCTCGGGTCAGCCAATGAATCTTCTTAGTCGCGAGGTTCAGCAGGCCTGCATTTTGGTAGCCGTTGCCCGCATCGGACGTGATCAGCAGGGAAGTCCCGTCGGGGGAAAAGTCGTTGCCTGAGTAGATATACTCGCCCTCATGGGGAGTTACCAGCGTGCTTTTGCCCGACGCCATTTCAACCACGTAGATATTCGAATTTGTACCTTTGGCTTCTTCCTGCGTATAGGCGAGCAACTTCCCGTCCCTCGACCACACTGGATTGGTATTCAGTTTGTTCTCTGGCGTGTTCTCGGTCAGATGTTTGGTTTCACGCATCAGCGTGTCGAAGACATCAATCTCGTAAGACGAAGACGTTTTCGGCTTCACCATGTATGCGAGATATCGTCCGTTCGGGGACCAGGTGGGATTCTCTTCCGAGATCTCCCTTGTTTTGGTAACGTTTACGACTTGCCCAGTTTTCGGTGAGGCGAAGAAAATATCCCATTGCTCGTCGCCGTCGTAATCGGATTGATAAGCGATCCATTTCCCGTCTGGCGACCACGTCGGATGAGTTTGCCGCTGATCGCTGGCGGTAAGCTGCGTTGGCCACCCACCTTGGGCAGGAACAAGCCACAGGTTGTAGCGTCCTGAGATGTTGGAGACAAAAACGATGCTTTTGCTATCCGGCGACCATGCGGTATCAATGATCTGTCGCGTAAGGTAGAGCCGCTGAAGGGAAAGACTCTCCTCCCCCTGCTCCACATCAGCATCGGGCTTCGCGGTAACCTGCTTTGGGTCAGTAATTGCCTTTGGTGGCACGATCTGTGATTCGGCCACGGTGTTCATCGCTATTACCATAGCAGCCGCAAAGACGGCAGTGGCAAGTCTTCTCTCTGTCCTGCGCATGGCCAGATTTATTTCACCAGCAAAACGGATGGCTGTCCGGAAAGACTCACTGATGGACTCGCGGCGGGAGACAGACGCCCGGTCGGCGCGGAACCGCTCGCTGCTACCACCGAATTCGCCTTAAACACCGATATCGTGGAACCGCCTCGATCGGGGACAAACAGGAAGCTGCCGTCTGAGGTCATCCCTCCCGCTCCCGGACTTGAGGATGTGGAAACAGAGGGAGTCGTGAGCGCCGTCAACGCACCGGTCGAAGTGTTGTACTGGTATTGCGAAATCTGGTTGGCTCCGGAATCCACAACATAGACGAAATTTGCGACCGGGTTGATGATGAATGAGGTGGGGGAGATCCCGGAAGCAACCGGTGAACTGGACAGCGCCACGAGCGACCCATCGGCATTGGCGCAGGCGGGTGAGACCTGAATGCATGCCGTAAAGATGGTCACATTGTTGGAGCCGGAGTTCGCGACAAACAAGTTGTTTTCATCCGCAGCCGCGCAAACGCTGGTTGCGGTCGTGAATCCCGCGCATCGGGAGAAAGCCATGCCCGAGGGATTTGTCCCTGCAGTGTAGCGGGTTGGGGGCAGCGTCAGCGCGCCGCTGTTCGCGTCATAGGTAAAGCGCTCTACGGTGTTTGTGAACTGGTTGGTGACGTAGAGGAAGTTCCCTGCGGGCGCCGCAATCACCCCGCTTGGGCCGGATCCGGTCACATCTCCGAGGACTTCGGTTGGGAACGGGCTGCCTGAAACTTCTGTCAAAGTTGTTCCGCTGATCGAAAAAACTGAGATTGTGCCGGAAGCGGGATCAGCGAACGAGCCCTGGTTGGCGACGAAAAGATACTTGCCACCTGGGTCTACGGCCAACGCGACGGGAGTCTCGCCCGTCGGAACGGTCGCAATGGTGCAACCCTGGGAAGAGCAAGCCGCACTAGGCGTCTGATCTGGATTAATCGTGTAAATCGCGACTGTATTATCGGTCGCGTTCGCCACAAACAAAACGTTCCGATCGGGGGTCATTGCCATCGCGGACGGCTGCACTCCGGTCGGAACCTGGGTGCCGATCCGCGACGTTCCTCCGCTGGTTAGATCGACGGCGTAAACACTTAGCTTCTGATCCCCGCTAGTTGCCACCCAGACATATCCGGTCGTATTTACGTTTCTCGAACTGCTACAGCTCATCATTGTCGCTAACGGCAGGATCACGAAAGCCAGCGCCCAACCCGACTTCATGCGCATTCGTCTATGTCTCTCCGGATCGTAGAGTTCTAACGCGTTGGTCAGTTCCAGTCGAGCCCAATCTTTTACGGGCATCAACTCAGAGCAAGAGCCTTAGAAGCTGCCTTGCCGTGCGTGGACCTTGACCGCTGAAGCTTGAAACCTGAGATTCTGAAAGGCTTACCCCAATTGTGTATCAGGAATAGGCAGAAAAGAGCAAACCGCCCTCAATCAGTCGAGTCCAGTTGCCGCAGGCGCTGGCTGGGTCCGCGCTTCCCCCACAGTAGTTGGCTGCAGGGGAAGGCGGATTTCAACTGACAGCCCACCCTCTGGCAAATTGGATGCGACCACCGAGCCGCCATGCAGCCTGACCGCCTGATCAGTAATGGCCAGCCCGAGCCCCACCCCTCCGGTCGACCGTCCCCGAGCATCGTCGATGCGATAAAAGGGACGGAATATCTTTTCCAGGGACTCGACTGGCACGCCGGGTCCTGAATCGGTCACCCGGATTAGCGCCTGCGCGGAATTTAAGCGCTGCACTCTCTCGGCACGGACCCTGACCGTGGTTCCTTCCCGCGTGTAACGGGTTGCGTTGCGTACGACGTTTTCGATGGCGCTGCGCAACAAAGCAGGGTCGCCCTCCGCTGGTAGTTCGTCGAGAATTTCGGCTTCGACCCGGCAATTTCGCGCCTGAGCTTCAAAGTCTGCGTCGCGAGCGACCTCTTCGACCACCTCCTCCAGCCGCACGGGAATCTTGCGCAATCTTCCGGCGCCGCTTTCCAGCCGAGCGATCGTGGTCAGACTGCCGATCAACTCGTTCATGCGGCTGGTTTCAAGACTGATCCGCTCCAGAATCCCCTCAGCCTCTGGACCCGTACGTTGCCGCACGAGCTCGAGGGCCACGTTCAGGCGAGCAAGTGGCGATCGTAATTCGTGCGAGATATCCTTCAGCAGCCGCGACTGTGAGCTCACCAGCTTCTCAATCTGTTCTGCCATGGTGTTGAAGTCGCACACCAAATGAGAGAGTTCATCCTTAAACAAACCAGTTTCACCAGCTCGAGCCGAGAGGTCCCCGGCGGCCAGTTTCTGGGTTGCTTTTCTCAATCTCAAAATGGGCGAGGTGAGAAATCCGGCGAGCACATAGCAAACTAGTCCGGACGTAAGAACAGCGATGAGAAGGCCAAGCAGTGGGATACCGTTCGGTCCAAAGAAGGCCGTTTGTCCGGGAGGGAGCTCGGTTACCAAAACGTAGTGGTGCCCATCTGCCGCGGTCATCTCGGCTTTCAGGGTCTGAATATGAGGATTCAATCGACCCAAGAACGTGTCGGCAGTTCTGCGTTTGCCGCGGGCGGTTTCCGCCAGCCAAGGTGGGATAGGCCGATCGACGAGTTGACCGTGCTCGTTGAAGAGCATGGCATGGACGCGTCGCGTGTCGTGGTAAGTCCTTAGATAGTCACGAAGCTTTCCCGGTCCCCCTGCCTGGTAGGTGGCGACCGAATCCTCGAGCGTTTTCGGTAGCAGTGCCTCAATTTCCGAGATTCGTCGGGTGGGCCGCATGACGATGGTGACCAGGATGGCTAGCACCAAGAACAGTGCCTGCGCCAGCCAGAACGAGAGGAAGATTCTGAGGAAGAGTCTCATCGCGCCATGCTCTTCTTGGGAGAATTTGAGGGACGCGCCAGAGCAAAGATGTAGCCCGAGCCGCGGATCGTCTTGATGTGTTCTTCGCCATCGGAATCTTCGAGCTTGCGCCGGATCTTGCTGACGTGCATATCGATGCTGCGATCAAAGGGCGAGAATTTGCGGCCCAAAACTTCGTCAACCAGGGCTTCGCGGGTCACCACACGTCCTGCCTCGCGCAGCAGGACCTGAAGTAGGCTGAATTCGACAGAAGTGAGTTCGACCGGTTTGCCTCGGTGCGTCACGGTTCGCGTGGCTGGATCCAGTTCGATATCGCCGACCCGAATCACGTCGGGCACCGAAGCTTCACCCCGGGCCCGGGTTCGCCGCAGCACTGCCCGAATTCGTGCGACGAGCTCGCGTGGGTTGAACGGCTTCGGCAGGTAGTCATCGGCACCGATCTCCAAGCCCACGATGCGGTCGACATCCTCACCGCGTGCGGTAAGAAGCACCACCGGTAGTTTCGAAGTGTCCCGAATTTTTCGCAGGACGTCGAACCCATTCATACCCGGCAGCATGACGTCAAGAACCGCCATCAGGTGCTCCCCACTGAGCGCCCGCGTAAGCCCGATTCGCCCGTCGTGAACGCAGTCGACCTGAAAACCTTCTGGTCGCAGGTACTCACTCACCAGGGAGCAGAGTTCCACGTCGTCATCGATAACCAAAATTCGATCCACGTTCTTCATTTTATGGACTGTATCGCCGCAAGCCGAGTAAAGAATCGTCAAATCCTCGACCATTGATTTTACAAAGATTTACCCGAATTACCGCACTCTTTACCAACAAACACCCGCGTTCCGTGTTTCTATTCTACGTAGAACATAACCTCGGCAGATAGTCGAGAACCAGGAGGACGCAGTGAATTCAAGATTAGGGAAAACCGCATTATTCGTAGTGCTGGGGCTGGCGCTGATTGCGGGAGCGGCTTTTGCTCAGCAAGAAGGGGGAGGAGGGCACATGCGCGGTATGCGCGGCATGCATGGCCCCATGATGGGCGATCCAGGTTTTGGCATGATGCTGCATCAGCTTAACCTGACCGATGATCAAAAGGCCCAGGTGAAAAAGATCTTCGAAGCGGAAAAACCGAACCTGAAGCCGCTCGTACAGCAACAGTTTCAATCGCATCAGCAGATGATGCAGTTGATCACCAGTGGCAACTTCGACCAGGCGAAGGCCACCGCGCTTGCCACCCAGGAAGCTCAATCCCACATACAGATGCAGGTCGAGCACGCGAAGATCGCTTCTCAGATCTACCAGCTGCTCGATTCCACGCAGAAGACCAAGGTCGCTGACATCATGGCAAAGCACCAGGAGCGGATGCAAAAACACCTGCAAGGCCAAAATGATGGCCAGTCCGCGCCGCCGGAGCAGTAGCCGAGCGGACAATCTGAGTCAGGGCGGATCCTTCCGCCCTGTTGTTTTTGGGAGGAGTCCAATGTCGCACGCAGCCAACAATAACGAATTTGTCAATCTAATCGCACTGGAGATTTCGTCCGGAATCGATCGCGCCTTGGGCTTTTGGTTGGGGCGTATTGAACTGGAACTTATCGATGGCAGTTTCACGATAGCGCAGCGACTCGCAGCCATTGAGGCCATCGTGCATGAGTATAAGCAATGCAGTGGCCGGGAGGAGCTTGCATCAGCATAAGGACTCATGAACGCTGACAACTTCATTTCCTGGTTGATCCATTCGGATTGGTACCTGGTTGGCGGTTGGATCGTGTCGCTTGCAGTTGCCGTTGTCCTGAGCTTTACCAGGCTACCGCCCAAGTTGAGTCGTTCGCGAACTTCCCAGACGGACGAACCGCGAGCATAGCTTGCTCGCACAGTGGCCGTTCGCGCCGCACGAACGAGATCTCTGGCATACCAGATCGAAGGACTTAGCCCGCGCGAGTTTTCCGCAAAACTGGTCGAGTCAAGCAGGCCCCGGTAAACCCCCGACGGCAGGAATGCCGTGACATCGGCTTGGTTCCAGCAAAAGGCCGCCCGATTCGCACGACTTGGGGGAGGGCACATTCGGGCGGCCCAGATTTGCTTTTGTCTCGAAAACGAGACAAATGCCAGCAGCTTTCCTAGTCTCCCCCGACGAGGATGCCACCGGATTGATTGATTCCATGTTGAACCGCACTAGGCATGCTCGTCTATTCCTCAAATTGTGTAGAGACCCTTAGGTCTGATGAAAACCCGGCCAAAGACCAAGCCGGTGGCGGCATTTCGAGGTTTGAAAGGCCCATGGATCGCGATCATTCTATGGAGGGGGGAAAGAGACTGAGAAATGGCATCCTGTCGGTGCCTCGCGCGAAACTTTGTTGTCAGGACCTATTCCGGGGAGGGTTTTCAGGGTAATCCTTTGATTCGCGGGCGAAATTCCAGTGCGACTACTTTCGGGGCGCTTGGACGCTGGACGATTCCATGGAAGCGTCTGTATCGCCGGGCAGGATTTCCTGCAATGCCCACGCTATTCGATCGACTGAATTTCGCACGTCATCAAGATGCCCATGAATATAGGCGGAATCAACGATGGTTTGCAGTGCGTTGCGGACGTGATGGTTCATCAACTCAATGGTCCTCAACTCTCGTTCATCCGCTCCTGATCCCGTCTATGAGCGAGCTCGAGTACCAGTACGAGCACGCCCGTGAATATTCCCAGCAGGAGTTCGTCAAGCAACGTGGCTTCGGCATGCAGTCCGCGCGCTGACATCCAAAGATTAATCGCATAATCGACCAGGGCAACGGCCACGCCAGCAGTTGTCGCGACCAAATAGCTACGAACAAAAGAAGATCTTAGCTGACCTTCCACCACAAACCCACTTTCGACCTAATTCTATCGCTCTTTACATCGACGGCGGGATCGCTTTCGGCATCGCGCAGGATGCCGGTACAGGGGATGCTGATTTGTTGAACATCCGCAGTGTACAAGTGAGGTGATGCGAGCTGGAAACCATTGTTTCCCAATTGAGCTCCCGGCGAAAGATGCCATAGCGGAGATCCCCGACAAAGTGCCGAATCCTGCATAAACACCGCTATCCTGCAGGATAGGCTAAACTTAAAAGAAACCACTCGGTTAGAATCGCATCTAGTAGCTCATGTTGGAACAGCTCCGTCCTCTATTCCCATATCTAAAAAAGTACCGCGGGAGGTATCTTCTCGGGACGATCTGTGTCTTCTTCCACAACGGTATCTGGATCCTTTTTCCGTTGGTCATCCGCCGGGCAATCAACGATCTGACCACTCCTACGGTCACGGCCCGTGTGCTGATGGTGTATGCGCTCTTGCTGTTGGCCGTCGCGGGCGCCAAGGGCGTTTTTCAGTTCCTCACACGCTGGATCGTGATTGGTGTTTCGAGAGAAATCGAATTCGATCTGCGCAACGATCTGTTTTTGCATTTGGAAGGCCTGTCGTATGGCTTTTATCAGCGCACGCGCACCGGCGACATTATGGCGCGCGCCACCAATGACCTAAATGCCGTCCGCATGCTGCTCGGACCGGCCATCATGTATTCCGCAAACACCATCGTGTTCACTGCGGGCGCTCTTGCCTTCATGTTCTCGATCAGCCCACGATTGACGCTATATGCCTTCTTGCCGCTACCGATTGTGAGCATCGTGATTCAGTACTTCGGGCGTCGCATCCACGAGCGCTTCGAGCGCATTCAGGCTATGTTTTCCGATATCTCTGCCCGCGCGCAAGAGAACTTTTCCGGCGTGCGGGTGATCCGTGCCTATGTGCAGGAAGAGGCGGAGGTAGCCGGATTCGAGAAGTCCAATCGCGAATACATCGCTCGCAGCCTGAAATTGGTTCGCCTCATGGGAATGCTCTGGCCTACGCTGGAAACGATGCTCGGACTTGCGATCGTTCTGGTGTTGTGGCTGGGGGGCAGGGAAGTGCTGCACGGACGCATCAAGGTTGGTGATTTTGTCGCATTCAATACTTATATGGTCCAGCTCACCTGGCCAGTGATTGCTCTTGGCTGGGTCATCAATATCTTCCAACGAGGAACGGCTTCGCTTAGCCGCATTCACCAGTTGATGCAGGAGCGCTCAGAAATCACCGACGCAGCTGGAGTTACCTCCGCTGCGGACAAGGAACTGAAAGGCGACATCGAGTTTCGCAATCTGAACTTCGCTTATCGTGGTGTGTCGGTTCTTCACGGCATCAATTTGCAGATACCGGCGGGTACAAGCCTCGCGATCGTTGGACCGACCGGCTCGGGAAAAACCACTCTGGTGAGTCTGATTCCTCGAATTTACGATGCCGACCCAGGCGCTGTGTTGATCGACGGGAAGCCCATACGCGAATATGCGCTCGCCGATCTGCGTCGAAACATTGGTTTCGTTCCCCAAGAGACGTTCCTTTTCAGCGAAACCATTCGCGAGAACATCGCATTTGGTGTGCAAAACGCGACTGACGAAGAAGTACGTTGGGCTGCGGAGGCCGCCAATATTGCCAGCGATATCGAAAATTTTCCCGGTCAGTACAAAACTGTCGTCGGCGAGAGGGGAATTACGCTCTCAGGAGGACAGAAGCAGCGCACTGCAATCGCCCGTGCTCTGATCCGTAATCCTCGGATCCTGGTGCTCGATGACGCGCTGTCTAGCGTGGACACGCAAACTGAAGACAAGATACTGAACCACTTGCGCGCCGTCATGCAGGGCAGAACGACCATCTTCATCTCGCATCGCGTTTCCACCGTTCGCAATGCCGATCGCATAGCCGTACTGCACGGTGGGCGTATCGTCGAGCTGGGTACGCATGACGAACTGCTCACCCTCAATGGCTACTATACGGATCTTTACAACAAGCAACTGTTGGAAGAGGAGCTCGCCGAAGTCTGAGTCAGCACCAGGCACGACTCCCAGAAATCAATTTTGACAATCGTTTCTTTCGAGCGTTCGCTCCAGCGACTGTCGATTTCCGGGGTGTTTCTGTGGGCAAACGATTTTGAAATAACTCGCTCGTGACAGCGCGGTCCCGCGCCATCCATTACAATCCCCAAAATGAAGCGTCGGCCAATGCGCGAGTTGTTGGACCAAGATCTGGGCACGTCCGCCGAAATTGCAGCTTCTCTCCGCGACCTGCGCTGGTTCAACCGATGGTTCGGTGGACTCTCTACCACCCGCCGGATGCTCGAAAGCGTTACTCGACTGACCGGACGAACTCGCTTTACATTGCTTGAAGTTGCCTCCGGAGATGGATACCTCATGCACACGATTGCCGGCCAACTTGGGCGCGATGGTATTCAGCTGGACGTTACGCTACTCGATCGCCAACCGTCACACCTGCCAGCGAACGGCGCAATGGCGAAGGTTAGCGCCGATGCGCTCCGCCTCCCCTTTCGTGAGTCGGCCTTCGACCTGGTTTCATGCTCGCTTTTTCTTCATCACTTGGCCCTCGAGCAGGCAACAGAATTTGCGCGGGAGGCGCTACGGGTCTGTCGCATCGCTGTGCTGGTGCATGATCTGATTCGACATCCGCTTCATCTGGCGCTGGCCTATGCGGGGGCGCCGCTTTATCGAAGCCGTATTACGCGTCATGACGCGCCCGCCTCGGTGTGGCAAGCCTACACCGTGCCGGAAGTGACGAATTGTTTTCGTGAGGCCGGAGCCGCCGAGGTCAGTGCCACCGAGCAGTTTCTATATCGCATGGGAGTCGTTGCCCAGAAACCAAAATGATCTACGACCTTATCGTGATCGGCGCCGGTCCCGGAGGTTGTGCAGCGGCCATGACGGCGGCCCGTGCGGGCATGCGCGTGCTGTTGCTCGAGCGAGGACGCTATCCGCGGCATCGCGTTTGTGGAGAGTTCATTTCTGCTGAGGCATCAAAACTTCTGCGAGAGCTGCTCTCGTCGACCAATATCGAGCTCGTCCGAGGCGCGCCCAACATTTCACAGTCTCGAGTTTTCGCAGATGATTGTGTGCTTGCTCTGCCAATTGACCCCTCGGCATTGAGTATCGCCCGATTTGATTTGGATCGAGCGCTTTGGGAGTCCTGCGTGCAGGCGCAAGTCGACGGGCACCAGTCCTGCATGGTGCAGTCTGTCGATGGCGAGGGGCCATTTACGGTCACGACCAGTATTGGAGTGTTCCGGTCTCTAACTCTGGTGAATGCTGCTGGACGATGGTCATTTCTTACGAGCTCGAAGATCCGAGACAGCGCCAGCGACGCTGACCGATGGGTCGGAATCAAGGCCCACTTCTTCGAGGCTGATCCTTCCCCGACCGTAGATCTCTATTTTTTCAACGGCGGATATTGTGGAGTGCAACCCGTCGTGCTGCGGGACGGTGACCATCCCCACGGCGTTGTCAATGCCTGCGCGATGG
>Ga0068866_10001286_pt1 | contig 10867 bp, 13 predicted proteins | sample KBSMisM22_FD_66587 | JGI IMG/M metagenome (GOLD analysis project Ga0068866, IMG submission 66587) | Miscanthus rhizosphere microbial communities from Kellogg Biological Station, Michigan, USA - KBS Miscanthus M2-2 | ecosystem: Host-associated > Plants > Roots > Rhizosphere > Soil ... | reverse complement strand
GCGGCGGCCGTCTCGGCGACCGGGTTCGTGCGCGGCAACAGGACTGTCCGGGCCGAGAAGCGCACCAAGGCTTCGATCAAGGGTGCCGGAGCGGAGGTGACGCCGGCGGGATAACGGTGCGGCATCGAACTGACGTCGGCTCCCAAAGATCACATTAACCACAGCCGCCACATTGTTAACATCGCTCGGTGTCAATATCCCGGCGTGACGCACTGTGCTACGCCACCGCAGCGTCGGTGCTGGCCGGGCTCAGCGCGGTAACGGGTGCCCGCACGCCCGCGGCGGCGGCCGCCGCTCCTACGCTGATCGACTACGCCATGCGCCAGATCCCAGCACAGGACATCCGGGCCGCCGGCCACGCCGGGGTGATCAACTACGTCTCGACCTCGCGACCTGGCTCGTCCTTTGGTGCCAAACCGATCACCCTGCCCTACGCAAAGTCGCTGACCGCCTCCGGTTTGGTGATTGTCAGCAACTACCAATACGGCAAGCCGGGCGGGACAGCGCCGTCGGACTTCACCCGCGGGTACGCCGGGGGCGTCGTCGACGCTCGCACCGCTTGGCAACTGCACACCGCCGCCGGTGGCGGCCAGAGTGCACCGGTCTTCTTCAGCGTCGACGACGACATCGACCGCGAGACGTGGAACACCGTGGTGCTGCAGTGGTTTCGCGGAATCAATTCGGTGATCGGAGTGCAGCGCACCGGGATCTACGGAGGGATAAAGGCGTGCCAGTGGGCTGCGGCCGATGGTGTCATCGGGAGGTCGCGTTCGCCCGGCCACGTGTGGGCCTGGCAGACCCGGTCCTGGTCCGGCGGCCAGATATACCCCGCCGCAGTCCTGTACCAGCGCATCGTTGCCACTGCGTCGAATCCCGGGCCGGTGGTCGGTGGGATTGAAGTCGATGTCAATGATGTGCTGGCCCAGGATTGCGGCCAGTGGAACTTCCATCCGTGAGGACGGGAGTCCGTGACGGTCGCTGAATGGCGAAGCTCGTCGACGTCGTCCTGCCCAGCGGGCATATGATCGGGAGTCCCTGTGCGCCAGCACTTCTCGTAACCCGAGTTCGAGCGTTTTTTCGTCGGTTCGGCGAACGGTAGTGTCGAGACAATGACACCTACCCAGGGGCCGTGGGATCCCGCCACCAGCGTAGGAACCACGGCGACGATGGTGGCGGCAGCGCGGGCCATTGCCACCACGAATGGTGACATCAACGAGCAATTCGCCGAGCCGTTGGTCCGCGCAGTCGGTGTTACTTTCTGACCCGCTGGGCTACCGGTGAGCTATCCGCGTCGGATCTCGACGCCGAGGGCAGCCCGTGGGGCCTGACACAGATGCCTGCATCGATCGCGGCCCGCACGCGATACTTCGACGAATTCTTTGCTGATGCCGCAGGGGCGGGCATCCGCCAGGCCGTCGTCCTCGCCTCGGGCCTGGATACCCGCGCCTACCGATTGGACTGGCCCACAGGGATGGCGGTGTTCGAGATCGATCAACCGGCCGTCATCGAGTTCAAGACCACGACGCTGGCCGGCCTTGGCGCCGAACCCAAAGCCGACTTGCGCCCGGTCGCCGTCGACCTGCGCGAGGACTGGTCGACGGAGTTGAACGCGGCGGGCTTCGAGCCGACAAGACCCTCGGCGTGGATCGCCGAGGGTCTGTTCGGCTACCTGGCACCCGAGTCCCAGGACCGGCTGCTCGACGCCGTCACCGCACTCAGCGCGCCAGGCAGTCGACTCGGCACCGAGGCCGTCCCGAATACCGTCGACATGGACCCCGACGCGGCGCGCGAACGCATGCGCGAGGCGACGGCCACATGGCGCGAGCACGGCTTCGAACCCGACTTCTGCGTGATCAAGTTCGAGGGCGAGCGCCACGACGTCGGCGCGTATCTCGACGCGCGCGGCTGGACGTCGGTCGCAACGCCAATGGCCCCGCCTGCTCACCGACCACGGGTTGGGGGCGATCCCACAGACCGACGACAACCGGCAAACGATGAACGGTGTCACGTACTACACGTCCACGCTGGACACAGGACGATAAGCCGGCGACGAAGGCACGGTAACTGGCGAGCCGACCCATACCGCCGAATGGAGTGCGCGGACGGCGCGGTTCGGTCCGAACGGCGCTGGGCTGCTCAGCGGCGTGGCGTCGTGGTGATGTGCACGTGGTCGTAGTGGCCGTAACCCGATGCTTGCGGACCGGCCGGCGTGTAGTACGTGCCGCGCCAGATCACGTCCTGTATACCGAACCGGGCCGGATTGCTCATCGCGAAAGCAAGAATCTCGTTTCCGAGCGCGATGCCCTCGGGGCTTTCGGGGTTGGGAATCATGATGTCGATCGCCAGACCGCTGGGATGCCACGGCTTCGAGTCCGGACGGACTCCGTCGATGGCAGATATCTGGGGAAAGCGCGCACTGACGGCCCGGGCAGCCATGATGGTGTTGGGCTGCAACCCCGCCTCTGACGCGACGCCGACGGGCAATGCCTCCGGGATCTCCGCGATAGCAGCTGCGAGGGGCGGTGGCGCAACATCTCCGGGAGGTACGCCGGGCATCGCCGCGATCGCCGGCCCTGCCGGAGCGGGCGCACTCGGCGGCGGAGGTGGGCCCGCGTTGTCGACTACCGCCTGCTGCTGCGGTGTCAACGCCGCGTACTGCGCCTCCGCGGCGGTGATCTGACGCAGCAGCTCACTCCATTTGGCCTGCAGTTCTGCGCGCACTGCGGCAGCCGACTCGGCCGCGGCGCTGGCGTCGGCGGCCGATCTCGCTGACGCCTGGGCGGCGGTGGCCGCGCGCTCACGTGCTGATTGAAAGGCCTCCAACTGATCGGCAGCCACAGCGGCTACCGTCCGTTGCAGCGACAGCTGATCGATCAGCTGTTGCGGAGAGGCTGCGGTCAGCACCGCCGCGAACTGACCGTCGCGGCCACTCATGTAGTTCATCGCCGCCAGCCGGTCGACTGCGGCCTGATAGGGCTCCAGCTGGGAATTCGCGACCTTCAGCGCCGCCAGGTCGGCGCGGTAGCGGTCAACGGCCGCTGCCTGCTCAGCCAGTCTGGCGTCGGCATCGCGCTGGGCAGCCGTGACGGCCTCGCGACTCTGCACCGCCTGCTGGGACAACTCGTTGAGCCTGGACAACGCGTCAGCCGCGGGGTCCGCGTTGACGTCGCCCATCGACATGGCCAGCACCAGGACTGCGGTCGCCAAACCGCACATTGTTCGTCGAAGGGAGTGGCGCACCCCAGTGAAGCGGATTGTCACGATCCTTCGTTTGAGGACCGATATTGGCCCGGCTGACGATGTCCCGGCAAGGCTACGAACAGACACAGACGATGTCTACTCGGCCTTGATGTGATGGCCGGCGCTGGCAACGACGCCAGCTGGATTACCGGTCAGTCATTCGGCGTCGACGGCGACCTCCACAACTTCCAGCGGCTCGCTGCGCAGGACGATATCGACGATGCCACCCCCGGACACCTCGACGATGTCCTGCGCGTACCAGCACTTACGTCATGTGACAGTTGTGCGTAGGCGCGGCTTCGGCACGCCGAGCCGATTCACTTGCGCGGCGCCGACCGAGTCCGTCCTACCTCATTCAGACGCTGTCCAAGTTCGAGAAGCACTGTCGCACTTGATATCTGAGAGATGATGAATAATCGTCATCATCCATGAAGTACCAGTTTCAACCACAGCACGATCCGTAACCGCGATATTGAAGACCGGCCGAGTGGCGTCTACGGGAAGTTGCGTCCGACACGACCGGGCGAGTACGTACTGATGGACACCACTCGACTTGACGTCCACGGATTGGACCCGCTGACCCTGCGCTGGGTGCGGGTAACCCGATCCAAGGTATTGACTATCACCCAGCCGTACGGGCGGGCCGGCGCTCGTCCCACACTGGCTGGTCGGTCTCGCGGACGGTGCCGTTGGCGGCGAACACGAGGTAGCGGTCGAACTGTCGCGCGAACCACCGGTCATGCGTCACAGCTATGACCGTTCCCTCGTATGCCTCCAGGCCAGCCTCGAGTGCCTCCGCACTCGCGAGGTCGAGGTTATCTGTCGGCTCATCGAGGAGAAGCATGGTGGCACCGGACAATTCGAGTAGCAGGATCTGCACCCGGGCCTGCTGTCCGCCCGAGAGTGTCTCGAATGTCTGCTCAGCCGCTCCGGCGAGCTCATACCTGTCGAGCACGCGACTGGCCGCTTCGCGTGGCAGGCCATCGCGGTGTTCGTCGCCGTGATGAAGGATGTCGAGCAGTGTGCGGCCGAGTAGCAGGCGGTGTTCGTGTGTTTGAGCGAACCAGCCCGGACGTACGCGAGCACCGAGTTTCGCAGTGCCGGTGTGAGCGACCGAGTCTGGAGCTACATCGCCGACCGGTCGGTGCTCGCGCTCTGGATCGGTGCCGCCCGCTGCCAACAACCTCAAAAAATGTGACTTCCCACTGCCGTTCGCGCCCAGAACCGCCACCCGCTCACCAAACCAGATCTCCGCGTCGAACCGGCCCATCAGCCCGGTGAGCTCAAGATCGTGACAAACGACCGCACGTTTTCCAGTGCGACCACCCGTCAAGCGCATCGTCACGCGCTGCTTTCGCGCGGTGGCTTCGGGAAGACCAGCCTCCTCGAACTTCCTCAGACGCGTCTGCGCCGCCTGGTATCGACTCGCGAGCCCGTCGTTGTAGGCCGCCTTTGTCTTGTACATCAGGACCAGCGCCTTGAGCTTCGCGTGTTCCTCGTCCCAGCGCCGCCGGAGCTCATCGAGCCGTTCGAACCGAGCGGCTCGGGCGTCGTGGTAGGTGGCGAACCCACCCGGGTGCGTCCAGGCCGTGTTTCCCGCGGCGCCCAGCTCGACCGAGACCACGGCGGTCGCGGCCCGCGCAAGCAACTCGCGGTCGTGGGAGATGAACAACACTGTCTTGAGCGACTCACGCAAGGCGTCTTCCAGCCATATCTTCCCGGGTACGTCGAGGTAGTTGTCCGGCTCGTCAAGCAGCAGCACGTTGTCTGAACCCCGCAGGAGTGCTTCCAGCACAAGGCGTTTCTGCTCCCCACCGGAGAGCGACGAGACGTCCCGCCACTTCGCTCGGTCGTAGGACTCGTGCAGTGCCGCTACGGTCACGGTGTCCCACAGCACCTCGAGGTCGTAGCCGCCGGCATCTGCCCAGTCAGCCAATGCCTGGGCATACGTCATCTGGAGTGGCTCGTCGTCGGCCTCCATCAGGGCCAGTTCGGCAGCGTCGACGGCCGCAGCTACGTCGCGGAGTCGTTGCGGCGCCGCCGCGAGTAGTAGGTCCCGGACAACGGATCGGTCGCGCACACTGCCGATGAACTGTGGCATGACACCGATCGTGCCGCTGGTCGTGACGGTGCCCGTCTGCAACGGAATTTCGCCGGCGATCAGACGAAGCAGCGTGGACTTACCGGCGCCGTTCGCGCCGACCAACGCAACGACGCCGCCAGCGGGCACCCGGAAGGACACGTCGTCGAGTAACGGTGTCCCGTCGGGCAGCGCAAACGACACCCGTGACACGTCCAGGTGCCCCATGAACAGAGATTCTGCCTGCCGGAGAGGCGCGACCGCACTCGAGTTTTTTCAAGGCTTGAGCAAAGGCCGCAGATCGTCGAGGCGGTCAAACAGAGCCAGATGTAGGACGACGAACCGTTCTCCCGATGGGCGTGCAGATCGGCCAGCTCGGGATAGGGATCGCTCCGACGCCGACCGGCGACTCGGTCGACTGGTCGGCGTCCCGCAAATGCGGTGTAGCGTCAGTGGTGTTGAGTGCATCGCCGCGTAGGGACGGCAACGCACCTGGTCATTGTGTCTGGTCTGGGCCCACGCACCTGGCGGGATCTCCAACCGATGATTGGTCGGAACCTTTGAGTCAACCGATGTTCGACAATGACTCGGAGAAGTGCCTCAAGCGCCCTTCAGCTGGGCTGGTTTGGAAGACAAAGTGATTCGCGACGGAGTTCGTGCGATGACCGCAGTCGCGCTGGCCGACGCGCGCGCTCAGATGGCCGAAGAGGCGCTGAGCCTATCGGGTTCGCTCAACGTGCGCCGCACCGTGGTGAGTCTGATCACGTTGTTCCGACCCCGGCTGGCCGACTGGGCCACCCTCGTCATGCCCGACAGTGTTACCGGTGGGCTGGTGCTGTTCGGCGGCAACGACGCCAGTTTCAGCACTGTCGTCGCGCGCGATTCCGTGGCGGGGCCCGGTTTGGACCGAATCCTGCGGACGGGCCGCACCGAACTTCGCGTCGCGGCGGAAGCCGTCCCCGCCGACGAGTTGTCCAGCATGATCCCGTACCCGGAGCTCAGAGCCGAGGCAGTGGAACTGCGCCCCGGCGCCGTGCTTGGTTTGGGCCTGACCGCGCGCGGAACCACACTTGGGGCCCTGGTGATCGTCCGTGGCCACGGGCGCGGTTTCGACGACGACGAGGTCGCCTTCGCCGAGCGCATCGCGTCACGCGCTGCGATGGCACTTGCTTCCGCGCGGATGTATGAGGAACGAAGCCTCATCGCCTCCGAGCTTCAGCACCGCCTGCGCCCGGCAACTCTGCCCGACATCGACGGCGTTCGTTTGGCCGCGAGGTACCGTCCGGCCGCCGAACACCTCGATATCGGTGGCGACTTCTACGACGTGCACGGCTCAGGCGACGACTGGCTTGTCTCGCTTGGCGATGTGTGCGGTAAAGGCGTCGAAGCGGCCGTGCTGACCGACCGGACCCGCCAGAGCATCCGTACTGCGGCGTATTTCGACCGCAGACCGACGGCAGTGCTCGGCGCGCTCAACAGTGTTTTCTATGAGGCCGGCTTCGACCGCTTCGTCACAGTCGTCTGCGCACGGATACGCACTGTGCCCACCGGAAGCCACGCGGAGATCGAGTTGGCTGCGGCTGGTCATCGGGCGCCGATCGTGCTACGCGCGAACGGCCGGGTGGAGCAGGTCGACATCTCGGGGATGGCAGTCGGTCTCAGGCCCGACACGCATTATCGGGCAGCGGCGGTTCGCCTGAATCGCGGTGACGCCATGCTGATGTTCACCGACGGGGTCGATGAGGCCCGCGGTGACGACGGGTTCTACGGCGTGGAGAGGCTTACGGCGTTCCTGCCGGCTTACGCTGGTGCCTCGCCGGAGGTGATCTGTGAGGCTGTTGAAGAGAACGTTGTCGAGTACCTCGACGGTCGCAGCCACGACGACATCGCGCTGTTCGCAGTCACGTGCGGGGCGTAAACCCGTGCTCGACACCCTGAAGAGCTACGAGGATGCGGTCGCCTCGGGTGACAACGCAGCGGCAACCGCGATCATCGACGAGATGCTGACCGCCGGTGCTCAACCCGTCACCGTGCTCACCGACGTCATCGCCGCGGCACAGCGCGCGGTTGGCGCCCGATGGCAGCGCGGTGAGTGGACCGTGGCCCAGGAGCACGCAGCGACCGCAATGGCCGTCGACGCGACGAAGACGGTGATGAGGTACGTCCGCCGGACGCCGCTCACACGCGGACGGATCATCGTCGCGTGCGCGGAGCGGGAATGGCACGCACTACCCGCAATGATCATCGATTGCGCGTTGCGTAGTCACGGCTGGGACACGACGCTGCTCGGCTCGTCCACCTCCGCTCTACGGCTCAACCAGTATCTGCAAGACCTTGGGCCAGAGGCAGTCGCCGTGAGCTGCTCAGTGTTCGGAGCCCTGCCCACCACCCGACGGCTCATCGAGGCAAGTACTGCCGCGGGAGTGCCAATAGTCGTCGGCGGCTCGGCATTCGGCCATGACGATCAGCGTGCCCGCGCGCTGGGTGCGACTGGCTGGGCGCGGGATGCGCAATGCGCAGTGACCGCGATGTCTGGCCTCCCTGCGGTCGTACCCCCGGCTTCCCCGCTGCCTGCAGCCTCGGTCGGGGAACAGGCGGCGTTGGAGATGGGCCACCGGCAGTTGGTCGCGACGCTGCGTGCGGGGTGGTCACTCACCGGAGAGGCGACTGCCGCGGGCGTGGAGCCGACGCCGGCCGGTTTGGCCGCTGCCGGCGACGTGCTGGACCAGTCGTTGCATGCCGTGTCGGCGGCACTTCTCACGACCGACCCGCGTCCGGTGGCCGAGACCTCCACGTGGATAGCCGATCTGATGCAGCACCGCGGTGTGGACATCGCGCGGGTTCGTGAGCTGGGTGAGTTACTCGGAGCCACGCTTCGGGACTACCCCCGGGCACGGGGACTCGTAGAGCAATACTTCGCGGGCGGCCTTGCTTGAAGCCACTCGACTGCCCGCTGCCCGGCATCGCAATAGCCAACTGTGTCGCCCTATCACGGGGTCGTCGACCCAGGTATTAACTTTGGCCCGTGTCACATGGCTGTCGGGTAGCCGGAGCGAAGGCACCATTTTCTCGGTGGTCAAGACCGTCATCGATCGCCAAGGCGCTCGGTTATTCGAGAAGTGGACCGGTGAATGGCCCGGCAGCTGACGTCACGCACGAGACCGGCGCACGATCTAGGCAGCGATGGCCGGTTTGGGCGCTGGCTGCTTAACGCTCGGGTTGCCGCGGCCACCGCCTGGGCAGGGCACAGAACGCAACCCTGGTTCTCCACAACCCTGCATGGGTTAGCTTGTACCCGGCATCGCTCGCAGTGAACCTGTGGCGATGCGGCGATGGGATGATAAAGGAGTGGCGACCGCCGTCGTCGTGACGCTGCTGGTGCTGTTGGCTGTCGGCATAGTGCTCAATCAGCTCCTTCGGCTCCGTAAGTGGCTGAAAAGACCACCTAGTCGTGAGGCGCCAGGTCCTCCGGATGTAAGACCCTGAGTGGCTTTGTTGCGGCGGAGGCAGCCAAAGCTGCTTCCGCGGCCTCGACTCAGCAGTCGGCCCGCCACTCGCCTGGTCGGCGTTGGCCTCTTCGGTTCGGCCCTCCACCCAGATCCCCATAAAAGAAGTCCGACCTCAAGGGCGCCGGCCAGAACAGCAAGGACGCCGTCAAAAAGTAAGTTACAGCGATGATTTCAGCCGGGCGAGCAATTCAACGGCCACGTCGCGCACTTTGATGTTGCGCCGTTGGGATTCGTCCACCAGTCTGGCGAACGCCTCGCCTGGCTCGCAGCCGTGCAGCGCGATTAGAGCGCCTTTGGCCATGTCGATGTCGGAACGCGAGAGGAGTGCTTTCTCGAGCTGGGTGACCGTTTCGCGGGAGTGCTGCCAACGGCTGGCGTTGCTGATCGCTTGACCGGCGGCAACGCTGTACAGGCGCATGAGTGCCGCGTCGAACGGATCGAACGCGGATGCGGTGTCGCTGTAGATGTTCAGCGAGCCGACGAGTTCCTGCTCCTCGGTTATGCCGCCGATCAGCAGCGGCACCGACAAACTCGCGCGGATCCCGACTCGCTGGGCGGCCTCAACGAATTCCGGCCACCGGTGATGTGCTTCGCCGATTACCGCGCGCACCGGCGTGCGCCGCCACGCGGCTTCCAGGCACGGCCCCCGGCCTGACGCGTACTGATGGAGATCGAGTTCCAGCGCCCGCTCATGTGTGGAGGCCGCGGTGCGGGCATCAGGCCAAGACAGCACGGTGATGCTGACAGCGTCCGCATTCGGGATCGCGGCGACTGCGGTCTCGGCCACCCGCGCCGCTATATCGTCCAGGGGCTCTTCGGCGGCGAAGAGATCTCGTAGTCCCTCGATCGCCTCCGCGGTAGTTGCCAGCCTGGCCAATGGTGCCAGCAGATCGACACTCATGATTCGCGCCCTTCAGAGCATGCGATAACCGCTGCTACGGGCACACTATGACCTCACTGTATCCCAGAATCCGATTCGGCATCGCGTCTTGCCCGTTGGCGTCAAGAGAGAATGTGGTGGCTGAGTCGCTTGATGCCGGACAAAACCCGCCAGTGCCGGAAGCAATCACGGGGGTCGTGGGTGAGGCTGGGGTCAGACGCGCGGGGGACTGGAGCCGCGAGCGGCGGGCCCGCTCGACGCTGCCCGGCGATGCACGTGGGCGACTGTCGCACCGTGGACCTAGGACACGGCAATTTGATGCCCGCTGCGGGGGTTGTAAGTGCTCCACGATTAGGTGCTTGGTCTACTCACGGGTAGTGTTCCCGGTGTTGGTGCTCCAGACACGGGTATCAATTCAATCCGGGCGGTCGTGCTTCTCGATATGCCGTGAGCCTCAGCTCGACGCCGGACATCCTTTAGCCAGTCAACAGCGGTGGTGCGACGAGTCGTACCACCCGGCGCATCTGCGTGGCTTACCGAAACGCATCAGGGCACGGGCCGAATCACGGCCTCTGCCAAGTAATTTGGGCATGCCTCTGTGGAGAGCTGCATCCCAATCACAGCCCGGTCGACACACATCGACCGGCGTCAGAAGGAGTACTACATGACCACCGATAATCCCACCGCCGCACATCGTCCCGCCGCGCCGACCGCCTATAGCACGGTCGACGCTCAACCCGCTCGCGTGCCAGCCCAGCGTAGTAACGAAACCAAGGCTGCTTTCAAGACAACGGAATTCATCGTTTATGTGGTGGCGGTCATCGGCGTACTGCTCGCGTCGTTCCTTGTCAGTACCACTGACGCGCATGAGGACTACTTCCGGGCCGATCGGGCATGGTTCTACATTGTGCTGCTGAGTATCGGCTACATGGTGAGCCGCGGTCTGGCCAAGGCCGGCAGCCGCCATCACGACGACGCTTAATCAAACTGCCGGGGAGGCTCAGACGCCGTCGCGCGTCTGGTCTCCCCGCAGACAGTTCCGCTCAGATTCGATGAACAGAAGCGGAACAATGGGCGGGCTGCTCCACCCTTTGGCCCACGCCGACGTCGCCACATGGCACCACACCCGACGTGAGACCGAATGATGTTGTGGCTGTT
>Ga0068866_10001275_pt1 | contig 10919 bp, 18 predicted proteins | sample KBSMisM22_FD_66587 | JGI IMG/M metagenome (GOLD analysis project Ga0068866, IMG submission 66587) | Miscanthus rhizosphere microbial communities from Kellogg Biological Station, Michigan, USA - KBS Miscanthus M2-2 | ecosystem: Host-associated > Plants > Roots > Rhizosphere > Soil ... | reverse complement strand
CCGTCTGGCTCTGGCTTTACGAGAAGCGAACCAGTGTACTGCAAACGGTCCAGGACAGCCCCGATGACTGGGAGGCTAAGATCGCTGGGACCATGCGCAAGGTGGCCTTCGACCACTGCGCGAGGGAGAAGGCTGCGATGGAAGGATACGACACTTCCGATCTGTACCGCTACAGCATTCCCAAGATCAGGGCCCTACTGCCTGACGTCTTCTCCTATACGGACTGGCAGACGTTCGGCATGAAGGGCGATGGTCAGCCGACCGCCAAGGGTCAGGCCAACGAGACTGGCGACAGGATCGCCGAGCTGGTCGATGTGCGGGCAGCGCTTGAGCGCCTGCCCGACGATACCAAGGCACTCATCTTCCTTGTCCAGGTGTGGAGTTACACCGCCGAGAACGTGGCTGAGCACTTCGACCTGACCCTGGATGCGGCCAAGAAGCGCATTCAGCGGTCGCTGGGGAGCCTTCAGCGTGAGCTGGGCAGGAAGTCACCGGACGAGGAGCCACGCGCCTCAGACAGGCGCACAGTCCGATCCAATGCGCAGTCTCAGGCCATCCTCTCCCAGCAGTGGGAGGGATGATGAGTCACAAGATCACAGAGTGGAGCAACGGATACGGCGACTGCCCAACCTGCGGCATCGTCAAGGTGTACACGAAGACGAGCAGGGGCAAGCAGTACGCATCCTGCTCCGTCAATGCCAAGGCCAAGGGTGTGGCCAATCGCAAGACTCACACCAACAAGCAGGCCAACCTGATCCGCAGGTACAACATGACCTTGCTTGAGTTCGAAGAGATGGTCAAGTCACAGGATGGCAAGTGCGCCATCTGTAAGAGAACCACAGAGAAGTTCGTCGTGGACCACGATCACGCTTGCTGTGATGGTGAGATCTCATGTGGCGACTGCGTCAGGGGGCTGCTCTGCAACTCATGCAACACCATGCTCGGCTTTGCGGGCGACAATATCCAGACACTGAACGCTGCATCTAAGTACCTAGCACGAGCCGCCGTCAGCAACCAGTACGAGGGGTAAGCGTGTACGAGACCGACAAGGAGAAGGAGGACCGGCTCTATAGGGAGTCCAGGTCCCTCAAGTTCCAGGCCAGAGCGCTTCGGAAGAAGCGCATTGCCGAAGAGAGAGAACGCAAGGAGCTGGCAGAGGCCGCTAACAAGGCTCGCGAAGAGGCCGAGAGGAAGGCTGCCGCAGAGAGGAATCGGGAGCGTGACCAGCGTATCCGGGCAGCACTGCTGGAGTTCGCGCAGACCGTGAAGAAGTACAAGGTCGCGTTCGACTCTCCGTCCACCGCGTGGGGTGGCTACGCAACCACTCCCACTAAGGATGCGTTCGTCCTGATCGACAAGGTCAGCGGCGACGCTGTCAACATCAAGACTCATCCCTCCGGGTTCAGTTGGGACTGAAGTAGGGAGAAGGGGGCCGCCTGTGGCGGCCCCCAACTTCATGCCTCAGGGTCCAGTCTCTCCATCAGGTCGCAGATTATCTCATCGATCCATCTCTCTGCATCGATGAATCTGGCCCGATAGTACTGCGCCAAGCCTGCCGTTGCGAAGAGAGCGACGGACAGAATGACCGTGATCACACCTCAACCATGGCGTCGAAGTCATCCATGTCCAGCACGGTCAGATATCCCCGGCCATGCACAGCATCAATGCATCGAGCCGTGGCCTGGAGCTTGTGGCAAGAGAAGAGCGGGTTCGTGTTCTCAATCACCTGAAGGATGAGGTACTTGTCAGACCCGCCCTTGAACTTGTACGTCTTGTCCTTGACGTAGAAGGGCGCGACATCCTCGTAGTATCGCTGAACCTGCTCGGCTGAGACCACGTACAGCTTGCCTGACGCCTTGCTCTTGATGCACACCTCCTCGCCCGACAGGGTGACGATCTCGTACATGATGTCGTTGTAGGTGTTCTTGACGACCTGTCCGGCCTTGAGCGTGACGCTCATGTTCTCTCCTTGTTGTAATACCGCTTGAGATTGGCGTTACTGTCCGCCTGGAGAGCGCCTGTGCGCTCGTCCCGGAGGAGGACGGTCTTGTCTCCGACTTCCAGGATCTGGAAGTGCCGACGTCTCTGGAGAAGGGAGACCTTGTCCCCCGACTTCCATCCATCCTTGTTGTTCCCCGGTCCGCCAGCCTTGGCGGTTGACGTGGTGAGGATGCGCCAGAAACGGCTGTCCACCGGCACGAACGTGCCGAAGTCTGAACCGGAGTCGATGACCCACGCTATGTCCGGGCCGCCGTTGAACTCTTCTCCGATCCAGGCGACGTGATACACCTTGGACGACACCGCTGGCGTTTTGAACGCCATCCCCACCTTCGGGGGCTGAGGAACCTCTGTCACATCCACAGCCCACATGTCATAGATGCCGTCGACTATGCGAGTCGCGACATCCTGAACGGTGCGCTCGGAGTTGACTGAGTCTTCGAGGAACTCAGCGATCCTCTTGATCTGAGCCGGTCGGCTCGGTATTGCCACGCCCCTCCTCCAACCCGTCGAAAGCTTTCTCAAAGGTCATGAGGATGTCGTGGTACTCATCCGCAGACTGGCTCGGACGAAGCCGGGCCATCTCGAACTCCGTATCCGTGAGGAATCCCCCACAGTACGACTTGTCTGCGTGCCCGCACTCCTTGTCGGTGCGCATAGGTCCTCCTTTCGTAGGCCCTGAGGCTCGCCCATGCGGGGGGAGAGAGTCACCCGCATGGACCAGCTTCGGAGCCCACGACCGGGTGGCCGTGGTTCCTTTGATCAGTCGTTCTCGTTGAACTCGCCCGTGAACCTGCCGTACATGTCAAACTTCTTGTACAACATCTTACCCCTCAGGGCCGCCTCATTGGCGAGACCCCAGGGGGCAGCGTTGTCCTGGCTTCCCTGGACCTGAGCCAGGTAATGCGCGGCACGGTCGGACACCTCGCCGATCTCGTTCGCCCTCTTGAGCGCGCTGAGGAGGTCGTGCGATCCGTCGAGGTTATAGCCGGACAGCACCTCAAGACTGATGCCGCCGAGATGCAGAGCGTGACCCACCAGGCAGCCCGGAACGGCGCTGCTGTAGTCCTCCTCGTAGGTGTCGGACTCTTCGTCCCACACCTCGCCAACCTGGTGGACGTACGAGCACACGGTGCCCTCGCGCTGGTAGACGTACTCCTCACCCTTCTCGGCAATGGCCAGGCTCACAAGCTCCTTGGCCTTGTCCATGTCGAGAACAGGGATGGTTGCAGTCATGACTTTCCCCTAACTGTGGGTTTCCGTACTATCACGGAGAGGGATGCACAGACGAACAACTGGTATCGGAGTGACAAGCTCCACCAGGTGGGTACTTATGTTTCCCCAGTCTGTGCATCCTTCACCGTGAGCATCCCCTCAGGGATGCCACGGGATCATACTACTTGAACAGCTTCTTCACGAAGGACGGAATCGGCCAGCCGAAGAACTTCACGCCCGCGCTGTAGAGCGCGACGACGATGAGGGCCGGAACGAACAGCTCCTTCACGAGAGCGACGACCAGGAACAGCAGGCCGATCAGAAGACCCAGGCCGACGACGGTACCCATCACGACGATCGGCTTGTCGTCCTCGTCGAGGGCGTCGAACTGAGCCTTCAAGTCCTTGAACTTGGACATACTCTCTCCCTTGTTGCGATGATCCCCGATGGATCCGGCAACCGCCACCCCTGAAGGGTGGCGATCACTGCACTCATCGGGAAAACAGGTACTGATTGTATCCCCAGTCAAGCAGGGTGTAGTCCTTGATGAGGTCCTTGCCGTGCTCCTCGAAGTCGAAGTACCTCTCAAGGTGCTCATCCGGCATTTCGCCGCAAGACTCCAGCGACTCGCGAGAGAACTCCTCGTAGTCGCCATCGAACTCTGAGTAGAACTCGTCGTCGACCCGCTCGAAGTCGTCGAAGTCGAAGAAGTTCCAGCCGACATTGTCGATGTAGGCAAGGTACCTGTCCGGATCATCTCCATGCATGGCAGCGTGCCAGTAGAGCTTGCTGACCTCCTCGACCCAGGTCATGCCGACCTGGCTCTTGATCGGCAGCTCATCAGAGGAGTCGCCCTCGACGTACGAGGGCTGAACCTCATCGAAGCCAACGTTGTGCTCGATGGCAAGCCCTGCGACATGGATCATCAGGGCTTGCTGGAAGGTGTCCAGGTCGATCACGTGGGCCAGCTTGTACAGGTCCGAAAGCTGGATCTCTTCGGACTCGTACGTGCCGTCGAAGTTGATGCTGAGCTGCATGTCCCTACTCCTGCTCGTCGGACACCTTGGCGTCGCTGGTCATGACGTTGTCGTACGACTCCGATTCGGGACGCACGCCCAGGAAGTTCAGCACCTTCTGGTGGCGCTCACGGAGCGCATCCTTGACATCCCTGCGGAAGTACAGGTTCGTACGTCCGACAGTCATGACGACCGGCAGCCCCTCCGTGAGAGGCTTGGCCGTAGCGTGCGACACCCCAAGCTCCTTGGCCAGGTCTGCGATGGTCAGCACTTCAGCTGCATTCATTTCTCTCTCCCTTTTCGCGTTCCCCTAGCAGGGGTGAATGACCACGGCCGAAAGCCGTGGCCAAACATCAATGCTAGGCGTTGTCGCGCTCCGCCTCCTCGTAGGAGGCGTACTCCCTCATCACCTCAAGAACGGCCATCATGGAGTGACTGATGGCCTTCCAGGAGATCTCCCTGCCATCCTGAAGGACCTGGGCCATGCCGAGAAGGTGGCGCGCCTCGGAGTCGAACTCGAAATGGGTTTCACGCTCGACCTGGCGCAGCGTTGAGCGCCAGCCCGCATTCTCAGGAATGGTCAGGGCGTCAACTCCCAGAACGTCGAGCAGGAACGAGCCGACGATGCAGGACCCAACCATCTCTCCGTTGATCACCTCGATGTTGACGCACCCCAGCGCGGGATTGTCCCCGCGCTGCGAGTAGATGCCGGGACGCTCCTTGGCCAGGCGCGCGATACCGTCCATGACCATTTTCGCGTTGACGACTGTCATTACTCTCTCCCTTGTTCGTCCCCAGTTGGGGTGAATGGCCACAGTGACCTGTGGCCAAACATCACTACTGGGATGCGCTCTTGTAAACAGAGGCGGCCCATCCGATTTCGGCCAGGACCTGGGAGATGGCCTCCCATGAGACCTTGCGGGTGTCCTGGAGGATCTGCGCGGTCCTCAGCAGGAACGCCGCCTCTGGGGAGACATCGACGAATCCGGCAATCGTCAGATCTTCGATAACGTGGTCCGAAGTGCCGTTGGACGGCACGTTGTCCACTCCGACCAGGTCGGAGAAGAATGAGCCCACGATGCAGCTGGGCATACGGTTGCCGTCGTCGTCCCAGGTCACGTTGACGCAGGAGGTGCCAGGAGCGTCGTACACCCCAGGCCTGGCCTGGGCGAGCTCGCGGATGCCCTTCAGGACGGCCGTCCTGTCAACGTACTTGGCGATGCTTTTCGGCATTACTCTCTCCCTTGTTCGGGTTGAACTGGCCTGAACAGACCAGAAGCCACAGAGGCCCCTGAAGGGCCTCTGGAGCCTCCTACCGGCTCAGTCGCAGTCATACTCCCACTTGTGCCCCTTCGGGGCCTTACGGGTCGGCTGAGGGGCCCTGTGGGGCACGCCAGGCTTGACGCGGTTCCCTGAGGGCTTGTGCAGGTTCGGGCGAGGCCGGGGGCGAGACGCCGAGTAGGCGTCAAGCTCCCAGTTGCACCCGTCATCCTCCGTCGACTGGCATCCGCCAGCCGTCAGGGTCAACCCTGTCGCGACAGCGATCAGGGCTGTGACCAGCCTCTTATTCATACCCTCTCCCTGTGTGATGTAGCTCACGACCCAAACCCCTTGACAGGGTTTGTCCCCTCTGCCTATAATGCAGTTAGGAAGTAGTTAAACAAGGTAGGTCGACCGCCCTAGCGGGCGACATGGACTAACCGGTTTAAGTACAGGTCTGACCCAGTGGATCAAGCGAACGTCACCCCCGAAGGGTGACGATCACTTCACTCATTGGAGCAGAAATCTCAAGCGCTGAAACGCTTCTGGTCGGGACCGTACGTCTTGAGCATGGTCAGGGGACCGTGCTCCCTCTCGTAGTACGAGAGGCGGTCAAATCCCTGATAGATACCGGACGTAGACGGACTGACTCGCTGCAAGCAGGGCTCCTCGTTGTAGATTCCCTTGACGATGAAGACGTGCTTGCGGTCCCAGGAGACGAGGACGTCTCCGTCCTTGATCTTCTCCTCGAACCAGATGTCCGGGTAATCCTCCTTGATCAGCTCGGCCGCACCCAAGGAAAGGTCTTGTCCGTCGCTGTTGGCGACGAACTCTCCCTTGTTGTTGAACGAGCCGCACTGAAGGATATAGCGGCCCTCATTGAGGCCCGGGACGGAGACGAAAGTCAGGACCTTTACTCCGTATCGAGAGCCGAAGCTCTCGAACGAGAGGACATCCCCGACCTTGAAGGAGCCTTCGAGCTTCTTGAACGCCATTCTCTCTCCCTTGTTGACTCCCCGATCATATGAACCAGGGAAGCGAAGCACAGCCTTTAGGGCTGTGCATCACTCTCACGGTTCAGGTGATGGCATTACTTGATGGTGCTGGAGAACAACGCACCAGTAGCGGTGCGAACCTCTCGCATGCCCCTCTTGTTGATGTTCGCGACAGACAGGATCGTCCCCTGGTCCTCGACCTTGCGGACGGCCATAGGGCTCAGGACGTAGAAGACCTCTCCGTCGGCGTTGGTCGCGAACTGACCCGCCTTGAAGGTGAAGAGACGGATCGGGAACGATCCGCCTGCCTCGAAGTCTTCCTTCCGGGCGACGTTCACCTCGTCCTCATCGGACCACTGCTTGAACACGCCACTCTCGATGGAGCCGGAACGGTAGAGGTACACCGTCACGGCCTTGTCGTCCACGACGAGGATCTTTGTCGCGATGACCTTGGCTGCGCAGCAGCCACCCTGGTCGTGATAGACGTCGCCCACCTCGACCAGGATGTCGTTCTTGCCGAGCGCGTCCTTCCAGGCCTTGGTCAGCTCCTGCATGGAGTAATTCGTGTTGAAGCCGTAGTCCTTGGACGTGCTCTGCGTGAGATCGAGGTTATTGAGACCGTCTTCGAACGAGCCGAACACCTGACCGAGAACGCAGACCTCGCACGACTCCAGGCGGAGCGTGTTGACGTCCACGAGGTCACGCCAGTTCGACGGACCGGACTCGTCCAGGAGCTTGATACCGGCGTTGACGACGTCGGCGTACTCGTTGCTCATGTTTCTCTCCCCTTGCGTGGGTTTTGCACCATAGCGATCCATGGCACATGTAAGCCCACATCCCGGAGGATGTGGACAAACAAGATTGTGGATCACACTCCTACTAGAACCTGTCGAGAAGGAACTTCAGAACGATCAGAGCGACGATACTGATCACGATTGCCTTGTCGATCACTTGTCCTCCTTGAGGATCGACTGGAGAAGGAAGTACCACATCAGGATTCCTGCAAGAGCCATGTCACGCCTTCTCCAGCATCCTGGCGACCGCAGCCTTCTGCGTCGCAAAGCCCTTGTGCGGCTTCACGTCCCGCATGGACTGGTAAGAGTAGGCCTTGCCCTTGGATCCCTGAATCGACCGGACGATGCCGACCAGCTCGCGGGTTCCCTTGACGCGCACCTCGAACTTGCGTGCGTCGATTGGCACAACCACGACGGCTGCACGAGCAAGGCCCTTACGGACATCCTTGATGGCACGACTCGAACGAGCACGGTTCTTGTGAACACGGCTCGTTTCGGGCGTCCTGTTACCGGCTCCGAAGCCCGGGATGCGGGAACCCTTGAGGGGTTCTCCCGCACCCATGAACGCTTCGTTGAACTCGACACTCTTCAAGGTCTCTCTCCCTTGTTTCCGGCAGTGATGCCGAGACAACCGACAGCCCTGAGGCTGTCGGCTCTCTGTGGTCACTGACTAGAGGTTCTGCTCGATGTACTGCGCGATCTGACCGAACGACTTGTTCTGCTCGTCGTTCATGCCCATCAGGGTGATCGTCTCCTGAGTGCTGAGGCCGTACTCTTCGACCAGAGCGTTGGGAAGGAAGGCGGAGTTCCTGTTGTAGAGGTAGTCCAAACCCACCAGGATGGGGGGCTCGATCATGCCGCCTTCCACGCCGATCTCGCAGAGAACACCCAGGCAGCAGTACTGATCGTCCTTCGAGCGGAGACGCCCCCTGCCCTGCTCGTACTTACCGGAGCGGAGCTTGGCGACCCATTCGCGCTTGATGTCCTGGTTCATACTCTCTCCCTTGTGTTACGTTCGGCAGTGATGCCGCGTCAACCGACACCCGAAGGTGTCGGCTCACACTGGTCACTGTCTAGAAATTGATCGGAGCGAAGTTGAACTCCTGATCATACAGCCTGGTCTCTGTGTTGTAGACATAGACCTGAACCTTTCGAGTACGCTCGTGGTGCACGATCATGCACGCCGTTCGAGCGATGTCCTCAAGGCTGGTCAGGTGGTCCTTGATCAGAGTAAAGCCAGGCACGCTGGTCCACTCATTCCAGTCGGTGCCGTTGTGCACGAGGACCAGGACGTGGAACTCTCGCGTCTTCATGCCTCTCTCCCTTGTTCGGCCTGAATCGACCAGACTACGCCCCCGCATTGAGCGAAGCTCAATGGGTACATCACGTCTCGTGATGCAGTGGGGCGCACTCCTACCTATTCAGACTCTGTGAAACCATCCACACACGGTCCGTCGCAGTAGCAGCACTTCGGGCTCATCAACTCCATGAACGACTGGAGTAGTGGTGTGGAGAATTCGTAACACTGGGTGCACCTGAATGACCAGCCACGAGACTCGGTCTCGTAGGCGTAGCTGGCAGGCATGCCACACAGGTTACAGTCCATCATTCTCTCCCTTGCGTTAAGGGCCTCACAGGGTCTGTAAGGCTCCCGGACAATCCGCCGGTCCCGAAGGACCGGACGGACTCCCCGAGGGGCTCAGAAGACGATTCAGGGACACGTTCGTACGCTCGGGGGCCACGCCAGTATCAGCGTGACGTTCGTCGTCTCGGGGGCATCCCGCCCTCACCTTCCAGCCCCTCAACAAGGGGGGAAAGAGCGTGTGAGTTGGTTCCTGACTTCTTCGCGGCTTCTGTTCTACCGGATGGCACCACGTTGTAACGTGGGCACTTCGGGGACGCATGTGCAACCACTACCCGTAGGGCAGCAGTCACCATCAGTGATGTATTCTCACACGGCTCACAGTGCTACCGCTCGCCTCCCAATGTACCGCGCTCCGAGGAGCGCTGCCACCCATTTAGCAGTGGCCGGGGCGAGACTCACACTACGAGTCTTCACATGTATTGAGTTCTCAAGCAACGAGCGCTTCCTTTGACCAGATTGGGCACCCTCGTTCGAGGGAGCGGCTAAAGCTAGTCCACCGCTGTGGTTGCCGACACTGGCTTAAAGTTCGCCCCATACTGGCAGCTCCCCTTACTCCGGGCGCAAATGCTGTGTTGGACCGTCCAAGTTCTGGACCGTTCCGACGGGTCAGACTCTCTCAGACAGCGTTGCGGTCCGTCAAGTCCCTCGTTTTGCCCTGTAGCTCGGTTCACGGCCTGATCACGCATCCCCGAAGGTTAGCATCGTGATCATGGCCGCTTGCCCAAGCAAGCGGACTGAGAGGACTCTTTCAAACCATGCAGTGGTCTGTCAAGCGGCACGCCCTAAGGCGTGTCTCGTCACGACGGATCGTGCGAGAGGAACCGTGAGCACCATGTGCAGTCTCACGCTATCGCGTCATGGACGCGCCCCTGATAGGCAGGAACATGACCCGCTATCCACAAGAGATGCTCGATCACCCATGTTCCACGCTCGGCACACTAACTACGCACACCCTTGCGGGGTGTACTCGCTGCTCTGCGCTTGCCAAGAGTCTGGCTTTTGGAGTTGTGGTCAAGAACGAGGACTCAAGGCCCCTGCCGAACCCGCTTGCTCGGTCCGACAACCAGAACACTACGGATTGCAGAAGTGACAGCAACTGCGAAGGGAGGCAGGGACGCCGGCAAAACACCACAAACCGGACATCTGGGACAGGGACGAATCGGGACAGATACGGACACGACGGGGCAAGAGGCCCAGTTTTAAGGTGCCCAGAAGCTGCCCTCATGTCAGGATAAAACCGGACAGAACGACCGCCCAAACCGGACATCTCAGGACATCCTGCCCCTGAGGGCAGGCTGGGAGGGGTGTGGATCAAGGCCGGATTCGCTGGAGTGAAGGGCTCAAGCAAACTGGACAAGTCGGACATGGACCGATAAGTCTTCCGATAGATCACCTTTGTCCCGGTTCGTCCCTCCGTCTCTGCTCATCCGAGCACAGTGCACGCTCATGTGAGCACCTCACGTCACGTGGATGATGGAACACGCGCGCGCGTAGGGAGGGGCATGTCAGGACATGTCGGGGCGTATCGGTATACACAGGGTGTATAGTCCACTCCCATCACATTCCTCCCCATCCCCCACCAGATGCGCACATCCTTCACCATATCTGCACATATCCCACCATATGGGTGCATATCGGACATCGTGGCCTGTATACATCTACGTGAACCCTGTCTACGTACGTGAACACTCCTGCCACGCTCGTTCGAGCCCTGCTCTGCTCAGGTGAGCACGTGTCCACCTTGTCCTGGTTCGTGGTGGTCTGGGCGTGTCCGAGATGTCCTGGTTTGCCCTGGTTCGTACCCGGGGGTTGTTAAACTGGCTCGGTGGGAGTGGGAGTGAGACCCACTAAAAATGGACCATACATACCTGTGACTTGCGTCACATGCCCTCTCAGAACCCTTGGTATTACTGGGCTGTAGCCACGTGACACAGGTCACATCGAAAGTATGTCACTAATCCGGCAAGGGACAGGTATATACATAGTGACACCCCCT
>Ga0068866_10001265_pt1 | contig 10959 bp, 8 predicted proteins | sample KBSMisM22_FD_66587 | JGI IMG/M metagenome (GOLD analysis project Ga0068866, IMG submission 66587) | Miscanthus rhizosphere microbial communities from Kellogg Biological Station, Michigan, USA - KBS Miscanthus M2-2 | ecosystem: Host-associated > Plants > Roots > Rhizosphere > Soil ... | reverse complement strand
CGGACGACCGACGGCTCGATGTGGTGCTTGGTCAGCTGGCGGAGGAGCTTCAGCGCGATGTTCGCAACGATCTGGATGTGCACCCACGAGTGGTCGTTGATGCGCATCCGGGCGACGGCGTTCACGTTCGCCACGTGCCACCAGCCCTTGAGCTGGGGGTCGTTGTTCACCCGCTCGAGCAGCTTGCGCAGCTTTCGGTTGCCGCGCACGGGCACGTTGATCTTCATCTGGCGGACGGCCTGGTCGGGCGTCAGCCGGGTCTCGCGCTCAGCCTCCTCGGAGACCGGTTGTTCGATCCGCTCTTCGGTCTCCTTGTCGAGAGCCATCTGCCCTGCATCCTATGACCTAGGCGACGGCCCAATCTCCATACAGCGATGTGTAGAGGCCGCGCTTCGCCAGGAGCTCGTCGTGGCTTCCCTGCTCGATGATCCGACCGTGCTCGAGGACCACGATGAGGTCCGCGTCGCGGATGGTCGACAGGCGGTGCGCGATGATGAAGGCGGTCCGGCCCGCGAGCAGGATCCTGAGGGCCTGCTCGATCTTCCGCTCCGTCCCGATGTCGACCGACGAGGTCGCCTCGTCGAGAATCAAGATGTGCGGGTCGGCCAGCAGGGCACGCGCGACCGCGATGAGCTGACGCTGGCCGAGTGAAAGTCGGGAGCCGCGCTCCTGCAGCTGTGTCTCGTAACCGTCCTCGAGGCGAAGGATGAAGTCGTGCGCGCCGACCGTCTGCGCAGCCTGTACGACCTGCTGCGACGTCGCATCGGGCCGGCCGAACTTGATGTTGTCGGTGACCGTGCCGGCAAAGAGGAAACCCTCCTGCGGGACGATGCCCAGCTGATGGCGCAGCGAGGCTTGCGTCACGTCCCGGAGATCATTGCCGTCAATCGTGATGCGTCCCTCGGTCGGGTCGTAGAAGCGTGCAAGCAGTTTGGCGATCGTCGACTTGCCCGCACCGGTATGGCCTACGAGCGCGACCGTTGTCCCGGCGGGTACGTCGAGGTCGAGCCCGTGCAGCACCTCGCCGCCCTTCGAGTAGCTGAAGCGGACGCTCTCGAACCGCACGTCGCCTTCAACTTCTGGCAGAGGTTGTGCGCCGCCGCGGTCGAGCACCTCCGGCTCCTCCTCCATCACGTCCATGATCTTGTCGAGCGCCGCAGTTGCCGACAGGAACGTGTTGTAAAGCTGCGACAACTGTTGAACCGGGTCGAAGAAGTTCTGCACGTAGAGCATGAAGGCGAAGAGCGTTCCGAGCGTGACGTCTCCGTTGAAGTAGAGATGGCCGCCGTAACCCAGTACAACCGCGAGCGCAATCGACGAGAGCAGGTCGACGAACGGGAAGTAGAGGCCGTTCAGGACGACGGTCTCCATGTTCGAGTCGCGGTAGCGCTCGGTGACCGCCTTGAAGTTCCGCGTAGTGGCCTCCTCACGCGTGAAGGCCTGCACCACCCGCATGCCGGCGATGTCCTCGGCGAGCGTCGCGGTCACCAGCCCGAGCCGCTCGCGCACCGCCCGGTAGGCCCGCGTCGAGCGGACGCGGAAGATCACCGTCGCGAGGCTCATCAGCGGGATGACTGCGAGCGTCGCCAGGGCAAGACGCCAATCGAGGACGAAAAGCAGGATCGCGGTGCCGAGGAGCGTGAGGCTGTTCTGCACCAAGCTTGTAACGCCGTCGGTCACGAGTTGGTCGATCGCCTCGACGTCGTTCGTGAGCCTGCTGATGATCACGCCGGCGCGTGTGCGCTCGTAGAAGCCGAGGGACAGCTGCTGCAGGTGGCGGAACAGCCGGATCCTGAGGTCGGCCAGGATTCGTTCACCGACCCAGCCGGTGAGGTACGTCTGCACGTAGCTCATCGCCCAGTTGAGCAGCCCGGCGAGCACGAATGCGCCGACGATCCACCAGAGCTTGGCGAGGTCGTTCTTTCCGATGGCGTCGTCGACGGCGTACTTCGCGAGGAGTGGGGGAAGAAGCGCCGTCGCCGTCGCAGCGAGGAGTGAGAGGACCGAGAACGCCGTGCGTACGCGGTAGGGCCGGGTCAGCCGCGCAAGCGCAGCGACGCGGCGGCGGGTCCGGCGCCACGACCAGTCGTCGACCTCGACCTTCTTGATCGAGCTCAGGTGGCCTCCCGGCTGCCAGACCCTCATCGTTCGCAACCCTTTCTTGTTAGACGCGCGCGCGTCCCCACCCGGGAGGGGAACGTTGCCACCCGCCGCCCACGACCGACGCTACCGGCAGAACCCGAACGCGTCTGTGCCGATTCCGTGTCGATTCGGGTCCTCATGAGGCAGCCTCCAGAGCGTCCGTCTCCGCGCTCGCCTCGACGGCGTCCGCAAACTGACGCTCGAGCAGGCCGTGCTCGTAGATGTCGCGGTACACCGCACTCGTCGCGAGAAGCTCCTCATGGGTGCCGCGGGCGGCGATCCGGCCGTCGTCGAGCACGACGACCTCATCCGCAAGCGCGATCGTCGAGAGCCGATGAGCGATGATCAGCGTCGTACGGTTTCGCATGGCCTCGCGCAGGCCGACGCGGATCCGCGCCTCCGTCGATGCATCCACTGATGCTGTCGCGTCGTCGAGGATGAGGACACGCGGATCGAGCGCAAGCGCGCGTGCGATCGCCAGGCGCTGTCGCTGCCCGCCCGACAGCGTGATGCCGCGCTCGCCGATCACGGTGTCGTAGCCAGCCGGCAGCTTGTCGATGAATTCGTCTGCCTGTGCCAAGGCGGCGATCCGCTCGACCTTGGCGTCGTCGAGGTCCGGAGCGCCGAAGGTGATGTTCTCCCGAACGCTCGCAGAGAACAGGAAGGGATCCTGGGAGATGACGCCGATCTCGTGACGTAGCGAGGCGAGCTTCACGTCTCGGACGTCAGCGCCATCGAGCGTCACCCGTCCGGAGGTGACGTCGTAGAAGCGCGGGACGAGTGAGGTGAGCGTCGTCTTGCCTGAGCCTGTGTGGCCGATGAGGGCGATCGTCTTTCCCGGCTCGACCTCGAGTTCGATGTCGTGCAACACGGCACGGCCGTCCAGGTACTCGAAGCCGACGTTCTCGAACCTGAGTCGCCCGCCGCCCGCCGGAAGCTCCACCGCTCCCGGCCGGTCAGCGATCTCTACAGGCTCGTCCATGACCTGGAAGATGCGCTCACCAGACGCCGTCGCTCGTTGCGCCTGGCCGACCCACATGCCGAGCGAGCGCAGCGGCATGATCAGCATCCCCAGATAGAGGTTGAAGGCGACGAATCCACCGACGGTGAGCCCTCCGCTCGAGACCATGCGCGCGCCGACGAGGAGAACCGCGGCCTGCGCGAGCATCGGCACCCAAGAGATGAGCGGGACGTAGGTCGCACGCTGCCGGTTCGCGCGCACCGTCTGCTCGAACACCGCCTCCGAGCGCGCGCGGAATTTCTCCTCCTCCTGCGGTTCTTGCGCGAACGCTTTGACGACGTGGACACCGACGATGTTCTCCTCGGCGACCGTCGCGACGTCCGCCAGCTTCTGCTGAACCTCGCGCAGCGTCGGGTGCGCGATGTGGCTGTACCGATAAGCGAGCACGACGATCACGGGAGTGATCGCGAGCGCGATGAGGGCCAGCTGCCACTCGAAGAAGAAGAGGACGGCCGTGACGGAGAGCACCGTCAGGGCGTTCTGGAAGAAGAAGATGAGCCCGTAGCCGAGGAAGAAGCGAACGCCCTGGAGATCCACGGTCGCGCGTGACATCAGCTGGCCGGTCTGATGACGGTCGTAGAAGCCGAACGAGAGCCGCACCAGGTGTGAATAGAGGCCCTGGCGCATGTCCATCTCCACGGCCAGCGCCTGCTTTCCGGAGATGAGGCGCCGCCCGGCCATCAACACGGCGCGGAGCACGCCGAGTCCCACGATGATCCAGATGTACTCCCACAATTTCGACGAGTCGTGAGGGGCGATCGCGTCGTCGATCACGTTTTTCGTGACCCAGATGAGCGCAATCGCGGCTACCTGGGAGGCGACCGCGAGGACGATTGAGATGATGAGGGAGACCTTGTACGGGCGCAGGAAGCCGAGCAGGCGCGCAAATGTCTGCCGATACGGCGTGTTGCTGTGCTCGTTCACCCCTGAAATCTAGCCGGGGGCGTTGTCGTCACAGGCGACCGATTTCCTCACGCACGAGCGCAGCGGCCCGCGCCGTCAGCTCCCTGTTCGCGGAGGAATTCAGCCAGCTGCTCGCGCCGGAAGGGTGCGGGAGCGGAACGGCGACAGCACCGTCGAGCTCGTACGTGCGGCCGATGCAGTCGGCGAGGCCGCTCCGGATGCCGAGCACAACGCGGATCGCAAGACCGCCGACCGGCACGATCAGTTGCGGCCTGATCAGCTTCAGCTCCCACTCGCGCCAGAAGGAGCAGAGCTCCTGCTCGCGGGGCGTCGGCGTCCGATCTCCGCGACCGGACGGCGCGCGTCCGGGATAGCAACGGGTCACCGAGGCGCAGTAGAACGTCCGGTAGAAGCCGTCTTCGTCCAACTCGAGCCAGCGGCGTAGCGTCTTGCCGGCGCGACCGCGCCACGGGCGGCGCTCAGTTCCCTCGACGATGCCCGGCGCCTGTCCGTACATGTACGCCCGCTGGTCGAGGTACTCGTTTGCGACGGGCCGGGACTCGAGTGGATAGCCGGCCTCGACGCATGCCCGGCAGGCGCGAACGTCGCGTTGCAGCGAGGCGAGTGAGCGGTAGGACGAACGGCGGCGCGTCAAGCGCGCGCGACGAGGAACCAGCTGCCGTGGAACAGAAGCTCGCCGCCGAGTTCCTCCGCAAGATCCTCGCCCTCGAACACCCGCTTGTACACCTGCCAGCGCGAGCCGTCCTTCAGTTGACGCTCCTCCCAGCGCTCCGCTGCGTCACCCTCACCGCGGATGGAGGCGACGACGACAAGTTCCGGCGCCACGCGGAGCGCCTCTGCGAGGAAGCGGCGGCGTTCTCCTTCCTCGAGGTGGCAGTAGAAGAAACTGGTGAAGACGCGGTCGAAGGCGGCGTCCTCGAACGGCAGGGAAAGGGCATCGCCGCGCACGAAGGTCGCAGCCGGCGCCTGAGCACGCGCGGCCTCGAGCATGCGCTCGCTGACATCGAGGCCGACGACCTCGCCACGCAGATGGCGAGTGAGGAAACCGGTCCCGCAGGCGACGTCGAGGGTGCGGACCGGCTCGAGACTCGCGATCACGCCGGCGAGCTCGTCGATCTCCTCCTCCCAGCCAGGTCGCTGCCGGTCGGAATAGAGACCCCGTCCGAGCCACCAGTCGTCGTACTCGGTGGCGCGCCGGTCGTAGTACGTCTTCACTCTTCCTAGAGTACGCGGCGTGGACTTGCCGCTCGAATCGGTGCCGAACTTCTCGGAAGGCCGTGACGCGTCGACGATCGACGCGCTCGGCGCGGCACTCGCAGCGCGTGCCGATCTCCTCGACGTGCACTCGGACGCGGACCACCACCGGTCGGTGTTCACGCTCGTGGGCGACGACATCTCGCTCGTCGAAGCGTTGCTGGCGGGGATCGCCTGTGCGCGCGAGCGAATCGACCTGCGCGTTCACGAAGGGGCACACCCACGGATTGGGGCAGCAGACGTCGTCCCGATCGTCGCCCTCGATCCCGCCGACCGGGAGCGAGCGAAGGATTGCGCGCTTCGGCTCGCCGACAGGATCGGGTCCGAGCTCGGCTTGCCCGTGTTCCTCTACGGCCAGTCGTCGCCCGGCCGCGGCCCGGCCTTCTACCGGCGCGGGGGGCCAGCGGAGCTCCAGCGACGGATCGACGCGGGGGAGGTCAGCCCGGACTTCGGGCCGGGCACGCTCGACGAGCGAGCAGGGGGTGTGATCGTCGGGGCGCGTAACCCGCTGATCGCGTTCAACGTCAATCTCGCAACCCACGATGCAGAGGTCGCGCGTTCAATCGCGGCGGTCGTGCGTGAGGCCGGCGGCGGCTTTCCGGGTGTGCGAGCTCTTGGTCTGGCGCTTCCACGCGCGGGGCGTGCGCAGGTGAGCATGAACGTCGAGGACTGGGAAGCAGCTGCCTTGCACGACATCGTCGGGCGTGTCGAGTCGGAGGCCCGTGCGCGCGGTGTCGATATCGTCGGCGCCGAGCTCGTCGGCCTCATGCCGGCCGGGGCGGCTGCGGCTGCGGCCGGCGCAATCTTGCGCATCGACGGGTTCAACTCTTCGCACGTGCTGGAGCTGCGGCTGCTCGAACGCGCACGCGGCTGAGTCTGCGGTGGCCCGGAGCTAGACTCGCGCACGATGGCTCAGGCGACCGCGATCCGCCTGACCGGGGACGATCTCCGGGTCAGTGACGTCTGGGCGGTCGCTCTTGGCAACGCCGAGGTCGCGCTTACAGACGAAGCGCGGACGAAGATGCGGGCCGCGCGCGAGCTCGTCGAGCGCGCAGCGCACGGCAGTCGCGAACACACCTACGGCATCAACACCGGCTTTGGACGTTTCGTTTCGCAGTCGATCCCGGAGGAGCAGACCGGCGAGCTCCAGCTCCGCCTGCTCCGCAGTCACGCCTGTGGCGTCGGGGATCCCTATCCGACCGCGATCGTCCGTTCCGCGATGCTCCTGCGCGCGAACGCGCTCGCGAAAGGGAACTCCGGTGCGCGAGTCGAGACCGTGGAGCTACTGCTCGAGTGCCTCGATCGCGGCGTCCTTCCGTACGTGCCGAGTCGTGGATCGGTCGGTGCGAGCGGAGACCTCGCGCCGCTCGCGCACCTTGCGCTGCCGCTCATCGGAGAGGGGGAGGCGTACTACGCAGACCAGCTGGTCTCCGGAGCGGATGCACTCGCCGCCGCTGGGCTCGAGCCGACTCGGCTCGAAGCGAAGGAGGGGCTGTCGCTCATCAACGGAACGCAGTTCATGGCGGCCTACGGCGCCCTCGGCGTCGTTCGCGCGCGCCGGCTCACACGTACGGCCGACATCGCGTGCGCACTCTCACTCGAGGCGCTACAGGGCTCGCGAACGAGCTTTCTCCCGCAGATCCATCGCCTCCGTCCGCTTCGCGGCCAGTCCGATTCGGCGGCGAACGTCCTGCGCTTGCTCGAGGGATCCGCCATCAACGAGGCGCACAAGTGGTGCGACCAGGTTCAGGACGCTTACTCGCTCCGCTGCGCACCACAGGTACACGGCGCCTCGCGCGACTTGCTCGACTACGTCGAAGGGACCGTGGCGGTCGAGCTCAACGCAGCGACGGACAACCCGCTCGTGCTCGTGGAGGACGAGCTGCTCGTCTCGAACGGGAACTTTCACGGCCAGCCGCTGGCATTCGCGCTCGATGCGCTCGCGATGGCCTGCTCCGAGCTCGCCAACATCTCGGAACGTCGCGTCGAACGGCTCGTCAATCCGAATCTCTCGAGCGGCCTGCCCGCATTCCTGACGACGGACGGTGGCCTGAACTCTGGCTTCATGATCCCCCAGTACGTCGCGGCCTCGCTCGTGAGCGAGAACAAGTCGCTTTGCCATCCCGCCAGCGTCGATTCGATTCCGACGAGCGCCGGCCAGGAGGATCACGTGTCCATGGGGAACGCTGCCGCGCTCAAGGCGTGGCAGGTGCTCGCGAACTCCGAGCGCGCGCTCGCGATCGAGTTGCTCGCGGGGGCCCAGGCCGTGGAGTTTCTCGCCCCGCTCGAGCCCGGACACGGCGTGCGCGCTGCGCATGGATTCGTCCGTTCGCTCTCGCCGCGGCTCGGCGACGATCGCTCGCTCTCGCACGACATCGAAACGGTCGCGGCCGCGATCCAGGACGGTTCGTTCCTCGCGGCCGTCGAGGCGGAGGTGGGTGAGCTCGCGTGAGCACTACCCGCCCACTTGACGCTGTCGTCCAGGAGCTCTGCGGGGATCTGACCCGCATCCGTTCGCCGCGTGGCACTGAGTTACACGCGCGCGCGTGGTCGACGGAGGCACCGTTGCGGATGCTGCTCAACAACCTCGATCCCGAGGTCGCAGAGCGGCCCGAAGATCTCGTCGTCTACGGCGGATCGGGCAAGGCCGCACGGAATCCGGAGGCGTTGCGGGCGATCGTCCGCTCGCTGCTCGAACTGCGGGAAGACGAGACCCTGCTCGTGCAGAGCGGCAAACCGGTCGGCGTGTTCCGGACGCACCCGGGCGCGCCGCGCGTGCTGATCGCCAACGCCATGCTGGTTCCGCGCTGGGCTACGTGGGACGAGTTCCGCCGGCTCGAGGCCCTCGGACTGACGATGTACGGGCAGATGACCGCGGGGAGCTGGATCTACATCGGCACGCAGGGCATCTTGCAGGGCACGTACCAGACATTTGCGGCAGCAGGTGAGACCCACTTCGGCTCGCCCGACCTCTCCGGCCGCACGATCCTCACCGCCGGGCTTGGCGGGATGGGGGGTGCGCAGCCGCTCGCCGGGACGATGGCCGGCGCCGCAATCCTCTGCGTGGAGGTCGACCCGGCGCGGATCGAGCGCCGGCTCGAGACGCGCTACCTCGACGAGGCGACCGAGTCGCTGGACGACGCGCTCGCACGAATCCGGGCCGCGTCGGCAGAAGGGCGAGCGCTCTCGGTGGGTCTGCTCGGTAACGCAGCCGAGGTGATTCCCGAGTTGGCGCGCCGCGGCGAGCATTTCGATCTGGTCACAGATCAGACGGCTGCGCACGATCCGCTCACCGGCTACATCCCCGTCGGTCTGACCGTCGAGGCAGCGGCTGCGTTACGTGAATCGGATCCAGACGAGTATCTCTCTCGCGCACGTGTGTCGATTGTGCGTCATGTCGAAGCGTTGCTCGAGTTCGTCCGGTCCGGCAGCTATGTTTTCGATTATGGCAACAACCTCAGAGGTGAGGCCCGTGAAGGTGGCGTAGCGGAGGCCTTCTCGTACCCGGGCTTCGTCCCGGCCTATATCCGGCCGCTCTTCTGTCGCGGCGTCGGCCCGTTCCGGTGGGCGGCGCTCTCGGGTGAGGCGGCGGACATCGCGGCGATCGACGCGGTGCTCCGCGACCTCTTCCCGGACGATCCGCTTCTGCAGCGGTGGCTGGACCTCGCGGCGAATCGTGTGGCGTTCCAGGGCCTGCCCGCCAGGATCTGCTGGCTCGGGTACGGGGACCGCGCGCGGGCGGGATTGGCGATCAACGAGCTCGTTCGCTCCGGTGAAGTCAAGGCGCCGGTCGTGATCGGGCGGGACCACCTCGACTCAGGGTCGGTCGCCTCGCCCTACCGGGAGACCGAAGCCATGCGCGACGGCTCCGATGCGATCGCCGACTGGCCGATCCTTAATGCCCTGCTCAACGTGGCGGCTGGCGCCACATGGGTCAGCGTGCACCACGGCGGCGGAGTCGGGATCGGCAACTCGATCCACGCAGGGATGGTCATCGTCGCCGACGGCACCGACGACGCTGCCGAACGCCTCGAGCGAGTACTGACGGCGGATCCCGGCACCGGTGTCATGCGACATCTCGATGCGGGGTATCCCGAGGCGATCGCGGCCGCCGAGTCGCACGGGCTCGTGGCGCCGATGCCGCCCGCCGCGCGGGGATGAATCGCACGGGCGGCGGGAGCCGCCTGCTCGTCCGCGATCTGGAACAGCTCGCGACACCTGTAGGGACGTCTGCCCCGCTGCGGGGAAGCGAGCTCGCCGAGGTCGACGTGATCGAAGACGCGTACGTCCTCTGTGCCGGTGGATCGATCGAGAGCGTCGGCCGCATGCGCGACCTTCCGAGTCTCGAAGGGGAAGTGGACGAGGTCGACGGGCGCGGGCTCTGCGCGATCCCCGGGCTCGTCGACTGCCACACGCACGCTTGCTTTGCCGGCGACCGCGTGGAGGAGTTCGCGCTCCGTGCCTCCGGCGCGTCCTACGAGGAGCTGCACGCAGCGGGGGGCGGAATCATGTCCACCGTCCGGGCGACGCGTGCAGCCGGTCCCGAAAAGCTCGCAGCCGCCGTTCGCACGCACCGCAGTTGGATGCTGCGCGCGGGGACGACCACCTTCGAGGCGAAGTCCGGCTACGGACTCGACCGCGATACCGAGCTCGCCTCGTTGCAGGCGATCCGAGACGAGGGCGGGATCCCCACGTGGCTTGGGGCACACGCAGTGCCGCCCGAGTACGACGACGCGGATGCCTACCTCGACTTCATCCTGACGCAGGTCCTCCCTGATGCCGCCGCGCTCGCAGAAGCGGCCGACGTGTTCCTCGAGCGCGGCGCGTTCGACGCCGCGCAGGCGCGGCGCTATCTGAGCGCCTGCGCCGAAGCGGGCCTTGCGCTCCGTCTGCATGCCGACCAGTTCACCGAGCAGGGCGCCGTCCCGCTCGCGATCGAGCTCGGCGCGAGGTCGGTCGACCACCTCGAGGCAACGGGCGCCGAGGGAGTCGCTGCGTTGGGAGCAAGCGATGTCGCAGCGGTGCTGCTCCCGGCGAGTGCGCTCTTCCTCGCCCGGCCGATGCCGCCGGCGCGGGCGCTCGTTGAGGCCGGCGCGATTGTCACCCTCGCGACCGACTTCAATCCGGGCAGCGCATTCTGCGAAAGCCTGCCGCTCGTGTGCTCGCTGGCGGCGACTCAGCTCAAGCTGTCGCCGGCGGAGGCCCTTGCCGCCTGCACGGTCAACGCGGCGCACGTCCTCGGTCGTTCCGGGCGGCTCGGGCGCCTCGCTTCCGGCTATGACGCCGACATCGTGCTGCTCGACGCCCCTGACTGGCGGTATCTCGCCTACCACCTCGGCGGGAACCTCGTGACCAACGTGGTTCTCCAGGGTGAGCTCGCCGAGTTAGGCTAGTTCCGCGATGCCGACCAGAAAGCAGCGACGGCGCGAGGCGAAGGCGCGGCGCCACGAATACGAGTACGTCTACGTCGACGACGAGGGGAACGAGGTCGCCGCCGACCCGGGCGAGCTTCGCACGGAGAAGAACGGACAGCGTGAGGCGAAGCCGCGGAATCCGCAGCAGGGAAAGCCGGCCGCTCGCGGTTCGGGGCGGCGCACGGTCGAACCCCCCTCCTGGCG
>Ga0068866_10001264_pt1 | contig 10961 bp, 14 predicted proteins | sample KBSMisM22_FD_66587 | JGI IMG/M metagenome (GOLD analysis project Ga0068866, IMG submission 66587) | Miscanthus rhizosphere microbial communities from Kellogg Biological Station, Michigan, USA - KBS Miscanthus M2-2 | ecosystem: Host-associated > Plants > Roots > Rhizosphere > Soil ... | reverse complement strand
CACGTCGGCCGGTGTCTTCACGGATCTGCTTTGCCACAGAGTCCAATTCGGCACTGTCGAGGTCGGCGATCAGGACGTCGGCGCCGCGGCTGGCCAGGGTCAGCGCGTGGGTGGCGCCCATCCCGCGGGCCGCGCCGGTGACGAATGCGACCCGGCCCGCGAGGCTGATACCAGGCAGTGCGCTCACGAGGCGGTCTCAGCGATGTGCGGCTCGGTGATATAGAGCATGTTGCCGTCCGGATCGAAGAACGGGCGGTAGCGGTACCAGGTGCCGTTGGGGTGCTTCCACTCGATGCGCTCGTCGACCCATTCGACCTGGCCGTCCAGCTCGCCCTCGGTTTCGTCGAGGTTGTCGACCTCGAAGGCGATCGAGTCGTAGCCGGGGGCATTGTCCGGGTTGACCGCGGTGCGGCGCGGAGCATGCTCGCCCACTTCGGATTTGAAGATGTAGAGGGTGACGTTGCCCATGTTGATGGCGGCCCACTCCTCGTCCTTCTCGTAGGGCAGGTGGAAGGGCAGGCCGAGGGTGCCGTGGTAGAACTCGACGAGGCGGTCCACGTCACGGGACAGGATGTCCATATTGTCGATTCGCTTGAGCTTAGGCATTGATCTTCTCCTTCAGGGTCGATGAGGCGGTACATGCGCCACCCGGGTGGGCGGCCAGGGTTCCGTTCGCCACGTCGAGGACGACGGTGGCCAGGGTTTGGAACTGCCCGGCAGCGGGCAGTGATGGGTCGATGTGGCAGCAGGTGCCGCCACCGGCCATCAGGTGAGAGGACAAGGCGTCCAACGCATCCCCGGTGGTGAGATCCCGACCGGCGAGCTTGCGGCGCAGCATGTCGTAGCGGATAACGGTGTCGGGGCCGTTGCGCAGCTCGGTGTCGTGCAGGTTCGCCGGTGTGCTCAGGAAGTGGTTCGTGTGAACCAACAGACCCTCGGCGTCGGGCAGTGCGTAGCCGACGCCGCCGGGGTTGAGTTCCACACTGACCGCGGCGGATTCGGTGCCGGCGACCGCGACCATGGTCAGCGAGGTGGACGCCGATACCGGCGCCTGCGCAGCGCGCAGCATCGCCTGGTTCAGGTCGTGGGCCTCGTCGAGGATCGAGCGGGCCAGAACGTGAACGGGCACACCGATTCCCACCCCATCCTCCTCGTGATGAAGGATGTTGAAGTGGATGCCCAGACCGCGGTCGTTCACACCGATCTTGCCGACGATGCCGTATTCGGTGACGGTGGTGGTGTGGCTGCCATCGTGGTGCGGGATCTCCCATACCAGCCACAGATCGGCAAGCCCGGCATACCAGTCCCACGCCTGTACCGAGACCGGAGCCTGGCCGTCGCGTAGCCGCACCACCGTCGAGCATTCGTGGGCATCGGCGCCGACCGCGGCCAGCACCTCGGTGCGGGCATTGATCGCCGCGATGGACGTGATGGGCAGGGCCGACCCCTCGGCGATGCCGGCGATCTCCTGCGCCAGCGTCGGTGTGAACTCGGTGATGGCGTCGAAAGCCAGTGCGCCCCAGTGGTTCAGGTCGACAGGCCGCTTGGCGGCGGCGTCGAATAGCCGCTGGTAGGCGGTGACGGCCTGAGCGACCTGAGTGCGGTGGGCCGCACCGAATTCGACACCGCGTGCGTGCGGGTCGGTGGCGGTGGAACGGAATCGGTAGCTCATAACCCGACCTTCAGGTCGGCCGCGGCGTGCTCGGCGACATCATCGAAGCGGGCGAACCACACGTCGTCGGTGGCGGCGATGTGCTCGATGACCTGTTCGAGTTCGGCCAGCCGGTAGGGGCGGCCGATCACCTCAGGGTGCATGGTGAAGCTGGTGTGGCGGCCCTCGGCGCGGGCGGATTCGAACTCGGCGATCCAGGTGCGGCGCATCTCGGCCGGGTCGGCGACATTACCGCCACCGTCGATGTTCCAGCCGAAGCGCGGCCAGTCATCCAGCGACCAGTGCACGGGGATTTCCAGGATCTCCAGTTCGCCCGAGCGTTCGATGTAGGGGCGGTCATCGCCCATGCAGCTGGAGTCGTAGGCAAAGTCGTACTTCACCAGCAGTTCGAAGGTCTCCGGCGTCAGCTCCCAGGAGGTGGAGCGGTAACCTTTTGGCTTCGGGACGCCCAGTTTCTCGAAGACCTCCAGGCCTTTCTCAATCTCGTCGGTCTGCGCCTGCGTGCTCACCTTGTCGCTGCGCAGATGCAGATAGCCGTGGTGGGCGATCTCATGGCCCGCCTCCAGCAGCTTCTCGACCAGTCCGGGGTGGTGCTCGGCGGTGTAGCCGGGGACGAAGAAGGTGCCCGGAATGTTTTGGCGGGCAAGCAGATCCAGGATGCGCGGGACGCCGCGAGTGACACCGTAGCGACCCTCCGACAGGATTGTGAGGCGGCGGGCGTACTCCTCGCCTTCACCGAGCCAGCCTGCTTCGGCGTCGACGTCGAAGGTGAAGGAGACGGCGGTGGATTTTCCGTTCGGGAAGGTGGTCATCGATCCTCCTGCGCATTGCGCGGCGTTTCTGGGCTAATGGTTCGCAGTGCGTGATGACAGGACGGTAACACTACGCACTGCGATGCGCAAGGGGGCAAGTTGACTCGCAATTCAGCAAGACGTCACCCTGCTTGCCACGCATCGCGTGGATGGGAGTCCGGTCTTCGCGAAACCGATGTCCCTGCGGTGAAATGGCGCCTGGAGCAGCCGAAACGTCGGCGCGGATGCGTGCTAGTAGGGCCCGTAGCGCAGCTTATGTACGTGCAGCACCGACATCGTCTCTACCGAGCGCACACCTTCGATGGTGTTGACCTGCGTGTTGAGGAACTCCCAGAGTTCGACGTTGTTCGCGGAACCGACCTCTGCGCAGATGTCTGCGCGTCCCAGGAGCGTGGAGACGTAGGAGATCTGCGGGAGCGCGGTGAGCGCGGCGACCACATCGGTATGGCGGTGCGGGTCGACGTTGAGCATCACCAGGGCGAGTTGCTGGTTGCCCAGACGCGCAGGGTCGGCGAAGGCCACAATGCGCAGAATCTCCAGATCCTGCATGCGCTTCACACGTGCGCGCACCGTCGCCTCCGAGGTGCTCAGAGTGCGTGCGATCTCGCGAAACGCCCGCCGGCCGTCCTCCTCAAGCTGGCGCAGAATCGCGCGGTCGAGGTCGTCAAGACTCTCCGCAGGCATGTCCTTGACTCTAGCGAGACGAGTTCGCCGACGTGTGCGACACATGTCCACGCAATGCACCATACGCCCCCCCATGATTATTGTGTTGCGCAGTATTTTCGGGATTGCGCCACGCAATGCGCAGTGTTAGTGTCCTGTTTCACACCCGTTGCGGCGTTCTTCGCGAATCGGGTCTGTTAACCCCCCGACCGCTTTACCTTCAGCCCAACAAAGAGAGCTTCGATGACCGCACACGATTCGTTCGCCGACGAACACACATACGAGAAAACCCTGCGATGGTGGGACGGCTTCACCATCAGCCTGTCCATCCCCGCCGCCCTGTTCGTCGGCATGGGCTATGCCATCGGTCTGATCGGCGCCTGGACCACACTGGTCCTGCTCGGCCTGGTCGCGGTGCTGGCCTGTCTGCAGAACTACGTCTACTCCGAGATGGCCAGCATGTTCGTCGACAAGGTCGGCGGCATCTCCATGTACGCCCACCAGGGCTGGCGGCGCCGCTCCACCCTGGTCGGCCCGGTCGCCACCTACGGCTACTGGTTCTCCTGGTCAAGCTCGCTGGCCATTTACGGTCTGCAGATCGGCAAGCTCGTGCAGTCCGAATGGTTCCCGGACCAGACGTGGACGTTCTCCACGGGACTGGCGGAAATCGGCTTGCCGCACCTCATCGCCCTCGGCGTGCTGGTCGCTGGTTGGGCGCTCAACGTGCTCGGCATGCGGCCGGCGATGTGGATCATGTATGTCACCGGCGTGCTAGTGCTAATCCCGATCGTCGTTTTTGCCGCCGCCCCGCTGTTCTCCAGCGCGTGGTCGCTGAGCAACCTGCACTGGGATCTGAGCGCCAGCGGCGCCCCCGGCTGGCAGACCGCGCTGGCCTGGATGTTTGTGCTGGCGTGGTCGGTGTACGGCATTGAGGCCGTGGCCTCCTTCGTCCCCGAATTCCGTGACACCATCCGCGACAGCAAGATCGCGCTGCGGCTGGCCGGCATCTTCGTCATCGCCGTCTACGTCATCGTGCCGTTCGGTATCGGCGGCATGGTCGATCAGGCCGACGTTGCTGCCAACCCGGTCACCTTCTACCTGGGCCTGTTCGAGAAGATCTTCCCTGGTGGTGACATCGTGATGACGATCTGCCTAATCGCCGGCCTGGTGCTGCTGATGGTGATGACGACTGCCGACGGGGGCCGCGTGCTGCACGGCAGCGCCATGGAAGGCCTGACCATCCGTCAGCTCGGTGAGCTCAACCGGTTCAAGGTGCCTGGCCGCGCCATGTCGCTGGACCTGATCGTCAACGTCATCCTCATCCTGTTCGTCGGCGAGGCGCTGGCCGTCATCGTCGCCGGTATCGTGGGATACCTGCTGTGCCATATCCTTTCGCTGACCGGCTTCCTCAACCTGCGCCGTGACGAGCCCGATGCCGAGCGGCCGATCAAGCTGGGCCGCCAGTGGCTCTACATCGCCGCCTTCCTGATCGTTGTCGACACCGCCATGCTCGTGGTGGGTGCGCTCAGCGCCTCGGTCACCGGCTACGGCAGCACCAAGGAACTGGTGATCGGCATTGTGGTGCTATCGATCTCGGTGATGCTCTACGCCTACCGGCGGATCGTGCAGGACAAGCAGCCCTGGATCTGGCGTGAGCCCGCCACCGCGGTGGAGGCCGACCTGGTCAACCGCTAGCGCGTCTACTCAACGGCTAACGGTATCTGGGGTGCGATGTTGCCGGTCGTCCACTGCACGATTCGGTAGGTCATGCGGCCATCCGCTCGCCTGGGCTGAACGCGCAGGATATATATCGGTATCCGCGCGTGACGGAGTTCCCGTGAAACACCGGTCCGACATTGAACCCCGCCTAATCAGCGGCGAAAGCGCCTGCCAACCAGCTTGGTGAACTCGACCGCCGAGCGGCGAACGGATTCGAGTTCCAGCGACACCAACAATGTATCCACCATCGCGAACGGCAGGGTGGCGACGACTGCTCCCCGGCCGTATTCGATGTGCCATGAGCCGGGGTGAATCGTTAGGCCCCTCGCACGGCCCCTTTCGAGGCACGTGTGTTCGCCGGGAAGCAGCGTCGTGGACATCGTCTCGTCGGACTCGACGTCGTACGAGTCGATCTGGCCGGCTATCAGGAATTTATGAATCTCCACGTGTTTGTAGCGGCCTGAAAAGCCTTGCGTACCAGTGGGAGAGCCGAAGATCACGATGTACTCGCGGGGACTGAAGTAGAGAAAGCGAACCTTGCCCAGGATGCCGCCCGCCTTGCTGCCCACCCAGCGCCCCGGCGTGGGATCGATCAGGTCGGGATACTCGTCGGCGAGCAACCGGATGGCGCGTGTGACGAGCTCGCCGCCTTCGATGGGAAGACCGACGACGTGCCTGGCGACCTTGTGCAGCACGTGCGGGTCGACCTTGTACGCCATCAGCGCACCAGCCCGCGGCGACGTACGAGCCCGAGATCCAGATGAGTAAGCCAACCCTTCGCCGTTATCCTCCTCAGATCCGGCTGGTCGATGGGATAGCCGAAGCCCATAGGTTTTTCGGTGGCGGGTGAGTTGTAGATGGTGGTGTCGATGGCTTCCACGATCGACCCCTTGTCGACTCGCTCCGAGAGGCCGGCCGAGACGATCGTGAACAGCTGGATGAAACCCGGGTTGATGCCGCTGCCGAAAATGGTTGAACCGCCTTGTTCGCAAGCCGCGGCGATGCGGTCACGGCCCTCGCCTAGGAAGTGGCCGGTGATGAACTCGGACGTGCACACGATGTTGATACCCGCGCTGAGGATCCCAACCATCTCGTCGATCTCGGCGAACATCGGGTTGTAGACCACACAGTCGGGCTTCAGCGCGAGCAGCGCCTCGACGTCGTTGGTGGCCGCGACGCTCACGGGTTCGATGCCGCACGGCTCACCGACGACGCGGCCGATCTTGTCTTCCGACCATGCGTAACACTCGACGAGTAACAGCTGTGGGTTGAGTGTCACTGCGCGCACCGATCGCTTTCCGACATTGCCGGTAGTCCACTGGACGATTCGAAAGGTCATGCGGCCGTCCGCGCGCCAGGGCTGAACACGACAGGTATCTTTCGGTATCCGCGCGTCACCGAGTTCCCGTGGAACACGGCGTCAGTGCCGGGAGCGAGGGTGTAATCGGGCATCCTCGACAAGACCTTCTGTAGCCCAAGGTGGAGCTCGAGGCGTGCCAGGTTGGAGCCGAGGCATCGATGGACTCCGGCTCCGAATCCTAGATGCCGGTTCTCGTGGCGATCGAGGATGCAGCGGTCCGGTTCAGGGAACACCTGGCCGTCGCGGTTGGCCGAGGCATAGTTGACCAGGACGGACTCACCGGGGCGGAAGGTGTGCCCGCTCAACTCGATTTCCGCTGCCACAGTGCGGGGAAGGCCGTGAATCGATCCCGCGAAGCGGATGAACTCTTCGACGGCCCGCGGCAGGATCTCGGGTTCGCTGGTAAGCCGGTCGCGCTCCTCGGCATGCGTAGCGAGGTAGTGGAATGCGAATGACATCGCGCTCGCAGTCGTCTCGAGTCCGGCCTGAACCAACAGCATTGCGTTGGAGACGATGTCGCCGAACGGCAGCTTCTCACCGTCTATCTCGGCAGACAGTAGGACGTCGATCATGTCGTCGTGTGGCGGCTCGGTGGTACGTATTGACACCGCGTCATGGAGGTGCTGATACAGCCCGCCCCAGGCCGTCATCCTGGATTCCTCAGTTTCGCCGTTGAGTGCGGTGTCCGTCAGCTCGATGCACAAGGGGACGTCATCAATCGGCATGCCGAGGAGGTACTTGAAGAAGACGATGCCGGGCTGGCGCCAGGCGACCTCTGCGAGATCGCCGACACCATCCTCGATGAAAGTGTCGATCAGCCGGTCGGTCTCGGCTTGAATCTGCGGTCGTAGCGCTTTCATCCGCGCCGGCGAAAAGTACGGGTTGAGAACCTTGCGGAACTTCTGCTGGCGCGGCGGGTCGAGTGTGATGACTAGGTCGCCGGCGAGCTGCTCGGCCCCTTTCGGAGTCGGGTTGCTCGAGAAGTGTTGCCAGTCCTGCAGGATCCGGTAGCACTCCGCGTAGCGCGTCGCCACCCACGCACCTCCCGGTGTCGCACTGAGAAAAGGTACTTCGGTGTGGGAGAAGGGCTTTTGCCTCATCACCGAATACACGTCGTAGAGGAGATCGTTGTCGTTGAAGTCCTGGTGGCGAAGATCCCAGTTTTCCGCGTGTTCTTCCGGCGGCTTCGTCATGGAGCGCCTTGCTGCGCGGCCTGACGCGCCTCACGTTCGTCGTGGATGCGCACCAGCTCACGGAATCCGAGCCGGTGGTACTTCGGCACCGGCTGGATGCCCCACTCGTCCTGGGCGGTGTCCTTGCCCTCGGCGCCCTCGGGTGGCCCCAACTGCGGGTAGGGGTATTTGCACTCCAACGTGTCGTCGGAGTATCGGATCTTCAGCAGCTCACTGCAGATCTGCGTGAGGCTCAAGGTCGGATAGCCGTAATAGACCGCCATGAAGGGCAGTGTGAAGGCGCCTTCGATGACGAGCGCGATCAGACATACGAGCACGGCACGCTTGATCCACTTGTGCATCCGCGCGTAGTACGGAGTGGTACCCGGCGGGAGTTCCTCGGTCTTCTGTTCTTCTGTGATTTCAGGTGTGGTCACAGCGGTGCTCCTTAAACCTGTTCAGTCGGAGAAGATTTCGCGGTTCACGGTGTGTAGATACGGGACGGCGAGGAACGGGGTGATGTAGAAGATGTCGTAGAGCCACCAGCCGATGACGGGGAACACGACCCCGGCGAACCGGACGTCGGCGTACATGGTCATGTTGAAGACGTAGCCGCACCAGATCACCACGCCCATCCAGCAGGTGATGATCATCCACTGGTGCCCCCAGCGCTTCATCTGCAAAAACCCGGTCGCCGCGGCGCAGCGCATCGAGAAGACGGTCAGAATCAAGCCTGCGACCCAGGCCTTTTCACCGGGCCCGGCCGCACCGCCGACCCACAGTTCGTTGTAGTGCCAGAAATAGCCGGCGTCGAACATGTTGCCCCACCCGACCATCAGCACCCGGTTGACCAAGGTGTGGTTCGCGACGAGGTCCAGGGCCCAGCCGAGGCTGTTGAGGCAGCCGTCGATCAGCACCAGATAGCCGATCAGTGTGACGATCATCGGCCGGACCGACAGACCGGCGCGCAGGGCTTGGCGTTGCAGCCAGACTCCACGCATGAAGATGGGAAACCCGATGAGACCGGGAGCCCACATTCCCATCAGGGCGGCGCCGACGATCATCCACTTGTCGGCACGGCGCTGCGCCTGCCGCGATGCCTCATCGTGATCCTCGAGGCTCACCGAACCGTGTGTGTGGGTGAGCCATGTCGAGCTCATAGGTCCCACCAGCCGCGGGCGAAGGACATGTAGAGCTGGATGAGGAACATCGTGAGCAGATATCCGTAGATGGCGATCTGCAGAATGATGAGCGCCCTCTTGCGCTTGCGTTCCTTTTGATCCATGCCAAAAGCTCCTTCCTAGATATCGGCGGCAGCCAGACAGGCGGCTGCGACCTCACGTAGTCCGTCGGTAATCGCTCCATCAGCGCTCAACGGCGCGAGTATGCAGGCCTCGGCCGCCTCCAATTCGGTTGCGCCGGAAGTGATCAGTTGTGCAGCCGTGACCAGCACCCTGGTCGACGGCGGTTCGAAGTGGAATGCGTCGTCAGCGGTGCGGATCGCGACCGCGCATTGCACGAGGCGCTGCGCGGTCGGCAACGGGACGGCCGTCTCGGCGACGACCACCTCGGCCTCGCGGTCGGGCGGCAGATACTTCATCGGGAGCGTGACAAACCGCTGCCGGAATGACGGTTTGAGCTCCTTGAGTGAGCTGCGGTACGCGGGGTTGTACGAACACACGAGCATGAACGTCTCCGGCGCCCGGACGACCTCGCCCGCCCGGTCCAGGTACAGGGCGCGGCGATGATCCGTCAGCGAATGCAGGATCGCCAACGAGTCGTGCCGGGCCTCTACGACCTCGTCCAGATAGCAGATGGCGCCCGCCTTGACCGCTCTGGTGAGGGGGCCGTCCGTCCACACGACATCGCCACCTGTCACCATGAACCGGCCGACGAGGTCGGAACTGGTCAGATCGTCGTGGCAACTGATCGTCACCACTGGTCGCCCCAGTAGCAGACCCATGTGCTCGACCAACCGCGTCTTGCCGCACCCCGTCGGGCCGGTCAGCATCACGGGGATGCGCCGGCGATACGCCTGCTCGAACAGGTTTATTTCATTGCCGTTCGCGAAGTAGGTATCGGTGGTCATCGCTTCCCTCACAGGTCTATTCGTTACGCGGCGACGAGCTCGCGATGGACATGCGCCAACACTCGCGGGAGCTCCTCCACTCGCCGGATGCGTTGGGACCGGCGGGGTCCGAAGACCTCAGGAAGCGGATCGACGCGGGTCGGTCCGATGCCGACGTAGTACACGGAGACGCCGGCGTCATTGGCTTCCTCGACTGGGATGCCGGGCCGATGATCAGGGGTGATGTCGAGGTCGTCGTCCACGGTCCGGCTCGGGGGCGGCAGATTCGAGTTGCGCACGCCACCGTCACCGCCGACGGGTACCGAGTACGGTCGCGGCAGCCGCTTCTGCGTTGTGGTCCAAGGCATCCTGCCGAATGTGCGTCGCAACTTGTCGGTCAACCCGCGCGGCAGCGTGTAGGCCAGCGGCAGGCTGCCGAGGAGTGGATGCACATTCAGTGCATCGTCGTTGCCTGCCATCGCCATCGCACGGTTGAGCATCTCCTCGGCGTCTGTGTCATCGGCGACGATTTCGAGATCGGGTAGCACCCGCTGGATCTCGGTGAGTAGCCCCGGCCACCGTGACGCGATCCAGCCGAGCGCGACGCCGGCTTCGACGAGCGTGAGCGCACGGAGTTCCCGTGTCGACAGCTCATTCAGCCGGTACGCGGTCACGCGTTCCTTCGACGGCGAACACTGAAGTGCAACACCGCATGTCACGGTCCGCCGCGTCCAGTCGCCCAGCACCGTCGGGTAGGGCACGTGGACGTATTTCAACGTCGCGTTCAATCCGAAGGTTCGCCTGTCACCGGTGACCAGCCGCACTCCGTCGCGTCGCTGGTCACTCAGGGCGACCGCCGCAACAGCGCAACTGCGTTCGAGCGCCATCGCGTTGGCATCCGAGAGCTCGGCCATTGCGAATCAGAACGTTCCGATGTTGGAGAACATCCAGTACCAGAACGCAATGATCAGGATGGTGCCGCCCCACGCGGCGACGTAGCGAAGAATCTCCCAGAGATAACCCATGAACTGACCTTTCGTTGACCGACTAGTGGATTTCCAGACCCCGGACGGCCGATGCGACGAGCTTGAGCAGCATCGCGTCGCGGATCTCGACACGGTCGGTTGTCGTGAGCACTCCGTAGATGCCGAGCAAGAAGAACGTCGCGCTGTAGAACGCATCCACCTCCGGATGTACCGCACCGTCGCCGCGGGCACGCTCGATCTCGCGAACCAGCAACACGATCACAGGATGGTCCGTCCAGTCGTCCTCGGTGGGGCGCGACGGTGAGAAGTGCAGCGCAAGTAATTCTTTGAAGAGGAACGGGCCGAGCTGCTGCTCCAGGCCCGTCACCAGGTGCACGACCTGCGTCAACGCATCTGTCAGGTGGTGCGTGCTGTCGAGGAACCTGGCGAACTCTTCTGCGAGATGAGCCTCCTCGTGCCTCTCCAGTTCGAGGAGGACGTGCTCCTTGCTCGGGAAGTGGAAGAAGAAG
>Ga0068866_10001240_pt1 | contig 11071 bp, 10 predicted proteins | sample KBSMisM22_FD_66587 | JGI IMG/M metagenome (GOLD analysis project Ga0068866, IMG submission 66587) | Miscanthus rhizosphere microbial communities from Kellogg Biological Station, Michigan, USA - KBS Miscanthus M2-2 | ecosystem: Host-associated > Plants > Roots > Rhizosphere > Soil ... | reverse complement strand
CGCGAAGATCGCCGCGTTGAGGATCGCGAAATAGCCGAACAGCAGCGCCGGCTCGCCGGTAACATCGGTCAGCATCGGCGCGAGAAAGCCGCCGGCGACGGCGAGTCCGGCCAGCGGCTGCGAGTCGGCGCGGATCGCAAGCGCGACCGTCGACGCGGCGACCAGTGCGAGCAGCAACAAGCCCGGCACCGGCGGCAGGACGTGATACAGGCGAAAGGCGGCGAACGTCGTCAAATACAGGATGCCGGCGCCCGCGCCTTGCAGCGAAAGCCCGTACCCGGGCCGAGCGCGTGCGAGCCGCATGCCGATGGCGGTCAGCACGACGCCGATGATGGCCACGCCGACCAGTCGCCATTCGATCGGGACAGTGACGATCTCGGCGAGATACCGCAGCAGGAAGGCCACGCCGAAAAAGAGAATCACGACGCCGATCCGCGTCAGCGCGTTGCCGCCGGTGAACCATGCCCACAGCGGATTCGGATTAGACGCGGACGCCGCAGCCGTTGCGGCCACCGTGACGGGCGCGCCAGCCGGCGGTGAGGACATCGTGACCGGGGCGAGGACCGGCGTGGCAGAGACGGTGGCTGGCGCCGCCTCTTGCTCGGCTTGGGCGAATCCGCCGCCGGTGCCGCCTTTGCGCACCGGCAGCACGGCACCGGTCGCACCCGCCGCGTCGAATGACGGCGCAACACCAACGGCTTGGCCGGCCTGAGCCGCCGCCGTACGACTTTCGCTCGAGCGCGCGGCCGACTTTCGCAGGTACATGCCGATCAGCGCACCGATCAATGCACCGAGCAGCGCGCTCTTGAATCCCCAGCTGCTGCCGATGATGCCGCCGATCAACAAGCCGAGCCAGGTCATGTTGCCCTCCCCCCGAGCCATCCGGCTAGCGCCAGTCGCCGCGCAACGCAAGCACGTTCTGCTGCAGGTATTCCGGCGTCGCGCGCTCCGGCGGCACCGGCGGACCGGCAACCAGTGCGATGCGCGAGAACAGGCCGCGAATCTTGCGCATCGCGCGGCCCCGATCGGAACGGCTGAAAAAACTGCCCCACAGCCCGCGCAGCGCCATCGGCACGACCGGCGCAGGCGCCTGTTCGAGGATGCGCTGCAATCCCGGACGAAACGGATTGAGATCGCCGGTCTCGGTGAGCTTCCCCTCGGGGAAGATGCCGACGATTTCACCGGCTCGAAGCGCCGCGGCCGCTTCGGCGAATGCGCGCTCCTTCATCGCAGCGTCCTCCCTGGCCGGCGCGATCGGAATCGTACGCATCGTGCGGAAGATGAAATTCAACAGCGGAATGCGGAAGATGCGGTGATCCATCACGAACCGGATCGGACGGCGCACGCAGGCCGCAATGACGATCGCGTCGACGAAGCTGACGTGATTGCAGACGATGACGCATGGCCCTTCGGCCGGAATCCGCTCGAGACCTTCCTTGTCGACACGGTAGAACGTATGGATCAGAAGCCATGCGAGGAACCGCATCAGGAATTCGGGAACCAGCAGGTAGATGTAGAGCGCAACGACCGCGTTCATGAGACCGGTGACCAACAACAGCTGCGGAATGGACAGACCCGCCTTGAGAAGCGCCAGGGCGATTCCCGCCGACGCCACCATGAAGATCGCATTGAGGATATTGTTGGCGGCGATGATGCGCGAGCGGAACGCGGGCTCCGAGCGCTCCTGGATCAGCGCGTACAGCGGGACGATGTAAAAGCCGCCGAACATGCCGATCAGGATCAGGTCTGCGATGACTCGCCAGTGCGCGCCGACAGCGAAGAACGCCCCGATCCCGGCGAGCCCTTGCGGCGCCAGGTTGCGGCTGGCCAGATACAAATCGATCGCGAACACCGACAGGCCGATCGAGCCGAATGGGACGAGGCCGATCTCGACTTTGCGCCCGGACAGCCGCTCGCACATCAGCGAGCCCACCCCGATGCCGATCGAGAAAATCGCAAGCAGCAGGGTCGCGACGTGCTCGTCGCCGCCGAGCACATCCTTCGTAAAGTTGGCGAATTGCGTCAGGTAGGTCGCGCCGTAGAACCAGAACCAGGAGATGCCCAGCATCGCCAGCCATACGGTCCGGTTGCCGTGCGCGAAGCGAAGGTTGCGCCAGGTCTCGGTGAACGGGTTCCAGTTGATCCGCAATTCCGGCGCGACCGCCGGCGTCTCGGGAATGCGACGCGAAACCAGGTAGCCGGCGATCGCGATGGCGATCGCCGTCGCGCCGGCGTAGATCGGTCCGTTGGGCTTGATCGCGATAACCAGCCCGCCGACGATCTCACCCAGCAGGATCGCGACGAACGTTCCCATCTCGACCAGCCCGTTGCCGCCGACCAGTTCGTCGCTTCGCAGGTGTTGCGGCAGTATCGCGTACTTGACCGGCCCGAACAGCGTCGAATGCACCCCCATCAGACCGAGAGCGACAAACAGCAACACCAGGTCGCGCCGGTAAAATCCGATCGCGCCGACGACCATGATCCCGATCTCGAAAGTCTTGACCAGGCGGATCAGGCGCGATTTTTCGTACTTGTCTGCCAGCTGGCCGGCGGTCGCGGAGAACAGCATGAACGGCGCGATGAAAACCGCCGCGGCGATGTTGACCAGGTCGTTCGACGAGAACGCCGTCAGCGTCGCGGCCTGAAATGCGACGAAGATGACCAGCGCATTCTTGTAGACGTTGTCGTTGCCGGCGCCGAGGAATTGGGTCCAGAAGAACGGCGCGAAACGTTTTTCGCGCAGCAGCTGGAACTGGCTATGTTCGGCCATGTTCGACTCCCGATCCACTAGTTATGGGACGCCAGATAGTCCTGCACCGCCGCCAGCGCGGTCTGCACTGCGGCAGCGTCCGGCCAGAACTGAACTTCCTTGCCGACCTTTTCGCTCTTGAGCACGCCCGCCTCGCGCAGTACCCGCAGATGATGCGATACCGCCGAGCGCGACAGCGTCGATGCGGAGACGATCTGCCCGACGTTGAGCCGCTCGCCGGGTTCGAACATCAGCAGGATGCGCTGACGATGCTCGTCGCCGAGTGCGACGAACATGCGGGCGATCCGTCGCCACGCGGCGGGGATCGAGCGGGCGTACGCCTGTTTCATGTCTAAATGACTAGTTGTGTAGTTACGTTATTCTAGCTGCCCGAAAGCCGTTGTCAAGCCCCGTCAATCGACCGGCACAAACGCTCGAGCGCGCCGGCGATTGGACTACAATGACGTCTCCCCTGCCGCCGCCAGCCTGACGATGCGCCAGTATCTCGACTTCATGCGCCACGTGCGCGACCACGGCCAGCCCAAGGACGATCGTACCGGCACCGGCACGCTGTCGGTCTTCGGCTACCAGATGCGCTTCGATCTCGCCGCGGGTTTTCCGCTGCTGACCACCAAGCGCGTGCACACCAGGTCGGTAATCCATGAGCTATTGTGGTTTCTCGCCGGCGACACCAATGTGCGCTATCTGCGCGAGCACGGGGTGACGATCTGGGACGAGTGGGCCGGCCCGAGCGGCGATCTCGGACCGATCTACGGATACCAGTGGCGCTCGTGGCCGGCGCCGGACGGACGGCACATCGACCAGCTTGCTGAGGTCGTCGCTCAGATCAGAAAGAATCCCGACTCGCGACGCCTGATCGTCTCGGCATGGAACGTTGGCGACATTCCGCGAATGAAGCTGCCGCCCTGCCATGCCTTTTTCCAGTTCTATGTGGCGGGTGGAAAGCTGTCGTGCCAGCTTTATCAGCGCAGCGCCGATGTCTTCCTCGGCGTGCCGTTCAATATCGCCTCGTACGCGCTGCTTACCCATCTGGTCGCACAGCAAACCGGTCTCGAGGCCGGCGACTTCGTCTGGACCGGCGGCGACTGTCATCTCTACCTCAACCATCTCGAGCAGGTCGAGGTGCAACTGGCGCGCACGCCTCACCCACTGCCCAGGCTGGTATTGAAAAGAACGCCGCCGTCGCTATTCGATTACCGATTCGACGACATCGAGATCGCCGACTATCAGTACGATCCGGCCATCAAGGCGCCGGTCGCGGTCTAGAGGCGGCGATCCTGGGCCAAAGCGCGCTCTTGCAGCGGAGGGTTCGATGATCAGGAAACTTGCTTCGGGCGGCTACCGCCTCTACTCCCGCAAGGTCGACCCGAAAACCGGTAAGCGACGCAACCTGGGCACATTCAAGACGCGGGCGGCCGCCGAGAAGCACGAGCGCGAGGTTCAGTACTTCAAGCGGCATTGACCGCCCTCCCTCCGCCGGCGCAACGTCGTTGCCCACTAAGCTTGGCGGCCCGGAGAACTAGTAGACAAAAAAAAGCCCGCTGGAGGAGGTAGCGGGCAAGGGGGATTCGGTTGAGCAGTGTCAGGTCAGACGACGCTCCTGGCGGCGTTGACGCGGTCGGCCAATTCTTCGAGCGCGACCTGTTGCGAAGGGGACAAGGACTGTTTGGGCCCATGGTCGATGCCGTCCGGCTCACCGGGCCGCCGGGGCTCCGCAAGCCAGTGCGCTGCGAACTCGGGTGCAAGTCTGTCCATTGCCGTCTCCTGATGCTGCCGGCGCCGTCGCACGTTTGCGTTGGCGCCTTCAGGCGAACAGTAAGCAATCGCTGTGCCATCCATCATCATGCGAAATAAATCAGCCGCTTGAGTCCGAGTGGCGCGGCGAAAGGCCAACGCAGCATGTAAAACATCGCCCCGATCGCAGCAAAACGTCGTATTAAAGCGACAGAACCGCGCTGCACCGCGGTAAGTCTCTGTTCCCACGATAAATAATTTGTCTCAGAATAGAGACGGATGTGCGTAAAACGCAACAAGGCGCCGGTGTGCTGGCACTTACGGCTGGAATCAGGTCTTCGCTTCCTTGAACATCGCAGGCTCCAGATGATGCCTTTGCAATAGCTTGTAGAACTCGGTGCGGTTGCGCTTGGCCAGCGTCGCCGCCTGCGTCACGTTGCCACCGGTGATCTTCAGAAGCCGAACCAGGTAATCGCGCTCGAACTGCTTTCGTGCCTCCTCGAAGGGGGCCAGGACCCCCGAATCCTCGCGCAAAGCCCCGTGGACCAGGGTGGCGGGAATCACGCTGGTTGTGGTCAGCGCGACGGCCTGCTCAAGCAGGTTCAGCAGCTGCCGGACGTTGCCGGGCCAAGGGGCGCTGATCAGCAAGGCCATCGCATCGGGCGCCAGTGTAGGCACCGGCTTTTTGTATCGCTCGGCGAGCTTGCGCAGGAAGTGCGTCGCCAGCAGCGGGATGTCCTCGCGGCGATCGGCCAGCGGCGGCAGCTTGAGCGAAACCACATTCAGCCGGTAGTAGAGATCCTCGCGAAACTGGCCGTTTTCCTTCTGCGCGTCCAGGTCGCGGTGCGTGGCCGAGACGACGCGCACATCGACAGCGATCGATTGCGTCGCGCCCACCGGACGCACTTCCCCTTCCTGGAGCACACGCAAGAGCTTGACCTGCAAGGGCAACGGCATGTCGCCGATTTCGTCGAGAAAAATCGTTCCGCCGTCGGCGGCCTGGAACAGTCCCTTGTGCGCCTGCACCGCGCCACTGAAGGCGCCGCGGGCATGCCCGAACAGCTCGGATTCGAGCAGCGGTTCCGGAATCGCTCCGCAATTGACGCCGATGAACGGGCGCGTCGCGCGACGGCTGGCTCGGTGGATCGCACGCGCCAGCAGCTCTTTCCCGGTGCCCGACTCGCCGAAGATGAGCACGCTGGCGTCGGAGTCTGCGACCAGGCGCGCTTGCCGCATCAAGTCCTCCATGCGCGGGCTGCGGGTGATGATGCCCGCGCGCCATTCGCCGGTCGCCTGCGGCGTCGGTTCGGATTCACCACCGCTGAGCCGCACCGCGGCGGCGACCTTCTGCAGCAATTCCTGGCTGTCGAACGGCTTGGTGAGAAAGCCGAACACGCCGCGCTGCGTCGCCGAGACCGCCTCCGGTATCGTTCCGTGCGCGGTCAGAATGATCACCGGCATCGCCGGATGCTGGCGATGGATGGCATCGAATAATGCGAGGCCGTCGATGCCAGGCATCTTGAGGTCCGTGATCACCGCGGCCGGACGCTGGACCGCCAGCGCCGCGAGCGCGGTTTCTCCGCTGTCGGCGGTGCGCACGCGATAGCCGGCCGAAGTCAGCCGCAGGCTGATCAGCTTGAGCAGATCGGGGTCGTCGTCGACCAGAAGGACGTCGCTTGCGTGGGTCATCGATAAGTTTCCATTGGACACTAGCGTCCGGTGCCTCCGCCGCCACCGCCGCCCGCGCCACCTGCGTTTCGACTTCGCTCGAGCAGCAGGCTTCGTTCGACCGCCCGCAGTTGATCGAGTTTTTCCTGCGCGAGCGCAGTGCGCTTTCTTTCCTCCGCAACATTGCGCACGCGTTCGACGATTTGGGCGTAAAGCACCATGGCGAGTTGCTTCAGCGGGGATGCGCCGCCGGTTTTGCCGGTAACCGATTCGAGCAGCGCCAGCGCGCGGCCATCGTCGGGTGGGCCCGCATTGGGCATCGTCAGCAGCACCGCCAGTCTGATCCGGTTGACATCGGTGCGCGCGCGCGGGTTGCTTGCCTGATTCACCGACGCGAGCTCGCGCCGCAGCTCATCGGCGGGAGCGGTGGCGTAGCGCTGCAGGTCGGCGAGCAGGGCCAGCGCCTGCTGTTCGTCTTCGCTGACCGGCGGTGCCGCCGGTGCTTCCTGCGCGGTGGCGGGCGCCTGGGGTTGTGGCGCCGGAACCGGCGTCGGCGTCTGCGGCGCCTGTGCGATCCGCTCCGGCGCCGGCTCGACTTCGAGGCGAATCGGCGACGCCGTGATACCGGAGACCGGCAGCGGCGAACCGGGCACCGTTGGTGCCGCCGCCCACGCACTCACGCCGATCAGCAATGCCATTGTCGCGCCGGCGCGCGCAGCACCCTGCCGCAGGCTCACCCTTCCTCCTGAAGAGTGATGATCGGTTTTGCGCCCTTAGCCAGCGCGCGTGGTCCAGGCATCGCCAGCGGCAGGTACAGGCGGAAATGCGCGCCGCGCCGTCCGTCGGTGCGATCGATCAGCTCGATGCGGCCGCCATGAGCCAGCGTGTATTCGTTCGCGATCGCGAGACCGAGCCCCGAGCCCTTGATCCTGCCGTGGGGGGCGGTCTTGCCCTGGTAGAACGATTCGAAGATGTGCGGCCGATCGGCCGCGCTGATGCCCGGGCCCCCATCGATGACGTCGAGCACCGCCTGGTCGCCCTCCGGCCGCAACTCGATCGCGATCGTGCCGGAACGCGGCGAATACTTGATCGCGTTCGACAGCAGATTGTCGACGATGGCGCGAACCTTTTCGCCGTCCCCGACGATCATCGAAGGAACGAGCTTCGTCTCGACGTTGACCAGCCGCGCGAATGCGGCCAGCTTGTGCTCGCGCACGACGCGCCGCACCACATCGGCCAGCGCAACCGGCCCCAGTGTTTGCGGCTCGATGCTGCGCGTCTGGTGGTAGTTGAGCAGATCCTCGATCAGCTTCTGCAGCGACAGCGTGTTCTCGCGCACGATGCGTACGATTTCCCTCTGCTCGGGCGACAGTTCGCCGCCGACTCTGTCGCGCAACAGCTCGGCGCCTTCGCGCACCGCGGTCAGCGGCGTCTTGAGCTCGTGCGAGACGTGCCGCAGAAAACGATTCTGCTGCTCCTCGAGCTCGTGCAGACGCGAGCGCAGCCATTCGAGGCGCTGCCCCAGATAGCGCATGTCCTGCGGGCCGTCGACCTCGATCGCATGCGTGAAGTCGGCGCTTCCCATCTGGCGGATTGCCTGGTCCAGCTGCCGTATCGGCCGTGCGATCAATACGGCGAAGGTGATGGCCAGCAGCATGGCGATCAATCCGGCGGCGAGCGCCAGGTAACCCCAGGTCTTGCTTCCTTCCGCCGCCGTCTGCTGCAGCCGCTGGATTTCGTGCTCGGTCAGCCGGTTGGTGGCGCTGATCATCGATTGCGTGTCCTCGGCCAGCGTCGCGTAGCCGTCGGCAAGCGTTTTCGCCGCACCCGACGGACGCTGCGGCGTCTTCAGCAGCGAAAAGAGCCGGGTTTCGTCTTCGGCAATTTTCTCGAGCTGCGCGATCTGCGCGCGATCGAGCGGAAGCTGCATCAGCTGCTGCGACGTCTGCCGGAAATCCTGGCGCAGGCGCCCGTAATCGTCGATCAGTTGAGCATCGTCGAGGATCAACTGCTGGCGCACCAGGCGTTCGAGCGTCGTCGCCTGCTCATAGAGCTGACGGCTGGCACGGCCGGCTTGCGCTGCCTGCAGTACTGCCTGCTGACTCTGCGTCCCCAGTCGGTCGAGGCTGACGATCAGTTCGACCAGCGCATAGAGCAAGGGCAGACTTACCAGCAGGAAGCCGAGCAGAATGAATTTGAGGAATGAACGCGGGTAGTACACGGAGTGTCGGAGGCGGGGCCGCTATAATCGAGTTGGACGGCACATGACAGCGCCAAGGCGTACGGACCAGCGAGCCACGCGTGCACGATACACCAGCCCCTGCCGCCCCGCCAAGCGCGGTGCCCCGGATTGCGCTGATCGCCGCCGTTGCGCGTAACGGCGTGATCGGCCTGCACGGCCGATTGCCCTGGCGGCTGCCCGACGATCTCAAGCGCTTTCGCGCGTTGACCACCGGTCACGCGATCGTCATGGGTCGCAAGACCTGGGACTCGATCGGCCAGCCGCTGCCCGAACGGCAGAACATCGTCGTGAGTCGACACCTCGACTTCGCCGCGCCAGGTGCCGTCGTCGCGCATTCGCTGCCGGAAGCAATCGGCCTCGCCGCCATGCCCTCGCCGCTGTTCATCATCGGCGGTGAAGCCCTCTATCGCGAGGCGCTGCCGCTGGCGGACGACTTGTTCCTGACCGAGATCGATCGCCAATTCGACGGCGATGCGAAATTCCCGGACTTCGACCGCACGCAATGGCGTGAAACGGCCAGGGAGTCGCGCCGGCTGGACGGGGATTCCGGCTTCGCCTACGATTTCGCATCCTATTCGCGCCTGCGCCCGTAGGGCGCGCGCTTCGCTTCAAGCTTCGATTGGAGAATTCGCATGTCCGAAGAACACTTTCACGTACATGGGCCGCACGAGCACGAAGCGGAGCATCAAGCGCAGCACGATCCGTTTGCCGGCCGCATCGCGGTAATGACGGCCATTTTCGCGACCATAGGCGCGTTGTTCGGCTACATGGCCGGGCACACGCAAAACGAAGCGCTGCTGTTCAAGAACGAAGCGGCGATCCGTAGGACGGAAGCGTCGGATCAGTGGAATTTCTACCAGGCCAAAAGCGCGAAGCAGAATCTCGCCGAGCTCGGCGCCACGCTGACCACCGGCGAGCAGCAGGCGCGTTATCAGAAGGAAGTCGATCGGTACAAGCAGGAGAAGGAAGAGATCATGCCCAAGGCCAAGAAACTGGAGGACCAGTCGAGCGAGGCCGAACAAAAGAGCGAGGCGTCGATGCACGTCCACCATCGCTGGGCGCAGGCGATGACGCTGATACAGATCGCGATCGCGCTCGCCGCCATCACGATCCTGACCCGGAACCGGAGGCTACAATACGTTGCGTACGCGGGCGCCGCAATTTCGATCGCGCTGGGCGCCCTCGCACTCGCGCACATCTGAAGCGGCCCGCAGCCGCCTAGCCTAGGTTGCGCAACTCCCGCAGTGCAACCGAGAGCATCGCGGCGTCGGGCTGCGCGGCCATGCGCAGCTCGCCTAGCAGCTGCACCGCACGCTCGATGCCGCGCCGGTTGCGATCTTGCCAGGCGCCGATCAGAAGAGCGGCCGTCGAGGCATCGGCGCCGCCTATCACTTCGGCGGCGATCGTCCGCTGCAGGCCGGACAGATCGTCCTGCATCGCGCCCCTCGCCAGCATCTGCCAGTGCTGGTCTCCGGGAAGCGCGGCAATTCTGTCGCGCAGCCACGCCAGGCCGAGTCGGGTCGCAAGGTCGAAATAGACGTCGGCGACGAGCTCGACTGGCCGCTGCGTGGTCTCCGCAACCTCGATGATGTCGAGCGTCGCATACAGGGTGTCGAAAGTGGCGACCCGCGCCGCGAGGTCGTGGGGCACCGCTTGCGCCTCGTAGCGGGCGATCTCGGCATCGACCCGCGAGCGCTCGGCGGCATCGAGCAGCTGCGGCAGGCGCGCGGCCAGCGCCTCGATCCGCGGCGCGAAATGAGCGATCGTCTCGGCCATGTCGTCGCCAAGCCGCCGCGAGCGCAGGAACCACATCGTGCCGCGGTCGATCAGCCGGGCCGTGTCGATCAGCATCGCCGATTGCACTGCGTCGTCGACCTTGTTGTCGAGGGCCTCGATCTGCTGCCATAGCGACACAAAGCCGAAGATCTCGCGATTGAGCAGGTAGCCGCGCACGATCTCGTCCGGCTTCGAGCCGGTGGTCTCGATGATACGGTGCACGAATGTGCTCCCGACGCGGTTGACCATGCTGTTGGTGACGTGCGACACGATGATCTCGCGCCGCAACGGATGTCGCGCCATGTGCGCGGCATACGGCGCGCGCAGCGGCGCCGGGAAGTAGCGCGCCAACGCGGTGCTGACCCAGCGATCATCGGGGAGCACCGACGCCAGCAGCTCCTCATAGAGCCAGATCTTCGAATACGCGAGCACGACCGCGCGCTCGGGACTGGTCAGACCGAGGCGCTTGACGCGTCGCGCCGCGAACTCCTCGTCGTCAGGAAGATATTCGAGCTCCCGATTCAGGCGGTTCTGCTTTTCGAGATGCTCGATGAAGCGCTGCTGCGCGTCGAGCAATTGCGGGGCGATGCGGCCGGTCACCGAAAGCGCCTGTGTCTGGAAGTAATTGTCGCGCAGCACCAGCGCGGCAACGTCATCGGTCATCGTCGCCAGCAGCGCATTGCGCTGTTTCTCGGTCAGCTCGCCGTCGCTGATCGCCAGCCCGAGCAGGATCTTGATATTCACCTCGTGGTCCGAGGTGTCGACGCCCGCCGAATTGTCGATCGCGTCGGTGAATATCCTGCCGCCGGCCAGCGCATATTCGATCCGGCCGAGCTGCGTGCATCCGAGGTTGCCGCCCTCGCCGACGACCTTGCAGCGCA
>Ga0068866_10001231_pt1 | contig 11098 bp, 8 predicted proteins | sample KBSMisM22_FD_66587 | JGI IMG/M metagenome (GOLD analysis project Ga0068866, IMG submission 66587) | Miscanthus rhizosphere microbial communities from Kellogg Biological Station, Michigan, USA - KBS Miscanthus M2-2 | ecosystem: Host-associated > Plants > Roots > Rhizosphere > Soil ... | reverse complement strand
GCGGTCATGGCCGCGCCCAGCCGGCCGTAGCGTTCATAAACATATTGAATTGCGCGCTCGCGCTGATCGCCGCTGGGTAGATCCAGATCAATGTCCGGCCATTCGCCACGTTCTTCAGAAAGAAACCGCTCGAATAAAAGTTCCATGCCTACCGGATCAACCGCCGTGATGCCGAGCGAGTAACACACCGCGCTGTTGGCGGCGGAACCGCGACCCTGAATCAGAATTCCCTGCCGCTTACAAAACTCAACTATGTCCCAGACGATCAGAAAATAGCCTTCGAGTTTCAGCTTTTCGATCAATTTCAGCTCGTGCTCAAGCTGACGTTCGGCGCGCGCAAACGCGCCATTCCGGCCATAGCGGCAGTGCGCGCCCTCATAGATCCGCTGCCGTAAAAAAGAAGTCATCGTTTCGCCCGGCGGCACCGGATATTTCGGGAATTCGTAACCCAGATCTTTCAAAGTGAAATCGAGCCGCGAGGAAAGCTCGACCGTGTTGGCGATCGCCTCCGGCAGATCGGCAAACAACTCGATCATTTCCCCGGACGATTTCACAAAGCGTTCGGAATTTACCGACAGCAAACGGCCGGCAGTTTCGAGGCGCACATGATTGCGAATGCAAGTAAAGACATCGGCGACCTGGCGTTGCGCGCGGGTCGCATAAGTCACGCCATTGGTCGCGAGCAGCGGCAGCTTCAGCTCGCGCGCCAGCTGAATCGCAGCATGGTTGCGGCTTTCTTCATCACGATTGAAGTGACGTTGTAATTCGATATACACATTGTCCCGGCCCATTATCTCGACGAGCTGTTCAATATTTTTCTGCGCTACGGTGTATTCATCCGTGTCCCGGTGGTAAACACCATTGCCCAGCACACCGCGGTCATCGCCGCTCAGGCAAACCAGTCCTTCTGCATGGGCCGCCAATTCATCCCAGCTGACAGCACACTCGCCAGGCTTCGCATGTTTAGGCACGCGCAGCTTCATGAGCGTGATCAAGCGACAAAGATTTTGATATCCAACCCGATTGCGAACGAGCAGAGGCAATCCGATGGTAGTTTTCAGTGGCAACCCGTTGGTGGTTTTCAGTGGCAACCCGTTGGTGGTTTTCAGTGGCAAACCAATGGTGGTTTTCGGAGGCAACCCGATGGTGGATTTCAGTGGCAAATCGCCGGTAGTTTTGGAATTTGGAATTTGGAATTTGGAATCCGTATTAATAGTTATCTCGGCCCCGATATGGGCCTTAATTCCCACCTTCTGGGCCGCTAAATGAAATCGCGCGGCGCCATACACCCCATCATTATCAAGCAGGGCCATCGCCGGCATATTTAATTCAGCACACACGGCCATCAATTCTTCCGGCGTAGCGGCCCCCCGCAAGAAGCTGAATGCCGATCGTGCATGTAATTCGATATAGCTCACAGCTCATCTCTCAGTCATAGATTCCCGCGAGAAACCATTCGCCGCTGATCAGGTCACGATAAATACGGCAAAGCACCTCGGTCTTTTCTCCGGTTGAATCCGTCACCGCCACATCCCATTCATCGCGCGCCCACACGTCCGGCCGCCACCAATCGCCGGACGCGCGCCAGGGTCCTGCAGCACAAAGAATGCGACCGCGTACTCTGGCCTGTGCGCCGCGGGCATCGATCCGCCTCGGCTGCCCGCCGGCGGTTTGAACTTCGGCGCGCCACGCGGGCCGGAATATTCTGAAGCCGATTACGGGCCAGGCCGGTGACGCATGCGCTACGTCCTTTCGCACATTTCTTCCGCTTCTGCGTGGTAGCCGAAATTTCGTCATGCGAAAAACATCCACCCGGTGGGTATCGACAATTTCCAGTGAGCCCACCCGATCCGGGCCAACCAGTTTGGCCAGCCGCGCTAAAGTGATTTCAAGTTTTTCAGGCTCGGGCGCCAGCGGAATGAATAAACCCTTCTGGCGCGCGTGTGGCTTCACTGGTTGGGCGGTGATTGAGACCGCACTGATCGGAGCCTGCGGTGGTCGCGTTTCAATATCTAACAGGAGCAACCGCAAAAACGTTTTCGGATCGCGCATCGGCACCGGCAACGTAATGGACCGCTCGTGAAGGCTGGAGGGAGCTTCAGTCACGCTGGAAGGGCCTTGATCTCTTTCTGCTTCTTCGGTACGCAGGCAAAGTTTCAATTCATTGGTGGCGAGGGCATACTCATTCAGGTTTGCGCAAATCTGGTTAAGCAGACGCGAAAGGATGAACGAAAGCGGCTCCAGTTCGCTGATCGGATGTTCTATTTCGAGTGATTGCTCAAACCCGATCGGAGGACGGACTAAATTTAACGGCCGCTCAGTCGTACCCTCAGCCAGCCTTTTTAATCGCAATCCTTCCTGGCCCAAACGCTCGGCAACTCCGGCCAACGGCAGATCAGCGAGATCTGAAAATGTACGCACTCCCCAGAAAGTAAACGTCTCGAGAATTTCTTCAGCCCGCTTCTCTTCAACTCCGGCGAGCGAATGATCCAGCCTCTTAATAGAGAGCGCGCCAAGCCGCGACGTTTCTTCTCCGGCGGGGATCACGGTGCTGCCTTTGAATGCGCGCGCCGCGTGAATCGCCGCGTCGGGACTGGCGGCAATCGCCACATTAACTTTGAGGTTGAGCCGGCCGGCCTGCCGGGAAATCTCTCTGGCCAGCCGCAAAGCTACCTGAGTTTCATCAGTCGAACTTCCATCAGCAGCAGACTTGTTCGGTATGCCAAATAATAAATTCTGGCCTGAGATATCAAACACAACTGTGTCCTCGCTCGTTTTCTCAACCAACGGCGAGAAAGAAAATGCGAGATCAACGAGAGGACTCGACGGCTCTTCTTTTTCAGCGCCGGAGGGGACCGTTTCGGAGACACTTCGCCCATAAATGCAGGCAAACATAAAAACCTCTGCAAGGTTCTAAAATTAAGATTAAGCTGAATTGACGGTGCGAATATTACCGAATATCTTCGAATATCGCAAGGAGCGCTACGGGAGACGAGCTTCAAAGCTTCCGGTGACGCCGGCGAATTTAATCGATCGATTCGTCGTCACGCGAATTTTCCATCGATGTAGAAACTGGGAATAACCTGAGCCATCTGCTCGGGGCGCAACGGGCGTTACTAACGAGAGATGTGACGTCGTTCCCCGCGTACGTTCTGTGAAGGCTCTGTTACCATTTTCAGAAACAAACGGCATAGGGCGAGACCATACTGTGGCCTCGTTGTGTAACTCTAAAACCAGGGCAGCGCATGAGCGCACCGAGGCTTCGGGAGTAATGACAATCAAAGCGGTAGGTGTATTTTCAATGGCCCGCCGAAACCGAAACCACCATGGAGTAATTATGCGGCGCACAATTTTTGCCGGCACGTCGCCAAGATTAAGCACCACTACGCCGAAGCCGCCGCCATGTAATAACAGATCGCAGGCTTTGAAAGCATGCTCGACTTTACTACGGCAACGGACCCATAACAGGCAATTGAAATCAACGCCTGCTTTGGACGCCGATGCCGGATCAAAGGTGTCACTACAATCAATGAGGGCGCAGCTTTCCTCGCGGATCGTCGACAGAGCCAACATGGAAAGCAAAACACTGGTTCGTCCTGAAGATGACGCGCCATGGATTTCGGTGATCGCTGCGCGCGGGAATCCCTCGAGCAGGACGTCCAGTTCCCTCACCCCGGTTGGCAGGGTTTCAGGCGGCCGCCTTTCGACTGGCTGTAAACTTTCACTAAAGCGATCTGCCAGCGCCAATTCAACTTGTTTCTTAATCGCTGTGGCATTCATGATCGCTCTATTCACCCATGAGTAAATCAGACCCTGAAGGTTCGGCCGCGGAATTTTTTCCGAAACGCAAGAGCTTAAAAGCGTTTCGCGAAGCCGCGGCTGATTGCCAGGCCTGTGACCTGTGGGAGCGCGGGACGCAGACCGTGTTTGGTGAGGGTTCGCGCCGGGCCGAAGTCCTTTTTGTCGGCGAACAACCCGGCAATGAAGAAGATCTCACCGGCCAGCCTTTTGTCGGACCGGCGGGGCGTTTACTTGACGAGGCGCTGGCGGAAGCCGGCATTGATCGCACGCAAACGTATGTCACCAATGTAGTGAAGCATTTCAAATGGGAGCCACGGGGCAAGCGACGCATCCATAAAAAACCAAATGCGCGCGAAATTACCGCCTGCCGGCCATGGCTCGAAGCTGAAATAGGTTTAGTAAAACCAAAAGTCATTGTTTGTCTCGGAGCGACGGCGGCGCAGGCGCTGCTCGGCGCTCAATTTCGCGTTAGCAAACAACGCGGTCAATTCATAAAATCCACGCTGGCGCCTTATATAATGGCGACCGTCCATCCATCTTCCATCCTGCGCGCGCCAGACGATAAAACCCGGCATCTTGAAAAACGTCGCTTCGTCGACGATTTAAAAAAAGTTGCGCATGTCTTAGGAAAAACTTAATCCCCGCTGCCTGGGGAATATTTGCGAATGACACCTATTACCACCCCCTGAATTTGCACTCGTTGCGGCGGGCGAATGATGATCGGTTGATAATTTGGATTGGCCGGCTCCAGCCGCACCTGATCCCGGTTCCTGTAGAAACGCTTGAGGGTTGCGTCGCTACCATCAATTAAAGCCACTACCGTCTCGCCATTTTCGGCAGTTTGCCGGGACTGCAGAATAATCAAGTCGTTGCTTCGAATTTGCTCGTCGATCATTGAATCGCCTCGCACGCGCAGCGCGAACATGCGACCTGGCCGCATCATGTCCCGGGGAATACAGACTGTCTCGTAATTCAGCACCGCCTCAATTGGCGCGCCCGCAGCCACCACTCCTAATAACGGAATTTCATGACGCTGTTCACTGCCGGTTTGCTCGACTATTTCAATGCCCCGGCTGACATTGGGAATGCGCCTAATCATCCCTTCGCGCTCCAGCGTGGAAACAACGTGATGGACGCTGGCCGAGGAACTCATCCCGAATTCCTTCCCAATCTCAGCAATGGTGGGTGCCTCCTGATGGGCTTCAAAATATTGCCTGATGTAATCCAGGACGCGCCTTTGTCTGGCGGTAATCGGCATGATTAATCTTCTCCTCTTTGGCGAAGTTGCGCGAACATTATCGAACACCATCGAACGTCTGTCCACTGGATTCTTCCGGCATGGCGGAAAATTGGGCAGAAAACATTCGTTGACAGGTCAACCATTCAACGCTAGAATCCAATTTGCAACGGTGTTGAGCGCCGTTGTCTTTATCAGCTTCGCGTTTCGAACGCCCCATCAAACGGTCCCACCAGACCGCTTAGTTTCTTTACTGAGCCCGAATCACAACTAATGTCAGCAAAACTCGGTGAAATTCTCGTCCGTGAGAATCTGATTAGTCCCCAGCATCTACGCCAGGCCCTCGATTATCAGCGCGAGCACGGTGGTCGATTAGGGTACAACCTGGTGAAGCTGGGCCTCGTTTCAGATGACACCATTACCGCGGTCCTCTCGCGGCAATACGGTATTCCTTCAGTCAATCTCGAACTCTTCAACATTGACGATTCAGTCCTTCGCTTAATTCCTCAGGAAGTTGCGCAAAAGTATTCCGTCCTACCCCTGTCGCGTGTCGGAGCCACTCTCACCCTCGCTATGGTCGATCCGACGAATGTCTTCGCGATGGATGACATCAAATTCATGACGGGTCTCAACGTTGAGCCGGTGGTCGTGGCGGAAGCCAGCGTCCAGGGGGCCATCGCCCGTTATTACAGCACCTCCCGGGAAATCGAACTCGCCGGTGTAGTTCCAGACGTCGCGATCGACAGTTCGAATGGCAATGGTTTTTCTCATTCCGACCTCGTATCGCTCGATAGCCTCGACTTTGATCACGAGTCCCTCAACAGCGAAGTCGAAGTTTTCGAAGACAACGAAGAAATAGACCTCTCCAGCCTCACCCGTATGAGCGAAGACGCACCTGTTGTGCGTCTCGTCAACGTCCTGCTGGTCGATGCGCTGCGCCGCGGCGCATCGGACATCCACGTCGAACCCTACGAAAAAGAGCTGCGCATCCGCTTCCGCATTGACGGCGTCCTCTACGACGTCATGCACCCGCCTATGAAGATGCGCGACGCGCTCATCTCCCGCATCAAGATCATGTCCAAACTGGACATCTCCGAGAAGCGGTTACCGCAGGATGGCCGCATCAAAACTCGAGTGAAAGTCGAGTCTCGTTCCCGCGAACTCGATTTTCGTGTTTCCACTCTCCCCACCTTATTTGGCGAAAAAGTCGTGCTTCGTCTTCTGGACAAAGAGAAGCTGATGCTCGACATGACAAACCTCGGTTTTGAGCCCGATTCCCTGGTCAAATTCCAGCGCAATATCAGCAAGCCTTACGGAATGGTCCTGGTTACCGGTCCTACGGGCAGCGGTAAAACGAACACTCTCTACTCGGCTCTGCAATCACTGAACACTGTCGACACCAACATCATGACCGCGGAAGACCCGGTTGAATTCAACCTTCCCGGCATCAACCAGGTGCAGATGAAAGAGCAGATCGGGTTGAACTTCGCCGCCGCGCTGCGGTCGTTCCTGCGCCAGGATCCGAACATCGTTCTGGTCGGCGAAATCCGTGACTTTGAAACCGCCGAAATCGCCATCAAGGCCGCTCTTACCGGTCACCTGGTCCTCTCGACCCTTCACACCAACGACGCACCCTCAACCATCTCGCGTCTGATGAACATGGGTATTGAGCCTTTCCTGGTTGCCACCAGCGTCAACCTGATTCAAGCCCAGCGACTCATTCGTCGCATCTGCAAAGACTGTAAGAAGGAGCATCCCACTCCGATCGAAGCTCTTGTCGAGATAGGCTTCTCTCCTGAAGAAGCAGGAAAGATCAAGACCTACAAAGGCAAGGGCTGCGCAACCTGCAACGATACCGGGTACAAAGGCCGGATCGGTTTGTATGAAGTAATGGAAATCACCGATGAGATTCGCGAGTTGATTCTGATCGGCGCCTCCTCGCTCGAACTGCGAAAGAAGTCCATCGAGGACGGCATGATCACTCTGCGTGAATCCGGACTGCAGAAGATTAAGAACGGAGTTACCACCATCGAGGAAGTAGTGCGCGAAACGGTGGCGTGAAAGGGGTAAAACATATGTTACGTCGAATCGGATTGTCGTTAGCTTTGTTGGTTAGTCTGGTAGTAATGCTGCCCTTTGCAACCTCAACCGCTCACAACCTGCGCTCGCGTGTCTCCACGCGTTCGCACCGTTTCCGACATCATTCAAGAGCCTGGTGGCGGCGCCACCGCGCCATGATACGCCGCCGCCAGGCGATGATTGCCCGCCGGCGCGCAATGCAGGCCGCGGGACAGAACTTCGCGCGAGCTCAAGCCCAGCCACAACCGTTCAACCAGTTACAGCCTGAAGTGAAGTCTGTCGACAACCACGTGAATCTGCCGGCAGCTCTTACATTTCCGGAAAACGTATATCGGGACGGCGCCTTCGCAATGCCGCTGCCGAGCAATTGGTCACCGTCCGCAACCGGCAGGTCAAGCTCCAGCTTCCGGATCGCTCCGCCCGCCGGAATGCCCGAGGCCCAGGCGACCCTGGCAGTAGTAGCCGCTGCTCCGGCAAGAGCACCGCAGCCACTGACGAATGGGCAACGAAAACTCCTCGGAGGCGTGCAGGTGACAGATCTGCGCCGAACCGTAATCGACAAGATGATCACCACGGGCGGATGGGTCGTGAATGACCGCCAGCGTGAGATTGGCGGCCACCGCGTGTTTGAGGTAATCGCTCAGACTCCCGCGAGCGCCGATGGCAAACCCGAACAGATCTGGAACTTCTATTTCACCGAGATTAATGGAAAGGTCTATTCCCTGACTACGCGTTCAGCCGGCAGCGCGACCCAAAAGGTAGCCACCGACGCTGAACAATTCCTTTCCAACTTCCGGCCGATGGAGGGGAAACGCTAACCAAGCGCGAAAGGTAAACCAATGGAAAATCCACCGCAAATTTCACTATCAGAACTCCTGCACAAGCTCTCCGAACTAAGCGGCTCGGACTTGCACGTTACTACCGGCACTCCGCCGTTGGTGCGCGTGCACGGTGAAATCCGCCCCCTGGACGGCTATAAGCCGCTCACGTCGGCTGAAACCAAGCAGTTGGCCTATTCGGTCCTCACGGACTCGCAAAAGCACCGGTTCGAAGAGAATCTCGAGCTGGATTTCAGTTTCGGTGTGAAGGGTCTCTCCCGCTTCCGTGCCAACATCTTCAATCAACGTGGAGCCGTCGGCGCGGTGTTTCGTGCGATTCCATATGAGATCAAGTCGTTCGATGAGTTAGGACTGCCCCAGGTCGTCAAGGAGCTTTGCAACAAGCCGCGAGGATTAGTGCTGGTTACGGGCCCGACCGGATCAGGCAAATCGACGACGCTGGCCGCGATTATCGACAAGATCAATGTGGAGCGGCACGAACATATTCTCACCATCGAAGACCCAATCGAATTTCTCCACAATCACAAGAGCTGCATTGTTAACCAGCGCGAGGTAAATGCCGACACTCGCGGGTTCGCGCAGGCCCTCCGCACTGCGCTGCGTCAGGATCCTGACGTAGTGCTCGTCGGTGAAATGCGCGATCTCGAGACGATTGAATCGGCGCTGCGGATTGCAGAGACCGGCCACTTGACGCTGGCAACCCTGCACACTAACTCTGCGGTTTCAACCATCAACCGAATTATCGATGTGTTCCCGTCCATGCAGCAGGCGCAGGTTCGCGCTCAGTTGTCGTTGACGCTGGAAGGCATCCTTTGCCAAACACTGCTGCCCCGAGCTGATGGTCGCGGCCGCGCGTTGGCGATGGAAGTTCTCGTGCCCAACGCAGCTATCCGCAACCTTATTCGTGAAGACAAGGTCCATCAAATCTATTCAATGATGCAAACCGGTCAGGATGTTCACGGCATGCAGACCTTCAACCAGTCGCTGGCTTCGTTGTATCAAAAACGCGCCATCACTCGCGAGCTGGCCATGCAGCGGACATCAAATGTCAATGAGCTGCGCGATCTGATTGATCGCGGCGCCGGCCTTAACGGCGGGAACGGATCGCCGGGTCGACCACCGGTGCCTCCGAGTTACGGTCAGCAGAACCGGGTGTTCAACCGCAAGTAATTCACGTCCCGACGCAAGCATCACTTTTCGAAATGGAGTGCTGAAAGATGCCAACTTACGTTTTCAAAGGCCGCAATCGCATGAACGAGATCGTTACGGGCGAGCGCGTGGCCGAAAATCGCGAGGCCTTGAGACAGGTCCTTCGCCGCGACCAGGTGACGTTAACTACCGCGAAAGAAAAAGGCCGTGAGATCGGCATTCCAAAACTTTCAGGCAGGAAAAGGGTCAACTCTAAGGACCTGGCGATATTCACGAGACAATTCTCGGTAATGATTGATGCCGGTCTGCCGTTGGTCCAGTGTCTCGACATTCTGTCTCAGCAACAGCAAAACAAGTATTTCCAGCAGGTGCTGGCGCAGGTTCGTCAGGATGTCGAAGAAGGATCGACACTGGCGACCGCGATGGCGCGGCATCCGAAGGTGTTCGACCAGCTCTACACCAACATGATCGAGGCGGGTGAAACGGGCGGTATTCTCGACTTGATTCTGCAGCGACTCTCAACCTTCATTGAAAAGATCGTGAAGTTGAAGCGCGATGTCGTTTCGGCAATGATTTATCCAGTGGCCGTCATTATGCTGGCGGTTGTCGCCGTGGCGGTTATCATGATCGTCGTTATCCCCCAGTTCCAGTCGATCTTTCTGGGTCTGTTAGGACCGGGAGAGCCACTGCCGCTGCCGACCCGCATCGTGGTCGGCTTCAGCAACTTCCTGGCAGGTTGGGGTGGATTGGCAATTCTGATCACGGGGATCGGCTCTGCGGTCGGAATCAACTTCTATTACAAGACGCCGGGCGGACGCAGGAGAATCGATACAATTCTGCTTAAGCTACCGATTCTCGGCCCGATCTCTCTGAAGATCGCCATCGCACGGTTCTCACGTACGCTTTCAACCCTGCTGTCTTCGGGCGTGCCCATCCTGCAATCGCTCGACATTACCGCACGCACAGCCGGTAACATGGTGGTTGAGTCCGCAATCATAAACGTGCGGACCGCGGTCGAGCAGGGCAAGAGCTTTGTCGAACCGTTGCGGGCGGCTGAGATCTTCCCGCACATGGTCTCGCAGATGGTGGGAATTGGTGAACAGACCGGCGCTCTCGACGCCATGTTGGGTAAGGTGGCAGATTTCTACGAACAGGAAGTCGATTCCGCCATCGCCAACCTGCTCACGCTGATCGAGCCGGCGCTGATTGCTTTTCTGGGAGTCACGATCGGGTCAATCGTAGTCGCGATGTACCTGCCAATGTTCTCGCTAATCGGCAAGCTGTCGCAGGGTCACTGAGCCGCCGCAAAAAACGACTAACAATAAAATCAGGCGGTGTCTGCTGACCTGCTGAACCGGCTCTTCGTCCACCAATCAAGGGTGAGCTTGAGGCCTTCCTCCAGGCCGATGGAAGGCGAATAACCCAGCAAAGATTTGGCCGCATTAAGATCGGCGAGACTATGAAGCACATCGCCTGTCCGCGCCGGCGCGTACTCTGCCGTCAGATCCGTGCGACCGGTTAGTTGCTGTAGCGTCGCCAAAACCTGGTTGACGCTCACGCTTTCGCCGTTTGCGATATTGATGACCTTTCCGACCGCCGTCGGTGATTCCACCGCGCGCAGGTTCGCATCAATAACATTTGCGATGTAAGTAAAATCGCGGGTCTGCTCTCCATCGCCATAGATCACCGGTCGCGTGCCCGTCTGGAGTGCCAGAATGAAGCGGGAGATCACTCCTGAGTACTGCGACCCTGGATCCTGCCTCGGACCAAACACATTGAAATACCTCAGACAAACAGTCTCCATCGCGTAGGTCCTGGTGAAGACCTGACAATAGTATTCGCCAACCAACTTGGCTACGGCGTAAGGAGACAGCGGGTCTGGCCGCATCTGTTCGTGCTTTGGTGATTCCGGCTGATCGCCATACGCAGAGCTCGACGCTGCATAAACCAAACGCCGGACTTTGCGATCGCGAGCTGCAAGTAATAACGAGAA
>Ga0068866_10001214_pt1 | contig 11205 bp, 8 predicted proteins | sample KBSMisM22_FD_66587 | JGI IMG/M metagenome (GOLD analysis project Ga0068866, IMG submission 66587) | Miscanthus rhizosphere microbial communities from Kellogg Biological Station, Michigan, USA - KBS Miscanthus M2-2 | ecosystem: Host-associated > Plants > Roots > Rhizosphere > Soil ... | reverse complement strand
CCGCCCATCACGGTGCCGTCGGTGCAGAACGCGATGGTGCGCACGCCGTTGACGGTGCCGGCCGCGGCCAGCACGCCCGAGCGGTCCCGCTCGTGCAGCGGTTCGACGCTGCCGTCGTCGAAGAACGTGCTCAGGCGCAGCAGCGGATCGCGTGGGTCAAGCGATTCACCGACGACCTCGGGGGCCGGCGCACTGATCGATGCCGGCGGCTGGGCGAGTGTGGACGGCCGCGCGAAGCCGGCCAGGGCGCCCATCACTTCACCGCCGCGATCTGGCCGAAGTCGAGCTTGACGAGCTGGTCGGCACAACCGAAATAGCGATCGTCGTGGGTGATCACGATGACGGTCTTCCCTCGCCGCTTGAGGCCGGGGAGCAGTTCCTTGTAGAACACCTCGCGGAACCGTGGCTCCTGGTCGGCGGCCCATTCGTCGAACAGATAGATCGGCCGGTCTTCGAGTAGGGCGGTCAACAGGGCCAGCCGTTTGCGTTGGCCCTGCGACAGCGCAACCGTGGACAGCCGCCCGTCCTGCACGGTCACCTTGTGCGCGATCTGCAACTGGTGGAGGTAGTGGCGCACCTCGTCGTCTATTCCGGCCCGGTCGAATCCCAGGTAGTCATCGAACAGATGAAAGTCGGTGAAGATGGCCGAGCAATTCTGCCGGAACCACTCGATGTTGCCGTGGTCGATCTTTTCGCCGTTGAGAACGAGGAACCCGCTCTCCGGCGCGTACAAACCGGTGATCAGCTTGGCCAGAGTGGATTTCCCGCTTCCGTTGCCACCAACGATGAAGGTGATCCGCCCCGGCTCAAAGGTCAGGTCCACCGGGCCGAGCCGGAACCCAGATCCGCCACCTTGCACATGTGGACGCGGTCCCGGCGGCAGCGGCCGGCCCGTCTTGCCGTCGCCGCGGTTGCGCCGAGGATGGGGGCCATCGATCGGCGGTTCCCCCGGGGGCGCGCCCGGACCTTGCGGGACCGACGGGCCCATCTCCGTCTGATAGGCATAGCTGACTCTGCTCAGCTCCAGCCGGGCATAGCTTGCAGCCGGACGCTCGATGTAGGGCAGCCGCTCTTCATCCTGCGGGGTCTCCATCGACAGGTTCAGCGCGCGGATCTTGGCCAGCGCCACGTCACCGCGCAGCAGGTCCGGGAGTCGGTGCATGAAGTTCTGCATCGGCATCGACAGGAACATCGTCACCAGGAGATAGCTGACCATGATATCCCTCGGCAGCTGAAGCGCCGCGGCGATGACGAACAGGATGACACCCATGGTGGCGAGCTGAAGAAGCTGCCCGAATCCCTGAGCGGCCGAGAACCAGGATCCCGCTGTTACGTTCTGGCTCCGCAGCGTGCGGGCCGACTCGAGCAGGTGCCGATCCATGAAGTCGCGACGCCGGCTGCGATGCAGCTTGAGTTCCTTGATACCCAGCGTCATGGCCGAGAACGACCGCAATAATGCGTCCTCGTTCTCGCGCGCCTGGCGGTAGATGCGTCGCACCCGCCGCAGAATCGTCTCGACGCTGGCGATACCCATCAATGTCCCCGCAATCGTCACGGCGAAAAGCGGGCCGGATACCGCGGCGAGGAAGACGAGCGACCCCACGATCGTGGTCAGATCGATGCAGATGTTCGGGATGGCCGTCACCGCTTGCGATAGGGAGCGCACATCTTCGGTCAAGGTCGCGATCAGCCGGTGCATACCCAGCCGTTCCAGATGCTCCAGCGGGGCCGAGACGACCCTGGAGCTCAACCCTTCCCGCAGTTGGTAGATCGCGGTCTGAGTGAGGCGGATCAGCAGCACCTGTGACAGCACAGCACCGACCAGCGCGACCGACCCCGTCAGGGCAAAGCGCTGGAGGGTCGCGCCATGCTGGGCCTCCGGTGACACCACACCGCTGATCAGTGTCAGCAGGTAGGTGTTGGCGACGCCGCAGATGAGGCCGGTGGCGAAGACGGCCACGATCCGCGTCCATGAGATCGAGAATAAGAACCTGGTGAGTTGCATTGTTGTGAGCCTTCCTAATTCGTCGTGATGTTCGTTGTGATGTTGGTCGTGATGGTGTTTGTGATCAGCCGTGGACGATGTCGAAGACCATTCCTTCGACCGCGACGCCGGGTGCGAACGAGAACGCCACACCTGTCGAGATGTCCTTCGTCGTCTCTGCCTGCTCCCCCATGAGTTGCAGGACAAAGATCAGCGACACGCTCAGCATGTTTCCGAACCGGGCAAGCACGTCCCAGCTCGGCGCCGCCGCCTCCACGGGGATCCCCAGTGATCGCGCCGATTCGAGGATGATCTTGGGTCCACCGGGATGGATCGCCCACAGATCGACGTCTGATTTCTGTAATCCGTTTTCCCGCAACACCCCTGTTATCGCGGGATCGACGCCGTCGTAGATGTACTTGGGGAGATTCTCGGACAGCTCGCAGGTGATGCCGTTGTGATTGACGCCGAGCACGATGCCGTCTTCGGCGTCATCGAGCAGCTGGCTGAAACTATTGCGGATCACCACCTTGCCGGCCTCCAGCGGGTGCTGGCTCTGGCTGGCCCCGATGACGACCGCCCCGCATCCATCGCCGAAGAGGCTGTGAATGATGACGTCGTTGATATCCTCGGCGAAAACGGCGTTCACCGAGCACAGCTCGATGCACACCACCATGGCCTTTTTGGCGGGGTTGGCACGAACAAAATCCGTGGCAGTGCGGATGCCGTTCATCGCGGCCGCACATCCCATGAAGTTCACCACGACACGCGAAACCGACGGCGACAGGCCGAGTTGCTTGACGATCGCCACATCGACGCCTGGAGCGATGAAACCGGTACTGGTGACAAAGACCAGCAGTCCGATTTCCGTGGCCGGATCTTCGATGGGGGCCAGGGCGCGCCCGGCCACGTCGACCGCCAGCGGAACCGCGTGGCGGTAGAACAGGTTCATCCGATCCCGGATCGTTCCCGCCTTGCGCCTCAGCGCATCGAATTCGGGATCGAGCGGATCAACCGCCATCCGGCGGGTGCCAATCATCGTCTTCCGGTACAACCGCGAAATACGCTCCCGCTGTTCGGGATTACTGAACAGGGCAGCGATCTGATCGGCAGCCTCGGACTGATCCACGACCCGGCTCGGCGTGCCCGTCGCGATGCTCTCGATCACCGCCACCGTGGTCGGCGGCGCGGGTGGCATCTGGGCAAGGCCGAGCGCTTGGCCGCCGCCGCCTTGGCTCCCAATCTGCACCTCATCAGTGTTGACAAACATGGCAGGTCTCCTTTCAAAATGGTTTGGCGGCACTGCTGATCGATATTTGATCGCCGATGGTCCGCGACTTTCCTTGTGCTGCTTTCATTGTCGTTTCACAGCCTCGGCGAATCCTCAATGGATTCTTGGCAGTGGAAATGTATTTAGTTGTATGAAACCCACTGCGCCCCAGGCGCTACGAGGCAGTAGAGACCTCTCGAAACGTCGACGCGGCACCTGATCGGAGCGCACCTGAGGGAAGGACAGCCGCCCTTCCTTGCACGATCCGAATTTCCTTGCCGACTAGGTCAAATCGCCCAGCGGCTGCAAGAGCTTACACAGAACCGAGTCCGGCGAATCCGGAAGCCGCGTAGGTGATGCTGGCTTTCCAAGCCTTCGGTGAGCTGTGTTCGCGGATGAACCCCCACTGTTGCTCCTCCGCTTGTCGGGAGGGCGACAGGAGATAGGTGCGGCAGAGCTTCGGAAGTCGATCGGTGACGAAACTCTTTGCGGGAAGCCACTCGAGACCGAATCTCGCCGCCTCTTCGCGCAGCACGTCTTCGGTCGCAATGTTGGCGAATCCGCTCCGCTGATACGGCAGCACATGGTGCGCGCGGTGCGAACTCAGGCCGGCCGACAGGAAGCAGTCGACGTAGCGATTTCCGACCACCTTCAGGTCGTGAGCCTCCGTCAGTTGATGTATGCCCCAGTCGTCGTTGTCGGTGGCAAGTTCCTCGTCGCTGTCGTCCTCGAAGTCATGGCTCGAGACGATCAAAAATGTGCTGACCCACAGCGTCGCCACGAATTGCAGCGCCCAGGCCCAGAACTCACCGGCCAGTAAGAAGGCCACCAGTTCGCCGATGAGCAGCACGCGCAGGCCGGCCGACCCGATGATGTGCGCGATGGCGTTGCGCCAGGTTCCGTAGACCTCCTTGACGCCGATCTTGCGCGTGATCCTGACGACATCGAGTATCCGGACGGGCATGCCCGTGACCATGTGCCCAAACTTGTGAATGGTGTGAACCGGTATCCGAAGCAAGCGGGGCAGCCGCATCATCATCGTGAAGACGTTCTTCTTGATGTCGACTTCACTCTGGGTGTGGGGATGGTGCAGCAGGGTGTGTCCGTCGGCGGTCACCAAGCCCAGTGCGACATAATTGATGTCGAAGGCGTTCGCGAAGAGCCTGGTGAGGCCCTTTTGCCTGCGGTGGATCGCATAATGACCGAACCCGGCCAGGGAACAGCGCAGCAGCACCATCGCGATCACGAAGAGCGGCAGCGGCATCCAACCCGGTTCGGCCAGCCGCAGACCCTGAACCGCGACATACGCGACGGCCAAACCCACGACCACCATGTTGAAGATCTTGTCCATCTTCTTGATGCGCGCGGCCAGCGCAGGATCCTTCAGTCGCGCCTTCACCCGATGGAGCAGATCGTCCTTGTTGTCGAACCGGTACCTCGGGGTGTCCCGCCAGCTGTTGAAGTCTTCCTTGAATAGGAATTCCGGTGCGTTGCACTTCGGGTGAACGTCCTCGGGACGTGCTTCGCGGTCCAGGGCGTACCGCTCGAGCACCCTTTCGATTGCCTCCGGGTTTTTGTGGTACGCCTGGATAATCGAGGTGATGTCGCGATTTTTCGTTCGCCCAATGAAGAAGGCCCCGCCCGGGTGCTTGGAGATCCAGTCGCTCAGGTCGTAGGCGCGGCCCTTGTAAACCCACACATCGGGCGGCGGTCCAGCCGGAGGCCCAGGCGGTCGATGGGAGTCGCGCTCCCCATCCTCCGGCCCAACACGGGGAACAAGAGGTCGACGAGAGTCGCGCACCTCGGGAGGGCCAAGAGGCCGATGAGAGGCGCGCTCCTCGACTGCTGGCAGTTCGATGGTCATTTCTTTTCCTCCGGAGCTGGTCGGGTTCGGGCTGGCGATAGCCGCCTTGTGAGCTGACGCCAGCCTCGGAAAATCGCCTTGACGGATTCTCGAAAAGTTCTTGGAGTCATCCAGCCAGCCCGCATAGGTCACCGGCGGCCTCGAGGTGTTCACCGAGATCATCGCCAGCGTGAGGACGTGCGGGTGGATCGCGCGCTCGCGTTCCGTTCGGTGAGGCCGTCCGGCACGACGGCGGATTTCGCCATGTCGGGCGATCTCGCGTCTCCTCGCCGGTTAGGCGTCAAAATAAAGCCGATGGCGGAGAAAGCGCTCGACTTCGGTGTGCTGGGGCCGTTGCAGGTGACGGTCGACGGCATACCCCTGATCTTGGGCACGCCCAAACAAAGGGCGGTGTTGGCCATGCTGGTGATCAACCGCAACAGGCCGGTCGCCACCCAGGCCTTGATCGAGGCGGCCTGGGAGCAATGGCCACCGGCGGCGGCGCAGGCAAGCCTGCACTCCTATATCTCCAACTTGCGCAAAATCCTCGACAACGCAGGTGTCGACCCTAGCAAGCACCTGGTCAGAATGCCGCCGGGATATCGGCTCACGGTTTACGAAATGGGCTGTGATATCGCGAGATTCGTCGTCGAGAAGACCGCGGGGGTACAGGCCGCCGCGGCCGGCCGATTCGAAAAGGCCAGTCGCCACATGTCAGCAGCACTCGCCGAGTGGCGCGGACCGGTCCTCGACGACCTGCGGAGGGACTTTCAGTTCGCCTACGCGTACGCCGCCGCGCTCATCGAGGACAAGTTGGTTGCGCATACCGCCAGGGCGGAAGCCGAAATCGCTTGTGGGCGAAGCTATGCCGTCATTGGTGAGCTCGAGGCGTTGACCGCCGAACACGTATACCACGAACCACTGTGGACGCAGCTGATCACCGCCTACTATCTGGCGGAACGACAATCCGATGCCCTCGACGCCTACCGGCGATTGAAAGCCACGCTCGCCGACGATCTCGGGATCGATCCCGGGCCTACCGTACGGGCACTCTACGAGCGGATCCTGCGCCAGGAGTCCTTGGACGTCAAGCAGGCGGCCCAAACCACCGCCGTCGGCACTGTAACGCGCATCGACCAGCGCACCGCGGTCAACGCCAACTCCGCCGTCGCCCAGCTGCGTGATACCGCAGGGCGGGCGCACCCGCTGCGGGCAGCCGCAACGCACATTGGGCGGGTTAGCGATAACGACATCGTTCTGGACGACCCCAATGTCAGCCGCCACCACGCCGCCATCATTGATACCGGCATCAATTTCGTGATGTTCGATACCCGATCGGCCAACGGAGTTTACGTGCAACACCAGCGGATTCGCGGTCCCGTCGCGCTGAACGATGGTGACCACATCCGCATCTGCAATCACGAGTTCACCTTCAAAATCCAACCCCGGGGCTAGTACTTCTGTCGCCCTCCTGTGCGGGGACTGGGCCGAGCTAGCCAACATAGCGGGCTCGGCCGTAGGTGAACCGATCGTCGATCCCTGACTAGGGCACGCCAAGACGGCGTCAAGGATTTATCCAGATTCCGAAAAGGGCCGCCTCCGAACCTGAGCTCATCCCCTCCACGCCGCCACGGCGGCCCCACGTAAGGAAGAAGATGAGCATCACCCTCGGCACCCGGATCAAGAAGACCGCCAGCAGGACCGCGCTCGCCGCGATGGTCGGAGCAGCAGCGCTGGCGGGGTCGATTGGCTTGGCCAGCACGGCCAGCGCGGAGTTGTACGGCGATCCCGACGCGGCGGCGCAGTACTGGCTGCCGCAACACTACGACGACTGCGGGCTGATGGCGGTCGCCGACGTGGTCGGCCAGCTCAGCGGTGAAATGGTGTCCGAGCGGAAGATCATCAACGTGGCGGAGAACACCCCCAGCCAGACTCATCCCGGCTCGATCTACATCAAGCCCGCCGACGTTACTGATCCCAATTCCGGGCTGGGCACCGATCCGCGTGACATCGTGGTGTTGCTGGACCAGTTCGGCATCACCGCTGTCATCACCGATGAGGAGCTCGCGGATCAGCCCGGCGGCACCCCCACCGGTCTGGACGCACTGGGCGGCTACCTCGATGACGGGCACAAGGTGATCGTCGGCGTCAACGCCGAAACCATCTGGGACGTAGCCGGCGACCGCACGCATGCCGACCACGCGGTCGTCGTTACCGGCATCGACACGACCGAAGGCGTGGTGCACCTCAACGACAGTGGCATCAAGGACGGCAGGGACGAGCAGGTGACAATCGAAACCTTCGCCGCGGCGTGGGCCACGAGCGACAACACGATGGTCGTCACGGTTGAAACCTCCTGATCCATTGCGTCGTCGCCATAACCCGATGCTGGCGAACAGTTTCCCCTTTGGCCGACCTGCGAAGGCATTAGGGTATTAGCTGCCAGCGTCGGAGGAGTGGGCGATGAGCGAACCCGAGCGGGAATCACGTGTGGGTTCCCGCATCGGCCGCTATCACCTGATGCGGTTGCTAGGCAAGGGCGGCATGGGCGAGGTCTACGAGGCCGAGGACACCGTCAAGGACCGCATCGTGGCGTTGAAACTGCTGCCCGAATCGGTGTCTCACGACCCCGTGTTCCGCAAGCGCCTGCAGCGGGAGGCCCATTCCGCCGGGAGGCTGCAGGAACCGCACGTGGTGCCGATCCACGACTACGGCGAGATCGACGGGCTGCTCTATGTCGACATGCGGATGATCAACGGCACCGATCTCCGCAAGATGCTGAAGCGGTTCGGCCCGATTGCGCCCGCCCGAGCGGTGGCAATCGTGCGCCAGGTCGCCTCGGCGCTGGATGCCGCGCACGAAGCCGGTGTGATACACCGCGACGTCAAGCCGGAGAACATCCTGATCACCCGCGACGACTTCGTCTACCTCGTGGACTTCGGCATCGCCAATGCGGCCACCGACGAAAGGCTCACCGAACTCGGCACCGCGGTTGGGACCTACGCCTACATGGCCCCGGAGCGGTTCACCAACGCCGAGGTGACATACCGCGCCGACATCTACGCGTTGGCCTGCGTGCTGCACGAGTGCCTGGTCGGGTCGCAGCCCTATCCCGGCGACAGTGTCAGCGTGATCATCACAGCCCACCTGATGGAGCCCACTCCGCGGCCCAGCGAAATGCGCCCGGGCATTCCTAAGGCGTTCGACGACGTCATCGCGCGGGGCATGGCCAAGAAACCCGACGATCGCTATGCCAGCGCCGGTGATCTGGCCCAGGCTGCCAACGACGCGCTGACCTCCCGCGATCAGGACCAGGCGGCGACCATCCTGGAGCGCAGCGCGGCAGCTACACTTCCGGGTCAGATTGCGACCGCCGTCAGTCCGAGCAGCGGTCCAGCGCCCCCCACCCTGCCCGCCACCCCGGCCCCCACCCCCCGTCCAGCGCCGCCCACCCCGCCGCACGTCGCGGCGCATACCCCGCCGTCAGGGGCGAGACCGGTGGCAGCCTTCTACACGCCACCACCCGGCAGGCCCGGCGGAGCGGCCTGGACCGCCCCGCCATCCGGCCCGCTGCCCAAAGCCGCTCCGCGCAAACGCAACCTGTGGATCCCAGTGGCCGCCGCGGGCGGGGTGTTCGCCGTCGCGCTGGGCGGTCTCGGCATCTGGTGGGCCGTCAAACCGGAGCCGTCGACACCGGCCATGCCGACCACCACAACCACAACCGAACCCACCGAGACCACGACACGGACCACAGGGACCTCGCCCACACTGGATCCCGATTCGTCAGACGCGAAGTTGCTCGGGCTGCTGCCCAAGGACTACAGCGAGACGGCATGCGAGCCAGTGCATCCACCAGTCACCGGCGCGCTGGCCACCGTGGCTTGCGGGTCAACCAAAACGACCGGCGGCCCGACGGCGGCGCGCTACACGCTGTTCGCCGACCTAGCCAGTCTGAATAAGCAATTCCAACAGAACGTCGAGGCGGACTCGCAGTTGCTGCAATGCCCGGGCGGCACGGTGGACTCGCCGACCACTTGGCATTACAACGCCACACCGGACAAGGTCGAGGGTCAACTTGCGTGCGGCACCTACGACAACAAACCTAATCTAGCGTGGACCCACGAATCCGCCCTGCTGCTCGGCGATGTGCAGGGGCCGAACCACGACGACCTGCACAAATGGTGGTCGAAGTACGCCTGAAAGCCGCCTCCTATGGGCCGCGGTGGACGCCAAGAATCACGCAAGATTCCAGCAAGGCGCCCATCGGATTCTGATGTCACCCGGAACAACAGCCGGACCACACCGACATCACGAAGGAATCCACAATGTTTGCTCACCGCATCACCAAGATTGCCGCCACCGCCGTCACCGGTGCCACCCTCGGCCTCGCCGCGCTGGCCACCTCCGGCACCGCCAGCGCGCTCACTACGGCGGACGACGCATTCCTCACCGACATCCAGAGTGCCGGCATCACGTACGACGACGCGAGCGTGGCGGTGTCGAACGCCCACGCCGTGTGCGAAGCCCTGGACGCGGGCTACGCGCCGGAGGACATCGCCATCGAGCTCCTGTCCCTCAACGACCTCTCCGTCAACCAGGCGGCCACCATAGTGGTGGCCTCGGTGGAGGCCTACTGCCCTAGCTACGAGGTGCTGTTCGCCTAGGACCACCTCCGCACGCGGGGGCTCGCTGCCGCGGCGGGCCCCCGCACCCCTTTCCGGCGGTATGTTTCTCGTGGCTCAGTGCGGCGAAGGGATTGGGTCTGGCGAACAAGGGTTACGTCATCGGCCTGGGGATGACGAAGTTCGAAAAGCCGGGCCTGAACTAGTTCAACAGCAAGACCTTCCTCCCCGGAGATTTTCAATGACGTTGTCAAGCCGCCGCAGTAGTGATTGAGAGTTGGTAGACGGCGTGGTCGCGCAGCATCGCCCACAGGACGTTGAGGCGTCGGCGGCCCCTTGCCTCCACCGCGGAGCCACCCACGGCTAGCCCCAGTTCATTTCGTCAGCTACGCCCCAGACGAAGCCCGCCCACTTTGTGAGGTCGGTCATCTAATCAAAACCACAGCCGCCGACCACAATTCGGCGTCTCGCGCCATACCTTCCCTCGGCTCACCCGCTACCGAGCCCGGCCCTGACCGGGCTCGTCTTGAGTGGCGTGCAGCGCAAATCACGTGCGCCACCGCCCTTCGTGTTGGCCAATCTGATTGTCGACCACGCACGCGAACCCTGCGTGGGCTCCGCCCCCAGCGGTGTCACCGGCTCGGTGAGCGCCGCACTCGAGCAGCTGGTCGAAAACGCCTACCCCCCTTCAACGCAGCCGGCTGCGCGTGGTCTGCTCACCGCGCTGCCCTTCGGGCTGGGCGCGGGGCTGCCCGAAAGCTGAGCGCAAAACCTTACATGATGCGCAAGAAGCTGAATCGGGCTGTGTCCCATAGCGATTAAACGCTATACGTGTCTTTCGTGGGACTATAGGGTTTAGCGCCAACGGATTTCGATGGATCTAGGGTGGTTCGTGGGGTCGGGCTCTGCAGGGGTTGCTCGGAACCAGTCTGCGGCCGTCCGCAGTATGCCAGCCGCTGTGGGCGCTGATGTCGTTGTCGGAGACGGTGGTGACGACGTTTCAGACCGCGATCGGCCCGTCCCCATCGGCAGCGGTCCCCATCGCCCTCGGTGACTGCGGGGCTGCGGAGGTCAAAACTCGTCGTCCTCGTCGATGAACTCGGTCGGATCGAAGGGATCGTCGTCATCGTCATCGAAGGAGTCCGTGCCGCGGCCCGCGGCGTGCGCGGCGTCGTCGTGCGACCCGGACTGGTCTGCGGCCCTGCCGGGTTGCACCGTTGCCGAGGTGCACGCCGCGGCCGTGCTGGCGGGCGAGAGCAATGATCGAGGGCAGATCAAAACTGCGCCCCAGATGCTCGATCTGGGTGCCGGTGCCCGAGCCGGGCTGCTCCTGACGCGACACCTGCCGGATACCGTGCTGCAACGACTGCAGGCCCGCTACACGCCGCCAACCGGCGTCAGTACGGGCACCAGCCTTTGTCTGAATAAACGGCTCTGCTCAAGCAAGACGCAACACCTTGTGGGATGGTCGCCGAGGCGAACCGAC
>Ga0068866_10001204_pt1 | contig 11270 bp, 8 predicted proteins | sample KBSMisM22_FD_66587 | JGI IMG/M metagenome (GOLD analysis project Ga0068866, IMG submission 66587) | Miscanthus rhizosphere microbial communities from Kellogg Biological Station, Michigan, USA - KBS Miscanthus M2-2 | ecosystem: Host-associated > Plants > Roots > Rhizosphere > Soil ... | reverse complement strand
TGTCTCGATTGGGATGAGTGTCACAATCCGAACCCGGCTGATACATCAAAGCCGCTGCCTGACAATACGTATGGCAGCCGCCACTATGTGTCCGAACTGGTGGCGAAGAACGAGCTGAGCCGAGTAAAGGCGATGATCCTTTTGGACATGATTGGTTACAAGGACCTGAAGTTGGGACGCGCCGACCTGAGCACAACCTGGCTACAGGATGTTATCTGGCAAACAGCCAAACAGCTTGACTACAATCAGTTCGTGAGTGGGACGGAGGGGGTTGGCGATGACGACCACAGTCCATTCCTGAAGGCCGGAATTGATGCCGTCGACATCATTCAGCTAAGCACCTATCCGCACTGGCACACGAAAGAGGACACGCTTGATAAAGTCTCAGCAAAGAGCTTGAAAGCTGTTGGTGACACGGTGATCGCGAGCTTGCCGAAGATTGAGGAACGGATTCAGGGTCGACGTCAATGAGGATTTCAGGGTCGGGTGGATTCGTCTGAACCGCTTGCGGTGCCGGTGGTGTCGGGGCGCGCATCCTGCGTGCCGGCAAGCTGAGCCTGTTCTTTCCGGTATGATGAAACTGATTCGTGTACTTTAGTCCCAGCCCATGTGGGGAGTGGGCGCCTGATTATGAGTTCTTGGATCAGCTGAGAATCAACATTCTTACTGTTGGCGCCTTCCTCACCTGTATGAAAATCACATTGCCACCAGTCCGCACCCTCAAAATTGGTGTTCTCGTCAATCTTCGCTCCGGCGATACGCACGTTCGTGAATTCAACGTATGCAAGATCGGCGCTCCGCAGATTCGCTTCCCGAAGGTTTACGTTTGTGAGTGTTGCGTGTCGCATCCGGGCCTCAACCAAGTCGCTATGAGATAGATCAATATCCCGCATCGTCGCGAGAGTGAAATCCGCTTGTTGCAAACGGGCAAAGCGGAAATCTATTTCTTCCAACTGTGCCATTACAAAAGAGGCCTTCTGCAAAAGAGCTTGGATCAGTAATACATTGGTTAGCGACTGCCCATAAAGGTCCATTCCTTGAAGAAATACTCCCATGAACCGGCGCGTTTTCTTACTTATTTTCGCTGAGAGGCTCACCCGCGGCCTTTTTTGGAATCGTGCCATCGGCGCGGTGATCACGTCCACCAGCAGGCCGTTCAGGAACTGAAGCCTGTTTGATGTTTCGGCGATCCTTCGTTGCAAACTAGCCAAGGACTCCGGATCCCCCACCTTTGTGGTAGCTTGAGCAGAGAGAAAGCGCGACTCGTATGTTTTGAGCACCTCACGCTGGCTATCAGGTGCCAGATCCCCATAGGACTGGAGCCATTCACTGACTACTAAACCCGCGGGTTCGGAAATCGCTGTGAGTTGTTGAACGTGGAGATCCGTAAACGCGGTTAATGTCGTCACGTGGTTGGCAATTGCCCACTGAATGATTTGTTCCTCCAGGTCTTCATGAAGTTTGTCATTCGCTGCTCGAAGCTTCGACACCGTCCAAACTCGCCCCCTGCCGCTTATGTTTCGAACTGCGTCCGATATCGAAAGCAGCGTTACAGAATCGCTCTCCAGGAGCAATCCGGTAATGAGCTGGTCTGTGGCCGTGTGAAAGTAGGGCTTTCGCCGAAGTAGGGAGCTTCTTTCTTTACCAATTTGACTAATTAGTCCGGCGGCGCTCGCTCGCAGCATGGCACTCTCCTGGTCACCAAAGCGTTTTAAGGCCTCATAGAACTGAGTGTCCTTCTGGGTGCGAATCGTGACCCCTCGATTAACAATCAGGGAGAGTAAGGCGATGAATCCGGCAACGAATGCGGCCAAAGTGGTCATAACGCCGGCCGGGTTTTCAGCTAGGTTTTTAAGAAAGGGCTGTCCGCGAAGCCGTTCAGTTTGAACTCGGTAGTATTCCGCTTGCGCCTTCTTCATCTCCTCGTCGGCCGTTTGCGAGTTTTGAGTGCCGGGTGTTGTCTGCGCGATGACAGCTTGACTAACTGCTGATGAGATCAGAAGGAGAAAGAGACCAAGAACGAAGGTCCTGTGCAGCATAATGAGGAACAACCAAACGCATGCGCGGAATGGCTTCGCATATTATCACACCAAAACGAGTTCGCTGCCGCGAATTTGACGACGGCCATTATTGCCGCAGTTTTTCTTCCACGGCCAACCCAACTTCACTGCAACGCGAGGCTTTCTCGTCGCCAATCAAATCATACGTGAGGGTCTTGCCCTCGCTGAGTAATGCTTCGACTGCCGCTTCCACCGCCTGCGCCGATTTCAACAGCCGTTCGTCCTCGTGACGATTGCCCAGCCAGTCCAACATCATCTGCACTGACAGAATCGCCGCCAGCGGATTCGCTTTGTCCTTGCCTGCATGTTTCGGAGCACTGCCGTGAATCGGCTCGAACATCGCGTGCTCGTCACCGATATTGCCGCCCACTGCCAGGCCAAGACCGCCGGCCGTGGTAGCGCCATTATCGCTCACGATATCGCCGACCAGGTTTGGCCCAACCACGACGTCGTACCATTCAGGGTTGCGAATCTGCCATTGGCAAAAAGCATCGACATAGGCGTAATCAAGCTTGATCTCAGGAAATTCGCTTTGGCCAATTTCGCGAAACACTTCGCGAAAATAGCGGTGGGCGCCGATGATATTTGATTTATCAACGCAGGTTACTTTCAATTGTTTCGCGCGCCGGCGCGCGAGATTGAAAGCGTAGCGCACGACACGTTCGGTCGCGCGGCGAGTGATGCGGATGGGCGTGACGCGACCGCCATCAATCTGATTCGTCTCGCCCGTGTAGGCGTCTTCAGTGTTTTCGCGGATTACGACGTAATCGACTTTGCCCGGTTCCCAGACCTGTTTCAGCTCGCCGTGAATCTTGTGCTTCACCCCGGCATAAAGCTTCACGGGCCGCACGTTGGCGTACAGATCGAGCTTCTGACGATTGGCAATCACTTGGGCAAAGCCCGCGAGTTGCGGGTCCGGATAGGGTTTGCCCGGTTTGGTGAAGACGGTCTTGCCGTCAACTTCATGACCGACAGCGCCCAGCAGGATCGCATCGGCGGCCGCGCATTTTTCAAACGATCCTTCGGGCCATTCGATTTCATGTTCAGCATAGTAATGGCCGCCACAGGGAATCGATTCGACTTGAAAATCAATCTGAAAGAGTTCACCGGCGAGATCGAGGACTCGCAAAGCAGCAGACAAAACTTCGGGCCCGATGCCGTCACCGGGCAAAGCTACGATCGTATAGGATTGTTTAGCCATAATTTTTGTTCGATTGGAAAAGAAGTGAATATAAGCGACGAGCTGATGAATCGACAAACGAAGTCGCGTCTCGCATGAGGTTAGCACCATCCGCATAAGCGGATGGGATCAAGATTCAATATCCGTGGACTCCTTAATCCATCCGCTTACGCAGATGGTACTGACTTCATAGCGCAGAGTCGCAAAGCCACGCCAGGTGTTTTCTTCCTCTGGGTCCTCTGTGGTAATAATCCTCCTCAATGCTTACCGCGGAAATCATTGCTATCGGATCGGAATTGCTGTCCCCAAATCGCACCGATACCAACAGCCTGTGGCTTACCGATCAGCTCAATCGTATCGGCATCGATGTGAAGCTGAAGACCATCGTCGGCGATGATGATGCTCGGCTCGAAGAAGTAATCAAGGACGCCGTAAAACGTTCGCGCGTGGTTATCACTACGGGAGGCCTGGGACCGACCGAAGACGACATCACGCGGAAAGTGGTGGCGCGCGCTCTCGGCAAGAGATTATCGCTGGACGAGAAAGTGCTGGAGGAGATTCGAACCCGCTTTCAAAGCTTTGGCGTAAAGATGCCGGAGCGCAACTCGCGCCAGGCGATGGTGATTGCCGGCGCTTCAGTCCTGGCAAATCCGAACGGCAGTGCGCCCGGGCTATATCTGGATCATGAAGGTTGCGCGGTGGCGCTGCTGCCGGGCCCCCCGCGCGAGATGAGGCCGATGTTCGAGCATCACGTGCTCACGCGTTTGGAAAAATTATCGAGCGATACTCGCTTTGCGACACGCGTGCTGCGGGTTGCCGGGATGGGCGAATCGGCGGTGGATGAGAAGATCGCCCCGATCTACACAAAGTACGAGAATCCGCAGACCACCATTCTCTTTAACAGCAGCGAGATCGAAATTCATTTGCGCGCGCACGGGCGGACGGAAGCCGATGCCGAAGCTCTACTCGACGATCTATCCCTTAAAATCGAAGAGGCGCTGGGCAACTCGGCCTTTTCTTTTCGCGGCGAAACCATGGAAGAGGTGGTCGGCCGGCGGCTGGCGATGACTGAGTTCACCGTGGCCGTAGCTGAGAGTTGCACCGGCGGATTAATTGCGCAGCGCCTGACCAGCGTGCCGGGCTCTTCGAAGTACTTTATCGAAGGCGTGGTGACTTACTCGAATGAATCGAAGACTCGTTTGCTCGGCGTCGACAAGAAGCTGATCAAAGAGTTCGGCGCGGTCAGCCAGCAGGTCGCGCGTGACATGGCCCGCGGCGTTCGACATCGCGCCAAGACCGATTTTGGTTTGGCGGTAACTGGAATCGCCGGCCCCGGCGGCGGCAATGAAGAGAAGCCTGTCGGTCTGGTTTACGTCGCGCTCGCGGACGATGCGCACACGGAACATCGCAAACTGATGATTCCGGGCGACCGGGAGCTGGTGCGCTGGCGTGCCTCGCAAGCGGCGCTGGACATGCTGAGAAGACGGTTGATTTAGAGGTGTCAGCCCGACCGTAAGGGAGGGCCTCGTACCAAATAAGTTTCTGGGGGTTATTCGCGCTTCTTGCTACGATATCAGTCGTTAAGCTTGCCCTCCCTTACGGTCGGGCTTCTGACATTTGATAGATCCAGATGTCAGTCGGCAAGAAGGCGACCTTTGAATTGAAGATTAGCCAAAATGGTTGGATGGATTCTCCACTCACAAGTTGAGGGAGCTGATTCGAGGGCGTCGAGCCAGGCTGGGCAGCGATTACCATATACTTCACATTGCTTCTTTTGAGAAAGTCGATGAAGTCGGGGAGGTTGCGCGGAGCATCCGACGACGTTACAAATTTATTTTCCGCGATCCCTGACATGACCCTCACCGTGCCTTCATCACAAAAGATTCGCGCCTCCGAGCGCGGATCAAATTCGGTTCGCAGATAATCCGCGACTGCGCGTTGGACGGCAATTTGCCGCAACGTACCTACGGTTAACGCCATCTGAATGCTCACATCCAGCGTCAGCAGAATCACAGCTGTTATCAGAAGGCGTCGAGCCAGCTGGGGCTGATGTTTCCTGGCCCAGAAATAAACCCACGCCAGCACCGGCAGACCAAGACTGAAAAGGATCAATCCGTAGCGCGGAAAGATTATCGGCTGCTGATGAGCGAGGTAGGCGACTAACAGTAACGCCAGAAACGCTGCGAAGAATAGTACCGGCGCCAGAACCAGCTGCTCACTTTCTGATATGTCCGAGCGTTTCCAAAGGCGTCGTGCGTTCTTGAACCAGAACCACGCGGCCACAATGCAAGCCAGCAGCACCGCGGCTTCAGCTGAGACGAGCACCGCACCCGTGTCACGCAGAACATTGATCAGAGAGAAGCGCGCGATGTCGGGATTCTGAGTAAGCAGCCACTGACGATACTGTTCTCGCTGTTGAAAACAAGCGAGCCAGTTTCCGGTCACCTTCCAGGAAATGTAGAACCAGAAGGCGGGAGAGATGAGCTGAACAACTATGGAACCCAGCGAAACTCGTCGTTCCCACACGAACTGAATCAACGGGATCAGAAGGATGAGCATCCAGCTTTCAACGCGCGTCAAGCCGGCGAGCGCACCAAAGATCGCCGCGACCATCCAGCGTCGATCGAGTACGAAGTAAAGCGCGGCCATCACGAAGAACGCGTTGGGCACATCGGTCATGGCGGATGCTGAATAGAAGATGTGCAGGGGATTGAGCGCGATGAGCAGAAACATCAACCACGCGGCGCGTTGATTCTGGGTCAGCCGCTGGGTTATCGCATAAACAAACAAGCAGGCTCCGGCGCCGAACATCGCCGAAACGATCTTCCCGGAATAAAAGCCATTCTTGATGACGACATTCAACAGTGCCGCAACCAGCTGATACAGCGGGAGCCAAAAACCAAACAGGTCAGTCAGGTGAAAGTTGCCCGTCGAAATCTTCGTGCTCCAGACGCCAATGTCACGAATGTAGACGTAAGCATCGCCGAACGCATTAGGCAGGAAGAAGGCGCCGAGCAGGCGGGGAATTGTGGCCACGGCGATGAGTGCGGGCCAGAGAACGCGATTCGGTGTTTTCGCCATGCCGAGTGGAGAATACAACGTCTTGGTACCCCGAGCGCCAGCGAGGGGATCCTTTACTCAACTAAGTCCGGAGCTCTTTTCATGATGGGTCGACGGTTCGACCCCTTGCCGGCGTTCGCGTACCGGGACGCTGACCCTCCCGCGCGTCGTGCCGCTCACCCTGGAGTTTATCCGCCAGCGGCCTCGCCGCCTCCGGTGCACTGCTTGTTCCCCCCGGCGTTGCCTTGTTATATTCAGTCTTCATTCAAAACATGCGTAATGGCAATTGCAACGGAAGAAAAGGTTCTGGCGACAAATCGCGCGGCATTTCACAACTATCATATCTCCGCCAAGTATGAGGCGGGTGCAGCCCTGACCGGCACGGAAGTCAAAAGCGTTCTGGACGGCCGGATCCAATTGAAGGATTCCTACGTCTCAGTGCGCGAAGGTGAAGCTTGGTTACTCAATGCCCACATTTCGCCTTACACACATGGCAATCTAAACAATCACGATCCGCTGCGGACGCGAAAGTTGCTGCTGCACCGGCGCGAGATCGACAAACTCGATCAAGCTACGGCGATTCAGGGAATGACGCTGGTCGTGACGCGGGTTTACATAAAGCACCGCAAAATCAAATTTGAAGTAGGTGTGGCCAAAGGCAAGAAGCTCTACGACAAACGCGAGACTGAATTGCGCCGCATCGTCGATCGTGAAACTCGCGCGCAGTTGAAACAAAGAAACCGGTAATTGGCGCAAACTTGAATCTGCGCCGTCGAAGATTGAAGTTTGTACCACCCCGACAAAATAGAAGAGGTAAAGAATGGACGTAATTGGGAGCTCGAAATCGATAAACGAGATTGAGGCGCACGCTTTGGCCGTGGCTGTTTTCCAAGATGAGAAAGCCGGCGCCGGGATCTTAAAGGCGCTGGACGCCGCCACCGGCGGCATGATTTCTGATGTAATCAAAGCTGAAGAATTCGCGGGCAAGGAAGGCGAGACCGCTTACTTTCATATTGCGGACGGAAATCTAAAGGCGCGACGGCTGCTACTCGTCGGTTGCGGCGATCGTGCAAATTACAAAGCTGCACAAATCGGACAGATGGGCGGCACGTCAGTGCGCTTCCTGCGGAGCAAGAACGCGAAGACGTTGGCCATCGCGCCGCGCGCTGAAGGCGATGCGGAGCGAGTTGCGCAGACTGCAATCGTCGGCGCGGTCATGGGCTTATTCGAAACCGACAAGTACCGCACGAAGGATAAGGAAGAACGCCAGTTGAAATCCGTGACTGTGGTGATTGAAGGCGCCGATAAGAAAGCTGTTCAAAAAGGCGCCGACCGCGGGCTGATAATCGGCGAATCGATCAACTTTACCCGCGACCTCGCCAACGAGCCCGGCGCTTATCTAACACCGACGATCATGGCCGACCGCGCGCGGAAGGTGGCGAAGGAATTCGGCCTCAGCTTTGACGTCCTGGATCAAAAGCAGATGGAGAAGCTGGGCATGGGTTCGCTGCTCGGAGTTTCGCGCGGCTCAGACGAGCCACCTAAGCTGATTGTCATGAAATATCAGCCCTCGCGCTTTCGCTCGAAAAAAGGGGAGTTGCTGGCGTTGGTGGGCAAGGGAATTACTTTCGATTCCGGCGGCATCTCACTCAAGCCCGGCGAGAACATGGAATTGATGAAATACGACATGACCGGCGCGGCCACCGTGATCGGAACGATGCAGGCAATCGCGCAATTGAAACCTTCGGTGGCCGTGCTGGGCGTGGCCCCTTGCTCCGAGAACCTTCCGTCAGGCAAAGCGACCAAACCTGGTGATGTCCTGACAGCGATGACCGGCAAGACCATCGAAGTCATCAACACGGATGCGGAAGGACGTTTGGTGCTGGCGGACGCGATTGCCTATGCCAAGAAGCTGGGCGCTACCCGGATCATCGACATGGCGACGCTAACCGGCGCGGTCTCAATTGCTCTGGGCGATGTGAACACAGCGATTCTGGGCACCGATCAAACCTTGATTGATGAAGTCATCGACGCCGGTAAGGCTGTCGGCGAAAAGTTCTGGCAATTGCCGCTCGATAACGAGTATACGAAGCAGATTAAGAGCGACATTGCCGATATCAAAAATGTCGGTGGCAAGAAAGCCGGCACGATTACCGCGGCAGCTTTTTTGAAAGAGTTCGCCGAGGAAACGCCGTGGGCCCATCTGGATATCGCCGGCACGGCCTGGGGCGACCCGGCGACGCCGTATCGGTCCAAGGGCCCCACGGGTATCGCGCTACGCACGCTGGTTGAATTTATCGAGCGATCGCAATAGCGCCATTTTCGGAGTGCCTGACTGGTCAAGGCTTTTACGTTTGGAGTTCCGCCTTCAGACGGCGGATCGATGACCAAGCAACCGCGTAAACGCGGAACTCCGAACAAAAAGGGCGGCAAGTCGGCGCACTCCAAAGACAAGTGTTAGAATCCATCCATATCGCGAAGACCACGGCCCCGGCCCTGGTCTTCCGCGATTCCCCTTGTAATGACCGATTATTATCAGGTCCTGGGTGTTACGCGATCGGCGAGCGCAACCGAGATTAAGTCCGCCTATCGCAAGCTCGCGCGCAAGCGGCATCCCGACGTCAATCGGGGCTCGGAAAAGGCGGCGCGCGAATTTGCGTTGCTCTCGCTGGCCTATCACACGCTGATCGATCCGCAGGAACGCGCCTTTCACGATCAGCTGCTCAATAAGCAACGCAACGGCAGCTCGATCCTCCACTCAGAGAATCCGCATGCTCAGCGCGCGCGGGACATGCAAGCGCGCTGGGACAGAGTCGTCAATCAAATTCTGGAGAACGATCGCCGCGAGAATACGGCCCGTCAGCGCGCAGTCTTTACCACCGTCTCGCTGTTCCTGTCGACGTTTTTTGTCGCGATGATCAAGCCGCCATTGTGGCAGTCGTTTGATGTGTTCGGCCGCGCCATCATGGCCGTATTGTTTGCCATGGGGGTTTGGCATTTGGTTAAGCGGTTACGCGAATATTTTCGGCACTACACCTACAAGCCGGAGGACGTTCACTATTCGATCACTCAGGACGAACCGGCGCCGGACCAGCCTTTCACTCGCTTTGCGGCCTATGCGTTTTTGGTTGGTGGTTACGGCGTAAGTGTTGGCGTTGGTCTGCTGATTGGATGGCACGCGCAGGATTTCTTTTCGGACTTGACGCTGCTGTTCCGTCATCACGTGACGCCGTCGGGCAGTTCGAGCTTCTCGCCGACGGCCCTGATCGTTACTGATCTGATTTTTTATCCGCCAATTGCGGTCCTGATTATCGATACGCTGCATGCGGTGGCTTCACGGATCGATACGGGCTGAAGTTTTTGGATGGACGGTGACTCTATTGAGCAATTTCGGAAATAAGATTCTGCCGGGCGCAATCATCCTGGTGATGGCGACCTTGGCATACGCGCAGGAAAATCTCACGCCGCGACAGCGTCAGATTGAGCGCGAGCGGCAACGCCTCAGCTCAACCGACCTCGAAGAGCGCCGCGATGCTTTAATAAAGTTGCGCATCATGAACCATCCTGACGCCGCGCGAGCGGCAGTGGCGGGCCTCAATGATCCGGAACCAATGGTGCGCGTCGCGGCGGCCCATGCCCTCCAGGCTCTCCCGGGAGACGAAGCCGTAAGGTTATTGGCGCCGCTGACTACTGAAAAGGTCGAGTTCGTCCGGCGCGAGGCTGCGTCGGCGCTCGGCGAGACCCGCCGGCGCGCCGCCGTGGCGACCCTCTCGTCAATGTTGGCGGACAAGGAGCCGGACGTGCGTGCGGCTGCGATAATTGCCCTCGGCAAAATTGGTGACGAGTCAGCGGTGACTCCGCTGGTGCAGGTACTCTCCGAGACTAACAAAAAGAAACGCGAGGGTGAGTTCATTATGCGGGCCGCGGCCGACAGTCTGGGTGAAATTAGATCGAGGGCCGGTGCGCCGATCCTGATTTCGGTTCTGAGCGATGAAAGCGCGGCGATGGATGTCCGGCGGGCAGCGGCGCGATCGCTCGGCTTGATTGGCGATCCGGCGGCCAAGCCCGCATTGCAGGCCGCCATTGCCACTGCGGATCCTTACCTTGCGGAAGCCGCGCGCGCGGCGCTGCGCCGAATGCGTGCTGCCGGCAATTAATTAACTCGCTAGCAAAAGTGAAAGGCGCCGAAGCATCTCAGCTCCGGCGCCTTTGTCGTTCGCAGGAACGACCGTTAATTAACTTTCAGTCTTTTCGCCGCGGCCCTGCCCCTTCTTGGCGGCTTTGCTCTCTTTGGCCTGCGGAATCGGCACTCCGACACTGCCTGAGCGGCTGGCCAACGGCTCGGTCTCGTTGCGCGGGACGATCATGTCCTGAATCAAAGCCCCACCCGAGCGTTTGAAAAACGTCAGCTTGTTTTCAGATTTGTTCAAGCCGACCTGGACCAGATCACCGAGGCCGATCTGCCCGGTGGCCACCAGATTCGACAGCGGGTACACCAGGAAGCGTTCGATGGCGCGTTTCAGATGGCGCGCACCGTATTTGTAATCGATGCCTTCGCTCAGCAGCATGTCCTTCGCATCATCCGAGCACTGGAAAACGAACTTGGTGCCGGCCGACAGCATGATCCGATCCTGCACGGCCTGCAGCTCGAGATCGAGAATCGCGCGCAGATGGTGTTCCTTGAGCGATCTGAACACGACTACTTTGTCGATGCGGTTCATGAACTCAGGCGAGAACTTGCGGCGCGCTGCTTCCACGGCCGTGCGATAGATCTTCTGATCGACTTCCGTGTCGTGCGGGTTCTTCACACCCTTGCCGGGCGCGAAGCCGATGCCGCCGGAAATCAATTCGGACATTTCGCGGGCGCCCAGGTTCGAAGTCATGATCACCATGCACTTCGAGAAATCGACGCGGCGATTATCGCCCAGCGTCAACGTGGCCTTGTCCAGAATGCCGAGCAACAGCTGCCA
>Ga0068866_10001193_pt1 | contig 11329 bp, 12 predicted proteins | sample KBSMisM22_FD_66587 | JGI IMG/M metagenome (GOLD analysis project Ga0068866, IMG submission 66587) | Miscanthus rhizosphere microbial communities from Kellogg Biological Station, Michigan, USA - KBS Miscanthus M2-2 | ecosystem: Host-associated > Plants > Roots > Rhizosphere > Soil ... | reverse complement strand
GGCGGATCTGAACGACGCCAAGCACGATCAACGCAGCGCCGATCAAGAGCTCCAGGGCTCCGGTCACTTCTTCCTGAGCTCGCCTGGGGACCGTGGGTAGCGCCTGAGCGCTGAGCGCGCTGACGCCCATCACGGCAACGACCCCAATCACCCACCCGATGAGGAACGGAAGCGCGGTTTTGCTTCGATTGGGCGACAGCAAGAGCAAGATCGTTACCGTAATAGGCACAGAGCTGACGGCGACCGCTACGGCGATCGGAAGTAGCGCGCCCAGTGCTTGCCACATGTGCTGAACCGTCTCCTACCGCCAAGGTGCCGACCACGCTATCGGACCGTGAACGACGTTGGGCTGCGAAGCGTCAACAGCCCGTCCGGTCCAAGATCGATCCGCGAACCAAAGCGACGGCTCACCTTGTCAAGGATCCTTTGCAACCAGCGTGCGTCACGGTCGGCAGCTCGATGCAAGCGCATCTGGCGAGTCTGCATCGGTGCCATGCGCAGTGCAACCAGCTCACCGGATCGTGGATCCAGCTGCGGCAGGTAGAGCAGACGAAGATCACTTCGATACTGCTCGTGTCCGCCGATGCCTTCGTAGTCGTTGACCAGATCGCCGCAGCCGTACAAGATCAACTTTTGGCGATACACCTCGAGTGGTCGCGGATGGTGTGAAGAGTGACCATGGACAAGATCGACTCCACCGTCGATCAGGCGATGTGCAAAGCGGGTCACATCTGAGTCGATTCGATAGCCCCAGTTCGAGCCCCAATGAACTGAAACGACCGCCACGTCACCAGGCTGCCGTAGGTGGCGCACCCGGCGGCACAACTCATCGGCGGCCTTCTCGGTGAGTGCAGTTACGAGGTGGACACCGGGTCGATCATCGGCCGCTGCCCACCCGTACGGGATACCACTGGACGGGCTGCCAAACGCGAAAACGAGCACCCGGGCGCCGGTCTTGGGGATCGAAATGACGGCGGGCGCCTGAGCCTCACCGAGGGATCTTCCGGCTCCCGCTATTCGATAGTCAGACCCGGAGAGGACATCGAGAGTTTCGAGCAGTCCGCTGCGGCCGAAGTCGAGTACGTGATTGTTGGCGAGCACGCAGGCGTCCGGCTGGATCGCTGCCAGCACCTTGATATTTGCCGGATTCATCCGGTAGTGAACGGCTTTGCCCTGGGCGTAGTCGTCGCTGGTGGTAATACTCGTTTCCAAATTGATGATCCGCGCGTCGCAGCCAGCATTCGTGATCACGACTATCGCGTCTCCCCACGGCCATGACCAATCCACCGGGTGCGGAATCAGGCCATTTGCCCGCACCGCGAGGTCGACGTAGCTACGAGCGTCATGCACCATGCGCTCGTCCAACTTCGGGCTTCCAGGGTGCAGGAGAATTTGGTCGACGCCACGGCCGAGCATCACGTCGCCGCAGAGAAACAAGGCCAGAGCGTCGTCCAGCGGCGGCGTGCACGCAGCTTCGGACATCAGCGCTAGGTATTGGCGCTGATGTCCGCGCCCGGTACCGCTCTTCGGGTCGAAGCAATCGTGCGAATGCGGGTGGCTATCAGCAGTAGCCAGCCGGAGATTGCCGTGACCATTAGTCGTTGCATGATTCCCACCCACGGTCCTTCCATCTGGAAGAACAGCAGGGCTAGTGCGGTGCCAGCAAGGAGCGCAGACCAGATGACGAGTGATCGCCAGCGCACCAGCCGGGAGAAGGTCCAGGTGAGAACGAACATGCCGACAACGACACAAAGGAAGCAGACGGTGGCGGTCAAGATGTGGATCCAGCCGAAGACCGAGTGTGAATAGACATCAGCTTTGCTGTCGATTCGGTCGGTCGGGAAGATCGCGACGACCACAGCACCGAACCCATAGATTCCGATCAGTAACGGACCGACGATCGATCCGCGGGCGCCGCTGGTGAGCCGGTAGATCGCATAAGCAAGACAGATGATCCCGAGACCAGAAATCACGAAAGCCCCAGTTTGGACCCACCCGTACCGACCCAACACCAACTCGCTGATGTTGTCGCCGACCAGGCGGTATTCCGAGGCCAGCGGCAGAAGCCAGGCGCTGCCCAGGAATATCACCTGGCTCACGATGGCAAATACCGCTAACTGGCGTAGCCGTTTCATCGCTGGCATTCCCTACGAGGGCTGCAAGATATATGCATAGCTACTACAACCATTGCTAATAACCGAGCATAGCTACTGAATGTGTAACCAGCGATTTCTTCGCGATTCCCGAGCTAGCTCAGGGATCTCGTACAACGCCTACATTGCGATCGTAGTTCGCAACGCGCGAGAGTTGATCAGCTCTGTGGCTGGGTAATGTTCACCATCCAGGGCACACCGAACCTATCGGTGCACATCCCGAATTGGTCTCCCCACATCTGCTTCTCGAGCGGCATGGTGACGTTGCCTTCGTCGGACAGCTTGTCCCAGAAGCCCTGGAGCTGCGATTCGTCATCACCGCTGAGGCTCACGGTGATGTTTCCACCAGGCGCATATTCCATTCCTGGCGGAGTGTCTGAGGCCATCAGTGTGAAACCTTGATCGGTATCGAGCTGTCCATGCATGATGTTGTCTGCCCCGGGCGCATTCGGATCGCCGTATTCGCCGAAGGTATTGAGCCTGAGCTCGCCACCGAAGACATCTTTGTAAAACTCCATCGCCTGCCGGGCGTTGTCGCGGAAGCTGATGTAAGGGTTGAGGATTGAGGGCACGGTGGCTCCTTCCGAGTACGTGATGGGCTGCTCGTCGCACATTACTCACGCTCGGAGGAGTTCCGGCGCCAACCCCAGGTCCTCAGGAGTTGATCATCCAGCGATGCCCGAACGGATCATGGAAGGTCGCCGCTCGGCCGTGGTCGCTCGATTCCGGGCCGCGATCAAGCGTCGCGCCGTTTGCTACGGCGGCCGCGGCAACCGCATCGCAGTCCAGCACTTCCAGGTGCAGCGAGACGGGGGTGCCACTCGCCGGGTTAGGGGGCTCGACATCAACCTCCGGAAAGGGATCGGCCATCATCAACAAGGAGCCGCCGATGCTCAGCTCCACGTGGCCAATCCGGCCGTCCTCCATCACGTATGGCCTGCCCTTCACAGTCGCCTGGAAGACCTCGCGATACCACTCGATCGCGGCTCGCGAGTCGGTCACACAGAGATAGGGCGTAAGACTCATTGCGGGTCTCCTTCGAGAGGTGTCATGAACGACCAGAGCCCACCCTCGAGGTCGCGCGCGGAGTACTCGCGCACGCCGTAGGGCATGTCCCGGGGAGGGGAGACGACTGTTGCGCCGACAGCTACCGCTCGCTCATGGTGGCGATCAACGTCATCGACCATGACGGCCATGCAATGGGTACTAGCGCCGACAGTGGCCGGGGAGGCGAGGTTGTGCTCGATTGATGGTGGATGCATCCAGACGACACCGTCCCCGACATGCAGCTCGCCGTGTACGACCCGGCCAGCTCCATCGCGGGTGATCGTGCCCGGCCCGAAGCCGAAGACGGCAACGAGGTGATCATGTACAGCTTCGATGTCGTTGTAGACCAGCAGTGTGAGTCGCTGCGTCAGACCATGATCAACTTGTGCCAGCTCATCCATCAGGTCGAGCAACTCCTCATCACTGGGACTGCCATTGGACAGCGATTCCCGGACGGTGATCATTCGCTCCCGATGGCGCCCCAGGGCGGCCAATCGTTGATCAACTTGTCCGACGTGGCGGGTTATCGTGTCGCTCAGCTCGCCAGGAGAGTCCGCTACCTCCCGGGCGATGTCTGACAGTGGCAGGCCTAGCTGCCGGAGCAGAGAGATGCGGTAAAGCCGCCGGAGATCATCGCTTGCATAAACGCGATGCCCGCTCACCAAGCGTTCGGATGGCTTGAGGAGACCCAACTCCTCGTAATAGCGCAGCGTTCGGGCGGTCAGGCCAGTTCGAGCCGAGACCTGGCCGATCCGCCAGCGCGGCTCGCCATGATCAACCATTCCTCAACGGTAGAACTTGACGTCGCGGCAGGTTCAAGAGCTTGTCCTTGACGAACCCGCACGACTAGTATTTTGCATCACCCTTGTCCAAGGTTTGAACGACTTCTGTTCAGGGCGTGAGTCAGGTCGCGACATGTACACGATCAAGCGGGTCTCTGAGATGGTGGGCGTACCGGTTGCCACCCTTCGTGCCTGGCAACGGCGCTATGGCGTTGTAAATCCTGGTCGCTCGGATTCGGGTTACCGGTTGTACGGTGCCCGCGATATCGCCGTGCTACGCCGCATGCAGTCCCTGGTCGCATCCGGATGGTCACCCAAGGAGGCAGCGGCGGCAGTGTCCGGCGAAACTGATTTTGAGACTGACCCGAGAAACGTCCGGCGAATCGAGCCTCCAGCGAGAGCGGGGGAGCTGCCGACGAGCACATCAGTTGAGGATCTGGTCGCCGCGGCGATAGATCTCGACCCACTCGCGGCCAGCCGACTGCTGGATGAGCATTTCGCCACTAGCTCCTTCGAGCATGCAGTTGACGCCTGGTTGCTGCCTGAGCTGGAGCGACTCGGTGCCGCATGGGCCAACGGAGACGTGACTGTTGCGGGGGAACACATTGTCGCCGCGGCTGTGCAACGGCGATTGAGCGCCGCATTCGACGCAGCCGCCATGGACAGCGAGCGCTTCCCGCTCTTGCTGACCGGACTGCCCGCCGGCTGCCATCATGAGCTCGGCATCCTCGCGTACGCCACGGCGGCCCGGCGGCGAGGGATGGCGGTTCTTCATCTTGGACCAGATCTTCCGATGCGGGACTGGTTTATAGCGGTGCAACGACACCAGCCAGATGCTGTGGTCGTCGCCGTACCAACGGCTGCTGATATCCAGCCGGCAGCTGGGCTCATCAGGGGGCTGGCAGCCCATCAGGTGCTGATTGCCGTAGGAGGCCGGTACCAGGACGACACCGTCGCCGCGGCTAACCTGTCGAACAATCAATCGGTGCTTGCGCTCGGCCACTCGATAGGCGGCGGAGCGGCCAAATTGCGCGACCGGTTAGGACCTCCACGCAGCTGATCAGTTGCGTCGAAGGTTTGTACACCGTTCGCCGCACCGAGCATGGAGAGGCACTAGGACGTACGCCAGGCCAGTGCTTTGGTGAGTTCGGTGAGACCGGCGACGCCGGACGGATGCAAGGCTCCGCCGTTGAGACAAACGATGGCCTCCTCGACGTGTCGAGAAATCAGGGTCTCCATCTCAGTGCGAACTCCAGCGTTCACCATCGCATCCTGAAGAACGACGACGTCTTGAGCGCTCATTGCCGGGGACCCAGCCTGCCGCAGCGTCGACGCGGCGGAGCCACTCAGCCGCGGGGCCGCCAGGCTGAGCAACACGGTCGGCTTTCCTCGTCGCAGATCATCACCCGCAGGCTTGCCTGTCACCGCAGGATCTCCCCACACCCCGAGGACCTCGTCACGGAGCGCAAATGCCGCACCTGCGTGATCGCCGTAGCGGCGCAGGGCACGATGCGCTTCGTCGGTGCCGCCCCCTGCCGTCGCGCCCAGCGCCAATGGGCGCGCCACCGTGTATGAGCCCGACTTCAGTTGAGCGAGCCGTTCGGCATGGGGCCGATCGCGCCGGCCGGCTGCCGCACCCGTAAGGTCACCACGCTGGCCCAACACAAGTTCCACGCACAGCTCGTGCCACAGCTCACGAAGCCGAGGGCTCAGCATCGCCACCAGCCGATGAGCCTGCACGAGTGCAAGGTCACCGAGTAGTACGGCAAGGTTGCGTCCGAATGCTGCGCTGTCTCCACGCGCGCCGGCTGCGGCGTGCCACTGCTCGGCTTGCCGGTGTGCTGCGAGGCGGCCACGGCGCAGATCCGATTCGTCCATCACGTCGTCGTGCAACAGGGCGAACTGGTGGAGCAGTTCCAGAGCCGTTGCGGCCCTGATCAGCTCCGTATGCCCAGGCTGGTCAAGTTCGGCACCCGACGCCACGTATCCCCAGTGGCACATGGCCGGCCGGAGCCGCTTACCACCTTGCTGCACAAGGTCATCCAGCCAGGTTGGCAGATCTTCAGCCAGCACCTCGGGCGCATGCCCGTCATCGAGCTCACGCCAGAGCCGCGCCAGCTCGTGGCTTTGCTCGCCGAGCAGGCGCGTAACGCCGGCCAAGGTGATCCCCACGTCGGCGCGATGTCTAGTGGCGGCCCCAAGGCGGAGCGAAGTTTTTCGATCCCCAGCGTTGAGACCTTGAACCTGGGCCACCGCCCATGGACTGAGCAAGCCGGGTGCCCGCTCGACGGTCGCCACGAGATCGGGCCAGGCCAGCCACTGATAGTCCATGACCTCTTCAGGGTCAGGACGCAGCACAGCGGCATCGACAATCGAGGCGCAATAAACCGGGCAGGACTCGTTCTCGACGAGACCGTGCGGATCGGTAGCGGTGTAGCCGAAGTCGGGCAGCACGGCCTCGACATTGACGACCTCCACACCGAGTTCTTCATACACACGACGGTGAATGGCAGCCACATCGGACTCGCCCGGTCGCGGATGGCCGCAGCAAGAGTTTGACCAAACCCCCGGCCAGGTGATCTTGCTCAGGGCTCTCCTGGTCAGGAGCACACGACCAGCGTCATCGGTGAGGTAAACCGAGAACGCGCGATGCCGAGGCGTACTGCCATGATGTACGGTCGCGCGCGCCGCTTGCCCGATGACCCGGCCTGCTTCGTCAACGAGGTCGACCAGGTCCCGATCCTGATCTGCCGTCGCTCTTTCCATCCGGCCGCCTCCTTGTGCCGACAGCTGTGGCAAGACTAGAACAAGCATTGAACAAACACTAGACATCCACGAATCTTCGGATGACGGCTTGCATCCATTTAGTTCGTGCGTAAACGGCCGTTCGGATCAAATGATTTGATCGTCCTGGTGAGCGCCGTAGAACTCGACCTGTCGAGCCATGATGGTACGCAGCGGCGTTCCCCGTGCCACGCCATACACAGTGCCGGGAAAGTCGAGTTCGGCCTGCACCTGCCATAGCGCGTCGTGTTGGTCCGGCGAGAAGAGCTGAGCGGGATCTCCTGCTGCGACCCAACCGATCGGGACAGTCGTTTCCGGGGCCAGCCGCGAGTTGACGTGCAACACGCTGTTGATGCGCAGTTCCGATCCTCGGCCGGCGACCGAGCCCGGGAACAGCGATGCTCCGGTCGCAATGAAGACCTCGTCCTCGACCGTAGCCCCGTTGAGGTGAACATGCGGTCCGATGAGCACGGTGTCGCCCACTGTTGCTGGGTGGCGCGACCGGCCGCGTACCAGGGCGTTCTCCATAATCACCACGTTGTCGCCGATCCAGATCTCACCATCCTCGGCCGTAAGCACGGCGCCGTGCAGCACTCGGGCACGCTCGCCGAGGGTTACGGCTCCGCAAAGCACAGCCGACGGCGCTACGTATGCGGATTCCGGGATTACCGGCCGCTCTCCACGATGGGTAAGGATCATGGCCACGCAGCGTACTCAGCCAGGTGTTGACAGCGACCCGTGACGGGTCGGAGGGTTTGTTATGAACCCCCACATCTCATCTGGAGAGGAAGATTGATCATGCGCAAGGTCGTGCACTTTGAGATTCCCGCCGAGGACCTCGATCGAGCGAAGAAGTTCTACGATTCCATCTTTGGCTGGGAGCTGCAGACTATGCCGATGGGGGACGGGGACTACACCAGTGTCAAGACCACGGCAACCGACGAGCAGACGCAGATGCCCACCGAACCGGGCGCCATCAACGGCGGTATGTTCGAGCGCACCCAGCAACTCGCCTCGCCAGTGATCACCATCGACGTCGAGGCTATTGATGATGCCTTGAAGCAGATCGAGGACAGTGGCGGCAGCACGGTCGCGCCGCGTACCCCGATCCCCGGCATGGGCGCGTTTGCCTACTTCAAGGACTCGGAGGGCAATGTGCTCGGCTTATGGGAGACCACTCCTTAGAGCCGCAGAAAGGTCAGGTTTGTAGTATCTGCGGCGGGATGTCGGCGTGTGCTGGCTTTTCGATGACGTGACTGAGATGATCTTCCGTCACACATCAAGCCTGACGCGGGGGAGCCGCCCGTGGGCCGCGTGATGTCGCTACCACGGGATAGCTCAGCAAACGTCGGGTGCGCTCGAGTTACGCCGCCTTGACTTCAGCTGGCTCTCAGCTTCGATGAGGAGGCTGGCAACGGTGCATTGACCAACCACGAACTGGACAGGCCACACGCAAAGAGCGTCTACTGGTAGCTCGTGCGCCGAGAGGAGTACATCGTTGTCGGGGGGATGGCCGCGCGTATCGCGCAGCAGCTGCGCACAAGCTTCCTTACGGGAGAAGATCGCCACAAGGAGCCTGCTGCTGTGAGCATCGAGTCTCCGACCGCAAAAGCTGACGAAGCAGCCACCGGGTCTTCGAGAGTCGACACCCAGAAAACACACCCAAGTCTGGCGCGTAGGGCTTGGTCGCGGATGCAGTCAGTGTTCAGCCAATGGCCAGGCGTGGTTGTGGCCGGTGCCATGGCTGTGCTGATCGCGGCGGCCTACCTGCTCGCTGCGCCGATGGGCCGTGACTTGTCAGCGCAGATGGCTCATGCTCAGCTGGCCCAGTCACAGTGGCCCGAGCTGCTGAGCCTGCGTTGGTACGGCGGTTTCAACCCGCTCGGCTATAGCGTCTTGTCTCCACCAGTGATGGCGTTGTTGGGCGTACGCCTCACCACGGCACTCGCCTACGTATTGAGCGTGGTGTTTTTCGCCGCGTTGTTGAAGGTCACGAACGTGCCCCGACCAGTCCTTGGGGCGATCACCGGAGCCGTCTGTCTTGCGGGGAATCTGGTAGTCACGCGGACCACATTCGAGCTCGCGCTCGCCGTCGGCCTCGGCGCGTTGCTTGCCCTAGCTGGGGGGCGACTCTGGCTCGCTTCTGTGCTGTCGGTCGTGGCTGCTCTGACCAGCGGCGTCACCGGTTTGTTCCTGGGCGTGGCGGGCGGCGCGCTCTTCCTGTCCGGTCGACGACGGGACGGCATCACGCTAGCTGTCAGTGGCATGGTTCCGACGGTCGCCGTCGGGGTGGCGTTCGGCAATGGTGGGCGGCAATCGTTCGCCGAAGAGCACGCCTTGGTGGGCTTGATCGTCTGTCTAGCGGTAGCTGGTCTGTGTTGGCGACGTCAGGTGGTCCGTTGGGGCGCCCTACTGTCGGCCGCACTGGTTGTCGCGGCGTATCTGCTACCTACGCAGGTGGGTACGACTGCGACACGTCTGCCCGAGCTGTTCGGTGCGCCGGTGATCATGGCGGTTTCGGTCGTACCGCTGGTGGTGGTCATTGCGAGCACTGTCGCCACGGTCTTGCTCCTACCGCCGGTATCCATCACCGAGGTGCAAGAACGAGGTGATCCCGCGCTGAGTGCGCAGTTCTATGCGCCTCTGCTCGACCAGCTAACTACTCGCGGGGTTGCGGGTCCCATTGAAGTCATCGCGACCCAACGTCGTGGCGAGGCTGCCTTCGTGCCGCCCGTGGTTCCAATTGCACGGGGCTGGTCCCGGCAGATCGACATCGGTCGCAACCCGATCTTCTACGACGGGACTCTGAACGCAGAAACGTACGGAAAATGGCTGGACGACAACGCCATCTCCTACGTGGCTCTGCCCACCGGGCCCTACGATTGGGCGGCAACTGAGGAAGTGAAGCTGTTGAGCGGCGGGTTGCCGTACCTGCGGCAGGTGTGGGGAAACGGCACCTGGACCCTCTACGCCGTTGCGAACCCGCGGCCGTTCGTCTCACTGCCCGGGCGAGTGGTCGCCCGGAGCGCCGATTCTCTCACCGTGTCGGTGCCCGAGGCGGGCGCGTATGTGATGCGGGTGCGTTGGTACCGCTATCTGTCGGCCTCGAACGGTTGCGTGCGACCAGCCGAAGGTGGTTGGTCGACGCTGGTGGTCGAGCGGCCGGGAACGGTGACGATCACGGGCAGTTTGTTGCCCCATCATTGCTGAGGCGGAAAACTCCTCTCTCTCGGGTATGATTCCTGGAACAATTTGGTTCCGGCGATCTGTAAACCCCGGGGATATCAATGAAAACTTCAATTCAGGACCAGGAGTAAAGCGGGCGCATGGCGGCTCGTAAGACTACAGTCAGCATGAAGGATGTCGCCGCGCTGGCTGGGGTTTCTTTGGGCACGGTATCGAATGTTCTGAATTCCCCAGATATTGTTGCCGAACCTACGCGGCGCAGGGTCGAGCTCGCCATCGCAAAGCTGGGTTGGATTCCCAATGAGCCGGCGCGACAACTTCGAGCTGGACGAAGCCGCTCTATTGGCATGGTTGTTATGGATATCGCGAATCCTTTTTACACGGATTTGGTTCTCGGCGCCGAAAATTGCGTACAAAAGCGCGGTTATTCGGTCCAAGTCGGAAATAGCTCACAAGAGGCGGAGAGGGAAAGCACCCAATTGCTTGTGCTGATGCAACAGCGGGTTCGTGGGGTCTTGCTCGCACCGATCTGGGGCATCGACGAGCGGGTCAGGCAGCTCAAGCTACGCGGGATCCCAGTGGTGCTTCTGGACCGAGCGGGTAACGATGCAGACTTCTGCTCTGTGTCGGTCGATGACGTTGAGGGTGGCCGGCTCGCCGTACAGCATTTGCTGGATCAGGGCCACACGGCGATTGCTGTCATTGGCGGCCCGGAAAAGCTGCAACAAGTCGCCGATCGGCGGTTGGGCGCTGAGCTCGCGCGGTCACGACATAACGGCGGCATGGCGCGGCTTTTGGTCAAGTCCACGGCGCATCTTGATGTAGCTTCAGGCGTCACAGCCGCCGAAGAAATCGCCACGATGCCGGACACAGAGCGGCCAACCGCGGTATTTGCGACAAATGATCTGCTGGCCATCGGTTTGTTGCAAGGCTTCGTCACGGCGGGATTACGGGTTCCCGATGAGATGGCAATTATCGGATACGACGACATAGCTTTTGCGGCTGCCGCTGCAGTTCCCTTGTCGTCAATCCGGCAGCCTCGGCTTGCTATTGGTTGCCGGGCCGCCGAGCTGCTCTTTGACGAAATTGAAGCAAATGAGCGCGAGACATCCCATGATCATCAGCAGATTCGATTCACCCCGGAGCTCGTGGTGCGTCGCTCTAGCGCAAAGAGCCGCAATCCTGCTGAGTTGTTTACCCCTAAGGTCTGACATTCGCACGGCTGATTGACGACTCGTCACGCCCCCGTCAGGCTTTACCTGTGGCTGGGCACCCGCTCAGTGCCCGACGTCGGGTCATGACGCTTATCGCGATGTGCGTCGCCCAGGGCATGATTCTGCTCGACAACACGATTGTGAACGTCGCCCTGCCCTCGAT
>Ga0068866_10001191_pt1 | contig 11349 bp, 8 predicted proteins | sample KBSMisM22_FD_66587 | JGI IMG/M metagenome (GOLD analysis project Ga0068866, IMG submission 66587) | Miscanthus rhizosphere microbial communities from Kellogg Biological Station, Michigan, USA - KBS Miscanthus M2-2 | ecosystem: Host-associated > Plants > Roots > Rhizosphere > Soil ... | reverse complement strand
ACTACCGCCGTGCAAGATCCTCAAATCGAAGCGGTTCGCCGGTTTACGAGCACGTTGAAGGTCGGCTTTCCCATAGTCCGGGAGAATCTCAACTTCAGTAAATCATTGTCGCAGGCGGTAAACGCGAACGAGGTCTTGCCGCAAATATTCGTGATCGATAAAAAGAATCGCATCCGCAAATACTTTATGGGGTATAACCGCGCGAATACTTCGCCGCTCCTGCGCAACCTGGTGCGTGAGCTCGAGGCGGAAGGCGCGAAAGGACCGGCTTAGTTTACCGAACTTAGATGAAGTCAGCCGATCACGCACGACCCGATCTGAAGACGGAAGCCCTCGCCGGCGTCACCACCTTCTTCACGATGGCCTACATCGTGATCGTAAATCCCCAAATCATCTCGGCCGATGGCAAAACCGGAATGGCTTTCAGCGGCGTGCTGACCGCCACGGTACTTGTCTGTTTCGCGATGACTCTGTTGATGGGCGTGTACGCGAAATTACCATTCGCGGTCGCGCCCGGCATGGGCCTCAATGCATTTTTCACTTACACGATCATTCTCGGAAAAGGCGTGCCCTGGCCCGTCGCCCTGGGGATTGTTTTCTGGGCCGGCGTTTTCTTCTTAATCATTTCGGTGACGCCGATTCGCGAATCGATTGCCAAAGCAATCCCGCGAGAAATTCGGATTGCGGCAGCGGTCGGCATCGGGATCTTTCTCACCTTTATCGGTTTGAAAAACGCGGGCTTCATCGTTTCCGATCCGGTCACGTTCGTGAAGCTGGGGGCTTTGGGAAAACCGGCGTTGCTGACCATCGCCGGGCTGGTGATTTCCGCGTTTCTGATGTCGCGCCACAACCCATTTGCCTTTCTCGCAGCGATCGTTTTGATCACGCTGGCGGCCTGGGCCCTCGGGATGGTAACAATGCCGGCGCAAAAGTTGAGCTGGCCTGATTTCCACAGCGTCTTTCTGAAACTGGATGTGCTGGGCGCGCTCAAACTGAGCCTGGTGCCTTCCATCATCGCAATCCTCTTTACCGATCTGTTCGATTCGATTTCGACGTTCATCGGCGTGGCGCATGCCGGGAATCTGCTCGACGAGGACGGGCATCCGCGCAATTTGCGCCAGGGGCTGATCGTGGACTCGGTGGCGACGATGGGCGCGGGTCTAGCCGGCACGTCATCGGGAACGGCGTACATCGAAAGCATCGCCGGAATTCAGATGGGTGGGCGCACGGGCCTGACGTCTGTTTTCACCGCACTCTGTTTTCTGCCGTGCTTGTTTCTCGCGCCGCTGGCCGGGATGGTGCCGCCATATGCGACTGCGGCGGTGCTGATCCTGGTGGGCTCGGCAATGTTCCGCAGCGTCGGCGAAATTAACTTTTCAAAGATCGAAGAAGGTGTGCCGGCGTTTCTGACCCTGGTGCTGATTCCACTTACGTTTTCGATCACGCAGGGAATTCTCTGGGGTTTTATTTCCCACGTTGGGCTTTACCTGTTGGTCGGCCGGCGCCGCGAAATCCATCCGGTCATGTACGTGCTGGCGCTGGTTTCGGTAGGGCTGCTGGTGCTGGAGCGCGCTCTGGCCTGATCTTACAGTTCTCGTAAAAAGCGTTCGCGTAGTAAAGTAAGGGTCCGATTTTCCTCTGGATATGAAACGTTCAACCCGCGGATGCGGATGTGTGATAGCGGTGCTGCTGGTCCTGGGCGGCGGCATCGGCGGTGCTTTCTGGAAATGGGGGCTGCCCTGGCTGCGGACCCGCCCGCCCAAACCAACGGGTGAGCTGCAAGTGCACGTGCTCGACGTTGGCCCCGCCGAAGGCGATTCGATTTTGATCGTCTCGCCCACCGGAAAATCTGTCCTGATTGACGCCGGCGATGCCGGCAAAGGCAAAATCGTGCTCGACGCCCTCAAGCGTTACAAAGTGGCGCAGGTTGATTATTTCATCGCCACGCACCCACATCCGGATCACATCGGCGGCGCTGACGAAGTGATGAAGGGAATCAAGGTCGCGAACGTGATCGACAACGGCGTCGATTTGTCCACGCCCGCGCCGTCACCAACACCGGGCAAGGGAAAAGGAAAACCCGCGGCGCCGCCACCCACGAAAAGAAACAAGCTCAAAAGCATTAATGCCTTTTACGACGAATACAAAGCGGCGGTGGAGGCGAGTGGCGCGCAACACGACAAGGCTGAGCCGGGAAAGAAATACGATCTCGGCGGCGGCGCGTTCCTGACTGTACTGGCGCCGAACGAGCCGCTCTTCACAAAGGAACAGATGAAGACGGGCGGCAACGACCTCAACGCAAATTCAATTGTGCTGCGCCTGGATTACGGTGACTTTACCATGCTGTTCATGGGCGACGCCGAGTCGCAAGCCGAAGAACGCTTGCTTGGGAAGGACCTTGATCTGAAAGCCAAAGTGATCAAGATCGCGCATCACGGTTCGAAATACGCCACCTCGGATCACTTCCTGAAACGCGTGCAACCGGAAGCGGCAATCATCTCAGACGGCGCCTGGAACCGTTATGGCCATCCGGCACAAAGCGTGCTCGATCGTCTGAAAGCAGGCAACATGAAGGTCTATCGCACGGATCTGCAGGGCGAGATCACCATTACGACAAAAGGCAAGGGTGACGCGAGCGGAGCACGCGTGTTTGAAGTGAAGCCGGCGAAGGAAACCAAGGACGACGTGTGGCTGGGCCGCGAAGGATTCAAGGACGATTCCTCCCGATCGGGCTTTATCGCTTACGGCGACTTTGGGCCACCGCCCAAACCCAAGCCTGAGAAGCCGAAGAAGTGATTTTGGAGTGCGCGGATCAGCGCCTTGAGTCAGAACCCTGAGCGTTAGCGAAGGGATCCATCAGTCAACTTTTGAAGAATGGGTCCGCTCCCGCTTTTTATCCAAAGCTGCACTCCAAAAAATTCCAACATGACCAAACCCGCAACCTATGCTGATGCCGGCGTCGACATCGACGCTGCGAACCGCGCCACTGAAAGAATCAAGGAGCTGGCGCGAACGACTTTCAATGCGCGCACCCTGTCAGAAATCGGCAGCTTCGGCGGCATGTTCGACGGCGCGTTCCCTGAAATGCGCCAGCCGGTGCTGGTAGCTTCAGCCGACGGTATTGGCACGAAACTTAAAATTGCCTTCGCCACCGCCATACACAACACCGTCGGTTGCGATCTCGTGAATCACTGCGTCAATGACATTCTGGTCCAGGGCGCGCGACCACTCTTTTTTCTGGACTACATCGCGACTGGCAAACTGGCGCCGGAAATAATCGCCAGCGTTATCGAAGGAATAACCAACGGTTGTCGCGAAAACGGGGCGGTGCTGCTCGGCGGGGAAACTGCCGAAATGCCCGGCTTCTATGCTGACGGCGAATACGACGTTGCCGGCTTTATCGTCGGCGTCGTGGATCGAGAAAACGTAATTGACGGCCACACCATTGCGCCAGGCGATGTGGTGCTCGGATTACCCTCCGCGGGCTTGCACACAAACGGATATTCCCTGGCTCGGAAGCTCTTCTTCGAAGACGGCGGTCATTCACCTGAAACTTATGTCGACGAACTTGGGCAAACTGTCGGCGCGGCCCTTTTGCGCCCTCATGTGAGTTACCTGCACGAGCTGGGACCGCTGCTTGATTCTGGTGTGATCAAAGGTCTGGCGCACATCACCGGCGGCGGACTGCTGGAAAATATTCCGCGCATTCTGCCGGAGAATACATTGGTGGAAATCAAGCGCGCGTCGTGGCCGGTCCTGCCTGTTTTTCACTTGATGCAACAAATGGGCAAAATCGAAGAGCCTGAGATGTTCCGCACTTTTAACATGGGAATTGGAATGGTGATTATCTGTGCCGAAAACGACGCCACCACGATTCTCAGTCAGATCAATTCATGTCTTGAAATTGGCCGGGTGACGACTGGTGATCGTCGCGTGTTACTAAAGGATTAGTAGGAGATCGTGTCATGGACGAATGGCTGAATGATTTCAAACAAACGGTAGAGTCGGCGGCGCCGCGATTGTTGGCGATTAGCGAACCAAACAGCCAGGAGCCACGCGCCGAGGACAAATGGTCGGCCAAACAGATCCTCGGACATCTGATCGATTCCGCCGCCAACAATCATGCGCGCTTTGTCCTCGCCCAAACCAAAGATGATCTGCTCTTCTCCGGCTATGATCAGGAAGCCTGGGTGAACCTCAATCATTATCAGGAGCGGCCCTGGAACGAATTGATCGGCCTGTGGCGCGCGTACAATCTTCAACTACATCACCTGATGACCCACGCGTCGCCGCAAAAGATGAACACACCGTGCACGCTGCACACGTTGCAGGAAATTGCTTTTAAAGCGGTGCCGAAATCTGAACCGGTAACGCTCGAGTACTTGATGAAAGATTACGTGGATCATCTCAAGCATCACCTGTCGCAGATTTTTACTGAGGAGTAAATGAACCAGTCTGCAACGAAGGCGCGCATTGCAGTGCTTATTTCCGGACGCGGGTCGAACATGATCGCGTTGACCGATGCGGTGCGCTCCGGCGCCATCGCGGGCGCTGAGATCGTGGTCGTCGTCAGCGATCAAAGCAATGCCGCCGGACTGAAGCGGGCAGCCGATCAAGGCATTGAGACATTGGTGATTGAGCGGCGCGGCCGGAAGCGCGCGGAGCACGACCGCGAGATCGTTGCTGCCCTGCAACAAAGACGGATCGATCTGATTTGTCTGGCCGGTTATATGCGCGTCTTGTCGGATGAGTTTCTGAATTCATATCGCGGCCGCATTCTTAATATTCATCCCAGCTTGCTGCCTTCCTTTCCCGGTCTGGACGCGCAAAAGCAAGCCCTGGATCTGGGCGCGAAATTCAGCGGGTGCACCGTCCATTTTGTTGATGAAACGCTGGACGGCGGCCCGATTATCGATCAGCGAGCAGTAATCGTTGAGCCCACGGACACCGTTGAGACCTTATCGGCGCGCATTCTCGAACAGGAGCATGAACTTTATCCCGCTGCGGTAAACCAGGTATTAAGCCAACTCGCCGAGTAACAGATGGCCGCGGTCATAACCAAGGACGAGACGCTGGTAATTGAAACGCCTGAGCGCGTGGCGCTGCATTTTGCCCTCGCCTCAATCGGGAATCGTTTTATTGCCTGTGCGATCGATCACTTTATTCAAATCCTGACTCTCATCATCCTGGTGATTATTCTTTTGATAATTGCCGACGCGGCGGACTTCGGTGCGCGTCTAACCAGCGCGCCCAAATGGGTCATTGCGCTGATGGTGATCATGCAATTTCTGATCGGCAGCGGATACTTTGTCCTGTTCGAGTGGATTTGGCGCGGTCAAACTCCGGGCAAGCGCTGGCTGAAACTGCGGGTCATTCGCGAAGACGGACGGCCGATATCGTTTTATGAAGCGATGACGCGAAACCTGGTGCGCATAATCGATATCATCGTGCCTCCGTTTTATTCGATCGGGCTGGTTTCAGTCTTCGCGACTGAGCGGGACCAGCGGGTCGGCGATCTGGTTGCGGGCACCGTGGTGGTCCGCGAACGCGAGGCTGAAGCTCCCGCCTTCGCCGAGGTTTTTGCTTCGCCCGTCTCAGACCCGGCGCTGCGACGGACATGCCAACCGCTTCAATTCACCGCCGATCTTAGTCCGCTGACCGAGCAGGAGATATCAGTCGTCGAAAGTTTTCTGCGCCGGCGCTGGGACTTGCGAAACTATCCACGCCAGTGGATGGCCTGGCGCGTGTCGATGCCGATCCTCTTCAAGTTGCGTCCGCAATACGACCTGGCGACGTTTACCTACGAAGGTTTTCTGGAAGAGTTGCTGCATCGTTACCGCGAGAAGCACCGTTTCATCGATTGATACTGGGAGCGCGGCGCCCTCGCCCGCATTTCATTGAATGGCTCTTCGGTCACTTGCGGGCGAGGGCGCCCGCGCTCCCAGTCCCCAAATTGACCTCGCTCAAATCGTTTGTTAGCCTTCTTCGTTTCAAACCAACACTAAATTCCTGACAATGGAAGGGTAACTATCAATCGTGGCTCGTGACGTTTTTATTCTCGGTGGTAAGCGGACGCCGATGGGCGAATATGTCGGCGCATTGAAAGATATTTCGGCAATCGATCTGGGCGCAGTGGCGTCGCGCGGCGCGCTCGAAGCGACCGGGGTTGCTCCTGAAGAGATCGACCACACGATCATCGGCAACGCTTTGCAGACCTCTGGCGACGCCATCTATGGAGCGCGGCACGTGGCCTTGAAAGCGGGTGTTCCCTTTGATCGTCCGGCGTTGACGGTCAACCGCCTTTGCGGCAGCGGCATTCAGGCGATCGTGTCCGGCGCGCAAATGATTCAACTGGGGGAAGCTCGGACCTGCCTGGTGGGCGGCATGGAGTCGATGTCCCAGGCGCCGCACGTCATTCGCGGGGCGCGTTCGGGTTTTGGTTTGGGCCAGGGAAAACTGGAAGACAGTCTGATGGTGGCTTTGCTCGACACCTACTGCAATACGCCCATGGCCGGCACCGCCGAGAACCTGGCGCGCAAGTTCGAAATTTCACGCGAAGAGCAGGACAAATACGCGCTGCGCTCGCAGCAGGCCGCGAAGCGCGCCCTCGACAGCGGCGTCTTCAAAGATGAGATCGTCGCCGTCGAAATCAAGAACCGAAAGGGCTCGACATTTTTCGATCAAGACGATCACCTGCGACCGGACACGACTATTGAAGGCCTGGCCAAATTGCGGCCTGCCTTCAGCAAAGATGGCTTTGTCACAGCCGGCAATGCTTCCGGGATCGTCGATGGCGCTGCTTCTTTGATAATTGCCGATGAACAAGTCGCCAAGGCGAAAAACCTCGAGCCTCTCGGCCGAATCGTAAGCTGGGCTTATGCCGGCGTCGAACCTGAGATTATGGGCATCGGTCCGGTTCCGGCCACCCTGCAGGCAATCGAGAAAGCCGGCCTGCAACTTTCCGATATGGATCTGATCGAAGTGAACGAAGCATTTGCTGCGCAGTATTTGGCGGTGGAGCAGGAGCTCGGCCTCGATCGTGAGAAGACCAACGTCAACGGCGGTGCGATTGCGCTCGGCCATCCGCTCGCGGCCACCGGCGCGCGACTGGTGCTGACGCTGTTACTTGAACTGCGACGGCGTAACGGACGATACGGACTCGCCACCGCATGTATCGGCGGTGGACAGGGCATCGCGATCGTAGTTGAGCGCCTCCAATCATCGTAATCCGATGAAGTGAACTGCGGAGCCCGAGGATCGCCAGCGAGACGCGCCGTTTACATTTTCATATAAAATCCAAAATCTCGGTCAGAAGCTGGGCGCAATTGGTCAAACAACCGGCAAGATCACCACAAACGTTACGCTTAAAGCCGGTGGATTTTTGATCACATTGAGGCACACTGATTGCCATTTTTCCGCCGATTCGGTCCCGATAGTTGAAGAGGAACCGCAGGATTACGGCGCAGGCAGATTTCAATGGCAAATTAGCGGTGGTTTTACGCTTGCGCAGTTAACACTCGTCATGATAGAAACCGCCTTCTGCACTTTTTCGCAGTCAGTCCTTCGAAAGAAGCAGTCCAAAAAGTTTTCAATGTTCTCAATCAATTCGGCGTTCGATGGTTCGGACGCGCCACAGTCTCAAAGCTACTGATTTCCTTAAGGAGTTCTCCTGTTATGAGTAAATTTCTAAGAGCTACGTTTGCCTCTCTGGCGATGGTGATGATGTTCTCCCTCACCGCCATGGCCCAGGGAACCGTGACCGGAGGTATTAACGGCACGGTCAGCAATCCAAACAAAGAAGTGATCGCGGGGGCCACGGTCACCGCGAAAAACAACGGAACAAGTAAAGAATCTACCGCCACGACGACCGACGATGGCACTTTCAAGATCACGAACCTCGAACCCGGTACCTACACGGTTACGGTCAATGCTTCCGGCTTTGCGCTTTTTACCAGCAATGCCGTAGCGGTCGAGGTCGGACGTGCGACCAATCTCGAGATTGGCGTCGCGTTACAAGGCGTGGAGAACACCGTCCAGGTGACGGCTGAAGCGCCGGTTATCAATACGACGCAACAAGACTTCTCAACCAACATTAACCAGGTGTCGTTGGACAACCTGCCGGCGAATGGCCGCCGCTGGTCAAACTTCGCGATTTTGACGCCGAGCTCGGTTCCGGACGGAACCTTTGGCCTGATCAGTTTTCGCGGTATCTCGGGCTTGTTGAATAACAGCACGATCGATGGCGGCGATAACAACCAGGGCTTCTTCTCAGAAGAGCGCGGCCGTACCCGCATCGGTTATGTGATCAGCCAGGCTGCGATTCGTGAGTTCCAGGTAAACACCTCGAACTTCTCAGCAGAATATGGCCGCTCAGCTGGCGGTGTAATCAACGCCGTCACGAAGTCGGGCACGAACGAATTTCATGGTTCGGCTTTCTTCTTCGATCGCAACAACAAGTGGGGCGCACGCAACCCGAACAGTTTTATTAGCCAGGTCGTTAATGGCGTCTCGACTCGCGTGGCCTTGAAGCCAAAGGATGTTCGGTACCAATTCGGCGGCGCCGTCGGTGGGCCGATTGTCAAAGATAAACTGTTCTTCTTTTTCAGCTATGACGAGCAGCGCCGCGACTTTCCGGGCGTTGCGGTATTCAGCAGTGCCACTTATCTAAGCACCGTCAACCGGACGACTCTGACGGCGCGTGGGGTGACTACCGGCCAGGTCGATTCCGCGCTGGCTTTTATCAATACCCTGACCGGCGAAACACCTCGGAACGGAAACCAACGGCTGTTTCTGCCGAAAGTTGATTGGCACATCACGCAAAACAATACCTTAACCGCGACCTACAACCGCCTGCGCTGGTCTTCACTTGCGGGCGTACAGACTGGCGCTACGGTCACTCGCGATCGCCAAGGTTTTGGCAACGACTTCGTCGAGTCCGATTCGCTCAACTTGCGTTTGTCATCCACCATCTCGAGCAAGATGGTCAACGAGTTTCGCTTCCTGTGGGCGCATGAGCTCGACACGCAATTTGCTCAGCCGCCGTTGCCGGGCGAGCCAACGACGGCCAATGGGTTTTCGCCATCAGTGGCTCTTACTAATGGACTGACATTCGGTAAGTCGACGTCCCTGGATCGCCTGGCGCTGCCGGACGAACGTCGTTTCCAGTTTGTGGATACGATGACTTACTCGACCGGCAACCATACGTTTAAGGCTGGCTTCGATATTGGTACCGTTCGTGATATTGACGACAACCTGTTCACCGGATCCGGTTCGTATGTTTACAGCAATATCAACGACTTCATCGTTGATTTTGCGAATTTCCAGAACAACGGCGCCTTGCGCACTGCGGGCGTTACCTGCGCCACGCAGGCGAATCCAGCCGCTAACACCCGGTTGGCGGGCAAGTGCTACACGTCCAACTATCAGCAGGGATTCGGGCCTTCTCGTTTCCAGCTAAAGAACACGGACTATGCTTTCTTCCTTCAGGATGACTGGCGCGTTAATTCGCAGCTGACTCTGAACCTGGGGCTGCGCTACGAGTATCAGCAGTATCCCGATCCGATTCTCGTCAACCCGGCTTTGCCGCAAACCGCCAACAGACCAAGTGATAAGAACAACTTCGGTCCTCGCCTCGGGTTCGCTTACGATTTGAACGGCGACGGTAAGACCAGCCTGCGCGGCGGCTACGGAATTTACTACGGCCGCATCAATGGCTCGATCCAGATTAATGGGCTGATCAGTACCGGCAGTGCGGGCGGCCAGTTCGTCGCTGCTGTTCCTGCTTTTTGCCCGGGTACCACAACTTCGACCACTTGCCCGACCCAGGCTTCCATACTGGCCGGCAATCCTACCGCGCCAATCTTCCCGAACATCCTGGCCAGCGCGCCGGCGGGAACCGCCACTGCGGTGTTTTACCGAGACGGTTTCCAGAATCCGATGATTCATCAGGGCGACATCGTGTTCGAGCGTGAAGTTGCTCACAACACTATGGTCTCTGCGTCTTACCTGTTCAGCTATGGCAAGCACCTGACGACCTTCGTCGATACGAACCTGCCCCCGCCGTCTGGCTCCACGGGCAGAATCAACATCAACGATGGTCCATTTGCGGGCCAAACCTGGGTTTTCCCATACTTCACCGGCACCCGTCCGAACACCGCGTTTGGCAACATTCTCGAGATTCGGGACAGCATTTCGACCAAATACCACGCGCTGGTGTTGCAACTGAACCGTCGGCTAACGAATGGACTTCAGTTCCAAACCAGCTACACGCTGTCGCGGGCGCAGGACAATGGTGGTTCGCAGACTTCAGCGACTTTTACGCCGCAGTTTTCTTCGCTCTTCAATCCATTCGATGCGCAGGCTGAGAATGGTTATTCACCTTACGATCGGCGTCACAAATTCGTGGCCAGTGTGGTTTACAACACCAACTTCAAGAGCCTCGGAAGTACCGGCCGCGCAATCTTGAACGGCTGGACCATCGCCCCGATCCTGAACATGTTCTCGGGCGCCCGTTACACGGCGGTCACGAACAGCACCAGCACCTCCGGCATCTTTGGCGCCAGCCCGAATGGTGGCATCAACGGCGCGAATGGTTCGCTGCGTTTTTCGATGACTCCGAACAACGCTTACCACATGCCGCCGACCAAGTACGTTGATCTCCGGCTTTCGCGCCGGTTCACAATTAAGGAAGACGCCAAGATCGAAGTGCTCGGCGAGTTCTTTAATATCTTCAACCGCACGCAGGTCACCGGCATCAACAACCGCATCTATAATGTTGCTTGTACCGGTTCGGGCCCCAACGGTTCGTGCACCGCAACCTTCGACCCGACGTTTGGAACTCCGAGCGACCTGTCGAATGGGTTCTTCTTCCGCGAGCGGCAGATTCAACTCGGCGTTCGGTTTGAGTTCTAAACCGGCTACGCTTTAACCAAACTAAAAGGGGCGGCCTCGATTGGCCGCCCCTTTTTGTTTTACGGAAATCTTTTTCGATTAAGAGAAAGCGATCAATCCTCTGCTCGCCCGACCGCTACCATCCGCTCGACTGCCAGCCGCGCCCGTGCGGCGACGTCCGCATCGATCTCGATTTTGAATTCCATGTGCTCCAGTGAATGCAGGATCTTCGGAAGCGTAATTCGCTTCATGTGCGGGCAAAGATTGCAGGGTCTGATGAATTCCAACTCGGGAAACTGCACTGCGACGTTGTCCGACATCGAACACTCGGTGATCATCACCACACGCCGGCTCGGGCTGTGGTGCAGATGATCGATCATCGCGGCCGTCGAGCCGACGAAATCAACTTCCGCCAGAACTTCTGGCGGGCATTCGGGGTGGGCCAGCACCTCCACATCG